>Ga0209515_10004065_pt1 | contig 20142 bp, 20 predicted proteins | sample Subgroupgradi54m_FD_187454 | JGI IMG/M metagenome (GOLD analysis project Ga0209515, IMG submission 187454) | Subsurface groundwater microbial communities from S. Glens Falls, New York, USA - GMW60B uncontaminated upgradient, 5.4 m (SPAdes)... ...
GAACTCCGGTCAAAATCTTTTTCATCAAGCCGGCCGGTCTTTAATTTCCAGGCATCAATATCGGCCTGGGCCACCAGTAAACGATCCACCAGCTCCTCCTGAGACATTTCCAGAGAAAAAATTCCGACCGGCAATCCCTCATTAACAGCCACATGCTGGGCTACGTTTAAGGCAAAGCTGGTTTTGCCCTGACCAGGGCGGGAGGCTAGAATGATCAGGTTGGAATCCTGCATGCCGGCTAGCTTCCCATCCAGATCACGGAAACCGGTCGCTACACCGCGCAGTTTCCCGGAGGATTTCTGCAGTTCATCCAGACGGTCAAAAGACTCTGTCAGGGCATCTTTGATTGGAATGAAGTCCCTTTTAATGTGTTGTTGTGACAGGGAAAAAATCCCGGCCTCGGCCGACTCCAGTAAATCATCAACACTGGAGCCTTCGTCATAGGCCTGCTCAATTAACTTGGTGGCCTGGGCAATTAAATTACGTCTGATGGAGTGTTCCCTGATAATCTTGGCATAATATTCAATATGGGCCGAGGTTGGGACAGTATTAACCAATGTAGTCAGATAGGTTGTCCCGCCGATTTTATCGTAGTGGCCGTCTCTTTTTAGCTCCTCTGTTAAAGTCACCAAATCAATAGGCTCTCTCCTGTCAAACAAACTCTTCATGGCGGCATAAATAAAACCGTGAGTGTCGGTTCTGTAAAAGTTAGCCGGGTGCAGAATTTCGGCTATGGAAACAATGGCATCTTTGTCAATTAAAAGAGCTCCCAAAAGGGATTGTTCGGCATCGATATTTTGTGGAGGTAATTTAGGAATATTTGCCATGGTACATTAGTTAGTTGACAAACTCCGTATAATTTCTAACGGAGTTTGTCATCCTGAGGGCGAAGCCCGAAGGATCTCTTAAATGATTCTGGAATAGTTCATTAAAAAGATTGCTTCGCTTCGCTCGCAATGACGGTTATGATTTGTTTAGTATCACTACCATCGGTTCTTCAGGTAACTTATCTTTAGTAATGGAGAGTTTGGGTTGCGGCTCCACTCCCTCTGCTCCCATTTCTTTTAAGAATTTTTCCACCGGATCCAGCGGGAATTTTAGTCCTTCCACTCCCCCGTAATGCATGGGGGTAATAATTTTTGGTTCCAATTGTGAGACAATGCCGGCCGCCGCTTTGGCATCAATGGTATAAATAGAGCCTACAGGGATAAGCAGAATATCTACCCTGTCTATTTCGTTGACCTGCTCTTCGGTCAAAGCACTTTGACCCAGATCCCCCAGGTGAACAACATTCAACCCGTCCATGGTGACGCTAAACATGGTATTTAAACCTCTCTGTGCCCCTTTGCTGTCATCATGGAATGAGGCAACCCCTGTCACCACCACCCCTTTGCTTTCATATTCCCCCGGACCTTCAAATAATCTCGAGTCCCCGGTGACAGCCCTGACATTATTGTGATCCTGGTGATCATGGGTTTTTAAAACAATGTCAGCGTCCATATCCTTAGGTAATTTTAAACCGGTGAATTCCGGATCAAATGGGTCAATAATAACTGTAGCCTCTTTGCCTTTCAATTTGAAACAAGATTGTCCGTACCAATAAATATCCATGTCTGGAAAGTTTAGCAGAAGATCCCCCATCAAACAATATGCTAAAATGAAACGTAAATAAATGAATAAAAAACTCTCCACTAAAGCTTATGCATCCGCCATGATATTTATCCTAATATTGGGTCTGGTCTCTCTTGGCGGTCTTTATTATTTTCTAAATTTTTATAGTCCTTCTTCAAAGACAAATTCTTCAGTGGAGAATGGCCCGGTCACTAAAGAACCGACCAGTTTAACTCTTGATTTAACCTCTCCTGATGATGAAGTTTTAAGTTTTAGTCAGGACCTGGAAATCTCCGGCAAAACTTCTCCGGGATCAGAGATCCTTATTTCGAGTACTGACAATGATATGGTTATCTCCTCCAAACCAGACGGGGCATTTACGGGTGATTTTAACTTATCCGAAGGAACAAATCAGATCAAAATTGTGGTTTTTGATAAAAATGGTGATCAGAAAGAGATCGACCGAACAATCTATTACAGTAAGGAGAAGCTATGAAGAAATTTGTATCAGTTATAACAATTATAATCGCTATAAATTTTATATTACCCATGGCAAATGCAGCTGACTCCACCCCCTCTGCCGATATTCAGAAAAAACTTCAGGAACTAAAAACAGAGATTGCCTCAAAAGCTGCCAAGTTGAAACAGGAGGTTAACCAAAAACTTACAAATAAGGCCTATATTGGGGTAGTTAAATCCAAATCCCAAACCTCCATTACCTTGGCAGCCAAAAACGGCACCAGGTTGGTCTCCATCAACCAGGATACAGTTTATCAGGATAATACTCCCAAGAAAAAGGGCGCTAAACAAGTCACACCGAGTGTTGATTCTGTCAAAGAAGAATCAAACATCGCGGCCCTGGGGGATGTTGATGATACCGGAGTACTCCATGCCAGAAAGATAATCATATTGCCTTCCCCGGCCGATTCAAAACCTAAAACCTACCTTTGGGGCCAGGTCACCTCCATTTCGGATCTAGCCTCCATTAAAACCAAAGAGGCTTCCACCGCAGCCGTTTCCACCTCCAACATAGATACCAAATTTAAACTAAATGATTTTGTTATTATAAGCGGAGTTAAAAATAAAAATGATATCGTGGAGGCTCACTTTTTGTATGTGATTCCAACAGGGGCCGTCCTGAAGCCCAAAATTTCCACCCCTTCGGCTACCCCCAAGCCAACTACTACTTCAGGAAAGAAGTGAGAAACTCTTCAGCCTCACTTTTATCTTTAACTACATCAACTGCTCTCCAAAAACCTTCATGTTTAAAACCTAAAAATTTTTCTTTGGGAACTTTTGGAAAAGTCTCTGTTTCATGGTCACCAACCTCCGGCAAAAGCGGTTCCAAATCTTTATTAAAGACATAAATTCCTCCGTTTATCCAATACGGCAACCTGGGCTTTTCATCAAAGCCGGTAATGTGGTTATTGCCGTCTACATGTACCACCCCCCACCGGGACAGATATGGCACCAAAAGCAGTGAAATTAAAGCATTTTCCTTTTTATGGGCCTCAACCATCTCCGTCAGATCCAACTTAGTGATAATATCTCCGTTGCAGGCTACCACATTTTCTATACCATCCAGCAGTTTTGACTTAAAGGCTTTTTTGATTGCTCCTCCTCTGCCCAGCGGTGTTTCCTCAATAGAATAGTCAATTTCTATTCCAAATTTAGAACCGTCTCCAAAAAAATCCTGAACAACTTCATATTTATAACTGACTGTAAAAACAAATTTAGTAATGCCGTGAGATTTTAACCACTCAATCTGCCAAAGCATAATTGGTTTCCCGTCAAGTTCCACCATTACCTTGGGTCGATCATTGGTAAATGGCCTAAGCCTTTCCCCTTTTCCGCCGGCTAAAATAATGGCATGTTTGACCATACCAATAAATATACCACAAAAATCGAAATAGGTGTTCAAATAGCAGTATGGCTATTGATTTACTTTTCCCTATATGAAATGATTTAAGAATAATGCCCGCTAAATTTAAAGTAGTAAACAACCAAAAAGGCATAGTCCCTTTAAGTTTTTTTCTAATTGCAGTGGTTGCGGTTTTAGCGGCTTTAGTTGTTGGCAAGAATTCAATCCAAAAGTCAAGTCCTGAGCCCCAAAATGAAGACGAGTTGTCCATGACTCAAGTCCCGGAAGACGTTTTGGCGGCTTTAAATAAAGCCAAATCCAGTGGTGAACCGGTTTTGGGAATCAGAGCAGATGGACCGAGCTACCATATTCCCATTTTGATGTATCATTATGTAGAACACGTTAAGGATCAAAATGATAAGCTTAGAATTGCTTTAAACACCCCTCCGGAACTTTTGGATCAACAAATTAACACCTTAAAACAAGCCGGCTATACCTTTTTAACGGCCTCGGATTTTGCCAATATTTTAGATAACATTGAGAATCTGCCGCCAAAGCCGGTTATGCTGACCTTCGATGACGGCTACAGCGATTTTTACTCCGGGGCTTTCCCCATTCTGAAAAAATATCAGGTCAAAGCCACAGCCTATGTCATCTCCGGTTTCCTCAATAGCTCCAATTATTTAACAGATGGAGAGTTGCAGGAAATTGCCAAAAGCGGATTGGTGGAAATTGGAGCCCACACTATTCATCACCTGGCACTGGCCGGCATTAATAAAGCCAAAGCGGAGACTGAGATATCCAGCAGTAAAATTGGGCTTGAACAAAAACTGGGCGCTCCGGTAACAGCATTTGCCTATCCCTACGGTTCATTCGACTTAAACAGTATTCAGATGACTAAACAGGCAGGCTACCGGTCCGCTGTGTCAACTATTGCAGGATCAAATACCAGCAATTCGGTCAGATTTTTTGCTAACCGGCTTCGTCCCGGGGGCCGCAGCGGGCAATCTCTGCTAGATCTGGTCAAGTAGGTATTTTAAACCGTCATGTTTAACTTTAAATCAATTTTGACTCAAGATTTCAAAACCCTGCTTCATGATTTCACCAAGCATTTTTTATACACCATTTTTATTATTACCTTGGCCTCATTTCTAACTTATTTTTTCTTAAGCACCAGGATAAATCAATCCTTAAATCAAATCTCATCCCAGATTTTGCAAATCAAAAATCCCTCAGGGATTATTCCCAATCCCAGTGATGCGCTTTATGTTGAAAGAGGCAGCCCTTATGACAACAGAACCATTGAGGGAGCCTCTCCCAGCGGCAATGTGATCTTCCACGGCTCCAGGGATAAAAAGAAAATTGCCCTGACCTTTGATGCCGAGATGACCGATGGTATGAAGGCTGATCTGGTTTCCGGTAAGGCCAAAAGTTCTTATGATAGGAAAATTATTGACATTCTCAACCAGACCCAAACCAAAGCCACCTTATTTTTAACCGGTCTCTGGATAGAACTTTATCCGAATGAAACCACTGAGTTGTCCAAAAATCCACTCATTGAGCTGGGCAGCCACTCATATACCGACAGTTCATATTATGGCTTTTGCTACGGATTAAAACAACTGCCCAGCACTGTTAAAGTGGAAGAAATCGGGGCCACGGAAAAACTGCTTCGGAAATATGCCGGTATAGACAACAGGCTTTTCAGATTCCCGGGAGGCTGTTACACACCGGCCGATGTAAAATTGGTCAATGAGGCCAATGACACAGTTGTTCACTGGGATGTGTCCGGCAGTGACGGTTTTAACACTAATACCAATCAAATAGTTCATAACGTGGTGGATAATGTTCAAAACGGATCTATTATTATCCTTCATCTTAATGGAGCGCCCAATATCCCCAAAACCGCCGAGGCTTTGCCGACAATTATTTCCTCTTTAAAACAAAAAGGGTTTGAATTTGTTAAAGTTTCGGAGCTTGTAAATCTTCCCACTACTCCTTAAGTTTTGAACTCACTTTTTAGTAGTTTGTTTATCTTCCGTTTTGGAGCTGGGTGGTGGTGGAGAAGATGTTTTTGGCTGAGCAGGGGCAGACGGAGGCGGCGGAGGTGGTGGTGCGGTTGAGGGAGCGGGCTTTTTTTGCTCAGTTTTACCGGATGAGTTGCCGACTACTGTCACCGAGGTGGCTTTTAACTCCAGGACAGGCTTACCATTGACAGGTTGAGTGATTGAGGGGGGTGCAACTGTTGGTGAATTAGTTTGTCTGGCAGAGCTAGTCGGAGCACTTTTGCCAGGAGGATTGGCGGGATTGGTCTGTAATTTTGGTGAAATCAGATTTCCTTTGTCAGTATTTCCCCCAAAACTGCCGGAGGATTGTCCCTGTTGAGGGCTTGGGGAGGGATTGGGTTTGACTGTAGTTAAAGGACCCTGGTTATTATTGCTGGTGGGGGTAACTGTAGCGCCTGCAGATCCGCTGCCCTCCAGTGGAGCAGTCGGGATGCCAAATATGACCACTTTTGAGCCTGTTTTGACTCCTTCCAGGGAAACATTAGTATCCTTGGCTCTAAGTTCGGTGTTTTGATCCACTTTGACTAAATTAACCTGGCCCTTTTGATCAATCACCTTGAGGGTTTGGGAATTCGGATCGACTTCAGTGACTGTGCCCTGGTGCTGATCAGTTAAGCCTTTCGGAATATCGTTTAAAATAAACTGGGCATTGATGGCATTATTGCCCCCGGTGGGACCCAAAACAGCCACTTTGTTACCTTTTTTAAGAGTGTTTAAATCTTCGCTTGTTTCCTGATCAACGGCCCGGACATTAGTAGCAGGGGAGATATTAACTTGTCTTGTTGATCCATCATCAAACTTTAAAGTAACTTTATCTGAAGAAACACTGTCAATGACACCAACAGTTGGCTTTTGTTGTGTCGGGCTGGCAATCACCGAGGAGTTTATCAGAGGTGATATTTCTTTTTTACCTTTTTGATAAAAATTATAGACAGAATCTACAAACTGCGCTTTTTTATCATCAGGCAAAGAATCCGCACGATCAGACATGACGGCATAATACATGTCATTGGTCCGCTTAATCTGGATCAATAAATTATCCTGATCAGGAGTATTTTTGGCCATTTCCGTGGCATTTTTAATTTCATCCGTGGCTTCATCTAAAAGAGTCTGTGTGTTACCCAGCTCTCCTCTGGACAGAACAGCTTTAACTTCTGACAATCTAGAGTTGGCTAGATTTAAGTGGGTTTTAGACTTCTGCTCTTTAGTAAAACTTAAACCCAAAGAGACATTTTCCAATCCTTTTTTCACTGAATAAAGAACTGATCCGGGATTAACTAAAGCTCCCTGGACATTATTGACTTGCCTTAAATCCGGCATTAAGTCCTTTGTGGTAATGCCTAAATCCTGAGCCGTAATATCGGGAAATTTAGACGGGGTTGATTCTCCTAAAACCTGCACATTTTGACTGGCATAATAGACTGGTCTTGTGTTAAGAGCCAAATTTCTTCTGGGCAAATTCCCTGTGGCGACACTTTTACCAACATATTTGGCGTCTTGATAATAGGCAACTTGGGCCAGTTTAGCTACCACTGAAGGATCACCGTCGCTGGTAAAAATAGCCAGTACAAACGGATCATCCGGTTTATAAACAATTCCTCCGTCGTGATAAATCGGCGCCCAGTCCCCGGTTTTGTGGGCCACCACGGTATTTTCAGGCAATCTGGCCGGAATCATGTTATTAATTTTTTGCCTCTTAAAAACAGCTAAAATCTCTTCCGCATCAGGTATTTTATGGCTATAAAGAAGACTGAAATAAGTGGCCAGGTCTTTTACTGTGGTGGTGTTTGGCTGTCGGCCTGTAGACAACAAATCCTTTTGAAACTGGTCAGCATCTAAATTAAGCTTTTCACCAACCACTGTTTCCGTGATACCGATATTTCGAAGGCTTGAGTTGATATTTCTTCTGTCCAAAATATCCAGCAAAGTGTTGTAGGCACTGTTATCGCTTTGGATAATCATGGCCTCGACCAGCTGTTTGACTGTGACGGATGTGTCCTCCCTGAGTCTGGGAAATTCATCAGTTTCCAGCTCGGTTGGAACCACATTATCGGCAGAAATAGTTACCGGCTGGTCAAAACTTATCAGACCCAGCCTTTTTTGCCTGAAAGCCTCCAGCAGTACATAGGCTTTAATAGTGCTGGCCGGAACCCAGGATTTGGTCGGCTCCATACTAACTTCTAAAGGATTCTCCTGCTTTAAGTCTTTAAAATATAAACTGATATTGTCCGCTACCCCAAGCAATGCTGCCTCCGCTACCAGGTATTTTTGGATCTGGTTAGTTTGAGTTTTTAATTCTTCAGGGTTATTTGACTTTTGAACAGGTGTAACAATTTTTGACTCGCTCAACTTAGCTTCCTGCTTTTTTAGATCAATTGAGTGGTTGACCTGTATAGCCGCCAGGATTATAGCTCCGGCGGCAATTAAAGCTATAACGGATGAAAAACCAAATTGGTTTTTGTTCATACTTGCTTTTCTTTATAAATTATTTCATATAATTAAAGATATGGCAAGTAAAAAACGGCATATACATAAGAAGCGCCTGAAAAAAATCTTAGTTTGGGCTGTTTTAGCGCTGGCTGCAGTTTTCGGCTTATTTTTTTATAAAAATTTCAATGAGCTCATTTTCCCGATTCTTCCCCGGAATCAACTGTCCCCTAAACAGCTGATGCAGGATCAAAAAAACAACTTAAGCGAGAATGATTTGCCTGCCATAATTGAACACGGCTCCAGGTACCGGTACAAAGTGGCCCTTACCTTTGATGCCGATATGACTCCTGCCATGCAAAAGATGTTAAAGCTAAATTTGATCAAATCCTGGTACAACTCTGAGATTAAAAAAACCCTGGATAGGGAAAACGTTAAGGCGACAGTGTTTTTGACAGGTCTTTGGGTTCAAACTTATCCCAATGAGGCCAAGGAACTCTCCAGTGATCCGCTAATTGAAATTGGTAATCATTCCTACTCGCACCCGGCGTTTACCAAAAATTGTTTTAGGCTGCCGTTTATAGATGACAGCCAGGACAGAAATGAAATTCTATCTGCCCAAGTTGAAATTAAAAATATAACCGGTCAAACTCCTAAATATTTCAGGTTCCCGGGGGGTTGTTTTGATAATAATGATTTAAAAGTTATTAAGGATTTGGGGCTAATCGTTGTTCACTGGGATATTGCCTCATCAGACGGGTTTAATAAGGATCCGGATACCATTATTAAAAAAGTGGAGTCAAGAGTCCAAAACGGCTCCATTATTACTTTTCATCTTCAAGGAGGCTCATTTGCACCAAAAACCAATGAGGCATTAGTTAAAATAATTCCTTATTTAAAGAAAAGAGGTTATCAACTGGTGACTATCTCGGAACTTCTAAATGAAGGTAGCCCTTAATATGAGTGAGTCCTGTTCATGTCACTCAACCACTGGAAATTAGATACAAACTGGGTTCTTCCTCGGATTAAATCACAAGCATCAGAACCCTCCCAAAAGTTTGAAATGGTGTCTTCAGTTATTTCCACATCGGGAGTGGAAGTGTAGCTACATTTTTCAATCTGCTTTGAATTTAAAATTTAAGTTTAAGAAGATCGTAGATTATCACATCAATAGTCCAAGCGTATCTCTTTCTTTATCTAAATCGATACCCGCAGAGAAAACTTTTTCTGGTTTCTTATAGTCTTCACATGCTTCAAGCCAATTTGGATAATTTTCCTTTAAAAATTCACTCATAAAATGAATTCTAGCCCACTATGGGTTTTTTGTCAAGACTTGACAGCTAATAACATTTATTCTAGGATTCCAACATGCTAAGAAAACTTAATGTCGAGGAAAAAAGGTACTGGTCAAACGTTCTCACTGCCAGTTCTCAGATAACTTTGGGAGCAGTATGGGCTTCACTTCTTCTACCCATTGATAACTATCAGACAACTATGATAGTATTAAATTCAATATTAACCATTCTTTTCTGGGTAACTGGATGGCTATTTATTAAAAAAATAAATGAATATTAATCCTTTTGTTCTGGTAATGATAATGGAAACTCTACTCGCAGCCTTTTTAATTGGGATGACAATCTATATCAGTAAAAACTCCTAATAGAAACTCGTTAGATTACGCTCTTTTGGAAAAGATCATAGACGGTAGGCCCCTTAGTATCAGGTTTAACCATTAATTCAAATACTTCTCTAATAGTCGGGGTGTAAGTTACTTTATCTGCTAAATCGGACAGATCCCCTAGAAAAGCTATCAATTTTCGATCCTGATCTGCTTCACTAGCTTCAACTCCAAACCGTGTACCCTGTAAGAACCAGGTAACTGCGGCATTTATTCCAGAAGGTGTTTTAAATCTTCTCAGTCGATTGTCTAAGTTTGCTCCATCTTCAAGACTGAATTTTAGCCATGAGGGATTCCGCATTTGACCAATTGCACGAACATGACGAGTGATTTCCCAATATTTGTAGTGATTTGGATCATAAGCTCTTCTCTCCATTAAACCTAATGACGCTTGCAATCCAGCTTCGTCATCAAGTTGTCCCCGAGCAGTATTGATTTCACCTTCAGTTAGCTCTTTTTCTCTAATCATGGTCGAATCATACTATTCTATAGGGTTTTTGTCAAGATGAAACTTACCTCTTTGAAGCTCTTCGGGAACGCTGAGGCTTGGAAAATATCAATATATAGAGAGTCAACAGAGATAGTATTATAAAAACAGGCGTGCTACTAAAAATTTCGATAAAAGTATTCATTGTAAGCCTCTCTTCCTTGTTATTCTAGGAATTCCAAAAAATGCAACAGACACGACTAATGCAATCAACACTGCCATTGTAGGTATAACGTCTAGAACCTCTTTAACACTCATTATTTCCTCCTGTCTAAAAGTTTAAGTGAAAGCACTGCAAATATTATACCACTTCCTGAATACCTAAATAAGGATGCTAAATCTGCATCTTTTAATATTTGTATTGTCAGAGCAGCCAAAAATAAACCCTTAGATAGATCCATGAACAGGTCAGATAATTTTTCAATTTGTTTTAAATTTAAGTCTAACACGACTGTAGATTATCATATCAATCTAAAGTAATCAAAGGCTGCATTGATACCGGGTAACTTATAGTTTACTTGACAAGGGAAAATTTTGTGTTATACTATATTTACAACTGAATATTTGAGAAACTACAATCATTAAAATGATTGTAGTAAAAGCGTTTAAGCGGAGTCACGATCCGTTAGCAGAAGGCCAAAATGCCTTACAGAAGTTAAACTGTAAAATGTAACAGACGATGTCGCCTAGCGGAGTCGCCACTAAGAGTCTTTAGGTCGTAAGATTTAAAGATACAAGGATGGGACCGCGGGAGCGGTCTTTTTTTAATTAAAAAAAGACACCTCTCGTTCCTTGAGTTCATGTCATTCTGGCCTGTCCAGAATCATGAATTCAGCGAACGGGAGGTTTTTTGTTGGAGAAATGGTGGCTGTAGTTCAGTGGTAGAACGTTAGCTTGTGGAGCTAATTGTCGGGAGTTCGATTCTCCTCAGCCACCCACTAGATTGGAGGTGAATAAATATGAGTGAAAGAAATATAAAAACAGGTCCTATATTTGATAGAACTTTTAGCCGCTTAGGTGAGGTACTAAAACCTGTGGAGTTTCCCAGGAGCCCTGAAGAATATCAGGTTATTGATTTGGGAAATGGCAACTTACCTTTGGCAGATAAAATCGTTAGACAAACAGAAAGCGAATACGCTCCTGATTACGACAGATTATCTTTTGCCAGCCCTGGCATGACCTATACAGCAGAAACTGATACGGCATTGCTTGAGGAATGGATACCTAATCCCTCTGGCCAAAGATTTTTGGATATCGGCTGCGGAACAGGTAGAATTGCGCTGCCGTTATCAGAATACGGGAGGGTTTATGCAATCGAAACGGCCCGTCCCTACTTTGACCCTCTGATAGAAAAAGCAGCACTGGGTGCAATTGTTCCTGCTAATTTACGTCTTGGTGTTGGTGATATCCAAAGCATGCCTTTTAAGGTATTACAAGATTTCCTGGAAGGGCAATCTGTTGATGTGGCGCTGTTATGGTTTGGACCACTGGCTCTGATGACAACCGATCCTCAGGCAGTTCTTGATAAGTGCGCCAAGAGCTTAACTTTAGGTGGTTCGCTGGTTTTAACGACCAATTCTCTAGATAGTTTATCCTATCGAATTCCTGAAGCTGCTTTAAAGATAGGGCGGAATCCGGAACTTCCATTAGGCTACGAACCAAGTATCCGAACTCGAAGGAGTTTTTCAGATCCAGACTCCAACTTACCTGATGGCATGATTCTGGCAAATGATTTAGTCTTACCTGCTAGATTCTATGATCCTGGAGAGCTAAGGAGAATGGTAGAGAAAACAGGATTACAGGTAATGGAGACAAGGGGCATAACCAGACTAACTGGGCTCTACCCGGCAAAACCTTCAAAAGAAAATATCGAGTTATTTATCGGAATTGTCTCAAAGATTGAACCAGAAGCTGGGGAAAGAATGCAAAGGTTCAGTGATCCAGAGAGTATCTGGAAAATAGCTGTGGAATTTGATGATCGGTTTTGTCAGGATACTGACAAATTGTCGCAGTATAATTATCCGGCTATTAGAGCAGTGAAGGGTTAAATTTATGAAGAACGATCAAGATCTTATCGTTATAGGTGGAGGCATAATGGGTCTTTGTACAGCCTACTGTGCCTCCTTAATGGGCAAAAAAGTAACCATTCTAGAGAAATTAACTATTCCAAATAAGGAAGCTGCTTCATTTTCTTTGACAAGATCCATCCGAAATGATTATCTGGATCCATTGTATTCCCTACTGGCTTATGAGTCTCAGAAACTCTGGCTGGATTTACAAAAATTTTCTGATGAGAAATTTTTTATTAAATGTGGTTGTTTAAATCTGGCCAGAAAAGACGTGACTCCCGAGTTGAAAAAGACATATGCTCTAAAAAGTTATCAAAACTTAAAGTCTTTAAAGCTGAATGCTAAGCAACTAAATAAGTCCGCTCTTAAAAATAAATTTCCCCAATTTGAGGCTGATTTAGGTTCACTTGATGTTGAGGCGGGATTTCTATATTTACCACAGATTACAAAAACTTTGTTAAGACTTTTCAGACAAACTATGTACGATCGTATAGAGTTTGTCCAGAACGTAAAGGTTCAATCAATAAACGAATTCTCAGAAGGAGTTAAATTGAAAACCGATAAAGGAGTCTTCCAGGCTAATAAATTAGTTATCACAGCCGGCATCTGGACCAATCAGGTGTTAAAAATTATTAAAAATTGTCAGGTTCAATTCCCTATTTATGAGGATAAACCCAGTCAATGCAAATATTTTATCCCACCCAAAAAAGATTTATCCAGATTTACTTCAACAAACCTTCCGGTTTTTGCTTATTTAGATGTGGGAATTTATGGTCATCCCGTACTTTTAGGTAAAACCAGGGGGGTAAAAATTAGCTATTATAATCCTCCGGATATTAAAAAAATTAGTGATTCCAGAATACAAAGCATTGAAGACTTTGTGAAAATTTGTATGCCAACTTTGGCCGGCGCAAAAGTAATTGATGTTAAAGATGCTGATCAATGCAGCTATGACATGGTCAAAGACAAGAATTTTATAATTGGCAAGTTGCCTGGATTTAAAAACATTTTTATTGGAACAGGCTGGAATGGTACTGGTTACAAATTTGCGCCGATTGTGGGAAAAATACTTTCAGAGCTTCTCATACCAGGCCAGACCATGTATGATATAGCTAGATTTTCACCGGAGAGGTTTTTATGAAAAAAGCAGGAATTTTAGAAAAGTTAAAAAAAGGTGTTGTTTTAGGAGCCGAAGGATATGTTTTTGAGCTGGAAAGGAGAGGTTACATCAAAGCCGGGCCATATGTTCCAGAGGTAGTTTTGGATTTTCCAGAAGCTGTTTTGGAACTACATCGAGAGTATTTAAGAGCTGGAGCTGAGGTAGCTGTAGCTTTAACTTATTATGCTAATCGAAACAAACTCAAAGACGTTGGCAGAGAAGCTGATTTAGAGAAAATGAACCGTCAGGCAGTGAGATTAGCCAAAAAAGCCGCCAAAGAATATGGAGCCCTAGTGGCCGGCAATATCTGTAATACCTGGGCTTATGATCCCAAAAACCCCAAAGCTTCCTCTAAAATTGTCAGAGCCATGTATGAAGAACAGGTTGGCTGGGCAGTGGAGGAAGGTGCAGATTTTATTATTTCAGAAACAAATGATTACTTGGCTGAGGCCTTAATTGCTCTAGAAGTTATTAAAAAATTTAACTTGCCAGCTATGATAACTTTGGCTTCGGTTAAACCGGGAAAAACCTGGGATGGATTTGGATTTGTGGAGGCCTGTCAGATTTTAGAAAAAAATGGGGCCGATATCGTTGGGTTAAATTGTGACAGCGGACCAGCCACCATGTTGCCAATTATCAAAAAAGTCAGGGAAGCTGTTTCCTGTTTCGTGGCAGCTCAGCCGGTTCCATATAAAACTACTACTTCTCAACCAACTTTTGAATCTCTAAAAAGTGGCCGTGAAAGGGTTTTTCCACTTTCTTTGGAACCATTTTTGTGCACCCGCTGGGAGATGGCTGAGTTTGCCAGAGTTGCCAAAAAGATTGGAGTCAACTATATTGGTATATGTTGTGGCAGTGGACCATATCATGTCAGAGCTATGGCTGAGGCTTTGGGGAGGAAAGTTCCGGCCAGTAAGTATTCACCGGTGATGGATTTACACCCTGTACTGGGAAAAAAGATAAAATCTAAGGAAAAACCATTCTTGAGTGATTGGAAGGATTAATTTATGGCTATTAAAGCACCAACACCTAAAGGGTTTCGAGATATTACTCCTGATTTAGCAAAAAGGAGACGGGCTACTATTGGCAAAATTGTGGAAACTTTAGAGGAGTACGAATTTGTCCCAATTGAAACACCTACTATAGAGTTTGCTGAAACTTTAACCGGAAAATATGGTGAGGAAGAAAGGTTAATTTATAAATTCAAAGACCGGGGCGGCAGAGAGCTGGCACTCCGGTATGACTTAACAGTTCCTCTAGCCAGATATGTAGCCACCTATAATCCTCTTCTGCCGTTCAGAAGGTATCAGGTGGGCCAGGTCTTCCGGGGTGAAAATCCTCAAAGGGGCCGCTGGAGAGAGTTTACCCAAATGGATTTTGATTCTGTGGGATCATCTGATGTCTCTGAAGATGCTAAGGTTATTGCTGTAATAATTAAATGCCTGCGGGATCTTGGTTTAAAAGAAGCCATCGTGCTTACTAATGACAGAGAGAACTTTGCCGAGTTCCCACCGGCAGTTGCCAGAGCTATAGATAAACTAAATAAGATTGGAGAGTCAGGAGTCATGGATGAGCTCCAAAAATCCGGAATAACAGATAAAGAGGCTACTCAGATTATCCAAAAGGTTAAATCTACTAAACCAACTGAAAATCTCCAGAAAATTTTTATTCTCTTAAAGGAAAACTACAATTTGGTTGAGGGAAAAGACTTTGCTTTTGACCCGACTTTAGCAAGAGGGCTAGATTATTACACCGGAGCTATATTTGAGGCTAAAATGGACCAAGATCCCAATTCCCTATCTATTGGAGCCGGCGGCAGGTATGATAACCTAATCGGACAGTTTAGCAAAAAATCCATCCCGGCTGTTGGATTTTCATTTGGATTAGACCGCCTCGTCGAGTTAACATCAGCTTGATTCATTACTCATAATTCATTATTCTTATTATATGGCTTCGAAAATTTTAACTTCCCCTATTCCCTATATTGCCCTGCTTTTGGCTCACCTGATTTGGGGAGCTAATTTTGTGGTGGCTAAAGTGACCCTGCAGGAGTTTCCCATGCATACATTAGCCTTTTTAAGATTCGCCATAGCATCCCTGCTGCTGGCCCCGTTTTTTTTAGCCGAAACCAAAAAAGTTAATATCAAAAAGCAAGATTTGCCAAAATTAATTGCTGTCGGAATTTTTATTATCACCTTTAATATCACCTTCTTTTTTGCCGGAATTCAAAAAACCACCGCCACCAACGCCTCTATCCTGACTCTGATCATTCCAATGCTGTCTGTCATAATTGGCTGGATTTTTTTAAGAGAAAAAGTTTATGTCATCAATCTTTTGGGGATAGGTTTTGGTTTCATTGGAGCTTTGATTATTTTGGGTCTGCCTCAAATATTTCTGGGCAATTTTCAACCGGAAACGCTCCTGGGAAACTTGCTAATGATTATTTCCTCTATTTCATGGGTTATCGGGGCCACCCTTTCCCGGCAGGTTTTAAAAAAATACCCCTCTTTAATTGTGACGGCCGTGGCTTTTTTGGTGGGAGTGGTCACATTTTTCCTGCCGGCTCTTAGAGAATATATCGTTGATCCTGGTTGGCCGGATCGGATCACTCACCTTGGACTGCTGGGACTTTTATATATGACTGCGCTTTCTTCTATTTCAGCCTACTTTTTGTTTGAATGGGCTTTGTCCAGAACTTCCCTGGTCAGCGCCGATTTGTTTCAATACATTGAGCCATTTGTCGCCGCCGCTTTGGCTGTTACCCTTTTGGGCGAGCGGATTTCATTTTCATTTGTCATAGGAGCAGCCCTAATCGCACTGGGAGTTTACTGGGGAACTTTTGCCAAAGAAGCACATCACCGTAAGCACAAATACCACCGAACCTAAATGATGTTTTTAATTCTGATTGCATTTGGGGGAATAATAAGTTATTTTTCCATTTTTAATTACGGCTTTTCCCAGGATGACTTTATTCATTTATCGGCTGTTTCCATAAACAATTTCTCCCAGTTTTTAAATTTTTTTAATCCTTGGGCCACACATCCGGATATTTTCCATTTTAGACCCTTGACAACATTTCTTTATTTTTTTGTAAATAACCAGTTATTCGGTCTAAATGCTTTGCCATTTCGCATTGAAGCTTTAGCCCTGCATTTAGTCAACGGGTTTTTATTTTATCTGATCATTAAAGAAATCTGGCGGGATCGAAAAATAGCCATAATTTCCGGTCTTTTTTATACTGTCTCAGCGATCCATTTTTTAAGCTTGTTTTACATTTCCGCTTTTCAACAAATCGGCGCCGCTTTTTTTATCTTTCTGTCAATTTATCTATTTTTCAAAAACCGCTACCTGCTGTCTCATATAGCCTTTATCGCAGCTTTGCTTTCCAAGGAAACCAGCATCATTTTGCCTGTTTTAATATTTCTGCTGGAGTTTTTAAAGCAAAGGGAGCGACCAAAAATAAAAATATTCATCCCCTACTTTGTTATTGCCGCAATTTATCTAACCATCAGGCTAGTAGGCATCCAAACAACTCTCAGCCAGGGTGAATATTCCCTATCTTTAACGCCAGCTCAGGCTCTGGAAAATTTAAAATGGTATTTTCTTTGGAGCTTTGGTTTACCGGAAATTATCTCTACTTACCCTTCTTTAAAATCCTTTATTCCGCAATTTATTAAAGACTTTAATCTGGGAGTATGGATAGCCTTAAGCTGGATTGTATTTTTAATCAGCACTTTATTACTTTTTAAAAGAAGTTACCTTGATTTAAAAAACATCACAGTCTCAGGAGCTGTTTTTATTCTGACCCTTCTGCCGGTTTTATTCTTGAAAGATCACAAATATCCGCAGTATTTGGATTTAGCATATTTGGTATTTATCCCATTTTTTGTCCGCTTGTACAATGGAAAAGGATTCAGGCAGATATTAACAATTGTCGCCATAATCTCCTACATGAGCTTGCAGATCCTGTCTATACGTTTAAGTGAGTCGACTCACTGGACTACTCACCGCTCATTGGTGGCCCAATTTTATCATCAGGAACTGGAAAAAAAGGATTTACCAGCGGGAGCCACCGTTGTTTTTACCGGCACCTATGACCAAATCCGCGAGCTTTCAAATGCCCTGGCCGGGAAGTATGCCCCTAAAGTCTGGTTCCCCGGAAAAATTAATGAGGTCAAATATTTGCCTACTGAAGGATTAACCAGGTTTGACGAAAGAACCATAGTCCAAGATATTACTGTTTTTTGAGCTTGATAGAATCATGAATTCCTGATATAATACGAATTATGAAAGCTGAAATACATCCTGTTTGGTATTCGGAGGCCAAGGTAACTTGTGCCTGTGGAAATACTTTTACTACCGGTTCAACACTGGAGAGTATCCGCGTGGAGATTTGCTCGGCCTGTCACCCGTTTTTTACCGGTCAGCAAAAATTTGTTGATACTTTGGGCCAAGTGGAAAGGTTCCAAAAAAGAACTGAGGAGGCTAAAGTTAAACAGGCTAAAATTAAAGAAATCAGATCGGCCAGAGAGGCCAAAATTAGAGAACAGAAAAGTGAAAAACCATCCCTCAAAGATCTTCTGATGCAGGCCCGCAAAAGCGCAGCCTCTTAGATGAACGATTATCTCACCTCACAAATCCAGGAAATTGATCAGAAGATCGAAGACAGCAAAGCTCTCCTTAATGACCCGGAGATGGCTGAGCTGGCAAAGGCTGAAATTACCAGATTGGAAAATGAAAAGGCTCAGCTTGAACAATCTGCATCCACCCCTATGGCATCCTCTCAATCCCCAGAGCTCCAAACGACCGTCAGTGTCAATCCCAATGTGGCCATTTTGGAAATTCGCTCAGCCGCCGGTGGGGATGAAGCCGGGATTTTTGCCGGAGATTTACTTCGAATGTACACCAGATTTGCTCAAAACCAGGGCTGGAAACTGGAAGAACTGGACCGATCAGAAGGAAAACTTGGGCAAATCAAAGAAATTGTACTCAAAATCAGGGGAAAAGACTGTTACAATTCACTAAAGTTTGAATCCGGAGTTCACCGGGTACAAAGAGTACCCGTTACTGAATCCGGAGGCAGAATCCATACTTCAACTGCAACTGTTGCGGTATTACCAGAAGTTACCGAGAGAGAATTTCACGTAAATCCATCAGATGTAGAATTCGAAGCATTCAGATCCGGCGGTGCCGGCGGCCAAAATGTAAATAAAGTTAATACAGCAGTCAGATTAAAACATGTCCCAACCGGGATTGTAGTGACAGCTCAAACTGAACGGTCCCAGCTTCAAAATCGGGAAAATGCCATGGCGCTTCTTAGGGCTAAGCTTTGGGAATTGGAGCAGAAAAAGGCACTGGGCGACATTAGTTCCCAGCGCTCCCTCCAAATTGGAGCCGGAGACAGATCAGAAAAAATCCGAACTTATAATTATCCTCAAAACAGAATCACCGATCACCGGATTGGTAAATCATGGCATAATTTGGAATCAATTATGGAAGGCAGTCTGGATCCAATTGTTAAGGCACTGGGTGAACCCCCACTATGAAAAATGGGCCGGTGATCAAAACAAACCCTGGCGAAGAGATTCCTTCAAACAGACCTAAACAATATTTACAAGGCTGGGTAGAGTTTTATAAGTTAAAATTTAAAGTAACACCGGATGTTTTAATTCCCAGACCGGAGTCAGAACTTTTAGTAGATGATGTTCTCGCCTTTATAGGGTCCGACCCTAAGCTTACCAACCAGGACCAGAAGAGTAAAAAGGGTCCGACCCTAATCATCGACGTAGGCACAGGCGCTGGTAATATTGCCATCTCCATTGCCAAAAACCTTCCTAATGCCAAAATCTTTGCCACCGACATTTCAGAAGAAGCCCTAGAAGTAGCCAGAGAGAATGCCATAAAAAATAAAGTGGAAAAGAGAATCTTTTTTCTTCAAAGTGACTTGTTAGATTCTATCTCCACAGGAGAGAGCTTGCTCATCGGCTCTTCGAGCCTCCAGAATGACAATTTGGTTATTGTCACCAATCTTCCCTATATTCCCCGGGCCAGGATTAGCTATCTTGATCCATCAGTCCGGGATTTTGAGCCTATTATTGCCCTGGACGGAGGATCAGATGGATTTGATTTGTATAGAAAACTTTTTGCTCAAATGGTAGAGAAAAATATTATTCCAAAGCTATTTGTTGGTGAAATTGATTATACTCAAGGAGAGATGGCAATTAACGAGGCTCAAAAATATTTTCCAACTGCAAAAGTTGAAGTCAAAACCGATTTGGCCAAAAAACAAAGAATCTTAGTTATTCACTGGGCAACTCCTCTAAAGTAGCCGATACTTTTAGTGTCTTTCCATCCCTATAAATATCCAAATCCACTTTGCCGCCAATTGAGGCAGTCTTTATAACATCCGAAATTTTATTTTCTGAGTCAACCGTTTGCCCATTTACTTTAGTAATTATATCCCCAGGCTTAATTCCGGCTTTTTCAGCCGGTCCACTGGCCACTACTTCCTGCACATATGCTCCCTGGGGAACCTCATTTAATAAGGCCAAATCTTTGGCAATAAATCTGTACCTGACTCCCAAGTAGGGCCTGGAGATTGACCCTTTGGTGACAAATTCATCAACGATTGATTTAACCGAATTGATCGGCACTGCAAAACCAATGTTTTGGGCTCCTTCGGTGGTAGCCACGTTTACTCCGATTACCTGACCGGCCGAATTCAAAAGCGGTCCACCGGAGTTTCCCGGATTGATAGCCGCATCTGTTTGAATCAAATCATCCA
>Ga0209515_10004066_pt1 | contig 20138 bp, 21 predicted proteins | sample Subgroupgradi54m_FD_187454 | JGI IMG/M metagenome (GOLD analysis project Ga0209515, IMG submission 187454) | Subsurface groundwater microbial communities from S. Glens Falls, New York, USA - GMW60B uncontaminated upgradient, 5.4 m (SPAdes)... ...
CTCGGGCACGCATGGAGGGTTGGCCGAGCGGCTTAAGGCGCGAGTTTCGAAAACTCGTGGGAGCAATCCCTCACAGGTTCGAATCCTGTACCCTCCGCATGAAATTTGAATTTTCTGCGGGAGGGATTGTTTATAAGAAAGAAGATAATGAAATGTTTATTCTTGTAGCTCAACATTCAGGACATCACGGATGGGTTTTTCCAAAAGGTTTGATTGAAAACAAGAGGGAAAAAGAAACAAAAGAGCATGCTGCACTGCGAGAAGTTGAGGAAGAAACTGGCATTAAAGGTAAAATTTTAAAACCTTTACAACCCTTAACTTACTGGTATAATCTCAAAGGAGAAAAAATTAAAAAGACCGTATATTATTTTCTGATGGAATTTGTTGAAGGTGATACTAAAAATCACGATTGGGAAATGGAAAATGTTGAATGGCTCCCAATTGAGGAAATTGAAAAAAAGTTAACTTATAAATCCGATAGGCAAGTTTGGGAAGTCGCAAGGAAAATTCTAAATAAAAACTAGGAGGGGTCGCATAGTGGTCTAGTGCGTTCGCTTGGAGAGCGAATGTCGCCGTAAGGCGACCGGGAGTTCGAATCTCCCTCCCTCCGCCATGCCAAGCCGCTTGACAAAAGCAAATAACATATGATATACATTAGACATATGATACGAACGCAAGTTTACTTACCAGAGCAGTTGTACCAAGAAATTAATCTTGTTTCAAAAAAGGAGAAAAAAGCAGCAGCACAGGTTGTGCGCGAACTCCTTGAAGAAGGGCTGTTGATTAAAAAGAAAAGTAACAACATTGGCAAAGCGCTCATTGCTCTTTCCAAAGTTAATGCGCGCGGGCCTAAAGATTTATCGAATAAAATCGACGATTATCTTTATGCAGAATGAAAAACACAATCATAGCTGATTCAAGCGGACTCATTTCTCTTGCCTCAGCCACCGATCAAAACCACCAAGAAGCCCTGAAGATAAGTCAAGGGTTATTTCAAGCAAAAGGATCAATTATTATTCCAAGCGATGTGTTTTCGGAAACGCTTAATATCGCTGGGAAAAAACTTGGACATTCCGCTGCGGTTCGTACAGCAGAGACATTATTCACGACAAGTCCATTCATTATCGTTGATTCAGATGAAAAAACAAGAGAACACGCGTTCTCGCTTTTTAAAAAGCAGCCAGAAGCAGTAAGCTTTACTGATTGTATTGTTATGGCAACCGCGGATCGCTTTAAAACAAAAGAAATCTTCGGATTTGATAAGGCCTTCAGTAAAAATGGCTATAATCGTGTCGGCCTAGATTAACACTAAGGCGGAATTTGACATTAGTAAAAAAATATATCAAACTAGGATTTAGTATTAAGTTCTCAGCGTCTAGCGTATAGTTTTTATGAAACACTCTGTCCGATATGTTGTTATCAATTTGTTATTTGTTATTTGTTATTTGTTATTTGTTATTACGCCAGTATATGCTCAGTCAATAAACCAAACTCCTCAAAATTCCTATACTGCCCCAAACACTAATCCCGATGTCCCAAATAATCTCCATAATTATACACAAAATGTTTTAATAGAGGTAATGTCTGCGGTAACTTGCCAGTTAACAGGGGTAGACCCGACAAGTCCCTCGCAGAAATGTCTCGGAGTAGATCCTATTACTAAAAAAATCGGATTTGTTAATGGCGATGGCGGTGCAATTGGATTTATGGGAAATATGATTACAATGCTTTATACCCCTCCGCTTCATACCGGAGATTATTTTAAAGATTTGGCGCAGAACTTTGGGATAGTCAAGCATACCTATGCAGCGCCCACTGCTACACAGAATGGAACTGGCTTTCAGGGCTTATCCCCTCTTCTTAATCTATGGACTGTGTTTAGAAACATCGTTTATGTTTTGTTCGTTCTTGTTTTTGTAATCATCGGCGTTGCAATTATGTTTAGGGTAAAAATAGATCCAAGAACTGTAATGACTATTCAAAACCAAATCCCAAAAATCATAATAGGGATAATATTGGTCACTTTTACATTTGCAATAGCAGGTTTTTTAATTGATATAATGTATACCTCTATTTATTTGACAGGGAATGCTATTGCATCTGCAGATAAAAATCTTCAAACAGATAATACCGTTACAAAATTAGCTCAGACAACTAACCCCTTCGCCGCTGCAAATGATATAGGCGGCGCCGGTGGTGAAAAATTGGGACTAGCAAATATTGCCTGGAGACCTGCACAAGCTGTTGGAGGATTTGTCGCTCCTATCTTTGATAATACCCCAGGAAAATTCATAACGGGGGCTGTTATGGGGGTTGTTGGGAAAATAATTGCAAAACCAACATCAGATATACTAGGAGGAATACTAACTGCGGCAGGTGGAGTGATAGGTACTGTCTTTGGAACACCTGGGGCGGGAACAGCTGCTGGCATAGCAATTGGGGCAAGTTTAGCAAAAGTAATAAACTACGCATTGCCAGTAGCAGGAGTCGTAGGTGGTGTTCTTTTTGGTAGCGATATCATCGGCTCGTTTGTCGGCTTAATCGCATTTTTGGTAATAGCTATAGCCATTCTCTGGGCGCTTTTTAGACTTTGGTTTACTCTTATTAGCGCATATATAATGATTTTAATCGATGTGGTTTTTGCTCCGTTTTGGATAATAGCAGGAGCTTTCCCGGGAAGCACGATAAGTTTTACAGGATGGCTTAGAGATCTAATAGCAAATCTTGCGGCTTTTCCCGCAGCAATTGTTATGTTCCTCTTGGGAAGAGTTTTTATTGATGCTTTTGGATCAACACAGACAACAGGGCAGTTTGTCCCTCCTCTTATTGCTAACCCATCAGACACAAAGGCAATTGGTGCGCTGATTGGTCTTGGAATAATATTAGCAACTCCAAACGTTGTTAATATGATGAAAGCCGCTCTCAAAGCTCCAAAAGTCGACCTCTCTTCAATCGGAGCAGCAATTGGAGTGGGAACTGGAGTACCAACCAGAGCAGCAAGTCAGGCCGCAGGAATATATACTGCTGCTACATTTGATGTTTACGGGCAAAGGGGTACTGAGGCGGCAAAAGCAGGTGCTTTTGGACGAGTGCTTGGACGTCTAATTAGATAATTAACTTGTCTTTTCTGTCGCAACGCTCTTGAAGAATTGTATTAAGAATGCGATTATTCCAATTGGCCCGTAGTCTCTAACTTTTCCCCATGCAATATTATACCACATGGTCTTAAATTGTTTTCTGATCTTGTCATAATTGCCCTGCCATTTTATTCTTCCTTTTTCGTCTTTTACTTCTTTTCTCAAAACTCCAATCGGCAAGGCTTTATCAAATATATCCTGCATACCGTCTTCATTTAAAGCTAGTCCTTTCATTCCCACAATTTCCTGTGCCCTTGATGTGGGCTTTTTAAATGTATGCATTGCCATTTCTACAAGTAATTGTCTAAACCTAGGTTTTTCATATATCATCTGTGCCCAGTTTACAAAAACTGGCTCCTGATTATCTTGGGCTGATATTCTACCAACAACCATACTTGCTCCATCAATTCCCTCTTTAAATTCTCCCAAGACCTCATCAACTGACTGGCCGAAGGGATTGCTTATAACTTTAAGAAGGCCCTGTGCTCCTTTATTAAAGTTTGCCAGATCGCCAGTTTCTCTATCATAGAATTGTCCAAGTCGAACCCAATCCAAATCTTTAAAGGGTAAATCATCCAAGAACCATGCATGAGATTGCTTAATCCTTGCAAGGTCTCCTGTAATCTTATTTCCATTTTCTCTTATCGCATCTAAAACTCTTTGCTCTGCATCATTAAACGCGAGGTCACCTGAGAGATAATCATCTAAGCTCTTGGGGCTTTCTTCAAATCTTCTTTCCTTAATCCTCTCTGCTTCTTCATTAACTCTAAGTTTATTTGCATCGCGCAATTTACTCAATACTCCCTGCCATCGTTCATCTCTAAATAATTTCTTTAGTTCTTGATCTCTTTGATCTAACAGTGTCCGGATACCATCAATCTCTTTTCTGACTGAATCGGTCTTGGACTTATCAAGAGCTCTTGTAAGTCTTGTTTTCAATTCTCTTATTCCAAGATCCTCGATTGGAAGACTGTCAATATTTCTTTTTCTAAGATCTCCTGTTCCCCAGATCGCTCTTTTTTGCTCATCTGTTCCCCATACTCTAAGAAGAATGTCTTCCAACGCTTCTATTTGTGGTTTCTCTTCATTTCCATGTCTAAATTGAAGTTCTGAGTCATCTGTTTCCAAACGAGTTAATAAAGAAGCCACGACTGCTGGATCAAGATCTACTATCTTTTCCCAAATTAACTCTTTAAACTCCGGAGTAACATTGCTAAGACCAGATGGTGAAGCAAGAAGCCCAAGTGCAATTGAGGTATTCTTAAGAAGTGGCTCAAATAATCTTTGTGTATCCTGTTTTAATCTTTGTCTTTCTGAATCTGAGAGTTTTTCTCTTGATTTTTCCGCAAGTCCTGCGATTTGCTGGCTATGATCAAGAAAAAACTGGACAACATTTGTAACTTTACCATCCTCATCCTCAAAAGATATTTGCCTTAAGACTATTTCTGCATTTCTCCACGTTGCAAAAACTCCGCGGGCTGCAATTATGTTTTGGAATTCTCTCATATCAACACTTGTCCCCTGAAGTGTCTTTAACCTTACTCCATTTTTCTTTCTTTCTTCTGAATTGTATTTAAGAATGCGATCGAGAAGCTCTGGTCCTCCAAGAGGCTCATCCACCTTAAATCTAATCCCAATATACTTAAGAATGTTTAGGACTTGTGTAAGTTTTACTTGAGGAGAGGATACATATAAGGAGGGGTCATCTCCCCGAGGCAATTCAGAAAGAGTAGTGTGTTCTGCGGCGCGAACCATAATCCTAAAAAAATTTCGCGCATAAATAGATGCCCTGAATAGTTCCCAGTCTTCCATTTCTCTTCCAGCCATTCCTTTAATGACCGGGTTTCCTTGACCATCTCTTTTTGCCGCTCTACTACGTAGGTCTCTTTCGACTTTTTTATCTATTTGCTGAGCCATTTCTTCGGTAATCAAAGTTTCTTCAGCGCGTGCCTCTGCATAAAACTGTTCATAAAGGGTAAGAGCATCATCTACTCCTGGAATTTTTCCCAGAACCTCTAGCTGCTGTGGCAGAATTCTTTCACTCTGTTGAGAAAATTGCTCAAAGCTTCTTTTTAGAATATAGTTCATATCGTGAAATGAACTATTTGCCTGAATTAAATTAAAAAGACGGGTTCTTCTTTCTCCGGTAATTATAGTCCGGGTTATTCTTTGAAACTTTTCAAAATTAATATTTCCGTAAAAACCTCTCATTGACCATGGCTCGTCCTCAAGATCTGATACAATGAGTCTGCTTATAAACTCCTCTGTTGCTACTTCATCTCCTGCAATTAGTCTTAGAATTCTATCCGAGAGAGGCTCATCTTCTGGGGGAACAATTTGTATATATTCCTTCATAAAGCTTCTTATTCTCTCATTTTTTTCTTCTGATCCTGGGGGCAATGCTTCTATCTCATCTAATTCTCGGCTAGTGTTTTCATCTATTCCTCTTTCCCTTTCTGGCATAGCCATGGCAAGACGTTGTCCAATTGCTTCATATTCACTGGTAAGCCTGCTTAATTGATTAGTTAAATCCCTTCTGGCTAATTCTCCTTCTAGATCAGTTGGCAAATCTGCAAATTTTTTTGACAAGTCTCGATATTGATCTAAAAATCTATCTTTTAGTATTTCGTACAGCCTTTGGGCTGCATCCGGATTATCAGTAAACTGTCCTATAATCACCTTAAATTCAGGGTTTGTAATCCGTTGCTGAAGTGCATCCATTTGCTCTAAAAACTCTTGATTTATAGCTATCGGCGTGCCAGGTCCTTGCTCTGAATGGCCCTCTCTTGCTCTACTAGATAGCTCAACAACATTCACCCCTCTTTTTTCTAATTCCTCTATCAACTCTACTATTCTTGGCTGAAGCTGGGAATTATAATCTTCTCTTTCTTGTCCTTTCTGAGTAGCTAAAAAGCTTACTAAATTAGAGTATTCTCCTTCTAAAATATCTGTGTCCTGCTGAGCTAGGGGAATTATTGGTTGCTCGACTTTAGGTAGAATAGGTTTTACTTCGGACGGTTTTGGTGATTGTTCTCCATTTCCGGGTTCTGGCATAAAAATATTTCCTCCCCGATTTAATCGGGGTCCTCTTACATCAAGTGTAGAAGGACTAAGCCTTGCTGTCAAATCAAACTCTTTCATACATCCAGCATTTTAGAATGAGCAAGCTTAAATAGCTTGATATTTAGCTTTCAAGAAGATTACAATATGATTACAGTAACTAGAAGCGACTAGCGACTAGTTATTAGCCACTAGTTTTATGAAAGTAAAATCTTATAGAGAATTAATTGTGTGGCAAAAGTCGATGGAGTTGGCAACTCTAGTATTTCAAGTAACTAAATCTTTCCCAAGGTCAGAACAGTACGGTTTAACCAACCAGATTAGAAGATCTGCATTTTCAATTCCTTCCAACATAGCTGAGGGTTTCTGTAGAGGAGGAAGAGCCGAATTTAGACAATTTCTGCAAATTGCATTTGCATCAGGTGCAGAGTTAGAAACAGAATTGGAAATAGCTATGAACATCAGTATTTTAGAAAAAGAAAATTATCTTTCTCTCATGACGAGACTTGGTGAGATTATGAGAATGTTAAATAAGATGATTACAAATATTAGAAACGACCAAAAGAAGACTAATTCCTAGTCACTAATTGCTAATCGCTAGTTACTAATTGCTAATTTATGGAACATTTCGAATCACTCTACCCTTTGGACAGTCGATTTCCTGAGATTGAAAAAGTCCTTTCTTTTATTAAAAAGGGTAATTCTGTTCAGCTTCTTGGTCTTCCCGGAGTCGGAAGATCAAACCTATTGGGACTTCTGACTTATAACACGGCTGTCAGAATAAAGCATTTGGGAGAAAACCAAAAATGGTTTCATTTTGTACTCTGCAATTTTTCCGAAATCAGAAAAAAACCGCTTTTTGAAGCTACAAAATTCATATTTTTATCCTTAATAGATTCCTTACGGGAAAGAAAGATGGAGGAATACCAAAGACTTAATGAAATATTTAAAGAATCGGCAAGTGCAAATGATGAGCTGGTTTTATTCCAGGGTCTTAAAAGAGCTATAGACTATCTTTGCATTGAGAAAGAACTGACAGTCGTTTTTCTTTTTGACCGATTCGAAGAATATATTTCTATGCTTTCGCCGGAATTTTTTGCAAATTTAAGAATTTTGCGAAACAGAGCAAAATATAGATTCTCTGTTATTTTTTCGCTTAACAGGCCTTTGGAAGATTTGATAGAACCAATGCTTTTTGCGGATTTTTACGAATTTTTAGCCGGGGATATTGTTTATCTGCCTCTTATAGATAGGCCCGGGCTTGAATTTAGAATTTCATATCTTGAAAAGGTTTCGGGAAAAAAGATCGATAAAAAATCATTGGAGAGAATATTTTTTTTAACCTCAGGGCATGGAAAGCTAACAAGATTATGTCTTGAATCGATACTAGCGACTAGCAATTGGCAACTAGCAACTAGAGAAAAACTGCAAGAATTTTTGCTTGAACAAAAAAGTGTAAAAGCGTCTTTATTTGAGATATGGAGATCCTTGCTCCCAAACGAACAAAAATCACTAATTGCTAAACAGCTAGTTGCTAATGGCTATATTATTGATGTTGGGCTTATAAAAAATGGCAAAATTACAATTCCTCTTTTTGAAAAGTTTATTTCAATCCTCCTTCGTCAAGACTTCGGAAGGGCGCAGCAAATAATATATGATGAAGAAAAAAATGAAATTAAAAAGGGAGAAGTCATAATATCTGATACCCTAACTTCTTCTGAATTCAAATTATTAAAATTTCTTTTAGAAAACCCCGATAAGATTATAGAAAGAGAAGAAATTATAAAATCTGTCTGGAGTGGTGCAAAATCTACAGAAGGAGTAACCGATCAGGCTTTGGATCAGCTTATCTTTCGCCTTCGAAAAAAAATAGAAGAAGATCCAAACAATCCAATCCACTTACAAACTTTAAAAGGAAGAGGTATTCGTTTTATCTCGTAATTATGATAAAATAATACTATGAAAAAATTACCGCCTTCTTTAAAACGCTATTTTTGGGACGTTAATTTTCCAACTCTTGATTCAGAAAAAAGCTCAACTTATATTATCGAGAGGCTTTTGGAAATAGGAGATATGAATTCTATTCGCTGGATTATAAAAAATTATCCTCTTGAAAAGATTAAACAAGTCGTCTGCCAAAGTTCTGTCTTGTCAGAAAAAACTGCAAGTTTCTGGAGCCTTATTTTAGATATACCCAAAAATCAGATTCGATGTTTACAGCCGGGCTTTCAAAAAATACACAGGGCAATCTGGCCTTACTAGGCAGGGAGAAGTGGACTTCCTCGTTTTATCTGGCGGGTGGCACTGCTTGTTCGCTTTATTTTGGTCACCGTTTTTCCTTTGATCTCGATTTTTTTACCATGGGAATGTTCGACCCAAAAATGATAACCGGAAAACTTAAAACCCTTGGGAAATTAACTGTAGATCAGAACGATGAAGGCACATTTTTGGGAAACCTTAATGGTATCAAAATTAGTTTTTTTGTGTACCCCTACCAGCTTATTTTTAAACCGAAAGTCTTTCAAAATGTGTCTATTGCCGACCTAAGAGACATTGCTTGTATGAAAATCGATGCTATCTCCACGAGGGGAACTAAAAGAGACTTCATTGATTTGTTTTTTATTTGCAAAAAATATAAATTGCTAACCCTCTTTGATTTTTTTGAGAAAAAATACAGTGGAGTTGACTATAATCTGTTCCATCTTGTGAAATCTTTATCTTATTTTACAAATGCGCAAGAGCAGGAGATGCCGCAGATGATCGAGAAAATTTCATGGGAAGAAGTGAAAAAATTCTTCACCCAAGAAACAAGGAGTCTTACCAAAAAACTTTTAGAAATATAAGAAAAAGAGTTGACAAAATGGTTACGGTTACGAGGCTCGTTTCGTAATATGGATACGTCAAGCGTTAAGAAAGCAAATAATAATTATCGACCGATAAAAAGCTTTAGGGATTTAGAAGTATATCGAAATACCTATCAGTTAATGCTAATGGTTCTAAAAGAAGTATTGCCAAAACTTCCAGATTCTGAAAAATATGATTTAAGAGACCAACTAAATAGATCCTGCAAGGCAATACCAAGGCTCATTGCCGAAGGATATGCAAAACGACACCAAAAAGCTGGTTTTCAAAAATATCTGGATGATGCTCTTGGAGAATGCAATGAAACGATTGTCAGTCTTGAGCAATGCCGCGACATTTATCATATAGACGAAAAACTAATAGATGAAACTGTTGATATCTATGATAAATCTGCTCGCCAACTATACAAGCTTTCAAAAGCATGGACGCAATTCAAGAACCGTCAAACTTAACCGCTGAACGATACGAGCTTCGCCACCGTCAAACGAAAGACCTACAGTTGCGCTTGCATTCAATTTGATTTTCTTATACGATAATTTTGTGTGGATTTAAAATATGAAACTAGCTAAAGAATCTGTATCATGCCTAATTTTTATACTAACGGTCATTTTCTTTATATTTCCCCCATCAGCCTGGGCACTGGATGGTTCTGTTCAACCTCTTGATAGTCAAAATAATCCAATTAACGTTCTTGATGAAAATGCAGCCAAAGCTAAAATAACTTTTTCTGGTTTACCAGATAACGATTATAAACTTTGTCTAGGTTGGGGTGCGCTACCGTCGGATCGTGATTGTGGAAGGAATTTTAAAAAAAATATTAATAGCAGTGACATCGTAAATGGTACGTGGTCTATTATCGTCTGTGGCGCCAGTGTAGACGGGGTGTTGGGGAGTAGTCTTTATCCCAATAAACCTGGTCTAAAGACTGATTGCGGAGAAGACGATTATTTTCATGCCCATGATTATGCCTTTGAACTTCGGCCAAAGGATGGACATTCTATAAGATGGGACCAAGGCTTACAAGTTCAAATATACAACCCAGAAATAGATACTTCTCCGCAAAATCCCACAAACCATGATACTATTACTCTCACATTTATCGGTAGCAGAAGACCAGCTGATAAGGCTAATAGAAATGACTATAAATTTGAGCTTAAAAGAGATGATGGTTTACTCCCTGCCCCAAGTATTGAAAGTATAGTTATACCTAGAACTGGAAGAAAAGATGTCTCATTTGGCCCGCTTCAGGATGGAGATTGGACGCTAACAATTAAGCGTGTAGACTATGACGATGGTAATTATGATACTAAGGTTGATGCAGTCGGCGGGGTAGTTGCAATTCTTCAAATTCATATAGATTCAAATAATGGATTTATAAAGGAGGCTACACAAGATTCAACTGGATCATCTGGCCCTCAATCCCCCTTTCTTTCTCATTGCGCCGAATTTGATACAACAAATGGTGCAACAAAAGGGAGCTGTAAGTCAGTAGATACAGCAATCGGCCCTATCGGAACAACTCCGCAGGATTTTGTAAAGTCTGTCTTTAGTCTTATTCTTGGTCTCTCTGGCGGAATTGCACTTCTTCTTATAATTTATTCGGGCTATAAACTTATGGCAGCTCGAGGAAATCCGGAGGCGCTGCAGGCGGCAAGAGATCAGTTGATTGCCGCAATAGTAGGACTTGTCTTTATAATTTTCTCATTGGTAATTTTACAAGTAATTGGAGTTGATATTCTCCGAATCCCTGGATTCGGTCCATAACAGCGTATAGAAAATAGCGTATAGGGTATAGTTAACTAAACGCTATGCTCTAACAACTATACGCTGAAAAAATATGAAATATTTATCGCTTTCAATAAACGGAACTCCAATAGAAGCGCCAAGAGAAGTCCCAACCGGCGGAATTGATACAGGGCAAAAAATTATTAGTCTTGGCTTTAATCTTTTATTTGTTGTGGGAGTTATAATTACAATTGCTCTTATTATTTATTCCGGTATCCAGTGGACGCTTTCTGGCGGAGATAAAGAAAAAATAGCCAGCGCAAGAGCTAGATTAACATATGCCATTATTGGTCTTGTAGTAATTGTCACTGCTTTTGCAATAATAAAGACTGTCCTTTCGCTTCTTGGCTATAACCCAGGTTTTTTCTTTAATTTCTGAATACCACCGGTATGTCCCCGTAAATATCCGACACTTTATCTTTTGAGTGGTGGTTTCATACCAAGACCAATATGTGGTCTGTGATAATGATATCTATCCAAGAATGTTTCTACGTATCCTGTAAGCTCCGGTATTTCGCTTGACTTGTATTTACTCCATCCTAAACATTCTTTTCTCACTGTTCTGTTAAAACTTTCAATATACGATTGCTCATTCTTCTTGTATGGTCTGGCAATTCTGTGTTTGGTGGTATATTCCAACACATGCTCCTTAAATACATCTTCAAACTCAGATCCACCATCAGTCTGAATGATCTCAACAAAATTATCAAACCTCCTTTTCATACAGTACCTAAGAAATGTATATCCGTTATCTGCTGTTAACCTTGGTGCAAGGTACACATCTGCCTCACGTGAGTAAATATCTATACCGGTGAAGGCAAACACATCTCCAAAATCAATACTATCCATTTGTACTACCTCTCGTGGTCTTAGGGCATCCGGTGCATCTCCACGCTCTTGATTCTTCTTCCATTTACTCCTAAGTTTGTATTTCTCACCCAAAATCTCATAAATCTTTGATACAGCAGGGGATGTGCCATATTCTCTCTTTAGAAAATATTCAATCTTTTGTCCACAACACTGTTTTTCTCGTTCCCGTATTGCCCAAATCCTACGTTTTAGTATCGCATCTGTTTGTCGTCCTATTCGTTCTCCTTTCTTTGCATTGGTATATGCCTCTACAAATTCTCTCAATCCCTGCTTTTGTACCCCAACAATCCATTCATGCGCTGTCTCTCGATGCACACCCAACTGTTTTGCTATATGAGTTTTCTTTACTCCTTGTTCATACAATTCCCATGCAAGTACGATTTTCGTAAGTTGTTTCACATTCATATTCTAGTTCCTGAAGTGTCGGATTTCTACGGAGAATATTTCGAGGGCTTGACAAACCTTAAAAAGGTTCCTATTATAAGATCAATGAGAAAAATTTTGGGATTTCTCTCTTCTGGAATATACTATTTGTTGTTTACCGGGTCTGTCTTTGCTCAAGCAATAAATATTGAAAAACCAGTTGGATCGGCAGTAGACATTAAGGTTGAAAATATTCCTCAATTTTTCATATCCATTCTCTTTGTCATAGGAATAGTCGTTGCAATTGCTTTCTTTATTTACGGCGGTATAAAGTGGATCTTATCAGGCGGAGATAAAACTGCTGTTGAAAGCGCCCGAAATCATATTGTCGCAGCAGTGATCGGACTTGTAATAATTATCGCAGCTTTCTTTATACTAGGTACGGTTATTAAATTAATAACCGGTAATGATTTTAATCTAAATGCTCTGTGTATTCCAAGCCTAAGGGATCCAAAGTGTTTGGGGCACTAAATCCAAATTAATATATACTCTTCTCTTGCCTTTTTTTATTTTCTTTGTTAATCTAAAAATGTGGACTGGGATAGAATTGTTCCTGGGTGTATTCAAAGTACAACAAACTCTGATGGAACTATAAATGAGGTTGCAACTTTAAATTGTATTCCCGCTGTTTTTCATAATATTGTAAACTGGGCGTTAATTTTTGCAGCGGTTGTTGCCATATTTTTAATTATGTTTTCGGGAATAAAATTTTTAAGATCGGGAGGACAAGAAAAATTAGTAGAAGACGCTAGGAATACATTAACCTATGCAATAATTGGGCTTGTTGTAATTCTGCTTTCTTTTCTCATCATAAATGTAATAAGCGATATAACCGGTGTCGGTTGCATTAAAAAATTTGGTTTTGGCAATTGCCCGTAAAATTTTTTTCACGCTAGCCTCATTTTTATATTTTTTTGACCTACTTTGATAATCTTGCATTCGGATTTTTCACATAATACACTGATTAAATCAGTGTGCTAACTCAAATCGCAAATCGCAAATCGCAAAATTACAGCTCAAATCTGAAATCTTCAGACGTTAAGATCCGTGCTTACAAATTTTCACTAGAAATCATAAAATTTGTGAATGAATTACCAAATAAAAGAGCTTTTTGGGCAATCGGAGATCAGCTGTTAAGATCAGCAACTTCAATAGGTGCCAACATGATAGAAGCACAAGCTTCAAGTTCAAAAAGAGAATTTATAAAATTTTATGAGATTTCTCTCAAATCAGCCAACGAAACCAAATACTGGCTTTCATTAATCAAAGATTCCTATGCAGATTTTGTTCATAATTGTAATGAATTGATAGAAGAGAATTCTGAAATCTGTAACATGCTGGGAGCAAGCATCTTAACTCTCAAGGGCAAAAACAAGTTTTGAGATTTTAAGATGTAGATTTGAGATCTAAGATATAAGATTTGAATTTTAATTATGGAGAATCATCCAATACCTCAAGACATAACGGGCTTTCAATTTAAGCTAATTGGAGATATGACAATTAAACAATTTGTATATCTTGCCGCAGGAGTGATCTTAGGATGGATAACATTTATTCTTCCCGTTTTTATTCTTATAAAGCTTCCAATTGCTGCAATTTTCATAGGTCTTGGTGTTGCAACGGCATTTGTCCCGATAGAAGGAAGGCCATTTGATATTATGATTGTAAACTACTTTAAGGCTCTTTTTAGTTCTACTCAATATGTCTATCAAAAAATTGGCGGTCATATGTGGTTTCCGGAACTTAAAAAACAGCCGGAGGCTTTGGAAACCAAGCCTGTTTCTCAGGATCCTACTCAAAGATTAAAAGATTTCTTAAAATCGCTTCCTCAAAAACCGAAGAATAAACTTGATGAGAAAGAATTTTTCTTCCTAGATTCACTCTCCTCTCTATTTGCCGGGGGGCAGATAAATCAAGATCAACAACCAACCCCGATTAAATCGGGACCAACAGACTACCAACAACTGGAAAATGCGCAATTGTTGGAAAAAACGGAACCAAAAAAAGAAGGTGAAAAGGAAAACCTGCCTGCCGGCAGGCAAGGTCTAGAAGATAATCTTGAAACCGAAGCAGAGGTATTGAAAAAACAGCTGGAAGAAGCAAAGCTTGCGCAAACTTTTCAGAAGATGGGTTCTGCGCAATATGAAACTGCTCATGTAAAGGCATTAGAACTGGAAAAACTATTACAAGAGGTTCAATCCCAAAAACTAACTTTAGAAAATCAAATAATTGAGCTTAGGAAAAAACTTGATCGGAAAAATCAAAATGTTTTTGCCCCAAGCGTTGCTCAACCCAAAGTCCAAACCCAAACAGTCAGGCAAGTTCCAAAAGAGCTTGGGAAAAGTTTAGGATTACCGCTAATCGCCGACGTGCCGAATTTAATAGCCGGGATTATAAAAGACCCAAGGGGCAATCCACTTCCAAATATTTTAGTTGAAGTAAAAGATGATGCTGGAAATCCCGTGCGGGCATTTAAAACAAATGTTCTTGGTCAATTTATATCCGCAACTCCCCTTGCAAACGGCGTATACACAATATCTTTTGAAGATCCAAAGGCCGAGAATAAATTTGACACAATTGAGTTAAGTGTTATAGGTGAAATCCTAATGCCGATTGAAGTTATTTCTCTGGATACAAGAGAAGAACTGCGAAGATCTCTTTTTAATCCTGCAGCGCAAAAAACATGATAAAATCTGCCCAAAGAAAAAAATCGACAACTCAAAAATTTACAGAAATCGAAAATATTGACGAGGATATAGTTATTCTATCGGGAAAAAATGCCTGTCTTATTATAGAAGTGAATGCGACTAATTTTGCTCTTCTTTCAAAAGAGGAACAAGATGCAAAAATTTTTTCCTATGCATCTTTGCTTAATTCTCTGTCTTTCCCCGTGCAAATCTTTATAAGAAGCAAAAAACTTGATATATCATCTTATTTAAAACTTTTAGAAGCGCAGGCTACACAAACCCAAAATCAACTGCTCTCAACGCAGATTAAGCTCTATAGAGATTTTGTAAGAGAGCTGGTAAAAGTAAATACGGTTTTGGATAAAAAATTTTACATTGTAATTCCTTACTCATATCTTGAAAAGGGAGTGATGGCATCTTCGGATTCTTTCTTAAATCAAGCCAAAGCTTCCCTTGACTCAAAAGCGCAATCTGTTTTGTCTCAAATTGCAAGACTTAACTTACGTGCAAAACCTCTTGGGAAAGAGGAACTAATTAAGCTGTTTTACGAAATTTATAATGGGGGGGCCGTCGAAACGAATCAGATCACAGATGAAATAAAAACTCCAATCGTAAGAGAGGGGAATTCTGCATGAAATTATTCGGAAAAAAACAAACTTCCATGCCTGTCCCTACAGCTTTTGCCGCAATAGCAAAGCTTGAAAAAGGAACAACATCTCTTGCGGATGTAATCGCTCCTTCTTCTGTTGAAGTTGACTTTAACTATATTAGAGTTGGAGATTTTTTTTATAAAACTTTTTTTGTAATAGGCTATCCCCGCTTTGTTTCTCCCAACTGGCTGTCTCCCTTAATTGATTTTGACCATTCAATGAATATTTCAATGTTTTGTTATCCTACAGAATCAAACGATGTTTTATCTGATATTCGGAGAAAAATTGCAGAAATGGAGGCAACTATATCTTCCCAGGCAGAAGAAGGAAAAATTATTGATCCAAAAGTACAGGCTGCCCTGGAGGATGCTCTTTCACTTGCGGAACAACTTGCAAAAGGAGTCGAAAGATTTTTCCAGTTTAGTCTTTACATAACTCTATTTTCCGAAACTCTTGCCGATTTGGAAGATTCGTCAAGAAATCTTGCGTCTACTCTTTCATCGATTCTTCTTATAACAAAAACCACGACCCTTCAGATGGAGGACGGTTTTAAATCTACGACTCCAATTGGAGTGGATAAGCTTTATATAGCAAGGAATATGGACACAACATCCCTTGCCTCAACATTTCCATTCACCTCTGCGACACTTACTCAAGATAAGGGAATAATGTATGGAATCAATGAACAGAATGGGTCTTTAATTATTTTTGATAGATACTCCTTGGAGAATGCAAACGAAGTTGTTTTAGGAAAATCCGGTGCCGGAAAATCATATCTTATTAAACTTGAGGCACTGCGGCAGTTCATGTTCGGCACTGAAGTTATTATTATTGACCCCGAAGGCGAATATGAGGCGCTATCCGCAACACTGGGAGGAGAATATGTTTCCTTTACTCCATCTGAGCCTGTTAAGATAAACCCATTTGATTTATCCGGCATTTATGAAGAAGGCGAAAACGAATTGGGGCTTAAAATTCTATCTCTCCACGGACTTTTGGGAATTGTCATGGGAAAACTTGATGCGGGCGAAGATGCGATACTAGACAGGGCAATGGTTGAAACATATAGACAAAAGGGGATAACCGCAGACCCCTCAACTCAAAAAAAACAACCGCCCTTGATGGAAGATTTATATAAGGTCTTAATTGGCATGGAAGATCAGACGGCAAAAAATCTAGCTTTGCGTCTTGAAAAATTCATAAAAGGGAGTCTGTCTGGAATATTTAATCAGCAGTCGAACTTTGACATAACAAATCCTTTTACTGTTTTTTCCATAAAAGCCTTAGAGGAAGAACTGCGGCCGATTGCAATGCATATAATTTTGGATTTTGTATGGACAAGGGTTAGAAAAAGTCTTAAAAAAAGACTTCTTATCTTAGATGAGGCTTGGTATATTATGAAATACGAAGACTCTGCTTCTTTTGTTTATGGAATAGCAAAAAGAGCCCGAAAATATTATCTTGCTCTAACAACTGCAACTCAAGACGTTCAGGATTTCTTATCAACTGATTACGGAAAGGCGGTATTGTCAAACTCATCTATTCAAATGCTCTTAAAACAAAGTCCGACCGAAATTGATCTAACAACAAAGACGTTTTATCTATCTGAAGGGGAAAAGGAATTATTGCTGTCTTCGGATGTTGGAGAAGGTTTATTTTTTGCCGGACAGAGCCATGTGGTTATGAAAGTTATCGCAGCTCCTTTTGAACATAATATAATTACCTCAAATCCGCAGGAGCTTGCTCAACAACAAAATCAAGCCTCAGCCGAAGCGGCTCCTCAAAACAATTTGCCTGTTGAGCCAATCGCCCCGCCTCCGAATCAAGATTCTCCCGATGTTCAAGCGACTCCCCCGCAATCACCGCCGCCGCCAGTTTTTAACAAACCCTAGTTCTGATATTATTAAAATATGGCCGAAGATCGAAAAAGAGGAGCAGTAGACAGAATAAATAGTGGCGTGGATGCTTTTAGAAAAGCTCGCGGCGCATATAAATTTGCCAGAACCGCTGGAACTGCAGCAGAAATTGTATCAACGAGTGAGATATGGATTCCAGTTATTATTATCGCTGCAATAATTTTAATAATAGTTTTTATCATTCTTCTTGGAAGCGGGGGAACCGGAATAGCGCTTCAGAGCAATGGAGGAAATACTCCTGGCGGAGGTATTCCCGGCAGCGGAGGTGGCTGTCCCGATACGTCGTCCAATACTAATCCCGCTCCCTGTTACCTTCTTAACCCTTCTATATATATCTTTAATACTAATATTTCCCAACCTGCAATTGACACTTATATCAATAACTACAGTCATTACTTTACAGATGCGCACATTGGCGATATAAATGAATTTAGAAGAAGAGTAAATGAAATTAGAGATAAGGCTGTGTTTGTAGGACTCAACCCTGCAATTTTTCTTGGATATTGGAAAACCGAATCTAATTTTAGCACACAGGGCGTAAGAGACCTTGGGTGTCCTGCAAGCGCTGTTGGTTTTGAAGCTCAAGTTAATTGTGCTGTCGGACTTTCTCCAGGCACAAGCGGATTCATTGGAGCAAAATGTGCTGTAAGCAGAAATGCAACTAATCAATATTGTGTTGGAGGCCACCTAATTTCGACATTTGATGATTTTGCTCAAGAATATGGCCCATTTCCGCCTGGTAGTACTAATGACAATAACTGTTCCCATTCATATAACGGCGTTATCGAAGTAGCAAAAGAACTAGGCGCGTGTTTGCCGTCTGGGTCTCTTGATTGTCCCATTCCAAATGGTCAAGTTACTTGCGGGAGCAAGGATAGACCAGCAAATGGTTGCGGGCACTGTAGTGAAGAGTATAAAAGGGAAAACCCTAGTCTTGTTAGCCTTTGCAATGATCCTGATTCGGGCATTCAACACGCTATGGACATAGGTGGTTTGGATCTTGCCCCAGTATATCTTCCAAAAATTAACGGTCACGTGATACAATGGACACATCAAGGACAAATCAGTGGATCAGTACCAACAGAGGCAATCCAAAGATATACAGGAGTGGATGAGCTGACTCATGCGCAATACTTTATATCCCTTCACCATACGCAATTTGGCAGTGGCAATGAGGGAACGCATATTATCTCCGGAGATGTGGGAGCTCTTATCTGCGGAGTGAGCAGAGTTACCGGAGTGAGCTGCAATAAACGCCATGTCCATGTACAATTAGGACTTATTACCCCTAGAGGAACACAATGGTTTGAGGCGCCAGATTATCTTTGTAAGATATGAAAAAAAAGATACTGATAGTTTTTGCAATATTTGTTTGCATACTTTTAATTATTCTTATTTTTGAGAATATCCCTAAAAAAAACCTTGTAAACAAAAATAATACTCCCCCCGTAACGCCAGCGCCAACTGAAAATTTATTTCTTAAAACAGAAAGCATTTTGCCCATACAAAATGCAACTAGTCAGTATTTGCCGATACAATTTATTACTTTTACCTTTAATCTCCCTGTTAATCCAGATCATTTTTATTACAAGGTAGATCCTTTTGTAGAAGCTGTTGCTAAAAACGGCGATTCGCCGAACATTATTATTCTTTCGCCAAAAGAAAAGTGGCAAGAAGGGCTTACGACGATTACTGTGCTTGAAAATACAACATCTGCAACCGGTGTACGACTGGAAAATCCGATTATATACAAAATTAAAACTGAATTTCCAACCGGAGGAGAATAATTTTACCCCTGGATTCTTATCGGCATTATTATGTGGAGGAAGTCTTTGTATTCCATGGGGTTAACAAAAGAATTTGGTAATGATACAATAACACTATGCATAATTGGTCTACTGATGAAAAAAGATTTAAGAAAGAGGATCCGAAGAGTTATCGGCTTTGGCGGCTGACTCAGCTTATAAACTACGGCTTGGATGGGGAAAGGCTGGATAAAAAGGAGGTAAAAAAAGCCTGGCCAAAAATCAAAGACCGACTTGATGACGATCTAAAGAACTATCTGGAATTTTTATTGTGGGCAAAACGATCTTAACGCCTTTTCAGCAACGGTTGCTCAATCTTCTCGCCAATAATAAGTATATTGTTAATCATTTCTATCTAAGTGGCGGGACAGCTCTTTCCGAATTTTATTTAAAACACAGGTTTTCGGAAGATTTTGATCTTTTTTCCGAGAAAGAAGTTTACCTACCAACCATTTATGCCTTTTTAACCAGATTTTCCCACCTTGCTTAAACCCTTTGATGTCAGAGATATGAATAATTTCTTTCTGAAAGAGGCTTTAAAACTTGAAAAGGATATTTTTAAGTAACTATCCCTGGACTCGTATGGGCATTATTATATGGAGAAAGTCTTTGTCATCATCTAATTTAAAGACTCCGGGGCTTAAGGGACCTGTCATTTCAAAAATAATTTTTTCCGAACCTACGCTTCCCAAAAACTCAAGCAGATATCTCGCATTAAAAGCAATTTCATTTTCTTCTCCTTCAATAACTGCCTCAACCTCAACAGACGTCTCTCCCAAAGACGGAGCGCTTGCGGAAACAACAATCATTCCCTTTTTTAAAGACAGTTTTATAATATTTGCTGCCTCTCTTGCAAAAATAGAGCAGGTCTTTACAGCCTTCTGAAATTCTTCCCTATCTGTAACCACCCGAGCTGAAAAATCTGAAGGAATTATTTTTTCAT
>Ga0209515_10004075_pt1 | contig 20088 bp, 20 predicted proteins | sample Subgroupgradi54m_FD_187454 | JGI IMG/M metagenome (GOLD analysis project Ga0209515, IMG submission 187454) | Subsurface groundwater microbial communities from S. Glens Falls, New York, USA - GMW60B uncontaminated upgradient, 5.4 m (SPAdes)... ...
CTGCATCTAGTTTAGCTTGAGCGGCGTTTAAATTTTGTGTCAGTACAGTTCCTGGTGTTTGCGGAGCTGACCGATTTGCTCTATAGTCCGTCCCATTTTTGGGGCCACTAACTGGAACTAGTCGATTTCCTGAATAATCTACTGTGGGTTTTACTCCTCTCTGCGCCTGCACCCGCACCCCCGGGCTAAAAAGTCCGGCGAGGATAAGCAGTATGAATAGATAAGGAGTTAGTTTTTTAATTAATTTTTGCATTATCTTACTGTCCTTTTATTTTAGCATTATTTTAACCTATTGACCCTATGAAATAAGATTTGAGCCGATTTCTGATAAACATTTTACCCCTGTATGATTTTAACACTTTTTCTCTTCGTCTGGCATCACTTTCTTTAACACATGCTTCGTAATAAATAAGTGCTAAGGGTCTGCGATATTTGGTTGATTCTACCTCTCCTATATTGTGTTGCTCAAATCTTAACTGCAAATTTTTTGTAGAACCAGTGTAGAGCTTTCCGTCTTTCTTACTTTTTAAAATATATGTGTAAAACATTGACCCTGTGATATTTTTATTTGTAATGGTTTTAATAGAAAAGATTTATTTTTAATGTAATAATTTTTAATTTTTGATTTATATATATCACAGGGTTGGTTTTTTGCGATTAAAATTTGCAGTATTTCATAGGGTTGACATCTTTAATCTATTTGCTAATATAATAAGTATTATGGCTTCGGCCCGTCCCCTTATGGAAACATAAGGGAAAACAAAGAAATCAAAAAAGTCATCAAAGTAAATCCTTGATGGCTTTTTTGATTTCTTTTATTAACCCCAAGGGAACACCAACGAATCTCCCTTTCATAATAAAAATTAGGTTCTTCTTCATTAATCTCTTTTTTTCTTTTATTCCATGCGTCAAAATCTTTTTGCATCGTGTCCTTTATAAACTTTACAACTTTCTACCTTATAACCTTTCAGTTTCCCCCGGGCTAAAAAGTCCGGCGAGGATAATGAGTGTCAATCCCAGTACTAAAATTTTACTTTTAGCTCCTGACTTTGATTTGTTTTTCTCTCTTGTAATCATTTTTATTAATTCAGCAAGGACTCCCCTTGCTGGATAAACAACATCCTTAAACCACCCTTATCCCCGTCTTTCTAATCTCGTAAGCAAGCGGATCAGCATTGTTTTTAAAATCTTCTGCAGTAAAACCGTGGAATTCAATACGATCATCGATCTCATCACGAAAATCCCAAAGTTTCCTATAATTCCTACCAAAACGATTTTTAAATTTTGGAGAAATCACTGCCACATCTATATCGCTATCTTTATGATTTGTTCCTCTGGCTCGCGAACCAAAAAAATATACCGAAGAAAATGGGAATTTCTCCTTTTTCAACTTTTCAGCAAATTTTTTTACAATTTTTATTGTTTCTAATTTTGACATAATAATTTATATAATTTAGTCATTTTTTCTAATTTATCCTTAGTATATTTTTCCGTACAAATTTTGTACAACTTCAATTTTTGCTCTGGATACCTAGCGCGAATATTAAAAGTATTTATTATCTTTAATAATTCCAGTTCATTTTTACTAAGACATATTTTAGTTAATTTTGACAACCTAACCAAATCATGGGTATAAAGAGCCTGCTCCCTTGTTTCTTTTACCACCAAGCGCTTTAACGCTTTTTCCAAAACAATATGTCCAAAAAACAAGCTTTCCGGGTAACGCTCAATCTTAAAAAGTCCAAGCATTGTGTCATAATCTCTTTTTGCGGTCGTTTCCCAATATTTTATTGTATTTTTTACCTCTTTTTCAGTCATAATCTCATTATGCTTAATTTTACCACATCTACAAAAAATTTGCAGAAATTTTTTGTATGGTGTAGAATATATCAGGTATTTTTTAATATTAGCTCCGTAGACAATCGAACTGGGTGCGGAGCTTGGAGGTTTCTGGCGTTATGGTACTTAGTCGGAAATCTCGACGCTGAAATTTGGATTTTTTCAAATGAAGCTTCCCATGTACCAAGCTCGTGTGTGATGTTCGGAAGTAACTCATAGAGTGGGCTAACACCCAAAAACCGTTATTGAAGTTTCAATAACGGTTTTTGTGATTTCTTTAAACTAAACCTTATGCCGTATTCAACTTCTATTTCTGAATCGAATATGTATTCTTCTGCTTTCTCCACAGCAGTTCGAAGCGAATTAAAAGTGCCGATGTTGTGTATCTCCCCGTTGGATTCATAGTCATTTTCAGACACTTTATAAGTGTCTTTTGTTTTTTCTTTTATAAGAATAAAATTATTTGCGCTCATAATATACTTAAATCTCTTTTAATATGCCTTGAGCGATGTATTTTTTCATCAATGACTGGTAAGGCATGTCTAGCTCGTTTGCGTGCTCTTTTACCCGCGCAATCAAATGCAAAGGCAGGCGTAATGAAATAGGCTGAGAAGACGGTTTTAAATTCGGGAAAGATACTTTCTGAAAATCAGACCGCTCGAAATGTTTCGACAAATCCAACTTTAGCCAGAAATTTCTCTCTTCCGCTTCGCTCTTGAATTTTGGGATTTTAATTTTTTTCTTCATATAATTTTCTTTCTTTTTTATTAATGTCTCTGGCGGAGATAACCCTTACTTTATCTTTCCTTATAGTGAATATGATATACAATAATCTCCTTTGTTTAGTCTGTCCTATTAGGACATAACGCTCTTCATCCATGGAATGCAGGATGTCTTTCTGTATCTCTTTATTAGGATCAAAAAAAATCTCCTCGCATTCCTCGTTGCTGACTTCGTGTCTTACAAGGCTTTTCTGTTTGTTTCCTTTATCCCATTCAAAACCAGAGATTTCTTTTAATGTTCGACTACCTTCATTTGTAATTGTAGCGTGGGACATATACATTGTCAAGTAATTTCGTTAAAGTCTCTCGTACTCTTTTTACTCATGCCTCCGGACTAAAAAGTCCAAGCAGGATAAGCAGTGTCAAAATATATGGTAAAAATTTTTTCATTGTTTTGATATTTTTATATTGCAACCCGATTGTTACCATTAACATCACCCCAAACTGTTCCGCTGTCGCTCTTGCATTTCTCTTTGGTCACTTTCTCTCTTTGGATTATATATGCAGTCTTTCCATCAAATTCTGACGTTGGGATATAGCATGTTCCCACTGGAGTAGTGTCAGCGGGGGTACTAGAAGTGGTGGTCGTGGTTTTGGCTGTTGTATTAATAGTAGCGCTTGCACTTTTTATGGGTGTTGACGAATCTTTGATTATAACTCCCGATGAACCCGGTGTTGAACGACCGGTAATTGAAAGTTGAGCAAGAATGGCAGGCGTGGTTCTAGTAGCAGGAACGGCAGGTACAATTTTGGCGGTTGCCACTGATTCATTGAATACTGTTTCTATAAAGTAAGGGTCTGTGCCACCAGATATGGGCACATTGGTCGTTTGGTCGACAGCAACTGAGATATCTTGTGGAATGCTCAAATCTTCTATGCTAGCTATGTTAATTTCAATTGTTCGGAATGCGTTGGCAGAATCTTTTATTATGACAAAAGTCTTTCCTCTGTTAACACCGCTTATGATTAAGTTTCCTTCGTCAGGGTCAAGGCTCACTACTGCAATTCCTTGATCAGGGTATGTCGATATGCCATAAGGACCTGTGCCACCCTCTATGGTTGTAGGGAACGGAGTATTGGTATCGGCTAAGATACAAGAATTGTTCTTGTCTTTAATTAAAATTCCCGGACAATTTTCGTTCATGATTGCCAAAGCTCCAATAGCGTATACAGAAACATTGACGGTAACGGGTTTAATGCCTGAAGTAGTAGTAGTATCTTCGACCACAAATTCAGTAGTTCGTTTAGACTTGTCTAAAGGATTTTTTGGTGGAACACCTGTAACGGAAAGTATGGAGCTGGAAGCGCCGCCAGCGGAAATTTTTGTAAAAATCTCCACAGTTGCCTTTGTCGGGTCTGGGCCCGAGTTATCTTTTTTTCTGTAATTCCCCGTACCACCAGCTAGGGCGATACTGACTGTCTGTCCGACTCTGACCGAAACATTGGTTGGAACAATTAAAGCCCTGGAATCCACAATAGGGTTGCCGCCTTCGCCAAGATTCTGGCCCTGATAACTCCAATTATCGTTCGAAGGCGCTGGGTTTACCGTGCTTGCAAGCGCGTTCAAACCCTTATCCAAAAAGTGACTTAGCAGGGCGTCAAAAATAGCGGACAAACTATTACCCAAGGCCGCCCCGAGTTCCGTTTGCCGCAAATTTGAACCCATCGCATCCATGATGTGATTTGCCACCACCGAGCCTGGAGTGGTATTTACCAAACCGCCCGGGCAGTCGTTTTTCTCTGCCCACGTGGCCCTATTTGCGGTATTATTTGTTCTCCACCTTTCAGTCGCTTGGTCTATTGTGGCTTGATTCTTTATGGTAGGCGGATCGGTGACATAGTCGTACTCTGGTGAAGGTACGTCGTAAGGTAGTGATTTGTAACTAGGTTTTAAAAATTCATTTACGCCATTGTTATACTTCGGGTTGCTCGGACAGGTCTGCGGAGACAAAAAGCCCATTCCCTGTTGCAGAGCATTTTGTATTTTCTGCGCCGGCGCCACCAATGTCCCCTCCAGCCGGCTGGCAAGATTTTGCTGGATTATCCCCTGGAAGCCCAGATAGTTATTTTGCGGATACTGCGTGTTTATGAGGAATCCGTTCCACCCGCCGTAATTAAAATCATTTCTGTAGCGGACAAGCAGTCTAGGGTCGTTTATCACTTTACTTAAAGTATATTGCGCGTTGGTAGCAAGCTGACTTCTATAGCTCGCTATCACATTTAGCGCGGTTTGTGGGCCGAAAGGAAACCTAAAAGTATCGTAGCCGATCATATCCACCAAATTTCTAACTTCCGATTTAGCTATATCCTTAAAAAAGGATGCCGGGTTTTCTATAAAAAGCGGCGACCCGTGAAAATCAGAGTTTATCCAGTTTATGGTGGCTTGAGTTATTCTAGCCAAAACGGCTTTGGCGGCATGCATCAGGGCCTGGCGGAGAAGAAAGGCCGCGAAATCTTTAATATGAAGACCAGTGTTCGTTACTGTCGAGGGGGTGGCTATATAATGAGAAATTTTAGACAGCAAGCCTGTCATTTCAGCGGGGACATCAGCCACCGGCACTCCCACTGGCACTGCCGCCCGCGCAGTCTTCGGCGTAGACAACAAAGCAGTAGGCAACAGTATCGAAATAATCAGGAGGGCGGAGATGAATCTTGTCCCGTTAGAAGTCGCGAGGGCTCGTAGCGAGCCTCTACTTCTAACGGGATGAATTTTTTTATTTCTGGCAGTCATTTTGTCGTTTATTATACAATTTACTCTTTAATTGTTCAATTTTCGTTTAATTGCGTTCGCGAGAGCATTCAAGTCTGATTCCAGCCTAGTCGCATTTTCCTGATACTTGCTTATGCCGCCCAAAGCCACGATAGCATCGCTATCAAAAAGTTTCATATCGCTTATATTTTCTAGTATTCTCTGTAGCGAATTTATTACATTTAAATGCAAAGTTGAAATGGATTGCGGCACGCTTGTTTTAAGCATTGCGTCTATTATTTTATTCATTTGTCCTATAATTGGCGTTAATTTTTCTAGCGCGCTTGTATCAACAGTATTTTCGTCAATTATAAATTTTTGCAATACATCCAGTATTGTGTAGTTTATTGCCGGATATTTTGTGTCAATGTTTTTTAAAGCGTTGTTATAATTTTTGTAAGCTTGAACGGTGTTGTCGTTTATTGTTTTTATATCAAAAATCGAAAATATTTTTCTAGGCGGAGAATTTTGAATATGATCTGCGAGAGTTACGCTTAATTTCTCTATTGTGGCTTGGTCCATAGTTCCGTTTTGGCTGGCTGTAGCTACGGTCGCAAAAAGTTCTCTGGAAAACTTATCAGTTTGCGTTAAATTTTTAGCGCTTTGTTCTATTTTCTTCCCGCCCGAGGCGGGTCCGCCTTTGGCTGATAATTTTTCTATCGCGACAGCATCTGGGATTCCCGGAGTAGTTTCTTTTTTAAACGGGTCAGTCCCCCACAAGGCCTCTTCCCAATCCGGTATTCCGTCGCCATCGGTGTCTTTATTTACTAAGTTTTCCAGTGTCTCTTTGCCATAAACTAGTCCGTTTCCCTGCTGGCCCAAAGCGGAGTCAAAGGGATTTTTGAATGTTGTTCTATTTTTCAGAAAAAAAAGCGCGACAACGAACACAATCGCAAAAGCGATCCAAAACGCCCTTTTGTGTTTTGACCAAATCTTTTTAATTATGGGCTAATTGTACCACAAACATACAAGATTGTTTATGCTATAATTCTCTCCATGAGATCGCTTTATTTATCTATTCTTTTTACCCTTTTATTTTCTTCAACTGTTTTTGCCGCTTCAGCTTCTCTCGATTGCAATATAACCACTCTGTTAAGAATGGGCTCTAAAGGCGCCGAAGTGGAATGTCTTCAGAAGAGCCTAAACCTCTCTGAGAGTTTTAAGCTCTCTACGGACGGTAGCTTCGGTTCTTTGACTAGGGTTGCCGTCATAGCTTTCCAGTCAAGTCATAAATTGACGGCTGATGGAGTAGTTGGTCCTTTAACTCTCGGCGCGCTGAACACTATTGCAATAAATACTGGTATTTATCTGGAAGGTTGTACGGGAACTGCAGGATATAGCATAAAAACCGGTGTTAAATGCGATAGCGGTTTGGTTGCCGGTGGCAAAAATACAAATACTACACAGCCGGAATCTTTGCCGGCACCGTCCATGGCAATTGCTGACAAAGCGCCAGATGTAAATCCAAATCTTATAAACCTAGATCAATTTATTAACACAGTTGTTGAAGTAAACAGGAAAAATGGTTCTAGTGAAAAAGAACTTCAGCTTATGGCTGGTACTCTCAGAAAAGAAGTTATGAACAGTAATATAGATTACAATAAAAAATTTGAAGAATTACTTACTAGTGAAAGTAAATTAAGTGCTAACTTTAATACCCAGCCGTCTTTGGCTGTTTTCGATAAAGTCATTGCAAAGACCCTTTCTTTTCTAGGAATTACTCCTAATATAGCTCAAGCTGCAGGTTTACCATTTGGTGGGGCTGTAATTTTTCCTTTTTTTTGTGCATACAGTGGTAATTGGATGATAACTATTACACCTCTCCCGCCAAGTTTCACAGCGCTTCTTTCTTATTATCCCGGGACCCAAGGATTCGCAAGCTATAATATACCTTATACTCGCTGGTTGCTTGGAACTTATACACCACCTGGTGTCTGTACGATACCTGCTGGATTTTTTCCTATTATTATTCCAACTCAAGGCACTATTACTCCAATCGTGGGTTCTTCACCCTTGTAGAAGCTAGCAATATCCAGTCCGAAAGTGATAAATCTTCTGCCCTTTTGTTTCCCAACTCTGTCAAAGGCGGGCTTTGACAGACACCTTTTAGATTACCAGAAAGCTTTTTTCGTTTATGCGCAAAGCCCTTTTTAACTATTTCCCAGAATTTAGATTCTAGATTCCCCTCTTGAGGGGTGGCTCGCTTGCGAGACGGGGTGGATGTATTTCCACCTCCCCCAGCCCCACTTTTTGTAAAAAGTGGGGCTGGGTACTCCTCAAGAGGAGAATTAAAATTCTTCCGCGAAATATTTTTTATGGCAATAATCGCCGAATTTACCTTCGGCGCCGGAGAAAAGTATCTCTTGTCAACCTTGGCAATCATTTTGGGCGTGCCGTATGCCTTTACTGAAATAGAAAGAATACTTTCTTTGCCGTCCTTCGCCAGTATTCTTTGTGCCACTTCGTGTTGTACCATTAGTACCATCAGCTCCGGCTGGATTTTCTCGGTCAAAAATTTCTTTAAAATTGCGCCGGTAATGTTGTAAGGGATATTGGCGATTAGCTTGTAGCCTTTAGCCTTTAGCTTGTAGCTTTCCAAATCAAACTTTAGGATATCTTCATTAACTAAATTCAGTTGTCCAGATAAAATTTCTTTCTGGAATTTTATTTTTAAGAATTCAAATAATTCTCTATCTTTCTCTACAGCTATAACCTGACGGCTACAAGCTACAAGCTGTTCCGTCAGCGCTCCCCTGCCCGGTCCTATTTCTAAAATTATGTCGCTCTTTTTTATTTCTCCCGCTTCAATAATTTGCCGGAGAGCCAGCTCCGACTTTAAAAAATTCTGCCCGAGTGATTTTTTTGCTTTGTATCGCATATTATTTATATATAAACAGTTTTTATTCTATTATTTTCCCCTTCTTTTTCCAATAAATCTGCCGGAATGTCGGAAATAAATTCTGACGGAGCGTTTATTTGCCGCGCGCCGAAGATGGTGCGGAAATTTGCGAAGGATAAAAACAATTTTTCTTTAGCGCGAGTGACGGCCACATAAAAAAGCCGGCGTTCTTCTTCATCGTCAACGCTTGATTCATCACCATGTCGCTCATGTGGAAAAAGTCCATCTTCCAAACCAGCGATAAAAACATATTTAAACTCTAATCCTTTGGAAGCATGTACGGTCATTAATTTTACAGCATTTACGCTCTTTTTGAGCAAGGGTAGTCCTTGCTCATTTTTCTCTTCAGTAATCATTATTGAATCCTGATCTGACGCAAGCGAGGCATCTTCCAGCAGTTTTTCTATGCCACGACCTTCTTCTAAGTTGTCATATTTTAATGCGAGCGTTGCTAACTCCTTTATATTTTCGAGCCTTTCTATATCTTCTTCAGTGCCACTTCCGAGTTCTGCTTCAATCCCGGACTTTTTCACCACGAATTTTACTACATCGCTGGTTTTGGAATTGTGTATTTTTTCTCTGATCTCTTCCAGTGTTTGATAAAAATTATTTATTTTAACTCTCATTTTTATCGGCAAATTTTCCATATCATTTGCGAAAATTTTTACCAAAGTAACTTTGCCGATGCCTCTAGGGGGAAAATTTATGATTCTTTTTATGTCTGCGAGACTGTCTTTGTTTAACGCAGCGCGGATATAAGCCAGGGTGTCCTTGATTTCTTTTCTTTCAAAAAATTTTACGCCCAAAACTTGGTATGAGATGTTATATTTCAGCATCGCTTCTTCGAGCGCGCGGGATTGGAAATTAGCTCGGTAAAGTATGGCTATTTCACTCAACCCTCCCCAAACCCCTCCCTTATCAGGGAGGGGTTCCTCTCCCTCTGCTAAGGGGGAGTGCCCGAAGGGCGAGGGGGTCTGTATTTTGTCTTGTATCTCTAAAATTTTTGTCGCCACAAAATCCGCCTCATCATTTTCATCCAGTGCTTCATACAAACCAATTTTTTCTCCGGTTTTATTTTTGGTAAATAAATTTTTCTCCGGGCGATATTTGTTTTTCTTGATTAGCGTGTTGGCGGCTTCCAAAATATTTTGGGTGGAGCGGTAATTTTCCTCAAGCAAAACTATTGTCGCGTCCGGATAATCTTTTTCAAAGCTTAAAATGTTTTTCAAGTTCGCTCCGCGCCAAGAATAAATATTTTGGTCCGCGTCTCCCACCACGCAGATATTTTGGTGATTCTCCGCCAGCATTTTGGACATCAAATACTGCACTTCGTTGGTGTCCTGATATTCATCGATGTGCACATACTCCCATTTTTCTTGATAAATTTTTCTGATTTCCAAATTATCTTTTAATAATTTTGTCGTTTTCAAAAGCAGATCGTCAAAGTCCAAAGAATTTTCTTTCATTTTCTGTTTTTCATACAAACTCCAAACTTGGGCTACTATTCTCGACAGAGGATTTGTGCCAGCGCCTTCTCTTTCTTCATAATTTTCTAAATGCGTGAACTTTCCTTTCTCTCTGCTGATTATATTTTTTATTTTCTTCGGATCATATTGCTTCGGGTCGATATCGAGCTCTTTGAGGATATCTTTTATCAGCGATGTCGCATCGCCTTCGTCCAAAATTGTGAAATACTTGGTCAGTCCGAGCAATCTGGCATTTTCTTTTATAATATAAACTCCGAGCGAATGAAAAGTGCTGACAAACGGAACGGTATTTTGACCTTTGGCGTTTTTTTCAATTTCTAAAATAATTCTCTCACGCATTTCCTTGGCCGCTTTGTTGGTAAATGTAACCGCCAAAATGCGCTCTGGAGCTACTCCTTTTTTTATTAAATTTACGATTCGGTGCGTAATGGTCTTCGTTTTTCCGGCCCCGGCCCCGGCAATAATAAGCAGTGGACCCTCCGAATGGGTCGCCGCTTCCTTTTGTTTTGTATTTAGTCCCTCTAGATGATTTTTCACTAATCTATATTACCACATAACAAAATAGTCTCGTTTTTCGGGGCTATTTTTTATTGGTTGCTTCTATGCGCTCAGCTCTTTCTACTCTATCTTTAGCTCTAATGTACTCTGTTGTTTGGGAGGCTTGCAATATTTGTTCTGGGTTTTTCCCTTCGTTTGTCAATCTTTTCCATTCTTTTTCTATTTCTGCAATGTATGCTCTATCAGTTTCCAATTGGGTTTTCGGTTTAAATTTTGCCGCTTCAATTTCCGCTAATTTCTTTTTCGCAGCTTCCAATTCTTGTTTTGTGCCAGATAATTCTTTTTCGTATTTCTCTTTAAGTTCTGCTCTTATTTTTTCTTCGGCGGTAAGAGGTTTTGGAACAGGTTCCGGGTTTAGCAGTGAATCTATCTTTTTTGCCTGTTCTCTTGTCGGGTAATTTTTCAATACATCTGTTTTATCTCGAACTGTTTCTAGTCTCGGAGTTTCTATCGCTTCAACTTTCTGCGGAAGGTTCACAGGTTCTGGCACAGGAGGTACCCTCTGTTCTATTTCTATTACTTCGGTTTTTGAAGCAGATGGTTGTTTTGCTGGGGTGGTTGACTGTACTCTTTCCTTCAATTCAGACATATTTGTTTTTGAGGACACCACATGACGAGGAGCCGCATTTTTTTTAGCGTCTACCTTCACCACTTTTTTCGCTGGAGCGCGACTTCCCGCCCATTCTCCCACAGTTTTTCCAACTTTTTCTGCACCACCAAAGTAACCGCCAGCGGCTACAAGTCCGGCTGCTCCAATCTTCAATGCTTTATTCCACGGAAAAGGTTTTTTAACTTTTTCAGCATCTATAACTGGCACATCCGCAGGAGAAACGGGTGTTTCATCTATTTCAACGAAAGTATGCACAAGTCCCCTCTTAGTTAGCTCTATTTCCGCGGAATCAATATCGTCTGCTTTAATTGTGCCCTCTTCTTCTCTTCCCATTGCATTCATCGCTTTGTATCTAAATAATTTTGTATTTTCTAAGTTTGGCAATGGTAACTCTTCATTGTCGTCGTTTCGACGTCTTATTATTGTTTCATTTTCGTCATAATATTCTACTTCCCTATTCTCACGAAAAACTCTAATAGCAACTTTTCCATTTTTATGATATCTCTCAAAGTCTATATCTCCACTCAGAAATGTCATTTCTGATGTTCCATCGGGATAGCGATACCCATGTCCCTCAGGAGTTTCATAGGGTCCTTCTTTCTCTTCCGGTTTTTGTCCTTCTAGAGGGTTGTTTTCTGACATAGTAGTTATATTATATATTTTTTAACTTTTTCAACCTAATTTTTTCTTCTCCCTACCTTTAAACACGAAGGGTGAGGTATCCTGTATTTATGAGGGCGAAGGGTGGGGTCTTTTGGGTTATCCACACTCTTTGCCGACCCGGTTGACTTTTGACCCTTTTTGGGCTATCCTAATTGAGTACCTTTTAAAGGCAGTTTTGGCGGAAAATGATTGAAATGGAGGGGCGAGGGGTACTATCATGCGAACTTTATCTAAAATATTCAGGTCTATTCTGGCTCTTTCCCTTTTGTGTTTTTTAGGGTTTTTTGCGCTATTATTTGTACCTTTGCAGGCTTATGCTTCATTTTTCTCTTCACTTTTAGGTGAAGAGGCATACGCTCAAGCAGACCAAGTTGTTCCAGCTCCATCCAGCAAGAATTCACAAACCATGGATCTTCTTCAAGCCAGCGTCTCTTCTGCTTCAATACTTCAAGATCCCAAAGGATTCCGCCAAGGTGGAACCTACGGGGCAAGTAAAAACAACAGCAAAGATGCTGGCATTGATCCGAATGCCACTATAAATATAGTTTCTGATAATGCCATTCTTCCCGCAACTGGTCCAATGGGTGTGTCGGACGGCAAAGATATTGTAGATGCATCTTCCGAAGAAACAAGTGTTTATGTAGTCAGAAAAGGAGATACAATATCTGCCATAGCCGATATGTTTGGCGTTTCCGTCAATACTATTCTATCTGCAAACGACATGAAGAAAGGAGAGAAGCTCGCCCCCGGAGACGTGCTTTTTATTTTACCTATTTCTGGTATTGAACATACTGTCATTAAAGGGCAAACACTGCAAAGTATCGCTAAACTTTACAAGACGGATATAAATGACATTATCTTTTACAATGGTATTGCTCAAGATGCCAAGCTTGCAGTCGGTGATAAAATTGTCATTCCCGGCGCTGACAACATGGCTGATGAAGGGGGTGATAAACCTGCATCAAACTTGGGGTCAGCTCCAGCTCGCGACCAGAACTATTATGCCACTCATCCCCTCCAAAATCTTCTCGGCTACTTTATCAATCCAGTGCCAATCGGTTACAAGACGCAAGGTCTGCATGGTCCGGGACATAGAGGCATAGATATTGGTGCGCCGAAAGGTACGCCGATTTACGCGTCTGCAACAGGGACGGTGTCTATAGTGAAATCAGGTTGCAAGGTTGGCAGGAAAAATTGCGGCGGTGGATATGGCAATATGGTAATAATCGAACATTCTAATGGCACTAAAACGCTTTATGCGCACATGACGAGTGTCGATACGCATATAGGCGATCAAGTAGCTCAGGCGCAAGTCATTGGCTATGTTGGCTCCACTGGTCGCTCTACTGGGTCACATCTTCACTTTGAAGTTTTCAATGCTAAAAATCCAGGCGCGGACTGGAGCTGGGCAAACGGTCAAGTGGCGAGTACTAATTAGTCTACACTCCCGCAAGACGAATTGCCCCGTATAAAACTGTGATACCTAAAACAGTTGCAAGTGTCGTCCACGCTGTTGGATGGCTATGATGGCTCTCGGGCAGTAAATCAGAAGCGCCTATATATAAGAAAAATCCGGCAAAAACAGCTAGAATTATTCCCAAAGCTGATTCTGGAACGGAAAAAAATAAAGTGGAAGTTACACCCAAAACTGGAGCAAGCGCATCCACCAATAGCCATTTGAACGCTTGCGCGCGAGTGCCGGAATTTTTTAGAATCAAGTTCACGGTATTTACACCGTCGGAAAAGTCATGTACCAGGACTGCTATAGCTACTACTGCCCCTACAGCCGCCGAAACCTGAAATGCCAGTCCTATTGCTGCGCCATCTAGGAAGCTATGCACCGAAAGACTTCCCGCTCCCAGCACTCCCCTCCTATTTTTATGTTGTTCTGTATTAGACTGATGCTCGTCGTTGTTGTGTGAATGAAAAAAAACAAATCTATCTAAAATAGTGTAAACAATAAATCCGAGAGCGGCGACAGAAGTGATAAAAGAAATTTCATAATTTTTACTTCCCAACCCTATCGCTTCCGGCAATAGATCAAAAAATGCCACGCCGATAATCGCTCCAGCCGAAAATCCTAAAATCAAATGCAATTTGTCTTTAAAACGAAGAGCAAAAACTCCGCCTAAAAGGGTGGATACTAAAGCTGCGATACTTATCAATATAATCATAGTGCGGGATAGGCGAATCGAACGCCTGCCAGAGGATTGGAAATCCGCTGTTCTACCACTAAACTAATCCCGCCTAGATTTATTTATACCCCAAAAACGCTTTAAAAACAATGTCTATTGTTGGCAACTTACATTGCCATAAAAATAACGCTTCCCATCAGCCAAACGGTGAGTGCCGACATCAGGCACCAAAAACACCAAATGCGAATCACCTGCCATTGAAGGTAAGTGAAAAAAAGAGACATGACAGAAGCTCCGGCTACTGTTAGTTTAAGTACTAAACCAAGCAAAGATATCGGTTGAACTCCGACTGCCAACAATATTGCCAACAATAAAATTAAAATGAAGGTCAGTAATCCTAAAATATCATTCGGGATAATAAAAATTTTATTATATTTACTGCCGAGGACTACTCCGCAATCTCCCCCGATTAGGCAGATTGGCACTTCGGAAGCGATTCTTTTGCGAATAAGATATATAGTTTCAATAATTCCGATTGCGGAAAGTATGAAAATTAAAATAAATGAAATCATGTCGGGCTGCTGGGAGTCGAACCCAGCCTAAATGCTCCCAAAGCACTTGTACAACCGATATACTACAGCCCGCTTTCTGAAAAATAACTATATCACAAAATTATATCTTTGACGACTTTTATTTTTGCATTCTTGTCCTTTAGATTTAAAAACACAACTAACAAATCCACTTGCCATTCTTTGTCATCCAGATTTTTCGATAAGAGATAGGTTTGAATTACGCGTGAAAGCCTTTTTAGTTTCCATGGATGCATGTTATCTTCTGGATGATATTGATCAAGTGTTTCATGCGTAACACTATCTAATGTTTCACGAGAAACAGATTTAACTTCAATAAAATATATTTTTTTGTCTTTTTCGGCTACAATATCTATTTCACCCCACTTTTTGGTGTAATTTCTCTCCAATATTGAAAAATCTTGTTTCACAAGAAACTTTACAGCTATATTTTCTCCCATTTCCCCTATTTTTTGTGTTTCTGAAGTAAAAACTTTTGGCATATTGTATGTTTCATATGTAACTTGTTTCACGTGAAACTAATAGTATAAATTTCATGTCTTTTATAAAAATATCCTTATTTAACAACATATTTTATCTAAAAATGACCCTAAAAGACAGTTTTCAACTATGTCCTTTATAAACATTACTAACAGACTTATCCACATTGTGCACCCGGCAAGAATCGAACTTGCAACGACTGTTCCGAAGACAGTAATGATATCCGTTTCACCACGGGTGCAGACAAAATTTATTATACACCATTTTTTTTATTTTCATAATAACCTTATTTCGTAAGCATGCTAATGCATAAATTGCAATATGTTAAATATAATATATAATTGAATAATTAAAAAATAATTTTGCGGTCATGGTTTAGTGGTAGAACACGTCCTTGCCAAGGATGAGACGAGAGTTCGATTCTCTCTGGCCGCACATAAAATAGTGGAATCAATAAACAAAAATTTATTATCAAAAATACCCAAAGAGGTTTCACATGTAACAAGTGCACTTGAAAAAGCTGCCCGCCCGAACGCTTCAGGCGGGCGGGGTTTTGAGGCATATCTAGTTGGGGGGTGTGTTCGTGATCTTTTAATGTCGCAGATACTGAGCGGAGTCGAAGCAGACAGAGTTCCAAAGGATTGGGATGTGACGACTAATGCTAAGCCAGAAGAGATTATTAAACTCTTTGAAAAAACAGTCTATGAAAATACATTTGGAACTGTAGGGGTATGCCTGCCCACCAATTCAGGGGCGGGCGTTCCACGTGAAACACCGCCTAATGATGTTATTCGTGAAACAGGTGAATATTTCATAGTTGAGGTAACTCCTTATAGAATTGAAGCAAAATATAGCGATTTTAGACATCCAGATGTGGTTAAATTTAGCGATAAATTAGAAGATGACCTTAAAAGACGTGATTTTACAGTCAATGCAATGGCGTTAAATTCTAAAGGACAGATTATAGATATGTTTGGAGGCATAAAGGACATTGAAGCTAAGGTATTAAGGACGGTGGGGGAGGCAACAGATCGCTTTAATGAAGATGCGCTGCGAATGTTGCGCGCGGTGCGTTTCTCTTGCCAATTAAATTTTTCTGTGTCGTATGAAACAACAGAGAGTATTTCAAAAAATGCTGACCTAATAAAAAAAATATCTGCAGAAAGAATTCGAGATGAGTTTGAAAAAATAATTATGTCGAAAACTCCTGCTGCGGGGTTTGTGATGCTGCAAAAATTTGGCTTGTTGAAAAATATTATTCCAGAACTCGAGGAGGGAATAGGTTGTGAGCAATTAGGAGAGCATATTTATGATGTGTGGGAGCATTTATTGCATGCTCTCCAGCATGCGGCGGACAAAAATTGGCCTTTAGAAATAAGACTGGCAGCGCTTTTTCATGATATCGGGAAGCCGAAGACAAGGAGGTTGGCAGAACTTTCCCCGACGAAAAATTCTCCCACCTTCGCCCTCGGAGACAGGAGGACAAGGAACCCACGGCTCCCAGAATTTTTGTCGGGGAAGGTTCCTATCGCCAAGAAAAAATACACTTTCTACGGTCATGAAGTTGTAGGGGCAAGAATGGCGAAAAAAATAATGGAAAGACTGAAATTTTCTAAAAAAGAAACTGAGTTAGTGGAAAAACTTGTTCGCAACCACATGTTTTTCTCGGATACAGAATTAATCACACTCTCGGCGGTGCGAAGGATCATTCAAAAAGTCGGTGCGGAAAATATTTGGCTCCTGATGAATGTCCGCGAGTGCGATAGGGTAGGCATGAAGAAAAAAGAAGCGCCGTATCGTTTGCGAAAATATTTTGCGATGATTGAAGAAGCTCTTCGTGACCCGATTTCCGTCGGGCAGTTGAAAATCGATGGTAATTTTATGATGAAAGAGCTCGGGATAAAAGCTGGACCGAGAATGGGGTGGATTTTAAATGCGCTTCTTGAGGAAGTATTGAATGATCCGGAGAAAAATACAGTAGAAAAGTTGTCAGAGATAGTTAAATCTTTAAATCTTTTGCCCGATAAAGAATTAAAAGCTCTTGGCGACAAAGGAAAAGAAAAAAAAGAAGAACTCGAAGAAGAGGAAGTAGAAAAATTGCACACTAAGCATGGTGTTAGAAAAAAGTAAGAAAAATTTATCCCGTAGGAAGCTTTGCTTTCCTTCGGGGCTTCACCAAAAACAAAGCTTAAAAGTTATCCACATTTACAATTTGCTATTAAAGTAGCATATTGTAATAATTGTTATTATATGATTATATTCCAACGTGAAATTGAGGCCAAAATTCGTAATTTGCTCTTTAAAAGTGGGATGGTTATTATTTTGGGTCCTCGGCAATCTGGCAAAACAACTCTTTCTAAAAAAATTATTGGGTCTTTTGGAAATGAGGGCGCATATTTTAATTGTGAATTTGATGAAGTACGCAAGTATTTTGTGTTTGGAGAACCAGACAAACTTTTTGAATTGGTGAAAGGAAAGAAAATCGTTGTTTTTGATGAGGCGCAAACCATTTTAAATATTGGAAAAATTTTAAAAGTTTTTTATGATACTTATCCAGAGATACAGATTATTGCTACCGGATCGAGTTCTTTTGACTTAGCAAATAAAATAAAAGAACCTCTGACAGGACGCGCATTTGAATTTTTGCTCTTGCCCCTTTCAATTAAAGAAATTAGTTTGACAAAAAAAATATCAAAGGAAGATTTATATGAATATATGCGTCTTGGCACTTATCCAGCGGTCGTTGCGGCAACAAATGTATTAGAAAAAGAAGAAGCAATTAAAAAAATAGCGACAAATTATCTTTATAAAGATGTGTTTTTGTTTGAGTCTATTAGAAACCCAAAAGTGTTTGAAGATTTGCTAAAATTACTAGCGCATCAAGTCGGATCTATGGTATCAGTCAACGAACTGGCGCAGTCTCTTGGCGTAACAAGAACAACAATAAATCGCTATTTATATTTACTTGAACAAGCATATATACTCAAAAGAGTTTATTCCTTTTCCAATAATCCAAGATCGGAATTAAAAAAAGCTTTTAAAGTTTTCTTTTTGGATATCGGTGTTCGAAATGTTCTTGTAGATATTGCGGGAACTTTACCAACACGTTCTGATCGTGGAGCAATTTTTGAAAATTTCTTTGTTTCAGAAAAAATGAAGGCTGGAACATTGGTAACTTTCTCACCACAAATAATGTTTTGGCGAACGCGTACTGGACTTGAGATCGATGTCATTGAAAAATCTGGTAAAGATGTTGTGGCTTATGAATGCAAATGGCAAAAGCAGGGAGTATCTTTTAAAGTATTTCTTAAAAAATACCCTGACGCTAAAACTTTTGTCGTCTCGCCAGAGGATTTGCTTTAAAAATAATTAATAAATCTCTTGCTGGTAGCAAGTTTCGCAATAAACTAAAGGAGATGATGTAAGGGAGCCCGCCCGTACCGAACTGCTTTCGGCACGTTCGGGCGGGTATGAGGTTTCGAATTCATTCGAGCATTTGGTTGCGCCGTGCTGGTGGGTTGAGAGTTCGCACATGCAGGCGCGATGCCAAAGTTTGCGTGGGTTGCGTTTGCTCATGCGATCTTTATGTCGGCATTCGAAATCTTTGTGCGGCAGGGGAAGGTGCATTTTTTTATAGAAGTCCAATTCCGCTTTAGTTAGCCGAAAATTCTTTTTACAGTCCTTGCAGACCAAAATTTCTTTTAAAATATCTTCTGTTACTTCTACTATTGTCTTCGGCATATCTTTTTCGGCAATAGTTTCTTTGCCGTAAGTTCCGCTGGTCTCATTCTGCCACCTGAATCCATTTTCCTTCGCACCTTTTTCAGTTAGTGGAAAATATGTTTGCGACAAAGTTTCATTGTAGCCAAAAGGGGAGAGGGCGGGCGGCAAAAAGTCCCCATATGCCCCTTCTTTTTTCATATTCTCAATTATTTTTTCTTTTAGTTTCTCGTATTCTTCTTTTTCGTATTGCTTGTTCAAAATACAATACTTTTTCTTTCTCAAGCCGACACAGCCAAAACAACTCTCAGAATTTTGGACACTGTCGCAATACTCGATATCACTTGTATAAAATATGTATACACTATGTTTTGAATTATAGGTTCGAAGTACACCCATGATGTCGAGGCATAGTTCTGGATTGTAATATGTGTTGTTTAAATCATAACAATCGAGTGGCGTCTCAGCATCGGCGATGTATTTGCAATTTTTGGAATTTTCCGAGTCAAAAGCAAAGGCTGTCTCATGGCAATTATATAAATAATCTCCGGTTGCATTATAGCATTTTACCTGATGAGAGTATTTAACTAGTGCTTTTTTCTTGACCTCTTCAAATGTTTTCTTGGCTTCGGCTAGCGCTTCATAAGAAGAGAAAATTTCTGCCTTCTTTGCCTCGTATTCTTCTCTCGAAATAGGCTTATTAAAGATATGATAGTTTTTATTTCTTAAATTGGTCGAAAAAATACAGTTTTGGCAGTTGCGTAAATCAAAACAAAATAATAAATCGCTGCTCGTTTCGCAAGACTCCGCAAACATGCATTTATAGGATTTTCTTACATCAATACATTCATAACATAGTTCTGAATCCGCGACGAAAGCAGCATCAACTACAAACTTACTTCTGTATAATAATCTGCCATACAAACAATCCTCATTTTTTTGAGCAGCGAAAATAAGATAGCAGTTATTGCTGTCTTCCGTGTTGTTTACATACTCGCTGTTTGCGCAATTGATCGAAAGAAGCGAAATTCTTGGAACTTTATTTTTAAGTTCGAGTAGTTGTTCAAAAAAAGGACGCTTTGGATCGTACTCTTGACCATAATCCATGGGGTCCCACTCGTCGCCATTGTAGATGCGCTGGTCGTAGACGGGGAAAGGGGTATTTTCTGGGTAAAGAGAGACTATCGGCTTGCCGGTTTTACTGCAAGTACGTTTATATAGGGTTCGTTCATTTCTAAAGGCGAGCCTTCTCATAACTCGGCAATCAGGGCAATAGTTCGGAGCCGGGGACTTCATCTTTTCGTAGAAATTCAAATCTTCTTTTAGTATCTCAAAATCTTTTGTACAGTTTTTGCAGTTCTTTTGCATATACAGAAGTTAAAAGGTTAAATATCATCAGGTTAATCCTTAACCAGACGCATTTTTTTAACTATGCCTTCAAACAACTTGGTGCTGGAAGAAGAGAGATTGAAAATTATCGCCAAGGTAAATAAAGTCAGTGAAAGTTGAATGCTGTAGAAGCAGAGGGGAATCGCAATCAATGCAAAAATGACAGGCGCCAAAGTGCGGACAGTGC
>Ga0209515_10004076_pt1 | contig 20087 bp, 20 predicted proteins | sample Subgroupgradi54m_FD_187454 | JGI IMG/M metagenome (GOLD analysis project Ga0209515, IMG submission 187454) | Subsurface groundwater microbial communities from S. Glens Falls, New York, USA - GMW60B uncontaminated upgradient, 5.4 m (SPAdes)... ...
CCCCGCCGCTAGGATCCTCGGAGGGGGGCTCCGCCCCCCTTCCGAACCTCCCCCCTCGGATTGCGCCGGCAAAGCCGGCGCTCGAACGGAGGTCAGTCCCCTCCGGACCGGGCGTCAGGACGGGTTGGTTCGCCTCAGGGCTGGCGCCAGACCAGATCGAGGAACCGCTCGAGCAGCCCGTCGGCGACGAACGTCTCGACCGCGTCCCGCGTCCCTTCCTGATCCATCCCCCAGAGCGCCGCGCGCTTGCCCTTGTCCACGGCCATCTGGATGAAGGCGTGCTGGTCGCGGTTGAACGCGACCGGCAGGTGCTCGTAGATCTGCGTGGTGAAGGCGTTGACGCCGGGCCCCCCGACGGCGATGGCGGGGAAGAACTCCGCCAGCTCCTGGTTCAGGAGCCACACGTCGGTGACGACGACGGCCGCGCGGCCATTCGTCCCGCCCGCGCGGGCGTTGATCTCGCCCTTGAGCCGATAGGCGAGCGGCCGGTCTTCCTCCTCGGGCAGGATCCCGTGGCCGACGACGATCAGCACGGTCGAGTGCAGGTCGAAGTAGCGGGGCATCACGGATGAATCCTGGCGGCTCGCCTCCCTCGGTTCAGGGCCGGAAGCCCCGGTCGAGACCGCGGTACTGGATCGCCTCGGCGCAATGCTCGGCGGCTATTGTCTCACGTCCCTCAAGGTCGGCGATCGTGCGCGCGACCTTCAGGATCCGGTCGTGGGCGCGCGCGGAGAGGGTGAGCCGCGTCATCGCCAGCGCGAGGAGCCGCTGGGCCTCCGGCGGGATCGGGCAGAACCGTCGGACCAGGCGCGGCGACATCTCGGCGTTGACGCGGAGGCCGGCGCGGGCGAGACGGGCGGCCTGCCGCTCGCGGGCGGCGGCCACGCGGTCGCGGATCGCGGGCGATCGCTCGCCCGGCGTCGGCGCCGTGAGCTCGTCGTAGGAGACGGCGGGCAGCTCGAGGTGCAGGTCGATCCGGTCGAGCAGCGGCCGCGAGAGCCGGCCGAGATAGCGCTCGCGCTCGGCCGGGGAGCAGAGGCAGCTCTCGAAGGTGCGGCAGCCGCGCCGGCAGGGGTTGGCGGCGGCGACGAACTGAAAGCGGGCCGGGAAGCGGGCGCTGCCGGAGGCCCGGGAGATGGTGACGCGGCCGTCCTCCACGGGCTCCCGCAGCGACTCGAGCACGTGCTGGGGGAACTCTGGCAGCTCGTCGAGGAACAGCACGCCGAGGTGCGCGAGGCTGACCTCGCCCGGGCGCGGGTGCATGCCGCCGCCGATCAGCCCGGCTTCGGAGACCGTATGGTGCGGCGCGCGGAACGGGCGCGCGGAGACGAGGCCGGTGTCGGGCGGGAGAAGCCCCGCCGCGCTCCAGATCGTCGAGACCTCGATCGCCTCCTCCAGCGAGAGCGGCGGCAGGATGGTCGGAAGCCGGCGCGCCAGCATGGTCTTGCCGGCTCCCGGCGGCCCGACGAGGAGAATGTTGTGGCCGCCGGCGGCGGCGACCTCGAGGGCGCGCTTGGCGTGCGCCTGGCCGCGCACGTCGGCGAAGTCGACGTCGTCGCTCGCGGGCGGCGCCCCCGGACACGAGGGCGGGACGCGCGAGCCCGGCGATTCGCCGTTCAGCACGGCGACCGCCTCCCGGAGGGCGGAGACGGCGACGACCTGCACGTCGGCGATCGCGGCCGCTTCGCGGGCGTTGGCGGCGGGGACGAGCAGCGCGTCCACCTTCTCCCGGCGGCAGGCGAGGGCGGCGGCGAGCGCGCCGCGCACCGGGCGGATCCCGCCGTCGAGCGCCAGCTCGCCGAGCACCGCGAACGAGCCGAACCCGCCGGCGCGGAGCGCGCCCGTGGCGCTCAGCAGCCCGAGCGCGATCGGCAGGTCGAACGCGGCCCCCTCCTTCCGCATGTCCGCGGGCGCCAGGTTCACGGTGACGCGGTCCATGGGGAAGTCGAAGCCGGCGTTGCGGATCGCCGCGCGCACCCGGTCGCGGCTCTCGCGCACGGCGGAGTCGGGCAGCCCGACGGTGGTGAACGACGGAAGCCCGGAGGCCACGTCGACCTCGACGTGGACGAGCGCGGCCTCGATCCCGTGGAGCGCGGCGGAGAGGATGCGGGCCAGCACGACACATTCTGGCGACCGGCGCGTCCGCGCCGTCAATGTCCAGAAAGCGATACGGGGAGCGGTCGCGCGGTTGCGCCTCCCGGCTCGCGTGGCGGGCGCCGGGGCTTCAGGCGGTAGGGGGCGCTCAGGAGAGCCGGGGCAGGACCTCCCGCGCGATCAGCTCCACCTGCTCCGCCTGGTACCGGTACGGGATCAGGATGATCCGGTGGACGCCCGCCTCCACGTGGGCCCGGAGCTGGGCCACGCAGTCGTCGACGCTGCCCTGGACGGCGTGCTCGATCGTGGACTCGCTCCACGCCGCCACGTCCCATTCGGTCTGGAGCCACTGCCGCATCGGCCCCTCGGTCTCGGCACGCGAGCGCCCCACGTAGATCGCGAGCTGGTTGGTGGCGGTGAGGGTCTTGGGATCGCGCCCGGCCTCGCGGGAGTAGGCGAGCACCTTCTGCCACGAGCGGGCGAACCCCTCCGGCGTGTAGAAGTAGGTGAGCCACCCGTCGCCCTTCGTGGCCGCCCGCTTCAGCACGGCGTCCACGTAGCCGCCGACCAGGATCGGCGGGCGCGGCGACTGGACCGGGCGCGGGCGCATGACCGCCTCCCGCAGGTTCAGCTCGTCGGCGCGGGCGGTGACGCGGTCCTCCGTCCACAGCCGGACCAGGATGTCGAGGTTGCGCTCGAACAGCCGGCCGCGCTGCGTGAAGGGCACGCCGACCGCGTCGAACTCCCGCGCGTACCAGCCCGCCGCCGCGCCCACTATCAGCCGGCCTCTGGAGATCACGTCGAGCGTGCCGAGGGTCTTGGCGGCCACCACGGGGTTGCGAAGCGGGAGCACGAGCACGCCGATGCCGAGGCGGATCCGGCTCGTGCGGACGGCGAGGGCGGTGAGGGTGCCCACCGCGTCCAGGATCGGGAACGACGGCTCCACCCCGAGGAGGACGTGGTCCCACGCCCACAGTGACTCGAAGCCCAGCTCCTCGGCCCGCACGGCGTACCGGATGAGCCCGTCGATGTCGGGCGTCTCCGCGGGCCCGACGAAGTTCTTGATGGCGAGGCCCCAGTCGATCATGCGAGGAATCTCCCGTTCGGGTCGATCTCGCGCAGCATGGCCAGCTCGTCGTCGCCCGGCGGCTCCGTCGTCTCGACCGGCTCGGGCATCAGCACCTCGAACCCCGTCTGCTCGGCCACGCGGTCCCTGGTGACGCCGGGGTGCAGCGCCTCGAGGCAGAGCCGCTTGCCGTCGGGGTCGAAGCCGAAGACGCCGAGCGTCGTGACCACGCGCGAGACGCGCCCGAACAGCAGGCCCGCCTTGCGCCGGCTGTCGCCCCCGTCGAGCCAGCCGGGGCTCGTCACGAAGTCCACGCGCTCCACGAAGCGGCGCTTCTCGTGGACGGTCAGGACGACGACCTCCTTGCAGAGCGAGATGATGTCGTTGGCGCCGCCCGAGCCGGGCAGGCGTACCTTCGGCCGCCAGTAGTCGCCGCCGATCGCGCTCGTGTTCAGGTTGCCGTGGCGGTCGATCTGGGCGCCGCCGATGAACCCCACGTCGAGGAAGCCGCGCTGGGCGAAGAGGAAGGTGTCGGTGATGCCCGGCAGCATCGTGGCGCGGTGCGCGGCCCGCATCTCGTTGGTGGAGATGGGCAGGCGTCCCGGCGCGATCTGGGGCCCGATGATCCCGCCCTCGATCACCATGGTGAGCCGGGGCGCGTGGCGCCGCTGCGCGAGCACCGCGGCCAGGAGGGGCACGCCGACGCCGGCGAACACCGACGTGTCATCGCGGAGCTGGCGGGACCCCATGACGGCGAGGAGCTCGGCCGGCGAGCAGCGGTCGGCGCTCACCCCGTCAGCTCCCGCGCGAACCGCGCCTGGCGGGCGAGCCGGTCGCTCCCGAACAGCGCGAGATAGCCCTCCCAGCTCGGCGGCCCGTAGACGTAGCGCTCCAGGTACTCGGCGACCGCCGCCGTCCCGCGCGCGTCGATCGCGGCCGCGTACTCGCCGAAGTGGTCGAAGTCGGCCTCGTAGAGGCCGTAACACTCGTGGGGGTAGGCGCCGAACGGCGCGTGCACGAGCGCGTCCACCACGAAGCCCGGGATGACCGTCCGGTCCGGATGGCGCCGGATCTCCTCCTCCGGGATGATCTCCTCCGTCGTGACGAGCACCGTCGCCGCCGCGCGGGCGATGTCGGCGTCCATGTGGGGGTAGCCGTCGATCTGGCAGTTGCCGAAGCGGTCGGCGCGGTGCACGTGCAGGAGTGCGACGTCCGGGAAGAGGGCCGGGATCAGCGCCAGGGGCTCGCCGGTGTAGGGGCACTCGAGCGTCTTGGTGCCGCCGACGGCCATCAGGTCGGAGCCGAGCATGGTCAGCGCGGGCAGGAACGGCACGCCCATGGCGGCCGCGCGGAAGCGCAGGCCGAGCGCCAGGTGGCTCCACTCCTCGAGGGGCACCCGTCCGGACTCGACGTGCTCCCGCATGATCTTGGACACGCCCCACGGCAGGCCGATCGACATCCAGGCGGTGACCACCCGCGCGGCCGCCCCCGCCACCATCATCAACTCGCCCTCGGTGCACATCAGGTTCCGGACGAGGGTGAGGCGGCGGCGGCGCTGGCGGAGCATCTCGCGCACCAGGGCCAGGGGCGTGCGGGAAAAGAGGCAACCGCCGGCGGCGACGATGTCGCCGTCCCGCACCCGGGCGGCCGCGGCCTCGATCGAGACGAGCTTTTCGCCGGAGGACTTGGGCTTGGCTTCGAGCCGGCGGCGCGCCGCGCGGAAGTCGTACTCCGCGGCGCCGGCCATCAGGCGAGCACGTCCCAGCCGCGCTGGTAGCGGTCGAGCTCCCGGGCCGTCCGCTCGTCCATCGGGTGGTCGCGCACGGGCACGTCGACCTTCTTCTCCTCGCCGCAGAGCGCCGTGCTGAAGTAGCGTTGCCCGGTGTCGTTGGCCATCGTCACGATCGAGGTCAGCTCCGGGCGCCGCCGGGCGAGCTTGAGGGCGGCGGCCACGTTGCAGCCGCTGGAGATGCCGCAGAAGATGCCTTCCGCGGCCGCCAGCCGCCGCGCCATCTCGACGCTCTCCTGCGTCGTCGTGGTGATCACGCCCGTGAGCTGCGCGACGTCGAGGTTGTCGGGGATGAAGCCGTCGCCGATGCCCTCGATGCCGTGCGGGCCCCACTCCCGCCGCGCCAGCAGCGCGCACTCGGCGGGCTCGACCGCGTAGAGGCGGACGCGGGCGTCGCGCTGGCGCAGGAACCGGCCCACGCCAGTCAGCGTGCCGCCGCTGCCCTGGGCCGCGACGAAGGCGCCCACGATGCCGCCCGTCTGCTCCCACACCTCGGGCCCCGTCGTGCGGTAGTGCGCCTCCACGTTGTCGGCGTTCGAGAACTGGCCCGGCACCCAGTAGCCGGCGGGGTCCCCCGCGCGGATCTCCTCGAGCCGCTGCAGGGCGAGGTCGACGTCGCTCTCGCCGCCCGGCGTGAACACCAGCGTCGCCCCGTAGGCGCGCATGATCTTCTTGCGCTCGTCGCTCATGCCCTCCGGCATCACGATCGTGCAGGAGTAGCCCTTGACCGCGGAGACGAAGGCGCAGGCGATGCCGGCGTTGCCGGTGGAGCACTCGAGCACGCGCACGCCCGGCCGGAGGTCGCCCCGCGCTTCCGCCTGCTCGAACATGTGCAGGTAGATCCGGTCCTTGAGGCTCCCCGAGGGGCTGTACCACTCGAGCTTGAGGTAGATCGGCGGCGCCACGCCCGCGGTGACGCGGTTGAGCCGCACCATCGGGGTGCGGCCGACGGCGCGCGCGATCGAGGGGAACGCGCTGCGGGCGCTGTCCCACAGAATCGTCATGGGGACGGCGATGTTACCACGCCTCCACCACGAACGCATGGCGGAGGTGGCGGATCTCGCGCACGCCGCCGTCGGCGCCGATGGTGACCGCGACGACGTCGAACCGGCACGGGGCGGCGCCGAGCCGCTTCCACTTCACGTAGTGCCGGGCGAGCTGCGCGAGGCGCCGCTGCTTGTCGGCGGTGACGGCGGCCGCCGCCGGGTCTCCCCAGGACGCGCGCCGGCTCTTGACCTCCACGAAGACCCAGGCCGCGCCGTCCCGGCAGACGAGGTCGATCTCGCCCTCGGGGAGCCGCACGTTGCGCTCCACGACGGCGAGCCCGCCCGCGGCGAGATACGCCGCGGCCGCGTCCTCGGCGTCACGCCCGAGCCGCCGGCGGGGATCGGCCATGACCTCCGTATACGCGGCGGTCGCCGTCGAGGGAAGTGTCTCGAAAAGTCGACGCCGCCCGCGGCCCCCTCCGAGCTGCTAGCCCCCTGGTCCGCCGCCGTTGACGTAGATCACCTGTCCCGTCACGTAGCTGGCGGCGTCGGAGACCAGGAAGCGCACGACCGCGGCGATCTCCTCGGGCCGGCCGGTCCGGCCGAGCGGCACCGACCTGACGAACGCCTCCGCCTTCTCGGGCCCCATCGCCGCCAGCGCCTCCGCGAGCATCTCGGTCCGGATGGGGCCCGGCGCGATCGCGTTGACGCGGATCCCGTGCGGGCCTTCCTCCTTGGCCAGGATGCGGGTGAGGGCATCGAGGCCGCACTTCGAGATGGTGTACGCCCCGTAGAGCGCGGGGAAGCGCTGGGTCACGTTCGAGGAGAGGTTGATGATATGGCCGCGGCGCCGCTCCCGCATGTGCGGGACCACCGCGCGGATCAGGTGGAAGGGACCGCTCAGGTTGACCCCGAGCATCCGCTCCCAGTCCTCCAGCGGCAGGTCGGCGAGCCGGAGGCCGACGGCGGAGGCGCCGGCGTTGTTGACGAGCACGTCGACACGCCCGAACGCCTCGAGCGCGGCCTCGACGAGCGCGCGCGCGGCGGCGGGATCGGCCAGGTCGGCCTGGAAGGCTCGCGCCTCGCCGCCGCGGCCGGCGATCGTGTCCACGACCGCGCGCGCCTCCCGCGCGCCGGCGCGATAGTTCACGCCGACCCGGTATCCCGCGTCCGCGAGGGCCAGCGCGATGGCCCGCCCGATGCCGCGCGACGCGCCGGTCACGATCGCCGCCGATTCCTCCGCCATGAGCCGTCCTCCCGTCACCGTCGACCGGATGCGAGCGGAGGCCATCCTGGGCGAGTGCGCGGGCGGTGTCAACTCGCCGGCGGCCGCCGCACGCAGCGGGCTCGACCGTGGCGGCGCCAGGCCCCGGAGCCGCCGGGCGGCGGCTCCGGGACGCCGGCAAAGAGCTCAGGCGCGCGCGCGCGACCGCCGCCAGGCGCCGAGCCCGATCAGCCCGGCCCCGAGGAGCACGAGGCCCGACGGCGCCGGGACCGACGGAGGGCCGCCCGCCGGCGGCTGCACGGTCGGGCCTTGCCCGACGTTGATCAGGGAGGAGCTGATGCCCTGGGTGAAGTCGAAGAAGTTGTCGAAGCGATCGACGTCGTCCACCTGGTAGACGACCTGCCCGGCGCCGACGATCGAGCTGAAGATGTTGCCGAGGAGCGTCGAGTCCGTCGAGTGGAACCACCCCGTGTCGAGGATGTCGTTGCGGAATCCGGCGCCGCTGAACCCGTCCGGCCCCGCGTTGCCCGAGCCGTCGGTATTCTGGGCCTCGACCGCCGACCAGCTTCCGAAGTTGAACCCGTTGACGAGCAGCGTGTTGTCGTTGAAGTCGAAGTTCCCGGCCGCGGAGTCGCCGTCGAACAGCGTGAACCGGATCGCGACGTTCTTCAGCCCCCCGCCGAGGGCGCTGGTGACCGAGGAGTTGAAGCCGGTCTGGATGCCGATGGTGCCCGGGTTGCCCTGGAACGCGGCCGGGCTGCCGGTGTCGAAGAACCCCACGAAGAGGCTGCTGGCGGCGAGCTGGCTTACCACGCGGGCGTCATTGGCGCCGATCATGTCGAGCACGATCCCGCCGACCGTGGAGACGCCGGCCGGCAGGGCGCCGCCCGCGGGGGAGGTGCTGGTGAAGGGCGTCGCCCGCGCCGCTCCCGGTAGCACGAGCGCGATCACGAGTGACACGGCCAGGGCGAATGCGGTTGTGGTTCTGCGCGTAAACCTCATGTCCTTCCTCCTCACAGAGCTGGATCGCGCGAGCCGCACGACGAGACACTCGAGCCCCGCCCGCCGCGAACCCGCGCGCGAACAACGCGTTCCCGACCGCGAGGCCGGAGGACGGAACACCGTTCCGCCTCGACGGCGGCCTATTCGCATAGGCGATCCAAGCGGCGCATCGAGCGAGAATGGACACTTTCGTGGGTGGCGGCGCGGGCAGGGGATGGAACCGTAAGCTCCTTTGAACGCGGCCGGCCGGGGGCGGCGCCGCTCGCGGCCCCCGGCCGGCCCGAGCGCGTCGCTACTTGAAGCCGAAGCCCATCGTCCGCGTGTGGTAGTGCAGGCCGCCGTCCTGGACGATCAGGAAGAGCGCCATCTCGTCGCCCTCGTTGTGGTGCGAGTGCATGTCGGCGGGCGGCGTGATCATCACCGCGTGGCGCTGCCAGTCGACCCGAGCGCCGTCGATCATCGAGTGGCAGCGGCGTCCCGCGACCGGGAGGGTCACCGCGATCGCGTTGTGGCGGTGGGCGCGCTGCGACTCGCCGGGGCGGAGGGAGTTCATGGCGAGGGTGAAGGACGGCAGCACCGTGCGGCGCGCCTCGAACGCGGCCGTCGTGAAGTTGACCGCCTTGCCCACCATCGTCTGCTCGGGCGGAAGCGCGTGGATCCGGTCGAGCTGGCGGCAGATCTCGTCGGCCGGGTAGTGGACCGCCTCGATCGGGGCCCGCCCCGCCGCCGGCGGCTCCAGGCGCTCGAACGCCAGCTCCGGCTCGTTGGTGACGACGTAGAGCAGGCAGTCGCGCGCGCCCGCCGCGTGGACGGCCGCCGCCGCCCCGGGCAGGCAGAAGATGTCTCCCTCGTCCCAGGCGAGCGTGTCGCCGCCCCACGACGTGTCCCCCGCGCCCGCGATCACGTGGTAGATCTCGCCGCTCGCGGCGAAGGCGGTCCGCAGCGTCTCGCCGGCGCGGATCACCGCGTAGCGGGCGAGGATGAGGGGCGTGGTGGCGGGGAACTCGATCTCGAGCGCGCCGCTCAGGTCGAGCTGGATGAGCCCGGTGGGCGCCGCCGGGGCGAAGGCCCGGTCGCGCTCGGCCAGGAACGTGTGGGCCGGGATCCGCGGGCGCTTGATGTTGAAGCCGTCCGCGGAGGAGAAGTAACGGGCGCGGCGCGTGTAAGCGGTCTCGACGGTGGTGGCCATGCGGGTGCTCTCCTCAGTCCTGGTCTTCGAGCACGAACAGCTCGCCCTGTCGCCAGACGCCGGCGAAGGTGCGCCGGTGGATCGGACAGGGGCCGAGCCGGTCGAGCGCCGTCAGGTGCTCCGGCGTCGCGTAGCCCTTGTGGCGCGCGAAGCCGTACTCGGGGTACTTGGTGTCCAGCTCCAGCATCATGCGGTCGCGGGTGACCTTGGCGATGATCGAGGCGGCGGCGACGGTGGCGCAGCGGGCGTCGCCGTCGACGAGGTTCTTCTGGGGGCAGGCGAGCGCGCGTAGGGCGACGAAATCGGTGATGACCAGCTCGGGCGCGACGGCCAGCCGGGTCAGGGCCTCCAGCATCGCCGTCTCGGTGGCACGGAGGATGTTGATCCGATCGATCGTCCCGTGGTCCACGATGCCGACCCCGATCGCCCGCGCCCGGTCCGAGATGACCAGGAACAGCTCCTCCCGCCGCTCCGGGGTGAGGACCTTGCTGTCCTGGAGGCCCCGCACGCGGCGGCCGGGGTCGAGGATGACCGCGGCCGCCACGACCGGGCCCGCCAGGGGGCCGCGCCCGGCCTCGTCGACGCCCGCGACCAGGCCGACACCCGCTCGCCACGCCCGGGCCTCGTACCGGTACGACGCCGAGGCGGACGGCGCCATCGCGCCGGGACGCTACTCGGCCGACCGGGGAACGATGGGGGCGCGCTTCTCCTTGAGGCGGGCGGCCTTGCCCGAGAGCTTGCGCAGGTAGTAGAGCTTCGCGCGCCGCACCTGCCCGCGCCGCATCACCTGGATGGACTCGATGCGGGGCGAGTGCAGCGGGAACGTGCGCTCGACGCCGACGCCGTAGGAGATGCGGCGCACGGTGAACGACGCCCGGGTGCCCTCGCCGCGCTTGCGGATGACCACGCCCTCGAAGGCCTGCGTGCGCTCCTTCTCGCCCTCGATGACCTTGACCTGCACCCGCACGGTGTCGCCGGGCACGAACCCGTCCCGGTCCTTCTTGAGCTGCCCTGCCTCGACTATGCGGATCGCGTCCATACCTCGTCAGGCCCCTTTCCCCGTCTGAATTCTTCCACCAGCTTCTGCTCCGCCGGCGTCAGCGCGGCCGTCTCCAGCAGCTCCGGCCGCCGCCGCCAGGTCCGCCAGATGGCGTGCACCCGGCGCCAGCGGGCGATCTTCGCGTGGTCCCCGGACAGCAGCACGTCCGGCACCCGCAGGCCCCGGAACTCCTCGGGCCGCGTGTACTGCGGCCCCTCCAGGAGGCCGCTCGCGAACGAGTCCCGGCCCGCCGCCTCGGCGTCGCCCAGCACACCCGGGATCAGCCGCGCGACGGCGTCGGTGACCACCAGCGCCGGCAGCTCCCCGCCCGTCAGGACGTAGTCGCCGATCGACAGCTCGTCGTCGGCCAGCGCGGCACTGACGCGCTCGTCCACGCCCTCGTACCGGCCGGCGAGCAGGATCAGGTGCCGGACGGCGCTCAGCTCGCGGGCGATCGCCTGCGTGAACCGGCGGCCCCGCGGGTCGAGCAGCACGACGCGCGCCTCCTCGGTGCGGAGGGCCTCCACGGCCGCGAACAGCGGCTCGGGCTTGAGCACCATGCCGCCCCCGCCCCCGAACTGGTAGTCGTCGGTGACCCGGTGCTTGCCCGTCGCGTGATCGCGCAGGTTCACGACGCGGATGTCGACGAGGCCGCGCTCCCGCGCCTTGCCCAGGATCGACTCGCCTATCGGCCCCTCCACCATCCCGGGGAACAGCGTGACGATGTCGATCCTCACAGCTCCAGCAGCCCTTCGGGCGGGCGGATCACGATCCGGCGCGCCCCCAGATCCACGTCGACCACGATCTCCGGCACGGCCGGGATCAGGTGCTCCCGCGTCCCGTCCGACACGACCCAGAGGTCCTGCCCCGGTCCCCGCTGGATCCCGGTCACCTCGCCCACCGTCCTCCCGTCCTCGGTCTCGACGCGACAGCCCTCGAGCTGCCACGGATAGACGTGCCCGGGCGGCGGGGGCACCGCCTCGGACTCGGGCACGGCGAGGAGCCGGCCGGTGAGCGCCCGCGCGGCCTCGAGCCCGGCGACCCCGTCCAGCTTGAGGATCACGTCCTCGCCCTGCCGCCGGACCCGCTCGACCCGGCGCTCGACGCGCGCGTCCGTCCGGGGCTCCCACACGACGCACCGCTCGAGCGCGTCGAACCGCGCCGGCCGGTCCGTCAGGGCCCGCACCCTGACGTCTCCGCCGAGCCCGTGGGGTCGCACCACCTCGCCGATGGCGACGAGGCGCGGGATCAACTCAGGCCTCGCCTCGCGGCGGGCTCGCCAAAGCCTCGCCGGCGCCACTCGGCTCGAACTGCCATCGGGCCTCGCCTCGCGGCGGGCTCGCCAAAGCCTCGCCGGCGCCGCTCGGCTCGAACTGCCATCGGGCCTCGCCTCGCGGCGGGCTCGCCGCGCTTCGCGCCGTTTCGGAATCTGGCGGCTCGTCTCGCCTTCGGCTGCGCCTCGGACGGCGGCCGGCGCCGCTCGGCTCGAACGGCTACTTGCCCGCGTGGGCGAGGAGGTGCTTCACCGTGTTCGACGGCTGCGCGCCCTTCTTCAGCCACGCCTCGGCCTTGCCCCGATCGATGTCGATCGTGGGCGGCTCGGTCAGCGGGTTGTAGTGCCCGATGATCTCGATGAACCGTCCGTCCCGCGGCGCCCGCGAGTCCGCCACCACCACCCGGTACGCGGGGCGCTTCGTCGTTCCCGTGCGTCTCAGCCTGATATGGACCGCCACCCTGGTATCCCTCCCTTTTTCATCCGGCCTTCGAGGCCCTTGAGGCCCTTCATCATCTTCTTGAGCTGCGCGTACTGCTTGAGCAGCCGGTTGACGTCCTGCACGTTCGTGCCGCTCCCCCGCGCGATGCGCGAGCGGCGGCCGCCGTTGATGAGCTGCGGGTTCAGGCGCTCGGCTCGTGTCATCGAATCGATGATCGCCTCGAAGCGCGTGAGGTCGGTCTGCTCGCCGTCGAGGTCCTTCGGCAGGCCGCGGAGCGCCCGGCCGAAGGGGAGCATGTCGAGGACCTGGCCGAGCGGCCCCATGTTCCGCACCTGGCGGAGCTGCTGGCGGAAGTCCTCCAGCGAGAACGTCTCCTGCCGGATCTTGCGGACTAGTTCGTCGGCGGCCTCGGCGTTGACAGCGGACTGCGCCTTCTCGACGAGCGAGAGCACGTCGCCCATGCCCACCAGGCGCGAGGCCAGGCGGTCGGGGTGGAACGGCTCGAGCGCCTCGACCTTCTCCCCGACGCCCACGAAGGCGATCGGGCGGCCGGTGACGTGCCGCACCGAGAGGGCGGCGCCGCCGCGCGAGTCGCCGTCCATCTTGGTCAGGATCACGGCGTCGATGCCGACGGCCGCATTGAACTTCTCCGCCACGGTCACGGCGTCCTGGCCGGTCATGGCGTCGACGACCAGCAGGATGTGGTGCGGCTTGACCGCGGCCTTCATCTGGCGCAACTCGTCGAGCATCGCCTCGTCGATGTGGAGCCGGCCGGCCGTGTCGAGGACCACGGGGCTCAGGCCGCGCTCGGCGGCGTCGCGGACGGCGGCCGCGCAGATGTCCACCGGCTTGCGGCCGGCCTCGCCCACCACGGGGACGTCGATCTGGGCGCCGAGCATGCGGAGCTGGTCGATGGCGGCCGGCCGGTACACGTCGGCCGCGGCGAGCAGCGGATGGTGGCCCTGCTTGGCGAAGTGCCGGGCGAGCTTGGCGGCGGTCGTGGTCTTCCCGGAGCCCTGGAGGCCGATCAGCATGACGATCGTCGGCGGGTGCGGCGCCATCGCCAGCCGGTGCCCGCTCCCGCCCAGCAGCTCGACCAGCTCGTCGTGGACGATCTTGACGACCTGCTGCCCCGGCGTCAGCGACCTGAGCACGTCCAGGCCGACCGCCTTGTCCTTGACGCGGTCGATGAAGGTCCGGACGACCTTGAAGTTGACGTCGGCCTCGAGGAGGGCGACGCGGACCTCCCGGAGGGCCTCGTGGATGTTCTCCTCGGTCAGGCGGCCGTGTCCGCCGACCCGGTCGAGGATGCCCTGCAGACGCTCGGAAAGAGACTCAAACATGCGAAGCAACCATCTTACGAACAATACCGTGAAAAGACAACCGTTCGCCTACTTCCTCTTCGGGCGCGGCCGCGCGAGGGGAGCCCATGAGGGGGTCGCTCTCGTACTCGTCGCACTCGCGGGGGGTGCCGCGCCTGCGCGCGAGGCTCCCGCGGCCGGGCGCTCCTACGCCCGCAGGAGGCCGCTCCCTCGTGGGGCCGTCGCCCGGCTCGCCGCGCCGCTCCGCAGTCTACCTTAGCCGACGGACGCGTCCGGCGACGGCCCGCACCTGGCCCGGGGCGGCGAGCCAGGCATCCCCTGGAAAGTGAGCCCGCGTGACGCCGCCGCCTGCTGAAAACGTGATCGGGGATATTTCTCTCTAGAGAATCCACTTCTGTTTCTCTCAAACCTCGTGTAGAGTCCTGCCCCGTCGCCGGCACTGGGCATCGGGCAGAACTTATCGGTGGCTCAGTGAGAGGAGAGCGCTCATGCCGATCCTGAAAGTGTTTTCCGGCAAGGACGATGCCCCCGCCATTCTGAAGCGGTCCAGGCTCATCGAACGGTATGACGCCTTCCTGCTCGTGGCGGCGAGGCCGGCTGCCGCGCGCGCGATTGGACGCAAGTATCCCGTCGAAGACATCACGGATCACTACCGGCTCGAGCTCGCGAACGTGAACATCAATACGTCGCGCCCACGCGTGACCACCGCCGGCACGCGTCGGCACCCTGCGTACGGGGCGGCGAGGCTCAGGCCGGGCCCTCATCATTACATCGTGCAGTTTCGAGGCCCGATCAAGGACCGCTGGCTCGCGCGCCTGCGCTCGACTGGCGCGAAACTCCGCGCGCCACAAGGAAGCTTCTCGTACATCGTCCGGGCCCGGAAGGCGATGCTGCCGAAGATCGCGGCCCTGCCCTTCGTGCGGTGGCTGGGCCACCTTCCCCATGCGGCTCGCATTGCTCCCGGGTTGGTCCGACCCATCCGCGGTCAGGCGTCCCTTCCGCGTCGCCGCGTCCGGCCAAACGTGTACCGGGTAGAGATCTTCGATGGCCGGGACACAGAGGCGATCGCCACGGCCGCTCGCCGTCTGCGCTTCAAGGTGTTGTCGCAAGAGCCGAAGGCGCGCGTGCTGGTCCTGGAGAGCGAAAGCTCGGCCACGACACGCCCCAAGCAAATCCAGGCGCTGTCGGCGGTGCACGGCGTGAAGTTCATCCGCCAGCAGGTGGTGCCTCGCACCGCGAACAACATCGCCACCGGCATCATGGGCAACGCGTACGTAGCAACGAATCCGACGGGCCTGAAGCTGGCCGGGGCGGGCGAAATCATCGGCATCTGCGATACCGGGCTCGACACCGGCAATCCCGCCTCGATTCATCCCGATTTCGCCGGCCGCGTGCTGACGATCAAGAGCTACCCGATCACGTCGGACTGGAAGTCGGTCATCTCGAATCCCGGCGCCGACGACGGGCCCTCCGATCTGGATTCGGGGCACGGCACGCACGTCGCCGGATCCGTGCTCGGCAACGGCACGGCGTCGGCCGGCGGTCAGGCGCTCATTCGCGGCCACGCGTACAAGGCCAAGCTCGTGTTCCAGGCCGTCGAGCAGGAGATGAAGTGGAAGCCGAACGCGCCATCGAACCTGACGAGCGAACGATACGTCCTGGCGGGAATTCCTGCGAGCCTGGGTCCGCTCTTTCAGTTCGCCTACGACCACGGCGCGCGCATCCATTCCAATTCGTGGGGCGGCGGCGATCCTGGAGCGTACGACGATCAGTGTCGCCAGTTCGATCAATTCGTCTGGGATCACAAGGACTTCTGCTTCGTGATCGCTGCCGGCAACGATGGCACCGACAAGGACGGTAACGGCAAGATCACCCTGCAGGGCGTGACGTCGCCGGGAACGGCCAAAAATTGCATCACCGTCGGCGCCTGCGAGAACCTCCGGCCCGAATTCGATTCGGAGACATACGGCGAGTGGTGGCCCCACGACTTCCCGGTGAGCCCGTTCAAGAACGATCCGATGGCCAACCATGCCGATCAGGTCGTTCCGTTCAGCAGCCGTGGGCCGACCACCGATAATCGCGTGAAGCCGGACGTGGTTGCTCCAGGAACTTTCATCCTGTCGACGCGCTCCTCGAAGCTGGCCGCGAACAACTTCGCGTGGGCCGCGTATCCGCCCGACAAGAAGCACTACTTCCACATGGGTGGTACCAGCATGGCGACGCCGCTCACCGCCGGGGCGGTCGCCGTGCTCCGCGAGTTCCTGCGCACGAAGCACGGCTTGGCGCGGCCGTCAGCCGCGCTGCTCAAGGCGCTGCTCATTGCCGGGGCGCAACGCCTGCCCGGGACCGCGCCCGCGAACACGATCCTCGACAATCATCAGGGGCTTGGCCGTGTGAATCTCGGCCGCTCGATGACACGGCCGCTGGCGATCATCGACGGTCTGGGCCTCAAGACCGGTGGCAAATCGACGTTTACCGTCAAGGTGCCGGCCGCCAACAAGACGCTGCGCATCGCGCTCTGCTACTCCGACTTCCCAGGGGCGACGCTGATCAACAACCTGAATCTGATCGTGACTGACCCCGGCGGGAGACGTTACGTCGGCAACCAGTCATCTTCGGCGAGCGGGACCCTGGCGCTCGATGCAACGAACAACGTCGAAGTGGTTCAGGTGACCAAGGCAAAGACCGGCCACTGGACCGTAGATGTCATCGCATCCAACGTCAGCGCCAGCCCGCAGGACTTCGCGCTGGCCGCGGTCCTCGTCTGACGGTACGCCCCCGACCTCGAACTCCTTGCGGATCGCCGGCGTGTCGGCGGCGATGCCGACGCCGAGGATGACGCGCCCCTCGGCGACGCGGTCGAGGGTACCGACGACGTGGGCGAGCACCATATCAGCGCGATGGAGGCCTTCGCCGTCAGCCGCTCCGCGCCGAGCACCGCGCCGGCCGCCGCGCCCGACTCCGGCGGCTACCGACCGCCGAACTCGGCCCGCAGCAGCTTCGCCGCCGCCACCATGGCCGTCATCTTCCCGAACGCGACGTCGCGAGGCAGGTACTTCATCCCGCAATCGGGCGCCAGGATGACGTCCTCCGGCTTGACGTGGGGCAGGGCGCGCTTGATGCGCTCGACGATCGTCTCCGGCGCCTCCACCGTCGGGTCGCTCAGGTCGAGGCAGCCCACCATGATCTTCTTGCCGTCGAGCTTCGTGAGGACCGAGCAGTCGAGCTTCGATTGCGCCGTCTCGATGGAGACCTGCGGGCAGGCGCACGCCGCCAGCTCGGGCAGGAAGGAGTAGCCCGACGGCCGCTGGTGGATGATCGCGGCGTAGCCGAAGCAGATGTGCACCGCCGTCGTGCCGGTGATGCCCGCGAGCGCCCGGTTGAGCGCCTTCAGCCCGAACTGCCGGGCGCTCGAAGGCCGCGCCTGCATGTACGGCTCGTCGATCTGCACGATGTCGGCGCCGGCCGCGAAGAGGTCGCGGATCTCCTCGTTCAGGGCGACGGCGTAGTCCATGGCCGCCGCCTCCTCGCTCGGGTAGTAGTCGTTCTGCGCCTGCTGCGACATCGTGAAGGGGCCCGGCACGGTCATCTTGATCGGCCCGCGCGCGTGTGCGCGCAGGAAGCGTACGTCCTCCACCTCGACCGGGCGTGCGCGACGGATCGGCCCGACGATGCGCGGGACCGGGTTGGGATGGCCCGAGCGGTCGAGGGCGGTGCCGGGATGGTCGAGATCCACGCCCTCGAGCCCGGTGGCGAAGCGGTTCGAGTAGCTCTCGCGCCGGATCTCCCCGTCGGTGACGATGTCGAGCCCGGCCTCCTCCTGGGCCCGGATCGCCAGCAACGTGGCATCGTCCTGCGCCTCGGAGAGCCACCGCTCGGGGATGCGCCACAGCTCGCGGGCCCGCACGCGGGGCGGGAAGCGGCCGGCGAGCTTCTGGCGGTCGATCAACCACTCGGGCTGCGGGTAGCTACCGACGAGGGTGGTCGGAAAGAGCATCGGGATTTCCTCCTGGCGGGGTCGTGCTGCGTGGATAGCGCGCCAGACGCGCTCGGGCGTCGCCGGCATCTCGATTCGCTCCACGCCCGTCTCGGCCGGGCGCGCGGAAGGGGTGCGGGAATCCGGGAATGACATCTTGCCCTCGGACGGGCATTCTACTGCTCATCGACCCGGGGCGGCATCCAGGAGAGGAGCGTCAAATGGAGAGGAAGAAGGGCACGGGGCTGTTGATGGTCTGGGCTGACGTCCCGGCGGAGAAGGAAGACGAATTCAATCGCTGGTACAACGAGGAGCACCTGCGTGAGCGACTCTCCGTGCCGGGCTTCCTGAGCGGCGCGCGATACGAAGCGGTGAAAGGTGGCCCGAAGCATCTCGCCTGCTACGAGCTGGAGAGCGTCGCGGTGCTGGAGGGCGAGGCGTACAAGCGGGTCCAGGCTCACCCCACCGCCCGGACCCGACGCTGCTCCCCCGAGGTCATCGGCACCACCTACATCCGCAACATCTATACCCTGATCCATCCGAAGACGGTGACGCCGGAGGTGGCCGGGAGCGACATGGCGCCCGCCCTGCAGATCGGGCGCATGGACGTGCCGCCGGAGATAGACGACGAGTTCAACGACTGGTACGACACCATCTACGTGCCCAACTACGAGAAAGTCCCAGGCGTGATTCGCGGCCGCCGCTATCGAGCCGTGACCGGCACGCCCACCTATCTCACCCTCTACGAGTTCGAGCACCCGGCGGTGTCGGAGAGTGCCGCCTGGGCCGCCCAGCGGGACATCTCACCGGTGACGCACCGGATACGGCCACATATGCGGCACGCCCCGGGCTCGCCCGGCATCTGGGTCAAGACGGTTCAACTCTGACGCGGGAGGAGAGCGACATGCGTTTCGGCCTGTTCACGAGCATGGGAGCCCAGACCTGGTCGGGCGTGCTGGACCTCTGGCGACACATCGAGGCCACGGGGTGGGACATCGGCTGCGTGACCGACCACTTCATGCCGAACACGAAGGAGCGCGAGGGCGCCATGCTCGAGTCGTGGAGCACGCTCAGCGCGCTGTCGGCCCTGGTGCCGCGCATCCGCGTGGGCACGATCGTGCTGGGCAACACGTACCGCCATCCGGCGGTGGTCGCGAAGATGGCCGCTCAGGTCGACATCATCTCGGGCGGCCGGCTCCTCCTGGGGCTCGGCGCCGGCTGGCAGGAGAACGAGCACGCGGCCTACGGCATCCCGTTCCCCCCGATGCGCGAGCGGCTGGAGCGGCTGGACGAGGCGTGCGAGGTGATGAGAGCGCTGTGGACCCAGCGCCGCAGCGACTTCAAGGGGCGCTACTACCAGATCTCCGACGCCCCGCTCGATCCCAAGCCGATGCAGACACCGCATCCCGAGCTGATGATCGGCGGCGGCGGCGAGCGCGTCACCCTGCGCATCGTGGCCAAGCACGCCGACCACTGGAACGTCTGGGGCGGCCCGAAGGTCCTGGCGCGGAAGGGAGCCATCCTCGACGAGCACTGCGCCGCCGTCGGCCGCGACCCGAAGACCATCACGCGCTCGGCCAACATGGCCTTGCTCATCACCGACAAGAAAGAGGAGATCGAGCAGCTCGCCCACACGATCGCCACGCGCATGGGCCGCCACGCCGCCGACGCTCGCGACACCTGCCTGGCCGGCACGCCGGACCAGATCCGCGACCAGCTCCACCAGCTCCGCGCCGCCGGCGCGGACGCGCTCTTCATCCCCAGCATGTTCCGCCCCCTCCCCGAGCTGCGCCGCGACCTCGATCGGTTTATCGCGGAGATCGCCCCGGCGTTCCGGTAGGCGCGAGGTGAAAAGAGGAGCCTCACACCATGGCTGATGATGCGCTGTCTACGATCCTCGAGACGAAAGAGGCGGAACGGCTGGCCACGGGGTTCGCCTTCACCGAAGGGCCCCTGTGGCACCCCGACGGCTTCTACTACTTCGTCGACATTCGCCGAAATAATCTCCATCGCGTGACGCCGGGCCAGGCGCTCGAGCTGGTACGCGCCAACACCGGCGAGGGCAATGGCACGACGTTCGATCTGCACGGCCGCCTGGTCATCTGCGAGGGCGGCAACCGTCGCGTCACGCGCTGGTCCGCTGATGGCCGCAGCGAGATCCTGATGGATCGCTTCGAGGGCAAGCGCCTGAACCGCCCCAACGACGTCGTGTGCAAGTCCGACGGGAGCATTTACTTCACCGATCCCGGTCTGCGCGTGCCCCTCGCGGAACGGGAGCTGTCTTCAGCCGGCGTGTATCGCGTCGCCCCGGACGGCGCGATCACGATGGTGGCGGATTTCGAATACCCGAACGGGCTCGCCTTCTCGCCGGACGAGCGCGTGCTCTACGTGGCCAACACCCGCTGGGCTCAGTACATCCACGCCATCGAGCTCGATGCCGGCGGCAAGATGGTGCGGCGCCGGATCTTCGCCGACATGTCCTCCGACGAGACCGACGGCGTCCCCGACGGCATGAAGGTCGACGTGGAAAGCCGGGTCTACTGCACTGGCCCGGGCGGTACCTGGGTCTTCGCGCCCGATGGCACGCGGCTCGGGATCATTCGCACCCCGGAGGTCCCGGCCAACCTCGCCTTCGGCGGCCCTGATCTCCGGACGCTGTTCTTCACCGCCCGCACCTCGATCTA
>Ga0209515_10004077_pt1 | contig 20085 bp, 24 predicted proteins | sample Subgroupgradi54m_FD_187454 | JGI IMG/M metagenome (GOLD analysis project Ga0209515, IMG submission 187454) | Subsurface groundwater microbial communities from S. Glens Falls, New York, USA - GMW60B uncontaminated upgradient, 5.4 m (SPAdes)... ...
AGCGCCTTAACCCGACCGTGATAAATATGAGGGCCACGATCAAAAACGACGCGTTTAAGTTTGACGCCGGCGGCTTTTTTGGCAATCTCAGCGCCAATTATCGCCGCTCGCTCAGTTGGCGTGCCGTTGGCCTTGGCGCCGACGGTGGTGGCGTAGGTTAGCGTCGTGCCCTTGTCGTCATCGATTAGCTGGGCGGTAATGTGCTGCAGCGAAAAATGGACAGATAGGCGCGGCCGGGCGGTCGTGCCGTGCAGGCGCGAGCGCGTCCGCCAGCGGCGACGCTCGGTTAGTCTTTGCTTGGCAGCTAAACGGTCCATTAGGCTTGCTCCTTGCCGCTCTTACCGCTTTTACGCAGAATCCGCTCGTGCTCGTACTTAATCCCCTTGCCCTTATAGGGCTCGGGTTTCTTGAGCGCCCGGATTTCGGCGGCCACTTGACCGACTTGTTGCTTGTCGATACCGCTCACGGTAATGATGTTTTGCTCGACACTGACCTTGACGCCCTCAGGCACCTTGTAGACCACCTCGTGCGAAAAGCCCAGGTTGAATTTCAAGTCGGCACCGGCCAGCTGAACGCGGTAACCGACGCCGTTGATCTCGAGTTTACGCTCAAAGCCGTCGCTAACGCCGGTGACCATATTTTGCAGCAGGGCTCGCATCAGGCCGTGGCGGGCTCGGTGAGCGGCTTCGTCGCTAGCTCGGGTCAAAACGGCTTGAGCATCGCTAGTTTCAAGTTTGATCCCAGGCAGCAGCGGTTGACGGAGGCTGCCCTTGGGACCATTGACGACCACTTGCTGATCTTCGGTCGCTACGCTGACGCCGCCGGGGATGTCGACTGGCACTTTTCCGACGCGGCTCATCTTAATAAACCTCACAAATTAGTTCACCGCCGAGGTGTTTGGCCTTGGCTTCCTCGCCGGTCATCAACCCCTGCGAGGTCGAGACAACCACCAGGCCGCGGCCGAATTTGACGGTCGGCAACTTAGCAGCTTTGACGTAAAGTCGCCGGCCAGGACTGCTGAGGCGCTTAATCGAAGTCATCGCCGGGTTGAGGCCGCCGGCGGCCAGGGTCAGCTTGAGCTGCGGTCGCTCGGCCGATTTATCGACCTCGGCTTTGGCAAGATAGCCCTTGCCGGCCAGCACCTTAGCGACGGCTTCCTTAGCTTTGGAGTGCGGTAGGCTGAGCTGTTCGTGGCCGCCAGCCGCGGCGTTACGGATACGGCTGAGCATGTCGGCGATAGGATCAGTCATAAGCGACCTCCGGCCGCTTTAGTAAATAGGAAATAGCAACTAGGAACTAGTTTCTTGGCTAATTTCTGATTACTAATTGCTAATTCCATGTTTTACCAGCTACTCTTAGTTACGCCGGGCACTTCGCCGCGGCTGGCGTGTTCACGAAAGGCAATCCGCGACAGGCCAAAGCGCCGCATGTAGCCCCGACTGCGGCCGGTCTCGGCGCAGCGGTTGGTGCGGCGGCTGGGGCTGGAATTGCGCGGCAGGGCCGCCAAACCTTCAGCGTCACCGACGCTCTTGAGCTCGGCGCGCTTGGCGGCGTACTTGGCGATCATCGCTGATCGCTTCTTGTCGCGCTGTAATACTGATTTCTTAGCCATTGTCAGTCCCCAGGTCTTCTTGCAATTCGTCCAAAACAGCTTTTATCTCTACGGTGGTAGGCAGTATACTGGGCGGCATGACTAAAGGAAAATCGGGATGTATCTCTCTAAAGCTTTGTTCGAGATCTCCCATTATTTCATCCCATTCGTCTTTAAATTCACCTTGCTTAGCCACTAGCTGCCTCCTCTTTACGGGCTGTCTCGGCCGGCTTTTCAAACGGCATACCGAGCTTCTCGAGCAGCAAGCGTGACTGCGCCGGCTCCTCGGCCTTGATCACAAAGGTAATCTGCAGGCCGTGCGGCGTGGCCGTCTCCTCGAAGCTCAGTTCCGGAAAAACCGACTGATCGACTAGACCCAAACTGTAGTGGCCCATTTTATCAAAAGATTTGGGGCTGAGTCCATGAAAGTCACGGAGTCGCGGCAGGACGATGTTGATCAGCCGGTCGGCAAATTCATACATCCGCTCACCGCGCAAGCTGACTTTAAGGCCAATTTTGCTGCCTTCACGCAGCTTAAAGCCGGCGATGGCTTTTTTGGCAGCGGTCTCGATTGGCTGCTGACCGGTGATTTTGCGCAGTGTATTGGCGCCGACTTCCAGCAAACGCTTCTCGTCTTTGGCGCGGCCCAAGCCGGCGCTGACGATAATCTTCTCCAGGCTCGGCGCCTGGTTGACATTGGCTAATTCCAACTCTTTGACCAGCTCGCCTCGATAAGTCTCATCGTAGGCGGCTTTGAGTCGCGGCTTCGCGGCGGCTACGTTGGCCATTACCAACCTCCTTCGGAGGCATTGACCATTGGCCGTTTACCATTTACCAATAATTTGGCATTAGCCATTGACCATTTGGGAAATGACAAATGGGGAATTATTGTAAATTGAAAATTGGGAAATGAAAATTGGAATGACGAAGTCATGACTTGATCTCCTTGCCACTCGCTTTATAGACGCGCTGCTTCTGGCCGGCTTTATCGAAGCTATAGCCAATTCGGCTGGCCTTCTTACTGCGAGGGTCAATAATCGCCACTTTACTGATTGGCAGGGGCTTAGTTAGCACGATCTCGCCGGCCTGCGGCCGACCTTGCATCGGTTTTAAGTGGCGTTTGACGACGTTGAGACCCTCGACCGTCACCGCCTGGAGCGAGGGATGGGTTGCGATAATCTTGCCGCTGCGACCTTTGAAGCGGCCGCTGCGCACAATCACTGTGTCGCCTTTTCGCAGACGCATTTTAAAGACTGCCTTAGCCATTAGAGCACCTCTGGCGCTAGTGAAATGATGCGGTTGAAGCCCTTGTCGCGCAGTTCGCGCGGGACCGGGCCGAAGATGCGCGTGCCCCGCGGGCTCTTGAGGTCTTCATCGAGCACTACGGCGGCATTATCGTCAAAGCGCAGGGTGGAGCCATCAGCCCGGCGGATGGGCGCGCGGGTGCGAACGACGACGGCTTTGACCAGGCTTTTACGTTTGACGCCGCCGGCTGGGGCAGCCTGTCGGACGCTGGCGACAATGACGTCGCCGACGCCGGCGTAGCGGCGCCGGCTGCCGCCGAGCACACGGATGCAGAGCAGCTGGCGGGCGCCGCTGTTATCGGTGGCGGCTAGCACGGTTTCCTGCTGGATCATTTTTTAGTCTCCTTGACCGCCGGTGCGGCGGCTTTTTTAGGCGCCGGTTTGGCTTTGGGCTTTGGTTCGGGCTTGGCGGCTGGCGCTGGCTCGGGCGGCAGATCAGCTGTAGCGTCGGTTTCGGCAAAGGCCACACCGGCTCGCTCCAGCACTTTGGCTAGCCTAAAGCGCTTGCGGGCGCTGATCGGCCGGGTCTCGGCAATCGCCACCAGGTCGCCGCGCTTGGCTTCATTATCGGCGTCGTGGGCCATAAAGCGGCTGGTCACCCGGTACTGCTTTTTATAGATGGGGTGGGTGCGGCGGCTGAGGACGGCCACGACGATAGTCTTGTCGCTGCCGTCACTGACCACTCGACCAGTTAGTAAGCGGACCATCAGGCAGCTCCTTCCAGTCGCTGCAGCTGTAAGCCGAAAGCTGTAAGTCGAAAGCTAGCCGCAAAAGCTTTGAGCTTTGAGCTTTGAGCTTTGAGCTGATGAAGAGCGAAGCGAGTCATCAAATTCTCTCCTTGGCGAACTGCTCGCCGAGAACAGTTAGCACCCGGGCCAGATCCTTACGCTTGCCGCGCAGCGCTCGGACGTTTTGGGTCTCGCCGCTAAAGGTTCGGCGCCTGAGCTCGGCAATTTCTTCGCGCAGCTTCGTATTCTCCAGCGTCAGGGCTTTGGTGTCGAGTTTGCGGATTTCGGCAATCTTCATATCGATCACTCCTCGCGCTCCACAAAACGGCTTTGAATCGGCAACTTGTGCCCGGCCAGGCGCATGGCTTCGATGGCGGCTTCGCGAGTCACGCCGTCGATCTCAAAAATAACCATGCCGGGTTTGACTTTGGCGACAAAAAACTCCGGGTTGCCCTTACCGCTGCCCATCTTGATGCCCAGACCCTTTTGGGTGACCGGGGTGTGCGGAAAGACCCGAATCCAGACCTGGCCGCCGCGCTTGATATAGCGCGTCAGAGCCTGGCGGGCGGCCTCGATTTGGCGGCTGGAGAGGCGCGCCGAGCTCTCGCTCATCAGGCCATAGTGGCCGTAGACGACGTGCGTTAAAGATGTGGCGCTAGTACCGTGGATGCGGCCTTTGCGGACCTTACGAAACTTGGTGCGGGCGGGCATCAGCATTAGAGTGTCTCCCCGCGATAAACCCAGACTTTAACGCCGATGATGCCGGCGCCCGGATAATGGGCTTTGGCAAAACCGTAATCAACCTCAGCCCGGATGGTGTGCAGCGGCACGCTGCCCTGAACTTCTTTTTCGGTCCGGCTCATCTCGTAGCCGCCGAGCCGGCCGGAGGCTTCAATCCGAATGCCTTTGGCGCCGGCCCGCATAGTCGCCGCGGCGGTTGATTTAATTGCCCTACGGAAAGAAATTCGTCGCTCGATCTGGTTAGCAATGTTTTCGGCGACTAACTTGGCCTGCAGCTCGGGGCGCTTGATTTCTTCGATATTAACTCGCACCGGAATGCCGTAAATTTTCTCGACGGCGGCCTTCAGCTCCTGAGCACCGCTGCCGCCGCGGCCAATAACCACGCCGGCGCGGGCCGTTTGAATAGTCACACTAACCAGGTTCGGCGAGCGCTCAATATCAACTTTATTGATCGCCGCTCGCGAGCCGAGCTTGGTCTCAATCAGCTTGCGCGTCGCCAGATCCTGCGTTAAAAAATGGCGGTAGTCGCGGTTGTTGCTAAACCACTTACTGCGCCAGTCGCGGTTGACCTGCAGGCGGAAGCTAATGGGATTAACCTTTTGACCCATTACAGGCCTCCTTCGGAGGCAATGATCAATTTACAATTATCAATTTTCAATGAATGATCAAGGAACAATGAATCAATGATTGAGCATTGAGCATTGAGCGTTGAGCGTTGGAGTAGTTGACGGCTATTCATCTTTGGTTACCTTTGCCTTCACGGCCTTTGATTCTCTTTGTTCTCCGTCAACTACGACGCGGATATGGCTGGTCGGGTGCTGATAGCGCAGGGCCTGGCCGCGGGCCACCGCTCGAAAACGCTTTAAACGCGGCCCCGGCGTGACCATGATCTCGCTGATCTGCAAGCTGTCGGGTTTGAAATTATGATTATGCTCGGCGTTGGCCCGGGCACTCTTGATGGTCTTGATAATCGGCTGAGCCGCCGCCCGCGGTGTGTGCTCTAAAATAGTTAGAGCTTCGGCGACGCTGCGGCGGCGAACCAAAGCCGCCACTATGCCTGCTTTGCGCGGGCTGATACGGACTCCCCGGGCCACGGCGATAGCTGGCATCATCTACTCCCCTGCCTCCGCTTTAAGAGTTGTCGGCGCGGCTTCGCCAGTTGGCGCTGGCCGGGAACCAGTCGGGCCGGCTGGACCGGTTGGGGCGGCCGTCTCGCCGCCCTCCAGGGATTTGGCCAGCTTGCCGCCGTGGCCGCGGAAGCGGCGGGTTGGCGCAAACTCACCCAACTTATGACCGACCATGTTTTCGGTGATAAAAACCGGCGTGTGGACCTTACCGTTATGGACGCCGACGGTTCGGCCGACGAACTCCGGCGCAATCGTCGAAGCTCGCGCCCAGGTCTTGATAACAGTGCGATCATCATTGGCCAGCGCCGCCAACTTCTTGGCCAGCTTGGCATCGACGTACGGACCTTTTTTAAGCGAGCGGCTCATTACTTTCGCCTCTTGGTCTGGTGGCGGCTGCGGATAATCAATTTATTGGTCGATTTGCGGTTACGGGTTTTATAGCCGATGGCCGGGCGCCCCCAAGGTGTTTTAGGGTGTTTCATACCGACACTGGCACCACCTTCACCCGAGCCGTGGGGGTGCTCGCGCACATTCTTGGCCTTACCGCGGACAACTGGTCGGCGGCCCAGCCAACGCTGCCGGCCGGCCTTGCCAATCTGGACATTTTGGTGTTGTTCGTTGCCGACGGTGCCAATCGAGGCCATGCAGCTCAGGTCAACCGTGCGGACTTCGCCGCTGGGCAGCCGCAGATGGGCCAGCGGTTCCTCTTTAGCTATAAGTTGAACTGAGGTGCCGGCGCTACGCGCTAGTTGGGCGCCGCGGCCGGGCTGTAGCTCGACGGCATGGACAGTCGTACCCAGCGCAATATTCTTCAGTGGCAGACGGTTGCCGGCTCTCAAGGTCGCGTCTTCGCCACTTTTGAGCTTGCTGCCGACCTTCATCCCTTTGGCGGCCAGGATGTAATGATACTGGTCATCGGCCGTTTTAATGCGGGCAATGCGCGCCGAGCGGTTGGGATCATACTCGATTTGCTCAACAACCGCCTCGCTGCCGGCCGCCAGACGGAAATTGACTAGCCTCTGGTGACGTTTGACGCCGGCTCCTCGGTGACGGGTAGTGATCCGGCCCTGGTTATTCTTGCCAACTTTGGTCGTGCGACTTTTGGTTAAGCTCTTTAACGGCCGCTTGGTAGTCAGCATGTCGAAGTCCTGGCTGCTCATGCCGCGACGGGCCGGCGAAGTCGGCGCGTAGAGTTTGACGGCCATTACTTCTTCTCCTTGGCCGACTTCTTGGCGGCTTTCTCGGCGGCCTCAGCTTCGGCCTGCTCGGCGGCCGTGACGGCTTCAAAAATCGGCAGTTTATGATCAGCAGCTAGCCGCACGTAAGCTTTACGAATGGTCACCCGTTGGCCAAGCGCCCGCTGACCACGCTTGCGATAAGAGCGCTTGGCCTTGCCCGGCAGGTTGGCGATGTTGATGGTCTTTACCTTAACGTCGTATTGGGCTTCGACGGCGGCCTTGACCATCTGCTTGGTGGCGTCGGCCGGCACGTCAAAGCTATAAGTGTTGACGGCCTCGCTGAGCGCATAGGCCTTTTCGCTCAGTCTGGTTTTCAGAGCCAGCGTCTTAGACATGTTTGCCTCCCATTCGCTCCTGTAGCAGGGTGAGAGCCTTCTTGCTAATAACAATGGTGTCGGCATTTAAGACATCGAAGACCTGAACGTAGCCGGCTTGAACAGCCTTGACGTCGGTTAGATTCCGGGTGGCTCGCTCGACCAGCTGATCTTTAACGCTGACCACGAGTAGCACTTTGCCGGTAGCCTCAATCTTCTTGAGTAATGAGATGGTTGGTTTAACTTTACCGTCAGGGCAGTCAAAGGTTTCGATGATTTTGACGCGGTTTTCGGCGGCGGCCAGGCTGAGCGCCTGGCGGAGCGCCGTCCGCTTGGCGGAGGTGTTCAGTTTCAAGGAGTAATTCTCGTCACCGGTCGGGCCAAAGGCCACGCCGCCACCTGTCCACAGCGGATTGCGACTAGAGCCAAAGCGGGCTCGGCCAGTACCTTTTTGGCGATAAGGTTTCTTGCCGCCACCGCTGACTTCGCCGCGCCGCTTGGCCTTAGCCAGATTAACTCGGCCATTGGCGAGATAAGCCCGGTAGGCCTGCTTGAGCAACTCATGGTTCTTAACCTCTAGCCCAAAGACTTTCTTATCCAGCTGAGCGGCCGTTGTGGCCTTAGTGCCCGACTTGGTATAGGTCGCCACGGCCATCACCTAGCTCCTTTAATTAAAACGACCCCTTTGCGGGGGCCGGGTACTGAGCCGCGCACGCCGATGACGTTTAGCTCGGCATCGACCAGAGCGACCGTCAGGTTCTTGGTAGTGACTCGAGCAGCACCGGCGTGGCCGGCCATCTTCTTGCCCTTAAAAATCTTTTGCGGAAACATCGAGCCGATCGAACCGGGCCGTCGATAGCTGCGGCCGCCGTGGGTCTTGCGACCGCGGTGGAAGCCGTGGCGCTTGATGGTGCCGGCAAAGCCCTTGCCCTTGCTAGTGGCCGTCACCTTGACCAGCTCGCCGACACTAAAAACGTCGGCTCCGAGAGTCGAGCCGACGTTTAAGTCTAAGGCATCATCTTCGTTAATAATTCGGAACTCGCGGACGATCTTCGGCGTGACCTTGGCGTTTTTGAAATGACCTTGGGCTGATTTGCCGGGTTTCTTGGCGGTCTCGGTGCCGATCTGGAGGGCGTTATAACCGTCGGACTCGGTCGTCTTAAGTTGCGTAACGGTGTTGGGCTGAGCCGAAAGCAGAGTCACAGCGATGGCTAGACCATCGTCGTCGATGATGCTCATCATGCCTAACTTCCTGGTCACCAGTGCTTTCAACTGCTCGTCCTTTAATAGTTATGAGTTCGTGCATTTGGTTTATTGACACAGCCGGCGGCCAGAACCTTTAGCTTCTCCGACTTTAGGACAAACTAAAACAAAACCAGCCCTACGAGCTGTAGCCATAACAGATTACCATAAAGGTCCGACAAGAGTCAATCTGCTGTAAAGAATACTACGTGACTTTTGATCGCAACAGTCACCAAAACTCTCCGGGACATTCGGAAACGATGATTGAGTAGCCGCTAGTTCAGACCGTGCTCGTGGAACTCGCTGACGCTCAAACAGCCACGAGCAGCGGCTACTTCACTGATGCGGCTACTCATCAATTTCCTCGAGTCCCGGTTAATTGCCGGTCACATCTTAATTTCAGCATCACAGCCCGCGGGGAGGCTGAGATTCATGAGTGAATCAACAGTTTTGGGCGTCGGGTCGGTAATGTCGATCAGCCGCTTATGAACGCGCATTTCGTACTGTTCGCGAGCCTTTTTATAAATATGCGGGCTTTTGACGACGGTGAAAGTCGTTTTTCGAGTCGGTAGCGGGATCGGCCCGGCAATCGTCGCGCCGGTGCGCAGAGCCGTATCGACGATCTGCTTGGCCGACTGGTCGATGACCTTATGGTCGTAGGCCTTTAGGCGGATGCGAATCCGCTGCTTGATTTCCGGTTCTTTAGCCTCTGCCATTTTTAATATCCTCGTCCTGGCTCATCACCGTAACGCTCAATGGTTCGATGCGGCAAAGGTACAGGCGTGACAACGTCGCCTTCAACATTGACCAAACTAGCCGGTAACTCTTCCGGATATACTTTTTCCTCTCCAATGACTGTCGCGCCCAACTTTCGAGCTTCTTCTACGACTTTAGGTTTTATGCCTGAGTACATATCTTCTGGGAAGATTACTACCACGACATTTTCACCGGTCCTAGGGTCGGAAACTCGAAGCTCTTCTGGCATTTTATTTTTGGCCCCTTACTTGTCGATTTTGGTGACGACGCCGGCGCCGACGGTCCGACCGCCTTCGCGGATGGCAAAGCGCAGGCCCTGTTCCATGGCGATCGGCTGCAGCAGCTTAACCTTGAAAGTAACGGTGTCGCCGGGCATGACCATCTCTTTGTCGGCCGGCAACTCGACCTCACCAGTTACGTCGGTGGTGCGGAAGTAAAACTGCGGCTTGTAGCCCTTGAAGAACGGCGTGTGGCGGCCGCCTTCTTCTTTGGTCAAAATATAGACTTCGGAGTCAAATTCGGTGTGCGGCGTAATGCTGCCGGGTTTGGCCAGCACCTGGCCGCGCTCGATGTCTTCGCGCTCGACACCGCGCAGCAAGATACCGACGTTGTCGCCGGCCTGGCCTTGGTCGAGGTTCTTCTTGAACATCTCAACACCGGTCACGACGGTCTTCTTGGTCGGCTTTAAGCCAACAATTTCAACTTCTTCGTTGACCTTGACGACGCCAGTTTCGACCCGGCCGGTGGCGACGGTGCCGCGGCCTTTGATCGAAAAGACGTCTTCGACGGCCATCATGAAGGGCTTGTCGAGATCGCGCTTGGGCTCCGGAATGTTCTCGTCCATGGCCTTGACCAGCTCCATAATGGCGTCCTCGGAAGCGGCGTCGCCTTCCAGAGCTTTGGTGGCTGAGCCCTTGATGATCGGCGCTTTCTCGTCAAACTCGTACTTCTTGAGCAGGTCGCGGACGTCGGCCTCGACCAGCTCGACCAGCTCGGGGTCGGCCAGATCCATCTTGTTGAGAAAAACCAAAATATAAGGCACACCGACCTGCTTGGCCAGCAGAACGTGCTCGCGGGTCTGGGGCATCGGGCCATCGGCGGCGCTAACCACCAAAATGGCGCCGTCGATCTGGGCAGCGCCGGTGATCATGTTCTTGATATAGTCGGCGTGGCCGGGCATGTCGACGTGGGCGTAGTGGCGCTTTTCGGACTCGTACTCCTGGTGAGAAGTGGCGATGGTGATGCCGCGGGCCTTTTCCTCGGGGGCGTTGTCGATTTGATCGTAGCTAACCGGTTTATTGATTTCGCTCGGCAACTTCTTAGAAAGCACGTGCGTGATAGCCGCGGTTAGAGTGGTTTTGCCGTGGTCGACGTGGCCCATGGTGCCGACGTTGACGTGGGGCTTGCTGCGATCAAAATCTGCCATAAACTGCTCCTAGCTTGTTGCTTAGCTGATAAATTTGAGCACGGGACGACAATACCACCCGCGCAATATCGAGCCCATTATACGGTATCGACCACTGTTTTGTAAACCCTCTGGCGATTTATCGTTTTTTGGCGAATTCGCGGATGGCCCGACGGTAAGCCCGCAGGTACTGTTTGGTCATCAAGCGGTAGTTAAAGCGGTGGCGAGCCCGCCGGGACACATAACGCCGATCAAGGGCGTACAGCTTGTCGAGATAGTGCGAGCCCTCGACGAAATCCTCGACTAACCAGCCCGATTGGCCGTGCTCGATCAGCTCCGGCATCGAGGCCTTATTCATGGCCATGGTCGGCGTGCCCAGGTAGGCCGCCTCGATGACGGTTAGACCAAACGGCTCGCGCCGGCCGAGCAAGGGGTGCAAATTGGCGCGGGCTCGGCCGACCAGCTCGATCTTTTGGGCCATGTCGACCTCGCCCAGATAGTCAATCAATGGGTGCTTGAGATAAGGTTTGATTTCCTTTTTAAAGTAGTCGGCGCCGCCTAGATCGAGCTTACCAGCCAGTTTCAGTTTGGTAGCGGTGCTCAGCGCCAGCTGGATGGCCAGATGCGGTGACTTATCCCAGTCAAAGCGGCCGATAAAACAGAGGTAGTCAGCCGGCTTGGTGATCAGCGGAAATTCGGCCGGATCGAGGCCGTTATAAGCGACGCCCAGCCAGTTAAGCCCCGGGTAAGTGGCCTGCTGGTCTTTAGAAATGCTAACGAACGGCAGGCGCTCGTGCAGCTGGTAGTAAGGCAAGGTTTCGAAACCAATATGGCCGTGCATGGTCGTCAGGTTGGGAAACTGTTGAAAGCTGCTGAGGTCGAAGTCGTGGGAGTGAATGATGTCGACGCTGGGCGCGACTTTACGCAGCTGCCGGGCGGTTTCAGCCAGCACCGCCGTGACCTGGCGGCGAAAGGCCGGTGAGTCCTTTTTGGGAAAGGCGATGGAGCGGTCGACAATCGGGATCACCCGACAATCAACTTGCGAGTCAGCTGGCCCGAGCAGGATCGGCTCATGACCGAGTTCTTTTAGACCCTTGATCAGGTAGTAAATCACCCGCTCCGTACCGCCGTACTTGGTCGGCGGGACTGGGTAATAAGGCCCGGCGATGATGACGATTTTCATGAGCTAAAGCCGCTCTTAATCTTATATGGGTAGGCTGGATAGCGGGCGGCAATTTCTTTGGCGGACCTCAGGCGGCGGACGTGCGGAATGTAGGTCAAAACGTCCTTTTCGAGCTCGGCTTGCCAGGCGGCCTGAGGCTGCAGCTTGGGTTTGAGCAGCTTGCGGCGGCTGGCATTGATGGCGATCACCGCCGAGACCGTCCAAGCCTGGGTTTTTTCGGGGTGATTGCTGCTCTCGACGTGGACAATTTCACCGTGATTGCGCTGGCGGGGCGCCATACCCAGCACCCGACCGCGGGCATCGATGTAGACAAATTCTGGGTAGGCGCGGACGGCCTGGACGACATTGAGCAGACGGTTTTCGAGCTCCTCGGCCAGCTTGGCAAAGCCCTGGCGGCGTAGGCCTTTGGCGATGTCGTAGGTCTCCTTGGGCCAGCTGGTGAAGGAACCATGGTAGTCCCAGTAGTCGACTAGCCGCGACTCGCTGAGGGCCCGGCTGCGGATGCCGCCATCGGTCAGAAAGTCCGAACCCATGATGTTGGGGATCAAGCCGCCGAGATGCTTTTGCTTGTCGGCCGGCGGCAGATTGTCAAAGATATGCGAGTCGAGCATTTCGGCCGGGTTGGCGGTCATGGTGGTGATCAGGCGGAGCTCGCCGGCTTGGTTATAATCGGTGCCCAGAGCAAAGTAGACGGGCTCGGCTAGCCAGAGCTGCCCAAAAACCGCTCGTTGCAGCCGGTCGGCAGCAGCTTGTAGCTCTTCGCTACGGGCCGGCAGTAGCCGACGGCCGGCCAGCAGGGCATCGTAGGTCACGGCCTGGACTTCGATCGAGCTGATCGGCTGGTCGTGGTTGGCCAGCCGGCCGTCGGCGTGGATATAAAAGTCCTTAGAGTCTTTCCAGACCTGATTATCGATGCCGTGAGGATTGAGTCGCTTAAACTCCAGGAAGTCGCTGCCCGAAGCTTTAAGCTTAAGCAGTAGCCAGTCTAGGGCGTCCTCGACGGCCGCCAGCAGCGTGATCGAGTGGTCGTCGCGCTGGCGGACCATCTCAGCCAGAATTTCCTTACCGTACAGCCTGGCGTAGGCCGCCGCCAAGCGGACAAACAGCGGCGTGGCGTCGACCGAACCGTAGTAGGCCAGCTCCTGGGCGTTGCCGCCCCAGCGGTTGGCCAGTTGCTCAAAGATCTGTCGCGATTCAGCGTCGAGCGGCTGGCCGTCGACTACTGCCCGGCGATATTCATGAACGATCTTGCCCGGCTCCTCCTCAGTCAGCTGGTTGGTTTCGACACCCTGCAGGCAGGCCAAAGTTAATAAAATGGTCCGTACTAGCTTCGGTTTGACTAGCAGCAAGTCCTCGCCAACTTCCAGTGAGTCGCGGCCAAAGACGGCGCCGCGAAACAGCGTATCGGAGCTGGCGTAGACACCGAAGCCATCCTTGGAGGTCACCGAGCGCAGCGCCTCGGTCGGCGTCAACGCCACCAGACTGTGATATAGCGGAATCTTTTGGACCAGTTTTCTGACAGGCACCAGACCATTGTAGGCGTATATTGGCAAAAAGTCGTGAAAAATTTAACGCAGCCGAACCGCTGGCGGCGTTATTTAGCGTTTTTGGCAATGATCTTTTCGGCGACATTGGGCGGCACATCAGCGTAGTGGTCGAGCTCCATCGTCGAGCTGGCCCGGCCCTGAGTCATGCTGCGCAGATTTGTAGTGTAGCCGAACATTTCGCCCAGCGGCACGAAGGCGATGATCTGCTTGATGCCCGGCTGGAGATCTTCCATACTCTCCACCCGGCCGCGCTTGGCGTTGAGATCGCCGATGACGTCGCCCATGAAATCCTCGGGCGTGACGACTTCGAGTTTCATAATTGGCTCAAGTAGAACCGGCCCGGCGCGCTTAAAACCTCCTTGAAAAGCCATACTACCAGCCACTTTGAAGGCCATTTCGGAAGAGTCGACTTCGTGGAAACTGCCATCATATAGCTCGGCCTTGACGTCGACCACCGGATAGCCGGCGATTACACCGTTGGCCATGGCTTCTTCAATACCGGACTGGACGGCCGGGATGAACTCGGCCGGCACCGAAGCGCCTTTGATGCTGTTGACGAACTCGAAGCCTTCGCCGACCGGCTGCTCCGACAGCCGTAGCCAGACGTGGCCGTACTGACCGCGGCCGCCGGATTGACGGATAAATTTGCCTTCGGCCTCGACGCCGGACTGGCGGATGGTCTCGCGGTAGGCGACCTGCGGCTGGCCGACGTTGGCCTCGACCGTAAACTCGCGCTTCATGCGATCGACAATAATTTCCAGATGGAGCTCGCCCATGCCGGAGATGATGGTCTGGCCGGTTTCGTGGTCGACGCGGATGCGGAAGGTCGGATCCTCCTCGGCCAGCCGCTGCAGGGCGATGCCCATCTTTTCCTGGTCGGCCTTGGTTTTGGGCTCGATGGCGATAGAAACCGGCGGCTCTGGAAAGCTGATACTCTCCAGCACAATCGGCTGAGCCGGGTCGCATAGGGTGTTACCGGTAGTGGTACCCTTTAGGCCGACAATTGCAGCGATGTCGCCGGCGCCGACTTCCTCGACGTCGGTCCGATCATTAGCGTGTAGCCGGACAATCCGCCCCACACGCTCTTTATCACCGGTGGTGCTATTTAAAACGTAGCTACCGGCGGTCAGTTTGCCGGCGTAGCTGCGGAAAAAAGCCAGCTTGCCGACAAACGGATCGGTGGCGATTTTGAAGGCTAGAGCCGTAAAGGGCTCTTTGTCATCCGGTTTGCGCTCGACTTCCTCGCCGGTTTTGGGATTGACGCCCCAAGTCGAGCCGCGGTCCAGCGGCGACGGCAGGAAGTCATTGACGGCATCGAGGAGTTTTTCGACGATCACGCCGCGGCCGTCGCCGCCACTGACCGCAAAAAACTTGCCGGTCAGCACGGCGCTACGAATGGCTCTGCGGATGTCGTCCTCGCTCAAGCCTTCTTCGCCGACTTCCAGGAATTTTTCGAGCATTTGCTCATCTTCAGCGACGGCATTTTCGATCAGAAGTGAGCGATATTTTTTGACCTGGTCGGCCATGTCGGCCGGAATATCACCTTCGATCAGTTCTTTGTCGGCGAAGTCTTTATAGGTGTAAGCGCGCATGGTGATGAGATCGACCACGCCGTTAACCCCCTGCTCAAAGCCGATCGGCAGGTGGATTGGCAGGGCATGGCGGTTCAGGCGGTGGTGGATGGATTCTAGGCTTTTATAAAAATCGCCGCCGGTTTGGTTGATTTTGTTGATAAAACAGATGCGCGGTACGTTGTATTTGTCGGCCTGGCGCCAGACCGTCTCTGACTGGCTTTCGACGCCCATCTTGCCATCGAACACCACCACCGCACCGTCCAGAACCCGCAGCGACCGCTCGACCTCGACCGTAAAGTCGATGTGTCCCGGGGTATCGATGATGTTGACCTTGTTGTCTTTCCAGAAACACGTCACGGCGGCAGCGGTGATGGTGATGCCGCGCTCCTTTTCCTGAGCCATCCAGTCGGTGGTCGTTTCGCCCTCGTGCACGGCGCCAATCTTATGCTTCAGACCGGTGCGGTAAAGAATGCCCTCAGTGACGGTGGTTTTACCGGCGTCAATGTGAGCAATGATGCCGATATTGCGAACCTGCTCCAGGGGATATTTCTTCTCAGCCATCTAGCTAATTCGCCTCTGGATCTGTATACCGTTCTAAGAATTGAGCCCTTGCCTGATTGGTATTGGCATAAACTATTTGAAGCGATTGGCCCATTATAAACGCCAGTACTCCGCAGTCTGCATCAGTGCAATGCTCCTGCCCTGCTTCTATAGTGTTGTTTGTAGAGACTAACCTGTGCTGGTCAGCGTCAAGATCAGGTGTCCCATCTGATCTTGCTGAAAAGGTCGCGGTGTTAATCTCTCTGGCGGCAGTCAGATATAGACAGTCCCTACCAGTTTTTGGACATACCTCCATATTTAGGTCCTGGCGAAGTGAGCGAAGGCCCGGTTGGCTTCGGCCATCCGGTGGGTGTCTTCGCGCTTCTTAACCGCCGCGCCGGCGCTGTTATAAGCATCGATTAGCTCAAGGGCGATGCGATCAGCCATGCTCATGCCCTTGCGCGCCCGAGCGGCTTCGACAAACCACATGATGGTCAGGTGCTGCTGCCGCTGACCTTTGACTTCGAATGGAATCTGATAATTGGCGCCGCCGACCCGGCGGGAACGGGTTTCGAGATGCGGTTGGATGTTATTGAGAGCTTGCTCCAGCACTTCCAGCGGGTTTTGGACTTTGAGCTTATCGGCGGCCCTTTGCAAGCCGTCATAGACCAGCTGCTCAGCGCGCTGCTTCTTGCCGTTGAGCATCACCCGGTTGATCAGCTTGGTGACCTGGACGCTGTTATAGAGCCGGTCGGGCTGGACCTCGCGAATTAGAGATTTGGTCTTATGCCGCGGCATTTTCCCCACCAATCTCTCTTAAAGTTCGATGCACGAGAATCGATAATATGGGCTCCGTAGCCAATAGTTCGACCAGTCGTTTGTCATGATCAGTCAGTTCACCACCCCGAATTGCTCTTAGTTCCATTTGGATCCCGCCAGCTACAGCATCTCGCCCTTCCATATCAGTTTTTAGACCTTCCCAAGTTTCTGACAATTCATCCATTACTGGTTGGACAGATGGGAATGAACCAAACTCCGTCATTATTTGCCCTTCTTGGCGCCGTATTTGGAGCGCCCCTTCTTGCGGTCGGCGACGCCTTGGAGATCGAGCGAGCCGCGGACGATGTGATAACGCACGCCCGGTAAATCTTTGACCCGGCCGCCGCGCACTAACACCACGGCGTGCTCTTGGAGGTTGTGGCCCTCGCCGCCGATGTAGGCCCAGACTTCGTGGCCATTAGTCAGACGCACCCGGGCAACTTTGCGTAGCGCCGAGTTTGGCTTCTTGGGCGTGCGGGTGGTCACTCGAATGCAAACGCCGCGCTTAAAGGGCGACGGCTTGTCGTAGCTGGTGGTTTTGAGCGTATTGACCACCCGCTGCAGGGCCGGCGACTTGGTCTTGCTCTTCGAGATCTTGCGCGGTTTACGAATCAGTTGGTTAATCGTTGGCATGGTTTAGGATTCTAGCAGTTTACCCCTTAGGTGGCAACCGCTGGCTCCTCCTCTAGCTCTTGATCGCTGGCGCCGGTACCGACCGGAATCAGCCGGCCGAGGATGACGTTTTCTTTCAAGCCATAGAGCTTATCGACCTTGCCGGAAGTCGCCGCCCGAATCAGTACTCGAGTGGTGTCCTGGAAGGAGGCGGCCGATAGGAATGAGTCAGTGCTTAAGGAAGCCTTGGTGATGCCCAGCAGCAGCTGGCTAAACTGGATCGGCTTTTTCTTCTTGGAGGCCAGCTGTTCGTTGGCCTCCACGACCGCCAGCTTGCTGGCGATGTCGCCGGTGATGAACTCGCTGTCGCCGGCGTCCTCGATCTGAACGCGGCTAAACATCTGACGGACGATTACCTCAAGGTGCTTATCGGCTATCGTTTGGCCCTGGCTGGCGAAAATGTACAGAATTTCGTTCATGATGTAGCGCTGGGTGTCCTCTATACCCGACAGGCGCATCAGATCGTGCAGATTGATCGAACCGTTGGTCAGGCGCTGGCCCATGACGACCTCGTCGCCATCAGATACGACCAGCTGGCGAAAGCCCGGAATTTCGTAGCGGACGATGGTCTTGGCGGTTGGTTTAACGGTGATCTCCGTCTTGGTCAACTTGACCTTACCGGCCATTGGCGCGCTCAATGGGCTGTCGCCATCTTCCATCGAGGCGATGACGTCGCCGATTTCGACCTCGTCGCCGTCGGCGACTTGCGGCGCACGGGCGCCGAGTGGCAAGCTGACCGGTTTTTGATTCTTGCCGGTGACCTGGACGATGTAGTGATCGCCTTCCTCCCAGACGTTGACGATGCCGGAAATATCGGTCAGGTAAGCCTGACCTTTGGGCGTGCGGACTTCCAGAAGCTCTTCGACGCGGGTCAGACCTTGAGTGACGTCGTCACCAGCCGCTACGGCGCCGGCGCGGTGCTTGGAATCGAGGCTCAGCTGGGTGCCTGGCTCACCGATGCTTTGGGCGGCGATGACGCCGATCGGATAATCCGGCGCCACCAGCTCGCCGCTGGCCAGGTCGAGGCCGTAGCTCTTGCGGTCGACGCCGCGCAGACTGGTCGAGGACAGCGCGCTCATGATCCGGACGCTGTCGATGGATTCATCTTCTTCGATGGCCTTGGCGATGTCGGCGGTGATCAGCTGAGCGGCGCGGACGTGGCGCTTGGCACCGGCCGCCGCGTAGCGGCCCTCCAGGCGTTTGGCGAAGCTGGTACCAATCAGCTCGGAATCTTCGCGGCGCAGCGGGAAGCCGGGGTCATCGGCATCGGTCTCGGTGGTAAAGACGTCTTGGGCGACGTCGACCAGCCGACGTGTCAGATAGCCGGAGTCAGCCGTGCGCAGAGCAATATCAATTAACGACTTACGAGTGCCCCGAGTAGCTGCAAAGTATTCTAGAGGTGAAAGACCATATTTATAGTTGCTTCTGACCGGCAGCTCAATTGCTCGGCCAGTGGCATCAGCGAAAATACCGAGCATACCAACGCTCATTTTCATCTGTGAGATATTACCGCGCGCGCCGCTAGCCACGGCAATCGACATCGTCGTATCCTCAGTTAAGAATTGCTGAGCTAGGGCTTCTTGAACCTGCAAGTCGACTTCCGTCCAAGTTTCGACGGTCAGGCGGTAGCGCTCCTCCTCGGTAATGAAACCGGCGGCGAACTGCTTGGAGATTTCGGCGGCGCGGGTTTCACCCTCAGCCAGGATTTTAGACAAATCCTTGAGGTCGGAAAAGTCGCTCATGCCGATAGAAATGCCGCTCAAAGTGGCGTAGCTAAAACCGAGATCCTTGAGGTCGTCGGCGATCCGGGCGGTCTCTTCTTGGCCATACAAGCGGTAGGCTAGGCTCATCACAGCGGCTAGTTTCTTCTTGGTCATGGCCTCGTCCTGGAACGGAAAGTCTTCCGGAAAGGCTTCGTTGAACAAAATCCGGCCGATGGTCGTCTCGCGGACCTCACCGCGAAATGGCAGACGGACCTTGGTTTGCAGCAAGACTTGGCGAGCGTCGAGCGCCATAATCGCCTCGTCGAGCATGGCGAAAGGCTTCGCTTCGACGTCCTGGCTACCGGGCCGCTGGTAAGTCAGGTAGTAGCAGCCCAGGACGATGTCTTGCTCGATATGCAAGATCGGCGAGCCGTCGGCCGGTTTGAGCAGGTTTTTGTTGGCGGCCATGATCTGACTGGCCTCGGCCTGAGCTTTGGCCGATAGCGGCAAGTGGACGGCCATTTGGTCGCCGTCGAAGTCGGCGCCAAAGCCCTTGCAGACCAGCGGGTGGAGCTGGATGGCCCGGCCTTCGATCAGCACCGGCTTAAAGGCCTGGATGCTTAGGCGGTGGAGGCTGGGCGCCCGGTTGAGCAGCACGTATTTACCTTTGATGACCTCGTCCAAAACGTCCCAGACGATAGCCTCACCGGTTTCGATCATCCGGGTGGCGCTACGGATATTATGGGCCTCATCCTGCTCGATCAGACGGCCGATGACGAAAGGCTTGAAGAGCTCTAGCGCCATCATCTTGGGCAGGCCGCACTGGTCCATCTTGAGTTCGGGGCCGGCGACGATAACTGAGCGGCCGGAATAGTCAACGCGCTTGCCGAGCAGATTCTGGCGGAAGCGGCCCTGCTTACCTTTGAGCATATCGGATAGACTCTTGAGCCGGCGGCGCTGACCGGTGGAGGCGACGGCCCGGCCGGAACGCGTAGAGTTGTTATCAATCAGAGCGTCGACGGCCTCCTGGAGCATGCGCTGCTCGTTGCGGCGGATGACTTCGGGGGCGTTGAGCTCGATTAGCTTTTTCAGGCGGTTGTTGCGGTTAATGACGCGGCGGTAAAGGTCGTTAAGGTCGCTCGTGGCAAAGCGGCCGCCGGTCAGCTGAACCATCGGCCGCAGGTCCGGCGGGATAACCGGCAACACTGTCACGCACATACTATTGGGTTTAATGCCGGCCCGGAACATGCTCTCCAGCAGCCGCAGCCGTTTGGTGATTTTCTTCTTGCGCTGACCCTTGGTGCCGGCGGCCTCTTTATTGAGGTCGGCGATCAGCTTACCGAGATCGATGTCGTCGAGCAGCTCCTTGAGGGCAGCGCCGCCCATGCCGACCTCGACCAGCTTAGCTAGCTCATCAGGTAGCGCCCGGTACTCGGTTTCGCTTAGCAGGCGCAGGCGCTCCAGGCTTTCGACCTGGGCTTTATAGATTTCAAAATCCTTATTGAGCTGCTCGAGCTCCTGAGTCTGGGCGGCGGCCAAGGCTTTGACATCGGCTTTGTCTTTTTTGGCCTCGGCCTCAAAACGGGCCTTGATAGCGGCTT
>Ga0209515_10004078_pt1 | contig 20084 bp, 10 predicted proteins | sample Subgroupgradi54m_FD_187454 | JGI IMG/M metagenome (GOLD analysis project Ga0209515, IMG submission 187454) | Subsurface groundwater microbial communities from S. Glens Falls, New York, USA - GMW60B uncontaminated upgradient, 5.4 m (SPAdes)... ...
TCATGAGCTTGATCCAGACGCTCCAACTTCAAGGCCGGGCGGTGGGGGAGACGCTGTGCGATGCCTACCTGCGCCATCGCCACGGCGACTTCACTCCCGTCGCTGTCTCCGGCGGCTAAACTCTTACGGTCATCGAGAAGTTAATGGTAGTAAATCTTAGTAAATATTTTCAGGAACCCTTGACTTTCTGCCATCCCTCAGGTAGCTTTGTTCTTACACAGCCGATGCCATGAGTAAAACTAAAGATTTACCCAGATTCCTGGCGCTTTTCCTATCCCTCGCCCTTGGTCTGCCATCCCCCGCCGGAGTTTATGCTGAGCCAAATCGAAGCACCCTGCGGCCAGGTTCCGGGTTGGAAGAAAAAGACGGCCCGATTCGCTCGAATCTTTCCAAAACTCTTCTCGGAAACAAAACTCCTTCTGCCTCCCGTACGGACCTCTCCACCGGGATGGAGGAGCCGCGTCCCCCACAGCGGCCCAGCGATTTCCATCTGAACTCAGCGAAACCGTACATCGGCGGAACCCAATCGATGATGGGTCCTTCCGGCCAGAGCTTCCAAGTGCATCATATCGAAACAGAAACAGTCCCTTTAAGAGGACCTCTGCGTTTTTCGGTTGGACCGAATCTCACCTTCCGGATTGTTCCTATGGGGCCTGAGTGGAAACGTGGCCCTGGCAGGCCGGGCGAGAAAGAAGGTCCGGTGGCTGTTGCTCCTATGGCAGGCGGGTATCTTCTCCAGGTCTGGTTGAACGACCAGTGGAACGATCTGGAGGCGGTCCATCTGGAGGACGGGGTCCCAATCATCATTCAGCGAGGAACCGTGTCCGAGCCGTTAAATCCTGTGATCGAGATAGACTTGGAGGGGAAAGTAGGCAGACCAGTTGGTCCTCAGCGCGATCGACTGTCGACCGTCGTCATCTCATGGATAGAAAATGAATTGGAGCATCGGGTGTATCTGCCTCGTCAGACCTTCAGTGACGACATTTCACGGGGAGAAAATCGGACAACACCACGGCCCGGATTCAATGTGAACACTCAGCAATTCCTGCCGGCCTATCTGCAACAAGGGCACGCTCAGATTGAAATCATGGGACAGGATGTTGTCTTTTCTGACCTGGGCTCCACCCGTGGAACTTGGATCGAAAGGCAGGATTCAGAGCCGCAGTCCCATGGGATTCTTCGAGAACGGGTGGAAACCGGCTCTGTCCGGAAGGAAGATCTGTCCAGTCTGGATTCCATTGATGAGCAGTTGTGGGATGTAAACCCGGAACGACTGTTGGAATTTCCGTTTGACAGACCGTTCCGGATTTCCCTTCAGGTGCGCAACAAGGAGTGGGCGGCCGCGGAATTCAAAGTGGATGGAAACCAGCTTTGGGTAAGGAACTCTTCCGCTGATATGTGGCGTCAAGTGACGCGCAATATCTATTGGTCGGAAGATAATGTCCCTGTTGCGGGGCAGACCGAGTTGTCTTTAGGTGCAAGTGTGACCACAGAAGCATACGCGGTACAATACGATCCACGGACCGGCCGAGTTACTATTTCCAACCACTCCGTCTATCGACTCCAGGTTGAACCGCTTTCACCCGATTCCCCCGCAGGGTTGGAGGAGGAAAAAAGGAGTGGTTTGGCAGTGGATGTGAACGGGGCTCTGGGAATGATCCGCTGGCTGGCTATAAATTATGGAGGTCGTCTGACCCACATGAAACTCAGCGATGATCGTGGGTGGTCCTCCATCAAGGATTTGCCCAAGTCTTCTAATAACCTGGACCCACAGGCCGATTGGAAAAAGAAATGGGACAAATATTTGGACGAACACCGTGGAAATGTCTACCGGATCTCAACGCTTTCCCCTCACTTTTCTTCTCAAGAACCCATGTCCGGGCTGGTTGATGTTCGAGTGGAACCGGTGCCGGTGGTGGGAGGGGAGGAAATGATTGTCGTCAGCCCCGCCGCTGCCGGGTTGGAGGAGGCGAAGGGTGTTCAAACACCGGAGGAGATAGAGAAAGAGCTGGATCAGATCGCTAGGGCATTTAGTTTTGGATTGTCGAACCTGGATCCTCCGGAAACAGAAGCACTCCTAAAGCTGGTGGGTTTCCAGGGACATGATAAGCAAGTAACAGGAGGACCGCTTCCTCAGCAGCAGACTGAATTGCAGAGAGCCCTTCTGCACCATTTGGAGCGAATGTGGACGGATGGCCCTATCGCTCAGTTGGTGGGATCGCTCAAGGAAAGGGTGGGAGACTCCCGTTCCTTCGTCTACGTCCAGGAGTACTACCAAGGGATACTGGGAGATTTGATAAAGGATCTTAAAGTGGACGGGGAAATCAGAAGTTTGGCCAAGGAATTGCTGGATCGGCTTACACCGGCCGCCGGGATGGAGGAGGTCGGAGATTGGATCCATCGACTCTTTGCGAATCTAGGGGTGACGCTCGATCCTGAGAAGATTGGCCAATTACAACGAGAAGGTGAAGTGGTAGATGTTTACGTGCGCGGTATCTCTTCCCGAGCCCAACTTACCTGGACGAATCGATCGCCGCTCGAACCGGCTACTCAGGAGCGTCTTTCCCATCGAATCGTTGCCGTTGAACCTGGTCTCATGTCTGAAGCGGCTCAGAAGATGCTGGAAACACAGGCAGGCGTCAAGGTACAGGTGCTGTCTTCTGAACAGAGTGAGATGCTGAAACAGATAGAAAGCTTTCAGGGGAACAGCTCCCCGGAGCGAAAGGCTCTTATCCTTGTTCGTCCGGAAACGGCAGGGGCTCTTCACGAACAGTTGAGGACGAAAGACGCCGATTGGAAATGGAATGTCATTATCGTCGGGATTCCGGGGGAACTTCTGAGTGCTCCAACCGCGGAAAAGATCAACGTCCTTTTATCTTACCTAAGTCAACTCCTCGAACGGGCGGATCCCATTGGCGAGCGGCGCACAGAATTTCTGGAGGGCGCCTACCCTCTCGATCAACAGAACCAAACTCTCTTACTCAGCATTCGGGCGTAAAGTGTTCCAAGAATCCTAACCCCTTCTGCTTCGCCTCCCTTCGTTGACCCTCCTTCTGACGGCATGGTAGACTGACTGCCTTATGGCAGGCGACAGCCGTCGGGTGACGGTTTTGGGAGACGGAGGGTGGGGAACCTGTCTGGCGATCCTTTTGGCCAGGCAAGGGCATAAGATCACCCTATGGGGATACTCCCCCCGCTACATCGCCCAAGTCCGTCAAAAGCGTGAGAATCCAAAATTCCTGCCGGGAATTCGGATTCCCAGTTCCGTTGCGCTGACGGCTGATTTCTCAGAGGCCTGGGACGGCGCCCAAGTGTTGGTGGTGGCTGTTCCGTCTCAATATCTGCGCCGGGTGTTGGAATCAGCACGCGGCGGCCCTTGGAATCGGGCGCTCGTGGTCAGCGTGGTCAAGGGGATTGAACCGGGCACATTGCTCCGGATGTCGGAGATGATCCGAACCATTGTGCCGGTGAAACAGCTGGTGGTTCTCTCAGGGCCCTCGATCTCGTATGAAGTGGCCCGGGGTGTGCCGACCACAGTGGTGGCGGCTTCCACGCAGGCGGCAGCAGCCCGTCAGGTACAGGCCCTGTTCAGCACCGACCGGTTCCGCGTCTACACCTCCTCCGACGTCGTCGGCGTGGAGCTCGGCGGGGCTCTCAAGAACGTGATCGCGATCGCTTGCGGTGTCGCCGATGGTCTTGGGTTCGGCGCCAACAGCAAAGCCGCATTGGTCACCCGAGGGTTGGCCGAGATGGCCCGGTTGGGCGCGGCAATGGGGGCCCGGTCGAAGACCTTCACCGGCTTAAGCGGCCTGGGCGACCTGGTGACCACGTGCTTTAGCGAGCACAGCCGGAACCGCCGGGTGGGGGAGCAGTTGGGCCGGGGCGTCCCTCTTGAAACGATCCGTCGCGGGATGGAGCAGGTGGCCGAAGGGATCACCACGGCACAGTCGGCCTACAGCTTAAGCCGGAAATATAAAGTGGAGATGCCGATCACCCGAGAAATTTACCGGATTCTGCACGAGGGCAAATCGGCCAAGAAAGCGGTCGCGGACCTCATGTCCCGCGAGCTGAAACCGGAGTGAACCGACAAACGGGGTGTTTGAAGGGAAGAAACGGATGGTAGAGTCCTTAGTCCAGAAGAAAATCGAAGAAATGGTTCGACGGATCGTTGAGCGGTTCCATCCGGAACGGATTATCCTCTTTGGATCTTACGCTCGGGGCCAGGCCGGGCCGGACAGCGATGTGGACCTCTTGGTGGTTATGCCGGTGGCGGGCTCGAAACGGGAGAAATCCATTGAGATTGCCCTGGCGCTCCACGATATTCGGGTGCCGAAAGATATCATCGTAGTCACACCTGATACGGTGGAGCGACAGCGTGATGTGATTGGCACGATCGTTCATCCAGCCCTCAAAGAGGGGAAGGTGTTGTATGCCAAACCCTGACGAGGTGCTACACATCGTTCGACAATGGGTGGAGCGAGCGGAAGAAGATCTCAATGCAGCGGAACGTCTCTTGGTGGGGGAGGAATATTGTCCTACCAGCACAGTTTGTTTCCATGCTCAGCAATGTGTCGAAAAGTACTTGAAGGCATTTCTCACGTCGGCACAAATCGAGTTTCCGAAGATGCACAGTATCGTGGAGCTAATGGCGCTTCTTCCTGAGGTGGCTCGTCCACAGCTCGGAGCTGAGGAACAACAGCGGCTAACGAATTACGCTACGGTTACCCGCTACCCCGGCGATTGGGAGCCAATTACCAGGGAGGAGGCTGAACAGGCTGTCGGTATGGCCCGAAGGGTTCGGGAGGCGGTGCGGAAACATCTTCCAGCCGCTGCTCTGGATGGATAAAGATCGTCACACGGGGCGTGGCTCAGCTTGGCTAGAGCGCTTGCATGGGGTGCAAGAGGTCCCGAGTTCAAATCTCGGCGCCCCGACACCATAAAAACGAGATCCTTCGCCCCGCTTCGCGGGACTCAGGATGACGAAAGGTTTGTATGGAAAAAATTAACGTTGGGTTGATCGGACTGGGCACCGTCGGATCGGGAGTGGCGAAGATGCTACTGACCCGAGGGGAATTCCTTGCCCGCCGGGCCGGAGTGCCGCTGGTTTTAAAGAAGGTCTGCGTGCGGCATCCCAAGAGGGTCCGGTCCGTCCGGATCGATCCGCGCCTGCTCACCACGAACCCGCAGCAGGTGATTGCCGACCCGGACATCGACATCGTGGTGGAGCTGATCGGCGGAATCCATCCGGCCAAGGAAATGGTGCTCAAAGCGATCGCCGGCGGCAAAGCGGTGGTCACTGCCAACAAGGCGCTTCTCTCTCACGAGGGAGACGAGGTTTTTCAGGCCGCTTCGAAAAAAGGAGTGGACGTTTATTTTGAGGCCAGCGTGGCCGGCGGCATTCCGATCATCAAGGGGGTTCGGGAAGGGCTGATCGGCAACGACATCGAGGTGCTTTACGGAATCTTAAATGGGACCACCAATTTCATCCTGACCGAGATGGGGAAGGGGGACGGCTGTTCGTTCCAATCGGCGCTGGAGGAGGCGCAGAAGCGCGGCTATGCCGAGCGGAACCCTTCGCTGGACATCAAAGGGTTCGACACCGCGCACAAGTTGTCGATCCTCACGCTCCTGGCGTTCGGCCGGATGATCCAGCCGGAAGATATTTACGTCGAGGGCATTCAGGAGATCAACGCCAACGATGTTCGGTACGCCCACGATTTCGGCTACGCGATCAAGCTGTTGGGAATCGCCAAGCGGGAGGGGGACCAGCTCGAGGTGCGGGTTCATCCGACGCTGCTGCCGAGTAATCATCTGCTTTCAAATGTGAACGGCATTTACAACGCTGTTTTCGTGAAGGGGGATCTGATCGACGACCTGGTGCTGTACGGGCCTGGCGCCGGGCGCCAGCCGACGACGAGCGCTGTCATTGCCGACATCGTAGATGTGGCGCGCAACATCAAGTACCAGGCGACCCAGCGGGTTCCGTTGCCGTTGCCGACCTCCCGAATCCGGCGGATCCGCAAGATGGGAGAGATTGAGGGGCGCTACTATTTCCGATTCTCCTGCATTGACCGTCCGGGGGTTCTGGCGAAGATCGCCCGGGTGCTGGGCGCGCATCGGATTTCGATCGCCAGCGTCGTTCAGAAAGACCGTCGGCGGGAACACATTGTGCCGGTGGTGATGATGACGCACGAAGCGAAGGAACGGGATGTCCAGGCAGCGCTCGCCGATATCGACCGGATGTCTTTGATCCGCCGCAAGTCGGTCTCGATCCGGATGGAGCGGGGATAATGGACAGAAAACGGCGGACTCCGTTCGTGCGCCCTTCGACAGGCTCAGGGCGAACGGCGGACGCGGCGCCGTGGCCGGGGGTGATCGAGCGCTATCGCCAATTCCTGCCGGTGAGCGCGCAGACACCGGTCGTGACCTTGCTGGAAGGAAACACGCCGCTCATTCCGAGTCGCTTCGTGGCAAGACGGCTCGGGCGGGAAATCCAACTTTATTTCAAATACGAAGGGCTGAATCCCACCGGCTCCTTCAAGGATCGTGGGATGACCTTGGCTGTCTCCAAGGTGAAAGAGGCCGGCGCAACGGCGGTGATCTGCGCTTCCACCGGCAACACCTCGGCATCGGCGGCCGCCTATGCGGCCCGGGCCGGATTGAAGTGCATGGTCTTGCTTCCCCAAGGGGCGATCGCCACCGGCAAACTGGCCCAGGCATTGATTCATGGCGCGAAGGTTCTGGCGGTTCAGGGCAGTTTTGACGAAGCGCTGGAGGTTGTTCGGCAAATCACCTCCGAGTACCCGATCACGCTGGTCAACTCGATCAACCCATTCCGGCTCGAGGGGCAGAAGACCGCTGCTTTCGAAGTGTGCGATGTGCTGGGGACCCAGCCGGATTATCACGCAATCCCGGTGGGCAATGCCGGCAACATCACTGCTTACTGGAAAGGATATTCCGAGTATTACAAAGAAGGAAAGATCAACGGCATGCCGAGAATGCTTGGTTTCCAGGCGGCCGGCGCAGCCCCGATGGTGCTCGGCAGGATCGTTCAGAAGCCGGAAACGATCGCCACGGCGATCCGAATCGGCAACCCGGCCAGTTGGGAAGGGGCCGTCGCCGCTAAAGAGGCCTCCGGCGGACGGATCGATTCAGTGACTGACCGGGAGATTCTGGAGGCGTATCGGATTTTGGCGCAGCAGGAGGGAATTTTTGCGGAGCCGGCATCCGCGGCCTCTGTGGCCGGCGTGCTAAAACTGGCCAAAAAGAAATTCTTCAAGCCAAACAGCCGCGTGGTCTGCGTGCTGACCGGTCACGGTCTCAAGGATCCGGAGCGGGCGGTCCACTTAGTGCGGCCACCCAAAAGCGTTCCTCCAAAACTCGGTCCGGTGTTGGAGGAGTTGGGATTATAATGGAAAGGATGAAGATCAAAACAGCGGTTTTGGTGTGCGACGGAATGGGGGATTACCCTATTGAACAGCTCGGTGGGAAAACCCCGCTCGAGACAGCCAAGACCCCGTTCATGGATGCGTTGGGCCGGGAGGGCAAGGTGGGTCTGGCCCGGACGATTCCGCCGGGGTTTGTTCCGGCCAGCGACGTCGGGAACATGGCGATCTTGGGCTACGATCCGGCGCTCTACTATTCCGGCCGCGCACCCCTGGAAGCGGCGAACATGGGTGTGGAGCTGCGCAACGGCGATGTCGCCTTCCGCTGCAACCTGGTCACCGTGGACGGGGATACCTTGGCCGATTATTCCGCCGGGCACATCAGTTCCGAGGAGGCATCGCCGCTCATCCGTGCCGTCGGCAAAAAGCTCGGCTCCTCCGTGCTGGAGTTTCATCCGGGGATTCAATACCGGCACCTGGCGGTTTTCCGGGATGCGGGGCTGACCGAGGATCTGATCAAGACGACCTGCCGTCCGCCGCACGACATCATGGGCTGGAAGATTTCGGAGCATCTGCCCAAAGGGCCGGCGGCCCAGCGGCTGATCGAACTGATGGAAGCGTCCCGGCAGATTCTCGCTGCCCACGAGGTGAACCAGGTCCGGATTGATCTGAAAGAAAATCCAGGGAACATGATCTGGTTCTGGGGGCAGGGGAAGCGGCTCAAGGTTCCTTCCTTTAAGGAGCGCTGGAATCTGACCGGTTCGGTGATCTCGGCGGTGGATCTGGTGAAGGGGGCAGGTTTGTTGGCCGGGCTCGAGGTCATCAACGTGCCGGGCGCCACCGGCTACTATGACACCAATTATCAGGGCAAGGCCGCGGCGGCGTTGAAGACGCTCAAATCGCACGACTTCACCTTCGTCCACATCGAAGCGGCTGATGAGGCCGGCCACAACGGGGACCTGCGTCAGAAGATCACCGCGATCGAGAATTTCGACAAACACATCGTCGGCGGGATCGTGAATGAGCTGAAAAAGCGGGGAAATTTCCGGGGGCTGATCATCCCGGACCACCTGACCTCGGTGGAGAAGCGGACCCATGTCGCCGATCCGGTGCCCTTTATCATTTATGGGGAAGGGATTCCTGCCTCCGGCGTCGGCAGTTTTGGCGAATCGCAGGCGAAAGCGACCGGTTGGCTGGTGGAGCAGGCCCACGAAATCCTTCCGCGACTTCTCACCGAGAAGTCCTTCTAAAGCAGCATGGCGCTGATCGTTCAGAAATACGGCGGTTCCTCTGTCGCTAATCTGGATCGGATTCGGGAAGTGGCCAAGCGAGTGGTGAAGAGCCGCCGCGCCGGGCATCAACTCGTGGTGGTCGTCTCAGCGCTGGGGGATTCCACCGACGAACTCCTTGGGCTGGCCTCACAGGTATCGAAGAATCCGCCGGAACGGGAGCTGGACATGTTGTTGGCCACCGGCGAGCAGGTGTCGGCGGCGCTGCTGGCGATGGCGATTGATTCGCTGGGCGCCAAAGCGGTTTCCTATACAGGGGCCCAGGTCGGGATCGTCACCGACCGGGTGCATACCAGGGCTCGGATTCAGGACGTCAGCGCCCAGCGAATCCACAAGGCGTTGGCGCGCGGCTCGGTGGTGATCGTGACCGGCTTCCAGGGGATCACGCCGGATCAGGAGATCACCACGCTGGGACGGGGCGGGTCGGACCTGACCGCGGTGGCGCTGGCCAACGCGCTCAAGGCCAAGACCTGCGAGATCTACACGGATGTCGAGGGAGTCTACACGGCCGATCCGCGGATCGTGCCGAACGCCCGAAAGCTCCCGACGATCAGCTACGATGAGATGCTGGAGTTGGCCTCGCTCGGGGCGCAGGTGATGCAGGCCCGCTCGATGGAAATGGCCAAGAAATACGATGTGCCGCTGCATGTACGGTCCAGCTTCTCCCGTCGGACCGGAACGATCATCTCGAAGGAGGTCAAAGCGATGGAACAGGTGGTTGTGAGCGGGGTGTCTCTTCAAAAGGACGAGGCCAAGGTGACGATCTGCGACGTGCCGGACAGGCCCGGCATCGCCGCGACGATCTTTACCCGGATTTCCGACGCCAACGTGAACGTGGACATGATCGTGCAGAACGTCGGCCGCACCGGCCTGACCGACGTCTCCTTTACCGTGAACCGGTCGGACCTTTCCCGCGTGCTGCGGGTGGCCCGGCGGGTGGCGCACGAGGTAAAGGCCGGCCGCGTCGTCCACGACGACGGGATCGCCAAGGTCTCGGTCGTCGGGCTGGGGATGCGCTCCCACTCCGGCATCGCGGCCAAGATGTTCCAGGCGCTGGCCAAGGAGTCCATCAACATCGATATGATCTCCACCTCCGAGATCAAGATCTCCTGCGTGATCCGCAAGGACCAGGCGGTGAAAGCGGTCAAGACGATCCACGATGTCTTTGGATTGGACAAGCTGGGAATCAAGCCGGAACTGGTGAAATCAGCCAAGAGCAAATGACGCAAGAACGAAAAGTCTTTCTCTACGATACGACGATGCGCGATGGGGCGCAGACCGAGGGGATTTCCCTGTCCGTATCGGACAAGCTCCGGATCTCCGAGAAACTGGATGAGCTGGCGATCCCGTACATCGAAGGGGGTTGGCCGGCTTCCAACCCGAAAGAGATGGAGTTTTTCCATGAGGCCAAGAAATTAAAGTTCAAGCACGCGACCCTCACCGCATTCGGCTCCACGCGCAAGGCGAACATCCCGACGGCCAAGGACGCGCAGGTCAAGTCACTGCTGGATTCCGAGATGAAGGTGGTGACGATCTTCGGCAAAAGCTGGGACCTCCACGTGAGGGAGGTGTTCCGGGTGCCGCTGGAAGAAAACCTGCGGATGATTACCGAGACGGTCGCTTTCTTGAAAAAGCACGGCGTGGTGGTGATGTACGACGCCGAGCATTTCTTCGATGGGTTCCGGGCCAATCCGGAGTACGCTTTGAAAACTTTGGAGATGGCGGCCGAGGGCGGGGCCAGCACCATCATCCTCTGCGACACCAACGGCGGGTCGGTACCCAGCACAATCCACAAGGTGGTGGATGAAGTGAAGCGCCGGATTGCCGTACCCCTGGGGATCCATTGCCACAATGACGCGGAGCTGGCGGTGGCCAACTCCATTGCCGCGGTGGAGGCCGGCGTCTCCCAGGTGCAGGGAACGATCAACGGTTACGGGGAGCGCTGCGGCAACGCGAACCTCTGCTCCATCATCCCGGTGCTGCAGTTGAAGCTGGGCTACGCCTGCCTCCCGGCCGACCGCTTGAAGGAGCTGACCGAAGTGGCCCATTACGTGGCCGAAATCTGCAACATGCGCCCCGACGACCACCAGCCGTTCGTAGGGCAGTCGGCCTTCGCCCACAAGGGCGGGGTCCACATCAACGCGGTCTTGAAGAACCCGGAGACCTATGAGCAGGTCGAACCGGCTGCTGTGGGAAATCGCCGGCGGCTGCTGATCTCCGAGCTGGGGGGCAAGACCACGATCCTCGCCCGGGTCAAGAGCTTGGAGCTGGACTTCGACGGCGATCCGGAAAAGGCCAAGGATTTCTTGAAAACCGTCCAAGAAATGGAGGCGCAGGGATATCATTTCGAGGTGGCCGAGGCCTCGCTGGAGCTTTTGATGCGCCGCACCTACAAGCGATACAAAAAATTCTTCGAGCTGGAAGGGTTCCATGTCGACATCGAGAAAAGTCCGGACGGCGAGTTACGATCCGAAGCAGCGGTCAAACTCAAAGTAGATGGCAAAAGCGAGCATACCGTTGCCGAAGGGGACGGACCGGTGAACGCCTTGGATAAGGCGCTGCGCAAAGCGCTGATTCCCTTTTACCCGAGTGTGGGCAAGATGCACCTGGTTGATTTCAAGGTGCGGGTGTTGGAGTCCAAGGCCGGCACCGCCGCCAAGGTGCGGGTGCTGATCCAGTCGCAGGATGAGGAAAATAGCTGGTGGACGATCGGGGTCAGCGAGAACATCATCGAAGCCAGCTGGCACGCGTTGGTTGATTCGGTCGAGTACAAGCTCCTTAAAGACCGGAAGTAGTGACAACACTTCCTCCAGTTTACAATCCCGCTGAAGTCGAGGCCCGCTGGTATTCTCGATGGGAGGCCAGCGGCGTCTTTCGGCCGAACTCGAACGCCCCCAACGGCCCGTTCACCATCGTGATCCCGCCGCCCAACGTCACCGGGATACTGCACATGGGCCACGCCCTGAACAACACCCTTCAGGATGTCTTGATCCGCTGGAAACGGATGCAGGGCTACGCCGCTTTGTGGGTGCCGGGCACCGACCATGCCGGCATCGCAACACAAAACGTTGTCGAGCGCCAGCTCACCAAGGAAAAAATCACCCGCCACCAGTTGGGCCGCGAAGAGTTCGTCAAGCGGGTTTGGAAATGGCGCGAAGAATATGGCTCCACCATCGCCAAGCAGCTGCGCCGGCTCGGCTCCTCCTGTGATTGGAGCCGTGAGCGCTTCACGATGGACGAAGGACTTTCGAAAGCGGTAGAGACAGCCTTCATTCAACTGTACGAGAAGGGCCTTATTTATCGCGGACATTATATGGTGAACTGGTGCCCCCGTTGCCAGACCGCTCTCTCCGATGAAGAAGTGGTGCATGAGGAAATCAAAGGGCATCTCTGGCACATTCGGTACCCGGCGGCCGATGGAGGGGAAGGGGTTATCGTTGCCACGACCCGACCTGAGACAATGCTAGGAGATGTAGCAGTGGCTGTGCACCCGGAAGATCCGCGCTACAAATCACTCAGAAACAAATCACTGATTTTGCCGATCTTAAAGCGGCCCCTAAAAATTATCTTCGACCCGGTGGTAGATCGGGAGTTTGGTACCGGTGCAGTCAAGATAACTCCTGCTCATGATCCGATCGACTTTGAGATGGCCCGCAGACATCCCGAAATTGTAGGCCTGAACGCTTCGGATCGTTTTTCCATCCCACTTAACCTCTTCGTGTTAACTCCTGATGCCAAGATGAAGAATGTTCCAAAGAATTATCAGGGGCTTGACCGGTTTGAGTGCCGCAAACATATCGTCGAAGACTTGGAAAAAGAAGGGTTGTTGGTTAAGACGGAGGATTACAAACATTCGGTCGGGCATTGCTATCGGTGCAAGACAATTATTGAACCTTATCTAAGCCCTCAATGGTTCGTAAAGATGAAGCCGCTGGCCGAGCTTGGAATTGAAGCAATAGAAAAAGACGGCATGCGATTCACCCCGGGCCGGTGGACCAAAGTGTACCTGGATTGGATGACCAGTATTCGGGATTGGTGCATCTCCCGCCAGATTTGGTGGGGGCATCGGATCCCGATCTGGTACCATCCAGAATGTAACAGGCCGGACATTCAGGGCCACGGCAAATGGGTAGATGGAAAATATGTGGAACCTGGAATGATTGTCGGCCACCGAGAAGAAATCAAGTCAGGCAATCCCCCGCCTTGTCCCACCTGCGGGCAAAAGACCTCTCTGCTTCAAGATGAGGATGTGCTGGACACCTGGTTCTCCTCCTGGCTCTGGCCGTTCTCGACGCTGGGCTGGCCGGAGCAGACGAAAGATCTCGCCACCTTCTATCCCACGGCGGTCCTCGTCACCGCGCAGGACATCATCTTTTTCTGGGTGGCCCGGATGGTGATGGCCGGAAAATTCTTCATGAAGAAGATTCCGTTTAAGGATGTTTACATCCACGGGATCATCCGGGTGGAGGGGGGCAAGAAGATGTCCAAGTCCCTGGGGAATATCATCGACCCGCTAGAGATCATCGAGAAGATGGGGGCCGATGCCCTGCGTTTTTCCATCGCCCACATGACCTCCGAGGGGCAGGACCTGTATCTCTCCGAGGGAAAATTCCTGCTCGGGCGGAACTTCGCCAACAAATTGTGGAACGCCTCCCGGCTGATTTTGGAAAAATCTTCCGTCCCCGAGGGGCAGACGATTGCCTTCAACCCGAAATTCATGACGGTGTCGGACCGCTGGATCTTCAGCCGCTTCCAAGATCTGGTCAAAGAGGCGACCGACTCCCTGCAGGGCTATCGCTTCAATGAAGCGGCCAGGCAGCTCTATCACTTCGTCTGGCACGATTTCTGCGACTGGTACCTGGAAATTGCGAAACTTCAGCGGGAAAGCGGCGACGTCGCGGTCATTCACAACACCGATCACATTCTGCTGACGATGCTGGAAGGGACACTGCGGCTGCTGCATCCGTTCATGCCGTTCCTCACCGAGGAGCTGTGGCATCGGACCAGCGCGGTGGATTCCGAGGCCTTCATCATGACCGCCGCCTGGCCGGAACCGGAACAGGCCTGGATCGATCCGGAAGCGGAGGAACTTTTTGCGCGCCTTCAGGCGGTGGTGAGCGAGGTGCGAAACATCCGAGCCACCTTCCGCGTGCCGATGAAACAGGCGGTGAATCTGATTCTTCGAGGGGGACGGGGCACGGAGTTGGTGACACAGCATGAAAAGCTGATTCAGCGCCTCGGGATGATCGGCTCACTCACCATCGACGCAAAGGCCAAGCACCCCGATGGGGCGGTGGCCTCCCATCTGTCGTCCTCCACGCTCTTTGACGCGTGGGACCTGATCGTGCCGCTGGCCGACTTGGTGGACCTGAACGTTGAGCGCCAGCGAATTCAAAAAGAAATGGAGGGACTGGAAAGCCGGGCGAGGGCCAAGCACAGCCGGCTGCAGGACGGCTCCTTCCGGGCCAACGCCCCGGCCGACATCGTCGCCGAAGAAGAGGAATCCTTGAAAGAGTTGGAAGCGGAACTCGCCAAATGGTCCGAAAGCCTCAAGCAGATTCAATGAAAAATGGTGTCATTGCGAACCCTGAAGGGGTGAAGCAATCTCGCCCTAAATACGAGATTGCTTCGCTCCCGTTGGTCGCTCGCAATGACGTGTTGCCGCTGATTACTGCGGCGTTGAAAGAGGACATCGGCGCCAAGGATCTGACCAGTTCCGCCATCATTCCGAAAGACCAGCAGGCCAAAGGGGATCTCGTCGTCCGGCAGGAAGGGGTGGTGGCCGGCATTCAGGTGGCGGAGTGGGTCTTTGCGCAGGTGGATTCCCGAATACGGTTCAAGCCAATGGTTCAGGACGGCAGCCGTGTGTTTCCGGGGAAGGCAGTGGCTTTTGTCGAAGGCCCGGCCCGCGGCATTCTGGCGGCGGAGCGGACCGCGCTGAATTTTCTGGGCCATCTGTCCGGTGTGGCGTCGCTCACCCGGCTGTTCGTAGAAAAGGTCAAGCGCTACCGCGTGCAGATTCTGGATACCCGGAAAACCACACCCACCCTCCGCCTTCTCGAGAAATATGCGGTCGCTGCAGGCGGCGGCACGCCGCATCGGATGGGCCTCTACGACCAGGTGCTCATCAAGGACAATCATCTCCGGCTTGTGCCAAGTCTTGACGGAGCGGTGCGGGAAGCCCGAGTGAAATCGCAGAAAGAAACGGTGATTGAAGTGGAGGTGAACGATCTTCGGCAATTTCGGCTGGCCTTGAGCGCGCAGGCAGATATTGTCCTGCTGGACAACATGAAGCTGGCGGATATTCAGGAGGCGGTCCGGATCCGGAACGCCGTAGCCCGCTCCAAGCAGTCGCGAAAACCGCTCCTGGAAGTCTCCGGCGGCGTCACGCTTGCCAACATCGAAGCAATCGCCGCCGCCGGCGTGGACCGGATCTCCGTCGGAATGCTCACCCACTCGGCCCCGGCCCTCAACGTCGCCCTGGAGCTTGTCGGTTAGTCGAAAGTTATCCCAGGAATAATCTTTCATATCCCTTGACAGCGCCCTCCTGAAAAGGGTAACCTTATTGCATATCCCGATGTCTAAATTGAGCGGAAGCTTTCTACTATTAACAAGCCGTTTTACCGCGCTTTTTCTAAGCCTCGCCCTTTCTCTGCCGTCTCCCACCTTCGCCCTGAAACCCCAAGAGCCGTCGGAAGGATCCAGTCTTCATGTTCTTACTCAACGCATCACTGCCGGGATGGAGGAAAATGACCGAGGGCTGAAAGACAAGATCGGCCGGCTGTTCGAGCTTTATCGAAAGGTTCGCCTCGATCGAGAAAAGAGAGGATTGCCGGTCAAGAACAGTCTGTTTTCAGTCCGGACCGATTACGGGGTCCATCGTGCCACCGATGAGACTGACTTTTTCGAGGAGATACTGCCGGCCATCGGGAATCCTCAAATGGTGTTGGATCTGGGCGGCGGACGCGGAGTTTTTGCCCTGATGCTGGCCATTGCCCGGCCGGACATTGCAAGGATTGTGAGTATTGAGGGAGATGTGGCTTTATGGCAAGAGAGCGTCGAGGTTTTGGCGTTGGCCGAAAAAGAAAAACTGATTCGTGTCGGTCGGGTGAACCTCTACCGTGGAGATTTTTACGATCAAAAATTCATCCCGCTCTTTCAAGAAGAAGGACTCCTTATCCATTACTATGAGGCGGGGACGGAAGATGAAAAGCGGCTTGGGAACTACTTGGCCGAGCATGTGACGCAACCAGGAACAAGAATTCTATTTCAGAAGGTGCTGTCGTATGGTTTTCTTCCCGGTCTGTCTGGTAACCTCAGATTTCAGCGGACACAGGCACTGCACACTTGGCTCTTGGAAACCTACACCCGCTTGGCAGAGAATCAAGCCGGGATGGAAGAGGCAGTCAACGGGAACGTCGTTGGGGCAAATGGGAAAATGTTCTACGCGATCTATCCGACTGCTGCCCACATTGGAGATGTGCTGGCCCGGAGGATTTCAGACGGGTTGGATAGAGCGCATAAGCGGGGACACGACTATATCCTAGCGATCCCGCGTGGCTCGACATTTGCTCCTACCCTCCAGGCCTTGATCCGCCTCCGGAGGGGAAAAGATCCCAAGGGTTGGCACTGGCTGCGCGTTGTGCTGCTCAACGATTATGTTAATCCTCGGACAGGCAAGAACGTTCCTCCGGAAAGTCCGGACAGCGCCGTGGCGCTGACCTTGGAAATGTTCCGCCCCTCTCCAAAAGATCCTCCCGTTATTCGGGAAGATCGGGTTTGGGTGCCGCAGGTAGGAAAGGTGACGGATCTGCTCCGCGATATCCGCAAACTTGGCGGGATTGACTTAATGCTTATTGCCGTCGGGCCGGAAGGGTCGGTGGGGCACAATTTCCCTCCGGAGGAGGGATTCCAGGGTGATGCGGTCGGCAGGCCGTTTGATCATGACAAGGCCCAGCCGATTCGGAGAAAGTACTTCGAGCACAACGAGAGGGCCCGCGAGTGGCAGCGTGGAGTCGGGTTCACCTTGGCGGATTTGGTCTCGTTTGTGGAGCTGACGCCGGAAAGCCAAGTGGCTTTCGTGGCGACTGGAGAAGCAAAACGGGAGGTCATCGCTGGGTTTGCCAAGGTTCGGCATTCCCAGGAACATCTGGATGAATTGCCTGTTTATTTCCTTTGGAAACCCGGCATTGTTTTAAAGACCCACCTGTATTTGGATCCGCCGACGGGGGTGGGGCTCCTCACCGGCATCTTGGAGGAGCCGTCATCCGGGCCGCCCCATCTGTGGTTGGAACATGAGGACGCGGCAAGCAATTTGGGTCCGATGGGCCCTCTGGCTCGCCCGGCAGTAGGAGTCCTCGTGAAAGCGCTTCAGAACGACCATCCGTCTGTTCGGGAACATGCGGCATGGTCATTAGGGCAAATTGGGCCGGGAGCTTCTGAAGCTGTGCCTGCTCTGATTGCCATCGTTCGGGGAGGCCTTGATCCGCCACAGGATGAGGATTCAAGAAGAAGAGTCCGCGAGGACGCCAAGGAGGTTCGGCCGGCAGCGATTAGAGCTCTCAGTCAAATTGACGGTTCTGAAGCTGTGACGGCGCTCGTGGATCTCCTGCAGAAAGACGACAATAAGAGAATACGAGCTGCGGCAGCGATGGGATTGGCACACGTCGGACAACAGGCCGTTGGAGCGATCCCGAGTCTTCTGAAAGCTTTGAATGACTTCTCATCCGACGTCAGAAAAGCCGCTGTGATTGCTTTAGGAAACATCATCCGATTCTCTCCTCCCGGCGTCTCTCGGCTCAGAGGATCTCTTCAAAGATTGGAGGCGGTTGATCCCATACAAGCAGTCCGTGATACTGCCCGATCTGTTTTAGACCGCATGCCGTCCGCATCTGGGATGGAGGAAAGGGGAATCCAGAGAAAAATTGTAAAGTGGGGGGCGGTCATTGCAATAACCCTTGGCGCTTTTTATGGCGCCTACAAGGTGGGTGAACGGATCTTTACGCCGCCTCCTGTGGCTCAGAAAACTGTCCAGAGGGAACCTGTCGGGGCATTGGCTCCTTTGAGACAACGGTTGGGGCCGGATCGTCAATTGGAACTCATGGTGTGGGACGCCAGAGACATCTTGCGGCTTGATGAGGACCTGTTCTCACTGGCCGTTCCGGCGGGTATAGACACAGTTTCTCTCAGTGGATATCGTTTCCGGCAGCTTTCCAGTGATGAACAGCGCCAGAAGATCATTACGCAAGCTTCGAGGGCAGGAATCAAAAATTTAGAGTTCATCGATGGAGAGAAGGATTGGGGTACACCGCGTACGTGGAAATTTGTGGCAGAGCATTACAGAGAGCTGATAGCTCAAGTGCGCCGTTTGGATTTAGGAGCATTGAATGTCGGTTTTGCCACTGATGCAGAGCGATATTTAGATCCGGACTGGAATGGAGATCTTTCTTCTTACCTGAACTTACTGGAAGAGGTTATCCTGCCTCAAATCCAGCAGCTTGCCGTTCAGAAGCTCCGGCCCGATGGCCGGAGCGTTATCCGGGGCGCTCTCTTGACCCGTTTCGAACCGTGGTGGTATGAAAATGGCCGCCGGACCGACAGTGGAGTTGTGATCCGAGGTCTGCGTCCAGTGCCGGGTACCCAACTTGCCGGAATGATCTACCGGGATACCCGAGAAGAAATCGAAGAGTTCTCGAGAATTATCCGTAGAAGAGCAGCGGAAGAAGGGGTTCTCTACTCGATTGTGCTGGAAACCATTCCACCGCAAGAGGCAGGCACACGTAGCTATGCCGGCAAAGTGCGGCGGATCGGCCCTGATTTGATATGGGTCTTTGATCGCTTTTCCAAACAGGACCAAGATCGTCTGGGCAGAATTTCTATCCATACGGGATCTCCGGTTGCCGCCGTGCGCATCCTGAAAGATCTCTTAAAGCCGGAGCCATCCTCTGCACCTCCTCAGCCGCGGCCCATCGCGCCGTTGCTTCAACCGGCCCCCGAGTTTGGTGTGAAAGCGGGCAGGCTTAAGGATACGGAATTTACTCCAAAAAGCATGACATTGGACCTCTTACTGGATAAAAAACTCTTTGGCAGGAAATTGGTGGCTATCCCGGTTGTCCAGATCCGGTTCGACCTCATCTACCCACAGCCTCGAGGGGATGGGTCGGTGCTGTTTCCTGTAGGTGCCGACGGTCAGGTTACTGTGAGGACGGCGGATCGCAGTCCCTTCAAAGGCGGCAATACCGCTGGCCGGGCGGTTGTGCTTGTGGAGGAGGCCAGAGCGGCGGAGTTCTTCCGGATGTACGGAGAGGGGACCCGCCGGTTGTCTGTTGGAAATGGAAATCTGATCCTTGGAATTATCTCTGTTGGTAACGACGGCAAAGCCTCGGTAGTCGACCGGCTGCCTTTCTCCGGTTTGGAGGAGAAGCGGGTTGTGATCCAGGGGGTGCCGTTTAACGTGCTGGAAAGCAAGACGCTTCCTTTGCAGGTGAATCTTGGCGATAGGGTCGAGCCGAACAGGAAACCGATCGAGCTTTTTGTGGGAAACCCAGACCCCACCACAAGGCCGCCGAGAGGCTCTGAAGTGGTAATGAAAGGGCTTGCATTTTCTGAGTGGAATTATGTGGCGGTTTCCAAAGCGTTAGCCGGATCGTTTGCGAGGCGGAAATTCTCCCACCCGGCACTCTCGATCCGTGGCGATGCCGCGCCGATCTTTAGCGACTCCGAACGTCTGGGGAATGAGCGGCTGCAAAACGAACGTTTGGAGCTTTGTCTCCTTGCGGCACAACTTTTGCGTGACACCAGGCCCTTAAACGCCGTCCCTGAATTCTACAGAGAGATTTACATCAATTGGCTCCTCGAGCATGGGGTTCGGCACCTGCTCAGGCGAAGCGGCAACCGCCTTGAGCTGGACGAAATCAAGAGATTTCTGGATCGGGCTCTTGATGCTGGGATGAAGCGGGGAGTTATTTCCAAAGAGGAAGTGAAAAATGTGCAGGAACATCTTTCGCGGATCGCCGATGAGGCGGCTGTGAGACTGGGCGATTTTGTTGATCCCATAGAAAGGGAAGGTCTTGTGCGGCCCGAAAAGGTCCAGGTTCAATCCCTCCTTGCTTTGATAGCCACCTTGGACGATTTTTTAAACTACGGCTTGCGCGTTGAAAAAGGAGTGGCTCCCTTAACCGTGGCTTTCCTGAAGGACCTTATTGCCGTGCAGGCAATCACAGATGTCGATTTTGCCGCTAAGGGAATCACCGCCGAGACTGTTTCGGAGGTCAACAACTGGCTCAAAAAGGAGCTTGTTGGGAGAGTTCAGAAGGACGTTGAGCCTGAAAAATTTCACGATGGCTCCGGATATTTGGCGCAGCGCGCTTGGGATGCGCGGGGAGCCCTTTTTGGCCCGGGGGCGGTGCCG
>Ga0209515_10004080_pt1 | contig 20073 bp, 14 predicted proteins | sample Subgroupgradi54m_FD_187454 | JGI IMG/M metagenome (GOLD analysis project Ga0209515, IMG submission 187454) | Subsurface groundwater microbial communities from S. Glens Falls, New York, USA - GMW60B uncontaminated upgradient, 5.4 m (SPAdes)... ...
CTACTCCATGCACCCGACCAGCTCGGCCTCGTAGCGCTCGAAATCCTCCTTGCTGATGAGCCCGGCGTCGAGCTTGCGCCGCAGCTCGGTGCGCTTCTCGTCGAAGCGGGCGCGGCTGATCTTGCCGCCCGGGCAGATCTGCGGGCGCGCGATCTCGAGCGTGAGCACGACGTCCGCTTGCACGCCCGAGGCGTCGTCGCCGGCCCACAGCTTCACGCGCAGCAGTGAGTCGAGCTTGGCGTCGCGCGGCACTTCGAGGGGCAGGGTGGCCGAGAAGGACCGGTCGGCGCCCAGGTCGAAGGGCTCGGAGAAGAGCACGGTGGGGTTTTCGGCCACCTTGGCGTGCAGGCGGATGCCGCGCGCGGCGGCGCCCTCGTTGCGCACGACGCAGGTCACGTGCACGGTCATCCCGGCGTCGACGCGGGGCCGGTCGCCGGTCAGACCATCCAGGCTGCAGGTCATGGCCAGCACCGCCTGATCGACGGCCGGTCGCACCGGGAAGCGCGTCGACGTCTGGGCGGGCGTGTAGCGATGCGCTTCCTCGAAGGCGAGCACGACCAGCGCCTGTGCCTCGTTGTTCGCGCGCGGCACGGTCACGACCGTGCGCCGCGTCTTGGACTGGCCCGGCTTGAGCCGGCCGAAGGAGAAGCGCAGGCCGTGCAGCGCCGGGATGTTGCTGCGCGCGACCCCGACCAGCCGGTAGGCCGCGCCCGCGCCCTGGTTGGTGACGGTCACGACCAGCTCGCTGCGCGTGCCGTTGCGCAGCTCGCTCTCGAAGTGCACGTCGTTGACCACCAGCTTGGGCGGCGCAGTGACGTCGGCGACCTCGATCTGAGTGTCAGTGGCCTCGCCGATGGCCACGAGCATGGCGCTGCTATCGCGCACGTCGGGTGTCCAGATGAGATCACTCCTGGCGTTGTCGGCGGTGAAGCGCCACGGCTTCTTCAGAACCGCTGGATCGCTGCCGGCCAGCGGATCGATGCCCGCGGTTCGCCAGTCGATCCTGAACCGCAGGCGGTCGAGCTCGACGCCGGGCGGTCCGAACGCCTGGCCCCAGGGGGCGACCACCCGCGCCGACGCCCACGACACGTTCACGCAGGGCGTCTCCAGGGTCTTCAGGTAGCCGAACTGATCGAGGACCTCCTCGGTGTGCACGCACGAACCGGGCGCCAGGCGCAGCTCGATCACACCCTCCGTCGCGTCCAGCGTGACGTCCCCGACCAGCCGGCGAAGCGGCGCGCCCGAGTGCAGCGTCTGGGTGGACCGCGAGGTCGGACTGATCAGGCAACCGGCACCTATCACCAGCACGCCCAGGAGCATCCCCACGAGCACCCTCACGGGCACCCCCGCGAGTAGATAGGCGAGCGAGCGACTGGCAGTCCGGGACACCACGCCTTCATAACACGCGCGCTGCCTCGGGCAGATCCCGTCGGACGGAGGGTCGACACTACCCATGTTGACCTGGTCGAGAAAGCGGCAGACGCTGATTCTGCGAGCAGTGTAGCGGTGTCGTGATCCCGTCTCCCCAGGAGCGTATATGAGCGTTCTGACGAGAAGTCTCGTGGTCGGCCTGGTGCTCCTGGCGAGTACGGCGCACGGCCAGGAGCCGGCACCGACTCCCGAGCCGCAACCGGTACCCGTGCCGCCTCCTTCCACCATCGTCGAACCCACGCCACCCACGCCTGCCCCCGAGCCAGAGACCCCACCCGCCGTCTTCGAGGTGCCCAGTGTCGACGTGCACGGCTTCGTCAGCCAGGGTGCGCTGGTCACCAACCACAACGACTATCTGGGCCATTCCAAGCGCGGCAGCCTCGAGTTCACCGAGGCGGCGGTGAACTTCTCCACCGAGCCGGTGGAACGCCTGCGCGTGGGCGCGCAGCTGTTCACCCGCGACCTCGGAGCGGTCGGCGACTACAAGATGACGCTCGACTGGGCGTACATCGACTATCGCCACAATCCCTGGCTGGGATTTCGCGCCGGTCGGGTCAAGCTGCCATTTGGCCTGTACAACGAGTACTCCGACGTCGACTCGGCGCGCCTGCCCATCCTCTTGCCGCAGGGCATCTATCCCATTCTCAGCCGCGACGTGCTGCTGGCCCAGACCGGCTTCGAGATCTACGGCTCGCCCTCACTGGGTGCGCTGGGGGGGCTCGACTACCGGCTCTACTACGGCACCTGGTTCATCGATCCCGATATCGGCGCCGGCGGCGGCAGTCCCTACACCATCGTCTCGGTCGATACCGAGCGGGTGGCCGGCTTTCAGGTATTCGTGCGCCCGCCCATCGAGAACCTGCGCGTCGGCGCATCGCTGGTCTACTCCATCATCCATTTCAACCTCTCGGTGGCCGGTCCCATGGGCGACATCAAGTTCGTCGCCTCGCTCGATCCCGTCTATCTGTGGGTGGCCTCGGCCGAGTACATCTATGACGACTGGCAGTTCTCTGCCGAGTACAGCCGCTGGATCCAGGAAATCAAGAGCTCGCCCGAGCTCATCCCCAGCTCCAGGACCGACAGCGAGCGCGCCTACGCCATGGTGACCCGGCGGCTGAAGGACGACCTCGAGGTGGGCGCGTACTACTCGCTCCACTTCGCCGACGTGAATGATCGCGAGGGCACCAACGTCAAGTACGGCGACTTCCACGAGCGCGCCTGGCAGAAGGACCTGGCCGCCACGGTGCGCTACGATGTGAACGACTCGTGGCTGTGGAAGCTGGAGGGACACTTCATGGATGGCGCCGCTGATCTGACCGCGGGCGACAATCCGTTTCCCAAGCGCTACTGGCTGCTCTTCCTCATCAAGACCACGGTGTCGTTCTGAGGCCGTCATGAATCCCGCAAGTCAGAGACTCGCGCTCGTGCTCGCCGGCCTCGCGATCGCCGCGGCGCTCGTCGCCGGCAGCGGCCGCGCCGACGCCGCCAGCGACGGCTTCCAGGTCATCGTCAATCCCGACAACCCGGTCAGCGAGGTCGAGCGCTCCTTCCTGCGCGATGCATTCCTCAAGAAGACCTCCAGCTGGTCGAACGGCGAGACCGTGCGCCCCATCGACCTGAACAAGAAATATCCGGTGCGCGAGGCCTTCTGCCGGGACATCCTCAAGAAGACGCTGCCGCAGCTCAAGCGCTACTGGAACCAGCAGATCTTCTCCGGCAAGGGTGTGCCACCCCCCGAGCTGGATTCGGAGAAGGCGATCATCGCCTACGTGCTCGCCAACAAGGGCGCGGTGGGCTATCTGCCCATCGGAGTCGATCCCGGCGGCGCCCGGGTGGTGAAGGTGAAGTAACCCATGCTCAGGCGGTTGAAGTTCAGGCACCGTATCGCCGAGCTGGTGACACTGGCCGCCGTGGCCCTGCTGACCGTCACGCTGGTCGCCATCGTCATGGGCCGGCGCAGCGAGCGCGAGATCTCGGGGGTGGAGAACCGCTACCTGCCTCTGCTCGAGCTCGACCGCGACCTGAAGGCGCTGTTCGCCAGCATCCCGCGCACGCTCGAGAGTGCCGCTGCCACCGCCGAGGAGGACCAGCTGCTCGAGGCCGACGAGCTGCGCAATCAGTTCGTGCTCAAGCTCGGCGGCGGCCAGCAAGCCATCGCCGCCAACGGTGGCGACGCGGCCATCCTCTTGCGCGAGTTCCGCGCCTACTACGACAGCGCGCGCGAGCTGACCGCCCGCCTCATCGGAGCCGAGGACCCCCAGCCGCTGGCCGCCAAGGTCGCGGCCATGCGCAGCGCGCAGCAGACGTTCGCCGGCCACCTCGAGCAGGCCACCACGCCTGACCGTGCGCGCGTGGGCGCCGCCTTCGCGGCCGCGCGCAAGGCCCAGCGCGACGCCATCGTCATCGACTTCGTGGTCGCGGTGGTCGCGTTCTCGCTCATGATGTTCCTGTCGTTCAACATCGTGCGCAGCGCCGTCAAGTCGCTGCAGGCGGTCTCGCAGGGCATGGATCGCCTGGCCCAGGGCGACTTCGGGCAGGAGATCCACGTCGAGAGCAAGGACGAGTTCGGTGAGCTGGCCGCGCGCGCCAACCAGACTGCGGTGCGTCTGCGCGAGTACCGCGAGGAGGAGCGGCGCGAGGACTGGATCAAGAGCGGCGTGGGCAACCTGGCCGCCGAGACCACCGGCGATCTCGACCCGGTCACGCTCGGGCGCAAGTCGCTCGGCTTCCTGGCCAAGCTGCTGGGCGCGCCACTCGGCGTCGCCTACGCCGGCGACGAGTCGGGCGGCTTCCGCCTGCTCGAATCCTACGGCGCCAGCGACGCCGCGCCCGTGCCGCGTGCCTTCCGCGCCGACGAGGCCATGATCGGCCAGGCCGCGCGCGACGACGATGTACGCGTGCTCTCCGACGTGCCCGCCGGCTACCTGACGGTGCGCTCGGCGCTGGGCGAGATGCCGCCGCGCCACATCGTCATCGTGCCGTTCGGGCACGAGGGCCGCACCATGGGCGTGCTCGAGCTGGGCCTGCTCGAGCCGCCGGGCGCGCAGACGCTCGAGCTCTTGCGCCGCACCCGCAGCGTGCTGGGCGTGGCCTTCCGCGTGGCCGAGTCGCGTGCGCGCGCGCAGGCCCTGCTCGAGGAGACGCAGCGCCAGTCAGAGGAGCTGCGCGACGCCTACGACACGCTCGAACGGCGCAACCAGACCCTGCAGGAGTCGGAAGAGCGCCTGCAGGCGCAGCAGGAAGAGCTGCGCCAGACCAACGAGGAGCTGGAGGAGCAGACCACCGCGCTCGAGTCGCAGCGCGTCACGGTGCTGAAGAAGAACGACGAGCTGGTGGCCGCGCAGCAGCAGCTGGAGGAGAAGGCGACCGAGCTGGCGCGCGCCAGTCGCTACAAGTCGGAGTTCCTCGCCAACATGTCGCACGAGCTGCGCACGCCGCTCAACAGCATCATGATCCTGTCCAAGATCCTGGGCGACAACGAGGCGCGTCCCGAGACCGAGAAGGTCGAGTTCGCCAACGTCATCCACAAGTCGGGCGAGGAGCTGCTCGCGCTCATCAACGACGTGCTCGACCTGGCCAAGGTCGAGTCGGGCAAGCAGGACCTGGCCGTCGAGCAGCTGGTGGTCGCCGACCTGGTCGCCTACGTGCGGCGCATGTTCCAGCCCGTGGCCAGCGACAAGGGCCTGACGCTGGAAGTGCTGGCCGAGGACGGCATCCCCGCGCTGGTGCGCACCGACCGGGCGCGGCTGGAGCAGATCCTCAAGAACCTGCTCTCCAACGCCATCAAGTTCACTGCTCAGGGCCGGGTGAGCGTGCGCCTGTACACGCCCGAGCCGGGCAAGCTGCCCACCACCAACGGCGTCGCCGCCCACGACGCGCTCGCCATCGCGGTCTCCGACACCGGCATCGGCATCCCCGCCGACAAGCAGGCGTGGATCTTCGAGGCCTTCGCCCAGGCCGACGGCGGCACCAGCCGCAAGTACGGCGGCACCGGGCTGGGCCTGGCCATCGCCAAGCAGCTGGCCCAGCGTCTGGGCGGCGACCTGCAGCTGGAGAGCGAGGTCGACAAGGGCTCCACCTTCTACCTGTACCTGCCCGTCGCCGGTCCGCCCGAGAAGCCGTCCACGCAGCCGCGCCCGGCACAGGACACGGCGGCGCCCCGTCCGGTGCGGGCCACCTCGCCCAGCCGTCCGCCGCCCACGGTCGCCGACGATCGTAACGTGGTCGTGCCCGGCGACGCCTGCCTGCTGCTCATCGAGGACGACGCGACCTTCGCCGAGATCGTGCTGCGGCTGGTGCGCGAGTCGGGCTTCAAGGGGCTGGTGGCGACCACCGGACATGCCGGCCTGGAGCTGGCGCGCCGGCACAAGCCGAGCGGCATCGTGCTCGACATCGGCCTGCCCGACATGGACGGCTGGTCGGTGATGGAGCGGCTCAAGCAGGACCGCGGCACGCGCGAGATCCCGGTGCACTTCATCACCGCGGGCGACGATCGCGCGCGCGCCCAGAAGATGGGCGCGGTGGGCTTTCTCAACAAGCCGGTCGACGCCGAGCAGATCCGCAGCGCGGTGCGCGCGCTCGAGTCCTCGGCGGGCGCGGCGCTGCGCAAGGTGCTGGTGGTCGAGAGCGACCCGGCCATGCGCGACTTCCTGTGCGAGCAGCTCAAGGGCTCGAACGGCGAGACCGGCGTGGCGTCGGTGAGCACGCCCGACGAGGCGCTCGAACGCCTGGCCAGCGACGCCATCGGCTGCGTCGTGCTCGACCTGGCCCTGCCCGGCAAGCAGGACGGCTTCGATCTGCTGGCGCGCATCCGCGGCGACGAGCGCACCGTGGGCACGCCGGTGATCGTGCACACCGCGCTCACGCTCACGCCCGAGGAGCTGATGCGCCTCGAGGTCACCGAGCAGGCGCTGGTCATCCTGCAGGGCGAGCGCTCGGTCGAGCGCGTGCTCGAGGAGACGCGCCTGTTCCTGCACCGCGTGCGCAGCGGTCTGTCCGAGCAGCGCCAGCGCATGACCCAGGTGGTGCACAACCAGGAGACCCAGCTCAAGGGCAAGACCGTGCTCATCGTCGACGACGACATGCGCAACGTCTACTCGCTGTCGAGCGCGCTGCGCGCCAAGGACCTGCGCGTCATCACCGCGGCCGACGGCCAGGAAGCCATCGACGAGCTCAACAGCCACCCCGAGACCAACGTCGTGCTCATGGACGTGATGATGCCGCGCATGGACGGCCACGAGGCCACGCGCCGCATCCGCGAGGAGCCACGCTTCCACAAGCTGCCCATCATCGCGCTGACGGCCAAGACCATGCCGGGCGAGCGCAAGAAGTGCCTCGACGCGGGGGCGAATGATTACGTGCCCAAGCCAGTGGATCTGGACCGGCTGCTGGCACTCTTGCGGGTGTGGCTGAGCTGACAACCGCCAGCGAAGGCCTACGCGGCCGGCTTGAGGACCGTGAAGTAGAACGTGCTGCCTTCCCCCACGTTGGGCTCGACCCAGATCTTTCCGCCCAGCTTCTCGATCGCGCGCTTGCACAGGGCCAGGCCCACGCCCGAGCCGGCCACGGCGGCGGTGTCGCCGGTGCGGGCGAAGAGGGCGAAGATGCGCTCGCGCGCCGCCGGTTCGATGCCCACGCCGCGATCGCGCACGGCGAAGCGGAAGCCGGCTAAGGTGGGCTCGGCGGAGATGTGCAGGCGCGGCTTGGAGGGGCCGCTGAACTTGACCGCGTTGCTGATCAGGTTCTGCAGGATCTGGCCCAGGAGCGTGGCGTGGGCGCGCACGCGCGGCAGCGGGTCGTGGCTGACCTCGGCGCCCGCCTGCTCGAGGTCGGTGCGCAGCGACTCGAGGACCTCGTGCAGCACTGGCTCACTGTCCAGGTCGCTGAGCACGCCGTCGGCGGCAGAGACGCGCAGCAGGCTGAACAGGTCGTCGAGCATGCGGCCCATGCGCGCGCTGGCGCGCAGGATGCGACCGAGCGCGTCCTGGGCGGCGGGCTCGATCTTGTCGCCCAGCTGCTCGGCCAGCACCTCGGCGAAGGAGTGGATCGAGCGCAGCGGCGCGCGCAGGTCGTGCGAGAGCGTCCGGTTCACGTTCTCCAGGTCGATGACCTTCTCCGACAGCGCGGTGCTGGCGCGCTCGAGCGCCGCGTTGACCGCCTTCAGGTCCTCGGTCTTGCGGTGCAGCTCGGCGAACACGCCCACCTTGCTCTTCAGGATGTGCGCGTTGATGGGCTTCTGCAGGAAGTCGACCGCGCCCACCTCGTAGCCACGAAAGGTGCGCTGCTCCGAGTGATCACCGGCGGTGACGAAGATGATGGGCACGGTGCGCGTGCGGTGCTCGCTGCGCATGAGCTGCGCGGTCTCGTAGCCGTCCATCTCGGGCATCTCGACGTCGAGCAGGACCACGGCGAAGTCGTGCTTGAGCAGGAGGCGCAGCGCCTCGTTGCCCGAGCCGGCCCGGTAGAGCTGCCGATCCGGCTGGCGCAGGATGGTCTCCAGGGCGAGCAGGTTCTCCGGCTTGTCGTCGACGAGCAGGATGTTGAGTGGCGCCACGGCCATGACCCGCCCCCTGGACTCGATCGCGACGGTCAGGGCAGATCGTCGGGATCGAGCTTCTTGCGAAAGATTCTACTCCCTGGCTCGAGCTCCTCAAAGGCATCGGCGTGGCGTGTCAGCCGCAGGCTCTCCTTGCTGCCCAGGCACAGGAAGCCGCCCCGGATCAGGCTGCGGCGCATCAGTCCGACCGATTCTTCTTGCAGCTGCCGGTCGAAGTAGATGAGCACGTTGCGGCAGAAGATGACGTTCATCTCGCCGAAGACCTCGTCGGAGACCAGGTTGTGCTCGGCGAAGTGGATGTTGCGCGCCAGCGAGCGCGCGATGGCCGCGTGCCCGTGGGCGACGGTGAAGTAGCGCGTCAGCGAGTCGCGGCCGTGGGCGCGCTGGTAGTTCTGCGCGTAGTGCTTGAGCTGCTCGACCGGGTAGATGCCGGCGCGCGCGCGCTGCAGCGCCGCAGGGCTGAGATCGGTGGCATAGATGCGCGTGCGCTCGTACAGGCCTTCCTCGTGCAGCACGATGGCGAGCGAGTAGGCCTCCTCGCCGCTGGCGCAGCCGGCGACCCACATCTTGAGCGTCGGGTAGGTGCGCACGAAGGGCACCACCTGCTCGCGGAAGGTGGCGTAGAAGCCGGGATCGCGGAACATCTCGGTGACGTGGATGGTGAGCGTGTCGAGCAGGGCCTGGAAGGCGGCCGGGCTGCGCAGCACGTGCGCCTCGAGCGCGGCGAGCGTCTTCAGCCCGCTGTGGCTGGCGACGTGGCGGAGGCGGCGCTTCAGCGATCCGGGCGCGTAGCGACGGAAGTCATAGCCGTACTGCGCGTAGACGGCGTCGAGCAACGCGTCAAACTCCGGATCTTCGAGATCGGAATTCTCGCCCTCCATTGAAATGGGAGTGTGAGCGTCACGCAGCGGAGGAGCAAGCCCCGCCCGACGCTGATCTGGAGTCAGACGAGGTTGGGCAGGCCGCCGGTACCGAGTCCGGTGAACCCATACTCGTTGACGTTCACGCCCATCAGATTGGCGATGGAGACCAGCAGCTTGGAGTGGGGCTGGTTCTGGCCCCCCTGCGCCTGGCCGCTCGAGTCGAGCAGGCGGCCGGTGCGCAGCTGCCCGGCGGCCTGGCCGGCGAGCAAGAAGGGCATGTTCTTGTGGTCGTGGTTGTTGGAGTCGCCCAGCTCGCTGCACAGGAAGACCACGGTGTTGTCGAGCAGCATGCCGCCGTCGGAGTCGGGGGTCGCGCCCAGCTTCTGGATGAGGTAGACGAAGCGATCCATGAACCAGCGCTTGTTCTGCACGAAGGCGATCGCGGTGGCCGAATCGGGCGCGCCGTAGTGCGACGAATCGTGGTTGGCGATCGCGCCGCCGCCGACGATGTGCGTGGGCGAGACCGGGTGCGACCACATGAGCGAGACCACGCGCGTCATCTTGCAGGAGAGTGCCAGTGCCGCAATGTCCATCTGCAGCTCGCCCACGGCCTGGAAGTTCTCTTCCTTCTCCCAGGTCTTGGGGTAGTAGTCAGTGGGGCTGTTGGCATAGCCGCGCGAGTTGAAGGTGCCGGTCGCGCACGCCGCGGGCGGCGGCGTGGTCGCGCGCCGCTCCAGGTTCTGGAACGACGCCAGGTGGACGTCGAGCTTCTCCTTCTCGACCGAGCCGAGCCGGCCGCGCGCGCGCGTGATGTCGGCGCTGGCCACGTCGAGGATGGACTTGCGCCGGCGTGCGACCGGGTCGTCGCCCGGGTTGCCGCCGCCGGGCGCGTTGCCGAACACGCGCGTGAAGGCGTTGATGGGATCGTCGTCGGGCTTCACTTCCTGCTCGGTGCCGATGAAGGACATGCCGCCCGAGCCGTTCTGGAAGTTGGTGCCCACGCCCAGCTGCAGGGACGCGTGGGGCAGGAGGTCGGTCTGGTTGAGCGTCTGGCCCAGGAACACGTCGAGCGACACCGGCGCGGTGCCGGTCAAGACCTTGCGCACGCCGCCCTCGTGGGTGGCGCCGCCCGCGTACATGTCGAGACCCTTCAGGAACACCAGGTGCTGCTGGATGGGCGCGAGCGGCTCGGTCATGGGCTTGAGCTGGAAGCTCTGCTCCGAGCCGTTCGGGTGCCACTTGTCGGGGATGCAGCCGTCGGGCACGTAGACGAACATCGCCTTGCACTTGCCCGGCGAGCCGGCCGCGCGCACGCGCCCGAACGGGCGCACGAACGGGGCCAGAAGTCCTGCAGCGGCGGCGCCGGCGAGCAGGTGACGTCGTGAGATCTTGATCGTCATGGCGTCCTCTTTCTCACTGGACCTTGCGCCTGGTGAACGTGGGCGACGCGGTCACGGCGATGAGCATGTCCTGCAGGCTGAGGTTGCCCTGGGAGAAGTCGAGCTGCAGGTTGTTGATCGTGCAGGCGTCGTAGACGGTCTCGGCGTAACCGCGCGCGTAGCGGAAGTACTGCAGCGGCAGGCAGCTCTGCGCGGTCGGGCTCGTGGCCAGCATCTGGCCCAGCTCGCGCGTGTCGTTGAACGGGTCGGAGGTGGCCTTGTCGAAGCCTTCCAGGCTGACCACCGCGCCGCTCATGTCGACGGGCAGGCCGTTCTCGACCGTGCGCCGCGCACCCACGCCGTCGAAGCCCTCGAAGCCGAAGCCGACGCCGTCGATGTACTGGTGACAGCCCGAGCAGGCGGGGTTCTCGGTGTGGGCGGCGAAGCGCTCGCGCGTGGTCAGGGTCGGGTCGAGGCCGGGCGGTGTGGCGTCGACGTCGGGGGGCGGCGGCGCGAGATCCTGGCAGAGCAGGCGTGCGCGCACGAACACGCCGCGCTTGATGGGTGACGACTCGTTGGAGTGGGCGTGACTGGCGAGCAGGGCGCCCAGGCCGAGGATGCCGCCGCGGCCGCTGTCGGGCGTGACCGGGACCTGCGCCCAGTCGCTGCCTGCGCCGGGCTGGAGCCCATAGAACTGGGCCAGCTCGGCATTGGCATACACGTAGTCGGCGTCGAAGAGGTCCTGGAAGCTGCCATTCTTCTCGAAGATGACGTGCTCGAAGAAGCGACGCTGCTCCTCGGCCATGTCGTTGCGCACGGCGTCGGTGAAGCTGGGGTAGATGGCCGCGTCCTTGTTGGCGGTCAGACCGTCGGTGCGCAGCCACTGGGTGGCGAACTCGTTGACCTGCGCGCGCGCGCGCGGGTCGGCCAGCAGGCGGCGCGCCTGCGCGGTGATCTGCTCGGGCGTGCTCAGCTCGCCGGCGGCGGCCGCGTCGAAGAGTTGCGGGTCGGGCATGGTGCCCCAGAAGAGGTACGAGAGGGTGGTGGCGGTCTCGTAGGGCGTGAGCGTGCCGCTGTCGTCGCCGATCTCCCAGCGGTAGAGGAAGTTGGGCGAGATGAGCATGGCCGCGGTGGCGACGCGCATGCCGTCGTCGAAGCTGGCGCTCTGGAACGCGGCCAGGAAGCCGTCGATCTCGTCGTCGCTGAGCGGGCGGCGGAAGGCGCGCAGGCCCAGGTCGGTGACGAACTCGCGCTTGCAGCTGGCGACGTTGGGGTCGCAATGCAGCAGGGACGCACGCTGCGTGGTCACGGCGCGCTCGGAGACGTCCTCGGCGAGGGCGAGGTAGGCGTCCATGTGCCGGTCGGTGACCACCATGGCGGCGGCGTTGTCGTCGAAGCCCTTGATACGCGGTTCCACCGGGACGGAGGCGGTGTCGACATCGACGCCGAGCAGGTCGTGGATGGTGGCGGCGTACTCGCGGCGGGTCAGCAGGCGCAGCTGCCGCGCGGCGGGCCGCTCGTCGTCGCAGTGCTGCCCGGGCGTGACCACGGGCGGAGCGTCGTCGTCACCGCCACCGAGGCCGGTGATGCTGCCCACGCACCCTGCGCTGGCGGCCAGGGTGAGGGAGAGCGCGACGAGAAGGCACCTACCTGGGCCGGATGTCGTGTGCTCCATGGCCATAGAGTGCGAGCCGGCGCAGCCTTCGGGTTAGATAAAAGTACGCGTAATCGCATGGGATATTTGTACCCACGTGTGGACTGGAGTCATCACGGCTATGGTCGCGGAATGCTGGAGATCGTGGTGGCGGCGGGGGTCGCAGCAGCCGCAGCCGCAGGCATGCGCGTGGCGGCGAAGTGGCGCCGCCAGCATAGCGAGGCCTGGACGGCGGCCGCGGCGAGCGTGGGGGGACGATTCGTGCCGCGCGCGGGCTCGTGGTGGAAGCCGACCGCCGCGCACGTGCTGGCGACCTTCGCGCGCGGCGTCGAGGTGGCGGTCGACCACTACACCGTGAGCACGGGCAAGTCGTCCACGACGTACACGCGGGTGCAGGCGGTGGCGCCGGGAGCGGACGAGCTCGAGATCAAGCTGCGCAAGGAAGGCGTGGTCGCCAGCATGGGCAAGGCGCTCGGCTTCGGCGAGCTGGTCGTGGGCGATGCCGCGTTCGACGCGCGCTACTTCGTGCGCACGAACGACGACGAGCTGGCGCGCGCCTGGCTGCAGGCGGGCGTGCGCGCGGCGCTCATGGCCACGGGCAGCGAGTACGAGGTCGTCCTGCACAAGGGGCGCGTCAAGGCGCAGCGCGTGGGTATCGAGCTGGTACCTGCCAGGCTCGAGGCGGCCATGCGCGCCGTCGCGGCGCTCGCGGCGGGCGGGCGTGGCCTGGTGGCGAGCTGGCGTGCGCTCGCCGCCGAGCTGGGCGGGCGCTACGTCGGGCCGGACGATGCGTTCGTGCCCGGCCGCGTGCGCATCGATGGGGAGAGCGCGGGCCACGTGGTGGCGGTCGTCACCGACGCGGACGCGGCGAGTGGCACGCGCGTGCGGCGCGAGCTGGGGCGCAAGGACGCGCCTCGCTTCGAGCTCGGCGCGGGCGGTGCGCTGGCGGATGTGGCGGCGCTCGGCGCGGGGGCGGGGGCGGGGGAGGCGTGGCAGGCGGTGCAACCGGCGCGGCTGGAGTGCGATGGCGAGGGGATCGTGGTGACGTGGCCCGGGTATGTGGCGGATGCGGCGAGGGTGCGCGCGGCGTTCAGGCTGCTGGGTGCCGTGCTGACGGGGGCGCCGGTGCCGTACCGGTAGATACGTTGCCCGGTTCGTCGACGTTGACGTTGACCTTGACGTGATCGTTGACGGGTCAGACGGCGACGGCGACGGCGACGTGGCCGTGAACGCTCGTTGACGCCTCGACGTGGACGCCGCTCCACGGGCGCCCAAGGCCATCATCCCCTGCCTGGGAGTCGCTTCGTCGGATCCGAGGACGAGCTTCCTTCCCAGCCCAGGCATCGTCACGACGGCGACGACCCCATCGCAGCGTTCTAAGTGCGTTGGTGCGCGTGGTGCGGCGTCCACGTCGAGACGTCCACGAGCGTTCACGGCCACGTCGCCGTCGCCGTCGCCGTCGCCGTCTAAAACGTCAACGATCACGTAACGATCACGTCAAGGTCAACGATCACGTCAACGTGACGGCGCGAGGCTCACGGCCTCCACAAGAGCGCCACGGCGCCCATGACAAGATCGCTCTTCTTGGGCTTCACATGCACCGCCTCGAGCACCAGCGCGGCGGGATCGAACGTCGTGTCGATCTTGCGCACCGTCTCGGTGACCTCGCGCTCGATGGCATCGAAGGCCTCGCGCGCGCGGCGCAGCTCGTCCTCGGCGCGCCCGACGTCGGCGTGCTCCTTGGCTGCGCGGGTGGCGCTCTTGGCGGCCGAGCGCGCGCGGCCGACGTTGCCGACCGAGGCCAGCTTCTTGCCGAAGAGCGCGCCCAGGATGGACGCGCCCACAGAGACCGCGGTGTCGACGTTCTGCGTGCTCGCCTGCGAGGCCTCGCGCGAGACCTTGTCCTGCGCGCGCACCACCTTGTCCTCGGCCGCGCGCACGCGCGGGCCGTACTTCTTGCGCAGCTTCTCGGCCTCGCCCGCACGCGCCGCCAGCGCTGCCTCGGCCAGGCGCGCGCGGAAGGCAGCCTCGCTCTCGCCTGGCCCCGACATCTGCTTGAGCGACGGGCAGCGGAAGATGGTCATGGCCGCCGTCTGCGCCACGTAGGCCTCGAAGGCCTTGCGCCAGGCGACGTAGCTGGGCGCGCGCGCGGCCGCGCCCGGCAGCGGCGCGAAGCGCCCACCCTCGGCAGGCTGCCGCTCCAGCGTCGTCGACGCCGGCAACGCCTCGGCCTGCGCCCAGTCGAGGCCACCCGCGGCGGCGCCTGCGGTCACGCTCTGCGAGGTGTCGTCGCCCAGACGCGCCGCCAGCGCGATGGTGCGCCACTCGTCGACGCCGGCCTTGCTGCTGGCGAAGCGGACGCGGCCGGAGGCCAGCACGAAGGGACGGTAGGTGGGCGGGCTCGCCGACGCTCCGTCGGGCGCGACGAAGAACTCGGTCACCTCGGGCGGCAGGACGGGGCGTTCGCCGCCCGTCGCGGCCAGCGCGGACGCGGCGTCGGGGACGGCGCCGAGCATGGCTTCGATGGTCATGGGCGCGTCCGTCGCAGGCGGCGCTTGCGCAACCGGCGCCGCCGCCGGCTGCGCCGGCGCTGCCCCTGCCGCAATCGAAGCCACCTGCTCGCGCGTCATCGGCCCACGCATGTACGTCAGCGCCCAGCGGCTCTGCATCAGCACCGGCGCGCCCTGGTGCACGCTGTTGACCAGGAACTGCCGCGTCTCCAGGCTGCCCACCAGCGCATCGATCTGCTCGCGCCCGAACTGCACGCCCGCGACCGCGGCGGCGCCCTCCAAGCCGTCGAGGATGCGCGCCTTGTCGCGCGCCGTCTGCAGGCGGCCGATCATCCAGGTGCCCGCGTTGCCCAGACCCTTGTAGTCCAGGTCGACCGGGTTCTGCGTCGCCAGCACCACGCCCAGGCCGAACGCGCGCGCCTGCTTGAGCAGGGTCAGCATGGGCGCCTTGGACGGGGGCGCCGCGGTGGGCGGGAAGTAGCCGAAGATCTCGTCCATGTACAGCAGCGCGCGCAGGCTCGAGCTGCCCGGCTGGGTGCGCATCCAGGTCACGATCTCCGACAGCAACGCGGTCACGAAGAACATGCGCTGCGCATCCGACAGGTGCGCGATCGACAGCACGGCCAGGCGCGGCCGGCCGCTCGGCCCGCGCAGGAGGCGCGCGATGTCGAGCGGCTCGCCCTCGCTCCAGGCCGAGAAGCCGGGCGAGGCGAGCAGCTGGTTGAGCGCCAGCGCCAGCTGGAAGCGCTCCTTGGCGGGGAAGAAGCTCTCCAGGTCGAACAGCCCGACCTTGTCGAAGGGCGGCGTGTGGATGCCGCGCACCACATCGGCCAGGGTCAGGCTGCGGCCTTCCTGCCAGGCGCGCTCGAGCAGCGTGGTCACCAGCAGCAGCTCGCGGCTGCGCACCGGATCGGCGTCGACACCCACCAAGCCGAGCAGGCTGGCGCCCGCGGCCAGGGCGCGCTCGCGCAGCTGGTCGGACGCCTGCGGCGGCGGCGCATCGAAGGAGCGCAGCAGCTGCAGCGGCACGCCGATGCGCGCGCCCGGCGTGTACACCACGACCTCCGCCGCGTCGCGCAGACGGGCGATGCGCGCGCCATCCTGGCCCCACTCGGCCAGGCCCTGCTTCCAGCGCTCCGCGGTCTGCGCCGCCAGTGCGTCGACGCTGAGGTTCTGCCGGCGCGCGTCCTCGGCGTCGACCCAGGGCGCGAAGTCCTGCGCGCGCAGCTCGGGGAAGGCCAGGGCCAGGTTGGCCAGGTCGCCCTTGGGATCGATCACGAGGGCAGGAATGCCGTCGATGGCGGCTTCCTCGAGCAAGGTCACGCCCAGGCCGGTCTTGCCGCTGCCGGTCATGCCCACGATGACCGCGTGCGTGGTCAGCTCGCGCGCGTCGAGCAGCATGGGCGCGTGGGTGGCCTGGCGCGTGGCCGCATCCAGTCGTCCGCCCAGGTAGAAGATGCCGAGTCTCTCGAAGTCAGTCGGGTTCATGCCGCCCGGACTCTACCTGACGAACGGCGCGCCGCCGCTACGACGCGTGCTTGCTCGCCGGTGTCGCGGGGGGCAGCCGGTGCAGCAGTCGCTCGACGATGTCGGCCTGGCGCCGGAGGTCCTCACGGAAGGCGCGCACGTCGGTATGATCGATCTCGAAGCACAGGCCGGTCAGACGCGACTCCAGCACCGTGCGCAGGATGCCCACTTCGCCGGGATTCAGCTCGATGGCAATCATGGGAGCCTCCATTCAGCGGATCCGTCTCTTAAGATGGCCCCGACCGGGCTCCGGCGCTAGCGAGGGCCGACGCCGGAGGCGGCGGGCCGCGTCTTATCTGGATCTGGAATCTGGATCCGCCGACGCCCGTCGGTCGCGGTGTTGCAACGCGTCGAGGAAGCGCTCGAGCGACTGGGCGGCGCCGGCGATGGTGCGCCGGTAGCGCCCGCGCACCGCCAGCGAGCCGCCCACGGCAGTGGCCGCGCCGCCGCCGATCATGACCAGCTCGCCCGCGCCGTGCAGCACGGCCACGCCGGTGAGCGCCAGGCCCACGCCGGCGAGCGCGGCCATGCCGACGCCGCGCACGCCCGCGGCGCGCAGCTCGCCGGTACGCAGGACCAGGCGCACGATCACCTTGCCGCTCTCGCCCGGCACCGACGCCACCAGCGACTCGACCGTGGCCTGGGGCGGCAGCGACACGCGCCCGGAGAAGTCGAGCACGCGCCGCGCCTTGGCCAGCAGGCCAGGCGCGGTGCCCCACTGGATGCGGTCGCCGAAATCGCGCCGCACCTCGAGCAGCTGGCCGCGCAGGAAGTCGGCCACGCGCCGCTCGATGGTGGCCAGCTCGCCGCGCACCACCCGCTCGCAGATCAGCTCGGGCGGTCCGACCAGGCGGTCGGCCAGGCTGGGTGGCTCGGCGTCGGCGGGCAGGACGCCGGTGCGCAGCTCGGCGAGCGCGCGGTTGACGTCCTCTTGCGGCAGTCCGACCTCCTTGACCAGCTCGGCCAGCTCCTGCTCGGACAGGCCACCTTCGCCGCCGGTGGCCTCGTCGCGCCGCTTGCGCTCCAGCTCGGCAGCACGACGGAGAACGGTGGCGAGCTGCTGCTGGGAGAGCTGCTGGGGCATCGTCGGCTGAAACTCTAGCTCAGCCGACCGCCGACTGCTTGCGCTCGCCCGCGGCGCGCGCAAAGCGGCTGACGATCGCGCCCGCCGGCTCGATGGCGTCGATGGTCTCGACGCTCTTGCCGGCCTGGAAGTAGTCCTTGTAGTTCATGCCCTGCAGCGACGCGCGCTTGAGCTGCCACACCGACTTGAAGGTGTAGTACATGCGCGCGTAGTGCTTGGCCTTGGGGTGCTTGAGCAGCTGGCGCATGACCGGGTTGGCGCGCAGGCCCACCTTCTCGATGTACGGGGTCTTGATGACCGCGACAGGCACGCCGCTGATCTTGTCGGTCAGCACGATGTCGGCCGCGCGCGCGCGCAGGATGGCCTGCTTGTAGTCGTCGTGGGCGCGGCACTCGGCGCTGGCGATGAAGCGCGTGCCCAGCTGGGCGCCCGCGTAGCCCATCTCGAGCACGCGCCGGAAGGCATGCTCGTCGCCGACGCCGCCGGCGCAGATGAGCGGCACCTTCAGGTCGCCCAGCTCGGCGAGCAGCTTCTCGGGCGCGTTGGCGCCCGCGTGGCCGCCGGCGCGGTTGTTCACGCAGATGAGCCCGTCCACGCCGCCCGCGAGCGCGCGCTCGGCCCAGCGCCGGTCGGTGACGTCGTGGTAGACGATGCCGCCCACCGCGTGCACCGCCTTGACCACCCAGGCCGGGTTGCCCAGCGCGGTGACGAAGAAGCGCACGCCTTCCTCGAGCGCGATGTCGATCCACTTCTTCATGCGGTCCATGTAGACCTGCGACGACTTCTCGACGATGGCGTTGAAGCCGATCGGCTTGCCGGTCAGGGCGCGGATCTTGCGGATACCGGCGCGCAGCTCGTGACCGTGCACGTAGCTCATCGAGATGGGCTGGATGACGCCGATGCCGCCCGCCTCGGAGACCGCGGCGATGAGCTCGGGGTTCGAGCACGGGTACATGGCGCCACAGATGAGCGGGACCTCGATGCCGACTTGCTTGCTGAACTGAGTGGTCAGATACGACATCCGGCCAAACTAGCCCGAGACGGGCCCGTGGTACAAGGGCGGGCCGTGGACGAGACGGACGTGCAATACCCGGCCGATCTGGCGCTGGCGCGCGCCGCGGCCGCCGGCGCGGTGCAGGCGGTGCGCGAGGTCGACGAGCGCTGCATCGCCGCGGTCGACGTGGCCGTGCGCGCCGTCGACGCGTCGCCCGCGTTCCTCGACGAGGTGCGCCAGGCGCTGCGCGTGCACCTCCTGGTCGGCGAGGACGGTGCGCCGCCGCGCCTGGCCTCCTACGCCGGGCGCGGGCCGCTCGTCGCCTGGGTGCGCGTCGCCGCGGTGCGGGTCGCGCTCAACCTCAAGCGCAGCGTCGTGCAGGCGCGTTCGGTCTCGGTCGAGGACCTGCTGGGCGAGCTGGTCGCGAGCGAGCCCGATCCCGAGCTCCGCCACCTGAAGACCATGTACCGCGCCGAGCTGGCCGAGGCCCTGCGCGCGACGCTGGCGGCGCTGTCCGAGCGGCCGCGTGCGCTCCTGCGCCTGCACTACGTCGACGGCCTGCGCCTGGCCCAGATCGCGGCGCTCTACCGCGTGCACGAGTCGACCGCGTCGCGCTGGGTACAGGGCGCGCTCGACGACGTGGCGGCGGGCGCGCGCCGCCGGCTGCAGGAGCGGCTCACGCTCTCACCGTCGAGCTTCGACAGCGTGGCGCGCATGGTGCGGAGCAACCTCGACCTGAGCCTGAGCCGGCTGCTGCGCTAGCGTCAATGTCGGTCAGCTATCTGATCCGGAGGAGGTCGGAGTCGGCCCGACAGCCAGATGGTTGAAACGCCAGGAGGCCAGGGGCGCCAGCTCCGACATACCCAGTCCGGATCTGTGCAACCGGGAAGATGGGTGACGAACCGATCTGATCGGGACTGATCTGATCCGGTCTCGGCGTCTCGGCGGCTCGGCGTTTCAATCTTCTGGGTCAGGTTCCGTGTAGTGGCTTCCGTTCCTGGCGCACGGGCTGCCACCCTGGCGTTTCAAACCCCGGCGTGACACCCGCGCGGGACGCCGAGACACGTGCGCGACAGCAGCGTGATCGCCAGGGATGACGCCTACTTGGCGGATGGTCCAGTTCTGGCACTGCCAGGCGTGCGCACCCAGGCCCTGACCCCGCACGGAGCTGCTGGATGACCAAGAGCAAGGACCCGAAGGACCCGAAGGACGCGAAGCATCCGAAGGACCACGACGACCGCAGCTCGCAGCCCTGGCGGCCGTCACGGCGCGATTTCCTCCGCTACACCGGCATCACCACCGCCGCGCTGGCCGCCGCGCCACAGTTTCTGGTCGCCTGCAGCAGCGACGGCCAGATCGTCGGCATGAGCGGCGTCGCCGTCGACGTGTCCAACCTGGCCGTCGACACGACGCTGGAGATCTTCCGCCGCGAGGACCTCATCTACCTGCGCCTCGGCCTGGTCAACCTCAAGAAGGTGGGCTCGCCGCGGCGGCTGGTGCGTATCAACCCGGGACCGGCGTTCCTGGTGGTGACGCTACAGGGCCAGCACATCCTCGAGCAGACCACGCCCTACGGCGCGGCGCCGCCCGCGCTCGAGGCGCCCGTGGCCACGCTCATCGCGCGTGACAGCCGCCTGGTGTTCACCGTGCCCGCGTCGCAACCCGACATCGAGCTGAGCACGGCCAACATCCTCGCCGTGCTCGGGCAGCTCGGGCTCAACGTCAACGCCAACGGGGCCGGGCCCGCGCTCGACCCCAGCGCGCCCAACACCGTCTCGGGCGGCTCGGCGGGATCGACGCGCGCGCTCGACCCGCTCGAGACCGCCATCGAGCTGCCCTTCCGGCTGCAGCTGTCGCCCAACCAGTACGGACGCTTCGCCCACGCGGCCCAGCCCATGGTCTCGCGCGGCCGCTACGAGCTGTGGCACACGCGCCTGGGCTCGAGCCGCACCGCCGGCGTTCCGGTCGACGAGCGCGACCCGTCTCGGCGCAGCGTGCGCGCGCTGTGGACGCGCGACTCGGACGGTGCCGCGGCCACGTTCGAGAGCTCGCTCAGCGCCGACGATCGCAGGAAG
>Ga0209515_10004081_pt1 | contig 20072 bp, 22 predicted proteins | sample Subgroupgradi54m_FD_187454 | JGI IMG/M metagenome (GOLD analysis project Ga0209515, IMG submission 187454) | Subsurface groundwater microbial communities from S. Glens Falls, New York, USA - GMW60B uncontaminated upgradient, 5.4 m (SPAdes)... ...
CTTTTCTCCTTTATGGATATCCACAGGAATACCGCGGCCGTTGTCAATCACGGAAACACTGTTGTTCGAATGGATAGTGACTTCTATCTTATCGGCCTGGCCGGCGAGGGTTTCGTCGACGGAGTTGTCAACAACCTCATAGACGAGATGATGGAGGCCGCGTGTTCCGGTGTCCCCGATGTACATCGCCGGGCGCTTGCGGACCGCTTCCATCCCCTCAAGGACCTGAATGCTCTTGGCATCATACCCGGCGGCGGCTTCGGGTTCTCCGTTCAGCTTGGGATTGTCTTCTTTGCCCGATTTATTTTTTGAAACCGTTTTTGGCATTAAAATTCCCCTATCCTGAAATGAATTTCAGAGATTCTATCTTTTCCGAGTGTTTTTTTCAATCCTTTTAGAATCCGCCTTTTCTGCATTGAAAGCTCCTGCATCCACACGGAGCTGTCAACCTGCACGGTTAAAACAGTTTTCCGGATCGACACGGGTTTTGAATGCTTGCATCCCGGCTCTCCCACGAGCGATCTCCAACCATCATCAATGGTTTCACGGGAAACATTTTTCTGATTCTCGAAGCCTGTAAAGACATTCTTCAGCACTTCGCCGATCGGAGAAATGTTGTTTTTCATGCCGTCAATGGGATCAATTCACCTGCATCGGAAGAACAACGTAGGTGTAGTCGTCGCCGCTTTTGATCACGGCCGGTTTCTCAGGATCGATAAAACCAAATTTTATATTCTCAGCCTCTATATTTTTCAACGCGTCTATTAAAAAAATAGGGTTAAACCCGATTGCGAGTTCCCCGCCTTTATAATCCACTTCCAACTCCTCCCGGGCTTCGCCGAGTTCGGGGCTGTTCTTGGTGATAATCATCCTGTCTTTTATGATGTTTATTTTGACTGATTGGGATTCCTGGCTTGTTAAAATGCTCGCGCGCCGGGTGGCCTGAAGAAGATCTTGAGTTCCTATTTTCAACTCCTCTTTTATTTTTTTAGGAATCACCTGGTCGTAGTTCGGGTATTCTCCCTCAATGAGCCGGGTCATGACCGTGATGGCCCCAAGGCTTATTTGGAGTTGTTTGTCTTTAAAATAAAAAAGCGCGTCCCCTTCCTCACTTAAATTTCTATTCAACTCTTGTATTGCTTTCATCGGGATAATCGCTTCTTTTTTAACATTTCCCATTTCATTTATTTGTTTTTCCACTACCGCCAAGCGCCGTCCATCTGTCGCCACCAATTTTAAATATTTATCCTTAAAACTAAAAAGGATCCCATTAAGCACATACCTTGTTTCATCGTGACTCATCGCAAAGGATGTGAGTTGGATCATATTTTTTAAAACCTTCTGCGGTACCTTCACCAAATCAAACTCTTTCCCGGTGTGTGGAGGAAAATCGGGAAGCTGCGGAAAATCCTCCTTCAAAAGACCGGATAAACGGAAATAACTCTTCCCGGATTCAATATGAATAGATTGACCTTTTTTTAATGAGATATTTATTTTATTTAAATTAGGGAGTTCTTTCACAATCTCGGAAAATTTTCTTGCGGGGACGGTTATAGCTCCCTCCTCCAAAACCTCTCCCTCCACTCTCACTGAGACACCTATTTCTAAATCAGTAGAGGTGAGTTTAACCCCCTCTTTTTTAGCTTCTAAAAGAATATGAGATAAGATGGGGAGTGTGTTTTTGGTGCTGACCGCGTTTTGAACTGCTTGTATTCCTTTAAGTAAATCGTCTTTAGAGGTACTAAATTTCATTTTATAAACTCCGCTTATTATTCTATTCTTTAAACTTAAAAAATAGAATTAGTAGTAGTGGTTGTGTTTGTGTGATTAACTTTTAACTTATTTTGAAATAAAATCTTATAAAAACAAAAAGTTGTGGATAAGTAATGGGTTATTAACAAGAAAATTATTTTTTTATCTCAACAGCTAGTTTATCCACAAGCGATTTTGATTTTATATCCTTCTTAAGGTCTCTTTTTATCTTTTCGTAAGCGTGAAGTATGGTTGTGTGGTCTCTACCGCCAAATTGCTCCCCAATCTCCGGAAATGAGAGGCTTGTCATCTCTCTCGAAAGATACATAGCGATATGTCTTGGGTAAACCACATTTCGAGACCTGCGTTTAGCGGTCATATCAGATGGGCGTATCTCAAAGTATTCTGCCACTTTCCTTTGTATAAGGTCAACAGTGATCTTTTTTTGTGCATCAACAATCAAATCTTTTAAAACTTCACCCGCCACAATTTCATCCACTTCTTTGCCTACCAGCTTCGAATACGCGACAACGCGGATGAGCGCTCCCTCCAGTTCACGGATATTTGATTTTATTTTGTCCGCGATAAAAAAGGTGACGGAATCTGGAATATGAAGGTTTTCTTTTTCCGCTTTCTTCCGTAGGATCGCGGTCCGGGTTTCGAAATCAGGCGGTTGGATGTCTGTGACGAGCCCCCATTCAAATCTTGAAACAAGCCGTTCCTCAAGATTGGAAATATCCTTCGGGGACTTGTCGCTTGAGACGACAATTTGTTTGTGTGCGTCATAAAGGCTGTTGAAAGTATGGAAAAATTCTTCCATCGTGGCTTCTTTTCCTGCTATAAAATGGATGTCGTCGATCAAAAGACAATCCACCGTCCGGTATTTTTCCCTGAATTTAAGGGTCGTGCCTGTTTTAATGGCGTTGATAAGCTGGTTTGTAAATTGCTCGCTCGTGATATAAAAAACTCGAATATCGGCCCTTCTCTTAAGAAGTTCATGTCCAATGGCCTGCATCAAATGGGTCTTTCCGAGCCCCACCGGTCCATAGATAAACAAAGGATTGTAGGCCTTGGCCGGAGATTCCGCAACGGCCATAGAAGCGGCATGGGCAAACCGGTTCGAAGGACCGACTACGAAGCTTTCAAACGTGTATTTGGAATTGAGAATAGTTTCGCCGGTGCTGGGATGAGCGGCTTGCGGGGTTGGGCGCACGGAAGGCGCAGGTGAAAAAACCGAGAGGTTTTCGTCAGAATGAACCGGCTCCGTGGAAATATCCAGCGAAATACCAAAATCGCTTTCACCTTCTAAAATTTCCTTCAAAGCCAGCGTGATCATATTGCCATAGTGGTCCAAGACCCAATTTTTAAAGAACACATCCGGGACATCCAGATGAAGAACCTTTTCTTCAATTTTTCTAGGCTTGATGGGCCTGAGCCAATGGTCGTAAACATGAGCATTGAGCTCTTTTTCGAGAGAGTTTAATACCTTCGACCACAACCCTATTGCCGAATCACTTTTTATATTATCCACAGGCTATTTTTATTTAATAAATAATTAGTAACTAATTTTTTTTATAAGTATTTTAAAATAAATAACTTATATAAAATTAATTTTTTAAATATTAACCTGTTTATAACTAATAAAATTATATGCACAGTTTATCAACAGGCTAACATTATTAGAAAAAATGAGACACGAATGCGATTATAACAAGCAATCGTGGTATTAGCAATAACTTTTTGGATAAAACTTGACGGGCTGTAGCTTATGCTCTATAATCCGACTTTCAATAGTGAAAGAAAGGCCTCATGAAAAAGACGTTAACCCGTAAGTCCAATATTAAACGAAAACGCACACACGGTTTTAGAAGAAAGATGCGGTCCAAGGATGGCCGGGCTCAACTCAAAAGACGCCGTCAAAAAGGACGAAAAACGCTCACCGTTTGATTGGCTCTCTTTAAAGATTTCCCGAAAACTAGACTCAAACCCAAGTTCCGAGAAAGCATCGGTTTTTGTTTCCGTGCCTAAAAGGGTTGTGGCGCTGGCGACACAGCGAAACCGTATCAAGCGGTTGATCCGGGAAACGGTGCGGCAAGATTCGTTTTTCAAGGATGAAGGGAAAACGTACTTTTTTAACGTGACACGTTTGCCGGACGTAAAGGCGTTGGGCCTTCGCGAAGTCAAGACAATCGTTGAAAGAATAAAGACGGCGGGTCCCTTTCCATGAGATCTTTGGCTATTGCAGTGATTTTATTTATTTCCCACTTATTCAGAACCGGCGGAATAAGGGCTTGCCGTTACGCTCCTTCGTGTTCGGAGTATTCGGTGGAAGCCTTTCGAAAATTTGGTTTTTTTAGGGCGTTTTGTCTCATGACAAAGAGAATTTTAAGCTGCCAGCCTTTTTCGCGCGGCGGCTATGAACCGTTAAATGAACACCGGACTTACGCGACTGAAAGGAGCGTCAAGTCCGCCGTGCGAATTTATCCCCAAGGAGGCGCCCCAGCGCCAATGGGGGATTTCACTAATTAGGATCTTAAATCCATGGAAAAAAGGACACTGCTTGCTTTAACCATTTCATTTTTGGTGCTGGGCTCTTATTCGATGATCCTGCGTCATTTTTATCCGAACTACGGTGTTCACCAAGCAAAAACTTTAGAATCATCCAGACCGCAAGAAACGGCTAAAATTGAAAATTTGTCTAAACAGCCTGTGTTTTCCAAAGAAAAAGATAAAGAATTCAAAAATGACAACCTAAAGCTCCTTTTTAGTGAAGCCACAGGCGGCATCCGGGAAGTTTCTTTTCCTGGGTTCGTGGATTCAGACACGAAGGCACCCCTTAAGATTTTTTCCGAATCTGCCGGGGATTTTTCGGCGACATCGGTAACACTTGGATTTGAAGGCCGTAAGAAAGAAGAAACTCCAGTTGATTTTAAAATCACAACTTCATCAGACCAAGTGGTACAAGTTTTAGGAGTTGAGAACGGAATAAAAATAACGAAGCAGTACACGTTTGAACATTCGAAATATTACGCGGACATGAAAATAAATTTCCAAAATATTTCACAAGCCCCGGTCAATTTTGATTATACACTAGCCATCGGCCCCTCATTTCCACCGCGCCACTCGATAGACGGCCAGTACATCGAAGCCAATTTTTATTACAAAGTCGATGGTAAAGCCGAGCTTCGTCACATAAAGGAAACAAAACTGGGGAAAACCGTTTCAAGCCGGGGGCCGGTGGATTGGGCGGCGGCCAAGGATAGGCATTTTTCGGTTATTTTAAAGCCGAAAACGGACGGCGCTTTATTCACGGGGTTTGTGAGAGGGCTTGGCAATCACAAATTTGGGGCGGCTCTCAACTCTGGCAAAATATCTTTGGCGCCCGGGGCATCCCTCGGGCATGATTTCGTTTTATATTTAGGGCCGAACGAGCTTGAGGAACTCGAGCCCGTGGGGCTTGATCCGATCGTGAATTTCGGAAAACTCGACATGATCGGGCGGGTTCTTGTCGGAGCGCTTGAGATGCTTCACAAGGTTTTTAGAAATTATGGTCTCTCGATCATTGCGCTCACAACTTTTATCAATCTCCTGCTTTTTCCTCTCACGCGCGTGAGCTACCTATCGATGAAACGCATGCAGCTTGTACAGCCGCAGATGAACAAACTTCGCGATCAACATAAGAAAAATCCGGAAAAACTCAATAAAGAAATGATGGAGCTTTACAAAAAACACAAGGTGAATCCTTTTGGCGGCTGCCTTCCGATGGTCTTACAGATGCCGGTGTTCATCGCGCTCTACGTAGCGCTTTCAAAATCGGTAATTTTGATTAACTCAAAACTTCTTTGGATCAAAGACCTTTCTTCTCCGGACAGTTTAAGTCTCCCATTTCGCCTGCCGGTTTTAGGAAACGAAATCCATGTGCTTCCGCTCGTCATGGTGGCCGGTATGTTTTTACAGCAAAAATTTACACAAATCAAGATGGAAGGCCAAGATCCGGCCGTTGAGTCCCAGCAAAAGATGATGGCTACAATGATGCCGGTGATGTTTGGATTTATATTTTACGCAATGCCTTCAGGACTTGTGCTTTACTGGCTCACAAATACCATCATTATGACTTCTTACCAGCTTTATCTTAAGAATATTACACTCACTTGATTTGAAATAAAGACTATGTCGGCCATTTCCGAAAAAACATACGACATTATTGTCATTGGTGCTGGCCATGCAGGCTGTGAGGCGGCGCTGGTTGCTGCGCGTATGGGCGCCAAAACCCTCATGCTCACAATGAACCTGGATTCGGTGGCGCAGATGTCCTGTAACCCCGCGATCGGAGGTGTGGCCAAAGGCCACATCGTGCGTGAGATCGACGCGCTGGGCGGCGAAATGGCCAAAGTCACGGACCGGACCGGCATTCAGTTTAAGATGCTTAACACCAGCAAAGGCCCGGCCGTTTGGGCCCCTCGCGCGCAGTGCGACAAAAAAATTTACCAGATGACGATGAAACAAATTCTTGAAGACCAAGAAAATCTCGATCTGAAGCAAGGTGAAGTAAAAGAAATTCTTGTCGACGGGAGCGCCGTCAAAGGAGTTATCACCAGTATACAAACGGTTTATTACGCAAGGTCGGTAATTGTGACAACAGGAACATTTTTAAACGGTCTTATTCACATCGGTGAAGTAACTTTCGGCGGCGGCCGCGCCGGCGACAAACCCTCGGTCGGGCTTTCGGGATGTTTGATGAAACTTGGTTTTGAGATCAAACGCTTAAAAACCGGAACTCCTCCGCGCCTCAACGCGAGATCGATTGATTATTCCCGGCTTGAAGCCCAGCACGGAGATACGGATCCGACCCCTTTCAGTTTCGAGACGGTAAAAATCACACAACCCCAGCTTCCCTGTTACATTACTTACACAGGTGAAGAAACACACCGCATCATAAAAGAAAATCTTCATCGGTCGCCTCTTTACTCCGGGAAAATTCAAAGCCGCGGGCCTAGATATTGTCCTTCTATCGAAGATAAAGTCAATCGTTTCGCTGATAAGGAGAGGCATCAATTATTTTTAGAACCTGAAGGCAGATTCACTCATGAAGTTTATGTAAATGGTTTATCTACAAGTTTTCCACAAGATGTTCAAATAAAAATTGTAAAAAGTATTAAAGGACTTGAAAATGCTGAACTTATGAGATTTGGATATGCTATTGAATATGATTTTTGCCCTCCCACCCAGGTAAAACCTACTCTTGAGACAAAACGCATTGAAAATTTATATCTGGCAGGACAAATCAATGGAACTTCCGGCTATGAAGAAGCCGCTTGTCAGGGTCTCATGGCCGGTATCAATGCGGTGTTGAAGTTAAATAATAAGAAGCCTTTTATCTTGGGCAGATCTGAAGCTTATATTGGTGTTTTGATTGATGACTTAGTCACTAATGGAACGGAAGAACCTTACCGAATGTTCACTTCTAGGGCTGAACACAGGCTTTTACTAAGGCAAGACAATGCTGATAAAAGACTTATGACTTATGGAAATCAGTTTGGGCTCATAGCGAATGGACAGTTTAAGAAATTTGTCGAAAAGCAAAAAGAGATCAATGAATGGGTTGAACGAATCAAAAAAAATAAATTTAAACAAATCTCACTGGATCAATATCTGCGAAGAACTGAAGTAAATTTGAATGACGTTTTGATTATTTTGAACGAACAGATTCAAGACAAGGAAGTCAAAAATCAAATTGAGATTGAAATCAAATACTCGGGCTATGTAGAGCGCGAAAATGGAATGGTCAATCGGCTACGCCAATATGAGGAAAAGAAAATTCCTGTAGCACTAGTTTATACGGAAATCAAAGGACTCAGTCGAGAAGCAAAGGAAAAGTTGGAACGAATTAAACCGCTCTCATTAGGACAGGCTTCTCGTATTTCGGGCATTACGCCTTGTGATTTGTCTGTTTTAGCCGTCTATATCGAAAAACTAAAAAGATCCTCCAAATAAATCCGAAAACCCTGTTTCCACGTGGAAACTGATTTCCTGGATAAAACCCAAGGAAATCATCCTGAGCGAGTCCGCCATAGAAGAACGAGTCGAAGGATCTAATTGAATTCTAATTGACAATTAGGTTTTATTTCAATATCATTTAGTTCATGACCAAAGTCATAGCCATTTGCAATCAAAAAGGCGGCGTTGGAAAAACCAGTACCGCGGTTTCACTTTCTTCTTGCTTGGCGATAGAAGGCAAAAAATGTCTTTTGATCGACTTGGATCCCCAAGGAAATGCCACCAGCGGTGTCGGAGTTGACAAGCAGAAGATTGAAAAGTCAATCTATCATGCGTTGTTGGAAGAAATCGCTTTATCAGAACTTATCATTGAATCCTGCGTTCCAAATCTCTATATTGTTCCATCCAATCATCATCTTTCAGGCGCAGAAGTAGAGCTTGTATCAGAACTTGGACGTGAAGGCCGTCTAAAAAAAGTCCTGACGCAACTGGATCCTTCTTTTGATTTTGTTGTAATTGATTGCCCACCATCTTTTGGGCTTTTAACAATCAACGCTTTAACCGGAGCTCATTCAGTGATCATTCCGATTCAGTGTGAATACTACGCGTTGGAAGGCCTTGGCCAGCTTATAAAAACGATAAATCTTATCAAGGACAACCTGAACGCATCTCTTGAGATTGAGGGTGTGGTCATGACAATGGCGGATTTTCGGACCAATCTTACCCAAGAAGTCATCAACGAAGTAAAAAAGCATTTTGGTGATAAAGTTTACAAAACGATTATTCCTAGAAATATCCGTTTGAGCGAAGCACCCGGATTCGGCAAGCCAATCTTTTTATACGATAAAGATTCAGAAGGAGCTAAAAAATATAAAGAACTCACAAAAGAGTTTTTAATATTTAATTCAAGTTATTTTAATTAAATAGCTTAAATAGGAGAAAGACTATGGATAGAAAAGTGCTGGGCCGTGGTTTGGAGGCTCTTATTCCCATTGAAGATCAAGGGGTCCGCGAGCGGGTTCAGACGTTGAATGTGACACAGATTCATCCGAGCCGTTTCCAGCCCAGACTCACGTTTTCCTCTCAAAAAATTGAAGAACTCGCGCAGTCCATTAAAGAAAAAGGCATCATACAACCGGTCATTGTGCGGACCATCGGTCCTGATCAGTATGAGTTGATTGCCGGGGAAAGACGACTTCGTGCAGCCAAGCATCTGGGGATCACCGAAATTCCGGCGATTGTTCGCCGCGTTCCCGATGCGGATGTGCTTGAAATGTCACTGATCGAAAATATCCAAAGAGAAGAGTTGAACGCCATAGAAGAAGCCAAGGCTTATAGGCGGCTTTCTCACGAATTTGGTTTAACTCAAGACTCAATCGCCCAACGCGTGGGGAAGGATAAATCGTCCGTTTCTAACTTATTGAGATTATTAAGCTTACCAGATAAAATTCAGAATTATTTATTGGAAGATTTCATCACCTTCGGTCATGCCCGAGCTCTTTTATCATTGCAGGACCCCAAGCGACAGCTATCGATCTGTGAAAAGGTCGTTAAAAAAGGACTCTCCGTACGACAGGTAGAATTTTTGACGCAACGTCGATTGGGTCTTAGGAGCGCACAAAGAGTTTCGAGTAAACACGGCGACCATGATTTGAGAAATTTAGAGAGAAAACTCGAACAGGCACTCGGAACAAAGGTACGCATTCATCATGGAAAAAAACGGGGAAAGATTGAAATCGAATACTATTCTTTGGATGACCTTGACCGTATCCTTAAATTGCTGCGTATTGACAACTAAAAGGATATCTTTTAGACTAACAGCCCTATGCCGGAATCAACCCTTGTTTTGATAAAGCCTGATGGTTTACAGAAGTCTCTCACAGGCAATATCTTGACACGTCTTTCCGAGACAAAACTGGTTATCATTGCCGCTAAGATAAAGGCAGTGTCACGCCAATTGGCCGAAGAGCACTATTGCTACATGAAGGAGAAGCCGTTTTTTGAGGAGATCGTGAAATACCTTATGGGCGAATACCACACCAAGCGGGTGATGGCTGTCGTTTATTACGGCGAAGACGCGATCCAAAAGGTAAGGCAGGTTTGCGGCGCTACGAATCCCGAAGAGGCCGCTCCCGGCACGATCCGCGGCTCCTTTGGCCGCATCACAACCAAGGGCGTTTATGAAAATGTGATCCACGCCTCCGGCAATTCCCAAGACGCCGAACGGGAAATCAAACTTTGGTTTGAGCCGGATGAGATTGTTTTTGATAACTTGTATCCCGCCAAAGAAGCAACCCGTTCCTCTAAGAAAAAGGTATGGGCCTAAAAAGCAACATTTTATGATTATCAGTATGACCGGTTTTGGCCGGTCGGAGCTCAAATCTCCCTTAGGTCTTATCCGCGTGGAACTCAAGACCGTCAATCACAAGTATTTCGAAATGTCTTCGCGCCTACCGGGGCATTTGAATGAATTTGAAGACACGATCCGTAAAGTGATTTCTCAAGAGGTCCGCCGCGGCAAGATAAACGTTTTTATCTCATGTCCGGACCCTTCTTCTTTTTCAAGCCGCCTTTCACTGAATGAAGCACTTGCGAAAGAAGTGTTCCAGAAAATAAAACGGCTCGAGAAAGTGTTGAATTTAAAAGGCGGAGGAAAAAATCCGGGCGTCGGCGACGGTGTGATTTTGAAAGAAGTGCTTCATTATCCCGATGTGCTCACCAAAGACGTTTCGTATGAAGGACGGAATCTCTTTTCGCGTGAGCTTGAAAAAGCCGTTGCGCTCGCAGTGAAAAATCTAAAAACTTCGCGGATTCAGGAAGGAAAAGCGCTTGAGAAAGACATCAAAAACCGGATTTTGGAGATGAGAAAATCTTTGAAACTCATCGAAAAACGCCTCCCGGTCCTGGCCAGGGAATATAAAAAATCTTTGGCGGCGAAGATGAAAGAATTCGTAAAAAACGGAAATCTGGATCAGGAACGCCTGACTTTGGAGGTGGCGCTTTATGTAAAAAATTCCGACATTTCCGAAGAAGTCACACGCCTTAAAAGCCACATGGACGCAATGCTGAAAACTTTTTCGGAAAGCGGCGAGCTTGGAAGAAAAATCGATTTTATCGCCCAGGAGATGACCCGCGAGTCCAACACGATGGGCGCCAAATCAAGCGATGTCGCGGTCGCCGGCTGTGTGATTGCGATCAAAAGCGCGATAGAAAAAATAAGAGAGCAGGCACAAAATGTTGAGTAAACGCGCAGCGTTTACGACATCCACCGTGCGTTTTGGCGGATCGAGTAGGGTGGGGCGTCTTTTTGTAATTTCCGCTTCCTCGGGCACGGGAAAGACGACGCTTGCGCATGTCCTTCTAAAAGAAGACCTTAATCTCATTCAATCTGTTTCTTATACGACGCGTTCGCCGCGCGGCAATGAGGTGAACGAAAAAGATTATCATTTCGTGACGATGAAAGAATTTTTGGAGATAAAAAGGAAAAAAGGGTTTTTGGAATGGGCCGATGTTTTCGGAAGATACTACGGCACGCCGAAAAAAGAGGTGGCCGAGCATCAGAAAAACGGAAAAGACGTGCTACTTCTGATTGATGTGCAAGGCGCTAAAAAGATAAAGAAGATACGCCCTGACGCCGTGTTTATTTTCCTGGCGCCGCCGTCTAAGGAAGAACTTCGCAAACGTCTTGAGAAGCGCGGCACCGAATCTAAAAAAGAGATCAACCGGCGTCTTCGCGTGGCGACGCGTGAGCTGGTGGAGCTCAATGACCCGGCGCTTTGCGACTACCGGATTGTGAACCGGGATATCAATAAAGCGCGGGAAGTATTGAGGGCTATTATCAACGCGGAGAGAAATCATTGAAAGATAAAAAAAATGTTTTATTGGGTGTCAGTGCCTCAATTTCGGCTTATAGAGCCTGCGATTTGATCACAGATTTAAGAAGTGCAGGCTTCAACGTAAAAGTCGTTATGACGAAGGATGCCCATCACTTCATTACGCCGCTGACACTTCAAAGTTTTTCTGGAAATGAAGTCATTCAAGATTTTTTTTCGGTTCCCGGACGCACAACACCGGTGCACATAGAGCTCGCGAGGGAATGCAATCTTATTTTAGTTGCGCCGGCAACCGCGGACATCATCGCGAAACTCGCTCACGGCCTTGCGGATGATGTTTTGAGCTGCGCGGCCTTGGCCAGTGAAGCGCCGCTGGTGATTGTTCCGGCGATGAATGAAAAGATGTACGCCCACAAGTTCACCCGGGAAAATATAAAGAGGCTTAAGGACAACGGCGCGAAAATTATCCCGCCGATACACGGCCATCTCGCCTGCAGTGTCGAGGGCATGGGCCATATTGCCGAAAATAAAGATATCCTTCAAGCGGTCCGCACTTCTTTGTCTTTAAAGTGATTCGGCTCCCACGCAGGAAACTCCGATTTCTTATCGCTTTCGGCCCAACTCAGGAACCGATAGACCCCGTTCGCTTTATTTCCAATTATTCAACTGGCACCATGGGCCTGTATCTTGTCCAAGCCGCAAAAAAAAACGGGCACCGTGTGACCTCGCTGGAATGTCCCGGGAAAATAAAAACGGCGGTGGAGCTCGAAAAAAGTTTACTAAAATCCCTGCCCGGCCATCATGTTCTCATCATGGCCGCCGCGGTGTGTGACGTCCGGCCGGAGAAAATATCGGCGAATAAAATCAAGAAAGACAAGCTATCTTCCATCCTTCTAACAAAAAATCCGGATATCTTGGCCGGTCTTGCCAAAAAAAAGAAAAAAGGCCAGATTTTTATCGGTTTTGGTCTTGAATCATCCGGCCTTCTCAAAAACGGCCGGAAGAAATTAAAAAGCAAAAACCTGGAACTTATAGTTTTACAGAAGGTTACAAAAAAAGAAACGCCGTTCGGGGAAAAGAATATACACGCTTATGTGTTGGAAAAATCAGGAAAGATCGAGGAATTTCGTTCGGTGTCGAAAAGAGATCTTGCACGTTTTCTCATTGGGAAAGCCGAAAAACTCGCCTCAGGAAATTATACGTGACGGATTTTATGCTTTCTGATAAATTACAAGGCCCGAACCAAAATTTTGTAGAGACTGGCGCGATGGCCGAGCAGTTAGGCAGCGGTCTGCAAAACCGCGTACACCGGTGCGACTCCGGTTCGCGCCTCGGGATTGGAAATTCGCGCCGGGGTGGCGGAACTGGCAGACGCACAGGACTTAAAATCCTGTATCCTTCGGGGTGTGCGGGTTCAACTCCCGCCCCCGGCAGCGTTTTAAAATTTTTTCGGGTGCGTAGCTCAGTTTCCGCCACAAAGCGTTGGCGGAGAAAAGGTCACTAGATCTTTGTAATTGGCGAATTTTTTCGCGCACAGAGCTCAGGGCAATTAGCTCAGTTGGTTAGAGCGTTTCCTTGACATGGAAAAGGTCACAGGTTCGAGTCCTGTATTGCCCACGCTCTACGCGAAAAAATTTGCCGAGTGTTAGATCGGCGCACCGACTTGTGAAGCGTAGGGCGCCGAGTCAATAAATAAGGTTAAGATGAGAGAAATACTAGCTCTACTTTTTGTTGTATGTATTTTTGTTGTCACAATATATTTGGCAGCAGCGAAATCTCTTGATTACAAATTGGTAGCGTCTATTTTAACAGCTTGTATTATAGGGGGTTTTGCAATAGCTTACGGCAATTTCATAAAAAAACTCAAATGGGGTCAAGTAGAAATTGAGACAGCAAAAAAAGAAATAGGGGAAATTAAAGAATCAGCCATTGATGATATAAAAAATGAAATAAAGATCCAAAAAGTTTCTCTTTCATCTTTAATTGATACTGCGAAAGAACTTCAAAATAAGATAGAAGAACAAAAACGGAAGGTGGAAAAACTTAACGACTCTGCAGAAAAAACTAAATCTGACATAGAAAAACTCAGTCAAGCATCTAAGAAAATAGCTTTGATTCAAATTAAGACTACCTATTTGGTGCTGGAGACTAAGAACGAGTTTGGAACACCTAGGGCTGTTGCAGCTATTGAAGAAGTCAATCGTGATCTAAATCGTGTTTTGGAGGAAGTTATCCCAGATCCTGTCGCAAGATCTGCTTGGGTAAGTGATCTCCAAGACAAATTACCACCTCGAAAATGACAAAAATAGCCGACCGATACACCGACCTCGACAAACTTCGTCACAGCTGCGCTCATGTTCTCGCGCAGGCCGTGAAGCGCAAGTACCCTCACGCGAAGCTGGGGTTTGGTCCTCCGGTGGAAGGGGGGTTTTATTATGATATCCATCTTTCGGAGCCTTTGAGCGACGAGGACTTGGCGGAAATTGAAAAAGAGATGTCAAAGATTGTCGAGGCCAATTATCATTTCGAAAAAAAAATTGTTTCGCCGGGTGACGCGCACCGCATCTTCCGCGACAAAAATGAAACCTTTAAACTGGAAACGATCAATCAGTTGGAAGGGAATGAGGAACTTTCTATTGTAGTCGACGGCGAGTTCACGGATCTTTGCAAATACCCGCATGTGGAAGCAACCGGTTTGATCAAAGCTTTTAAATTAACGAGCATCGCCGGCGCGTATTGGAAAGGCAATGAACAGAATCCCGTCATGCAGCGCATCTACGGCACAGCGTTTTTTTCAAAAAAGGAGCTCGATGAATTTTTGCGCGTGCGGGAGGAAGCCAAAAAACGCGACCACCGGAAAATTGGCAAGGAGCTCGATTTTTTTTCGATCCAGGAGGACGGAGGCCCGGGGCTTATTTTTTATCACCCGAAAGGCGCGCTTTTAAGGCATTTGATTGAACAATTCGTGAAGGAAGAACATTTGAAACACGGCTACCAGTTTGTAATCGGGCCGCAGATCTTAAAAAGCGACATCTGGGTGCGGTCGGGGCATTTTTCTTATTATAAAGAAAACATGTTTGTATTTAAAACCGAGGATGAAAAAGAGTACGCAATCAAGCCGATGAATTGCCCCGGCCACATGTTGATTTATAAGACCCGGGGCCGGAGTTACCGCGATTTGCCGCTGCGGTTTTTTGAAATGGGCAACGTCTGCCGCAATGAAAAGTCGGGGGTGCTCCACGGGCTTTTGCGCGTCCGCAATTTCACGCAGGACGACGCCCACATTTTTTGTTTGCCGGAAGGCTTGAGGCATGAAATCATGAACGTCGTCGAATTTATTTTTTACGTGCTCGACACGTTCGGGTTTAAAGAAAGAGAAATTGAAATCAGCACGCGTCCCAAAGATTCGATTGGGACCGATGAAGACTGGCGGAGGGCCACGGACGCTTTGAAAGGAGCTCTCGAGGAAAAAGGAGTTACGTATAAAATTTGCGAGGGCGAGGGCGCTTTTTACGGGCCGAAGATTGACATCAAAATAAAAGACGCGCTCGGGCGTTCGTGGCAGTGCAGCACGATTCAGTGCGATTTTGCACTCCCGGAACGGTTTGAGCTCGAATATACCGGGCCCGACGGCGCAAAACACCGGCCCGTCATGATCCACCGCGCGATCCTGGGCAGTGTGGAGAGGTTCATGGGGACGCTCTTGGAACATTATTCCGGAGCTCTCCCATTTTGGCTTTCTCCGGTTCAAATTTCCATGATTCCCGTGGCGGAGGCGCATGAAAATTACGCAAAGAAAGTTTTAAAAAATTTCGGAGCCGAGGGGTTCCGCGCGGAAATAAAAGTTTCTTCCGAAACGCTCGGCAGCCGCATCCGCACCGCGCAGAATGAAAAAATTCCTTATATGATCGTCGTGGGCGATAAAGAAGTCCAGTCCGGAAAGATTGCTGTCCGGTCCAGAAATTTAGGTGACCTGGGGCAAGTGGCGCTTGCCGAATTTATGGAAAAAATAAAAAAGGAAGCCAAGGACAAACAATGAAAAAACAAGGGGGTGACTATCTCTAAAAGTTACATACGCATCAATGAGGGCATTCGTGTCCCTCAGGTAAGGCTGATTGACCAGGATGGCAACGCGGCGGGGGTTGTCGCTATCGATCAGGCGCTTCGCATGGCCAAAGACGCCGAGCTCGATCTTGTGGAAGTCGCGGCCCAGGCCGTGCCGCCGGTCTGCCGGATCATCGATTTTTCCAAATTCAAATACGATCAGGAAAAAAAGGAAAAGGAAGCCCGCAAGAAACAAAAGGTCATTCACCTGAAGGAAATCAAATTTCACCCGTTTATCGAGGAAAATGATTATCAGGTGAAGTTTCACAGTCTCGAGCGGTTTTTGAAACACGGGGACAAGGCCAAAATCACGATGGTGTTCCGCGGCCGCGAGATGAATTATATATCGACGGGCCGCAAGGTCCTCGAGCGCTTGGCGCAGGAAATCGCGCCGCTCGGTGAGGTCGAAAAGGCCCCGTATATGGAAGGCAGGATGATCACAATGATTATCATGCCCAAATAATGTAAATGAGGGAATGAAAATGCCAAAATTAAAAACCAATAAATCAGTCAGCAAGCGTTTTCGCGTCACGAAGAGCGGAAAATTCAAAAAGATGCGCGCGGGAAAGCGTCATCTTCTTACGGGACGCTCCGGCAAGAGAAAAAGACACTTGAGGGAAAGCGATCTTGTGAGCAAAGGAATGGAAAGACAAATCAGGAGGTTATTGCCTTATGCCTAGAGCCGCAACCGTTCCGGCGGGCCGGAGAAGAAGGAAGAAATTTTTAAGACGCGCCAAAGGTTTTGTCGGAGGCCGCCGGAAACTTTACCGGACCGCGCGCGAGACGGTACAGCGCGCGCTCGCGTTCGCCACGCGCGACCGCCGAGATTCGAAATCCGTGATTCGCAAGCTTTGGATCACCCGGATCTCGGCGGGCGCCAATGAAAACGGCTTGACCTATAGCCGTTTTATCGGCGGCCTTAAAAAAGCCAAGGTGAATCTCGACCGCAAAATTCTAGCGGATCTTGCCAACAGCGACAAGAAAATTTTCGCTGAACTCGTAAAAATCGCCAAAGGTTGATGATCGAAGCGTTAAAGCATCTTGAGGTTGACGCGCAAAAAGAGCTCTCTCTTTTGTTTGACTCCAGCCTGCTTGAAGAGCTGAAAGTCAAATATCTGGGGCGTAAAGGTCTTTTTGCGTCCATTTCTGCACGGATCTCGGAGGTGGCTCCTGAAGAGCGGCGTTTAGCCGGACAGGAAATGAACCGCGTCAAACGCACGCTCGAAGCGCTTTTCTCGGACAAAGAAAATTCTTTAAAGACCGAGGGAAAATCCCCAAAAAGTCATGTTGATATGACCATGCCGGGGACTTTTTATGCTCCCGGCAGTTTGCATCCCCTCACAAGAGTCATTATGGACATTACGCGCATTTTCGAGCGTTTGGGGTTCACGCTGGTTGACGGGCCGGAAGTCGAAACGGAACACGCTAACTTCGAAGCGCTCAACATTCCTTTAAATCATCCCGCGCGTGACAGCTTCGACACTTTTTATCTGGAAAACGGAAAACTTTTGAGAAGCCAGACCTCGACGGTCCAGATACGTGTCATGGAAAAAACGAAACCGCCGCTTAAGATCATTGCTCCCGGCAAGGTTTACCGGCCTGACGCGACGGACGCAACACATTCTTTCATGTTTCACCAGATCGAAGGTCTCATGGTGGATGAGGGCGTAAAATTTTCTGATTTAAAAGGGGTGCTTCTCGCGTTTGCGAAAGAATTTTTTGGTTCTTCCACAAAACTGCGTTTTCGCCCGCATTTTTTTCCTTTCACCGAACCCAGCGCCGAGATTGATATCTATTCCGAAACCAGAGGCTGGCTTGAGATTTTAGGGGCCGGTCTGGTGCATCCGAATGTTTTGCGCGGCGTGAAAATCGACCCTGAAAAATACACCGGATTTGCATTTGGAATGGGCGTTGAGCGCATAGCCATGCTTAAGTATGGCGTTGAAGACATACGCCAATTTTTTGAAAATGACATTCGATTTTTAAGGCAGTTTTAAGGAGAAGAATGGAAAAAGAATTAATTTTAAAATTAAACAAAAATTTTGAGCAAACCGCTTTTGAAAAAGATGGAGTAGAATTTTGGTTCGCACGTGATATTCAGATTTTACTTGAGTATAACGAATGGAGAAATTTCTCCCAAGTTATAGAAAAAGCCAAAATTGCCTGCCAGAATTCAAAACAAAGAATAATGGACCATTTTGTTGACGTCAACAAAATGGTCAAATTAGGTTCTGGGAGCGAACGAGAAATCGACGATATCATGCTTACGCGGTATGCATGTTATTTGATAGCTCAGAATGGAGATTCCAGAAAAGAATCCATAGCTTTTGCCCAGAGCTATTTTGCCATTCAAACCCGTAAACAAGAGCTTCTCGAAGAGCGTATCAAGCTGGTTGAAAGACTTCACGCCAGACAGAAATTGATAGCTACGGAGACAGAGCTTTCCGGACTCGTTTATGAGCGCGGAGTTGATGGCCAAGGTTTTGGAAGGATAAGGAGCAAGGGAGATCAAGCGTTATTTGGCGGCCATACAACTCTTCAAATGAAAAGTAAGCTTGGTGTTCCTGAAAATCGGCCTTTAGCAGACTTTTTACCAACCATTACGATCAAAGCAAAAGACTTAGCAGCTGAAATCACCAATTTCAATGTTAGAAAACAAGACCTTAAGGGGGAGAACCCCATTACAGGCGAGCACATCAAAAACAATAAAGATGTTCGTGATTTGTTGGCTAAAAGCGGAATCAAGCCGGAGAATCTGCCCGCGGAAGAAGACATCAAAAAGCTTGAGCGTAGAGTTAAATCCGAAGATAAAAAAATGATAACTCACGAAAAAAAAGCGAAAAAGGAAAAAGATTGAAAACGCGCTTAAGCAAAGATGAAATATTGGATCGTTTTCGTACTTGTTGTCAGAAACTTGGCGAAGTTCCAGGAGGAATGGTTTTTTGTAAAATTGCCCGACTTAAACAAAGCGATATTTTGTATTATTGGCCACGCTTTTCTGAGCTTGTAAAAGAATGTGGAGAAATGCCTCAAGGATGGCAAATTAAAATTCCTGAGGCCAAGCTTTTTGAAGATTACGCAAGAGTGTGTCTTCATTTGAAAAAGATTCCGACTATAAATGAACTTAGAATTCAAACTCGTTTACTGAAAACTTGTACTCAACACACGACATTATCAGAACGTTTCGGGTCTATTGGTGAGTTTGACAATAAATTTAGAAATTGGTTGAAAGAACAATCAAGCGACCTACACAAAATTCTTAATTTTTCCGGTTGGAAACGCCCTATTGCGCCTACGAAATCCAGAGGATCTCAGCAAGTAGATTCAAGTACTTATTCTTTCTATCCTTATCTTCCCGCATGTTTGCAGACTTTAAATATTATGAGCCGAGGAGAAATTCCTCAAAATGCCGAAAAGGATTTGTCAGTACAAACACTTTTTGAGCGGCGCTGTTCTGATGCTTTTCGATGCCTCGGATTTGAAATTACTGGTCTAGGCCAAGGGAAAGGGAGATCGGCGGATTGTGTTGCGATTGCGACTCGTGAGAGATTTGCTCTAATTATTGATGCAAAATCCAGAGCCGAAGGTTATGTTCTCGGGACTGAAGATAGGAAGTTTTTAGAGTACGCAATTAATCATGGAAAGGATCTCCAGTCCAAAGGAATTGATAGAATATATCTTATTGTCATCTCATCATCTTTCCAAGATAGCGATCTTGAAAAATTGAGAACATATTTAACTAATTCTCCTATAAGAAGCGTCACACTTCTAACAGCAAATGCCACAATGCGCATCGTCGAAGATAGTATTCGTGAACGCCATTCTTTTACCCTTAGCTACCTGGAAAAAATATTTTTTAGTGACAAAATAATTTCAGAGTAAACAAATGAAACTACCCATAACTTGGCTTAAAAAATACATTGATGTAAAACTTTCGCCGGAAAAATTGGCGGAGGTTTTGACGATGTCCGGCACCGCTGTAGAAAAAATCGAGAAGAAAGACGGCGAAGCGGTTCTTGAGATTGAAGTGACAACCAATCGTCCGGATTGTCTAAGTGTTCTGGGACTCGCTAAGGAAGTCTCGGCGTTGACGGGGAAGAAAATAAGAATACCCTCTGTCTATAATGAGCAATCACGTAGGGGCGCGATTCATCGCGCCCCTACTCCTTCTGTCAAAGTTCTAATTGACGCGAAGAAAGCTTGCCCCAAGTACACGGCGCGATTGATTCAAAACGTGACGGTCAAAGAGTCTCCTCAAGAGATAAAAAATTATTTGGAATGGTCTGGTATCCGCTCGATCAGCAATGTCGTCGATGCAACCAATTTTGTTCTTTTGGAAATGGGCCAGCCGTTCCACGCGTTTGACCGGGATAAGATCAAAGACCA
>Ga0209515_10004082_pt1 | contig 20068 bp, 19 predicted proteins | sample Subgroupgradi54m_FD_187454 | JGI IMG/M metagenome (GOLD analysis project Ga0209515, IMG submission 187454) | Subsurface groundwater microbial communities from S. Glens Falls, New York, USA - GMW60B uncontaminated upgradient, 5.4 m (SPAdes)... ...
CCTGCGCCGTCAGCCTCTCCATCCGCCCGCGTCCCACCACCTTCCCGCGGCGGAGCACCGTCACCTCGTCGGCGAAGGCCACGACCTCCCGCAGCTTGTGCGTGATCATCAGCACGGACAGGCGCCCGGCGCGGGTCATGTCGTGGAGCAGGCCCAGGATCTCGTCGGCCTCCCCGGGGGTGAGCACCGAGGTCGGCTCGTCCAGGATGAGGATGCGACAGTCGAGGTAGAGCTGCTTGAAGATCTCCACCTTCTGCTTCTCGCCCGCCGCCAGCGTGCTGACCGGCGCCGACAGGTCGACCTTGAAGGGCATGTCGGCGAGGAACTCGTGCATCCGGTCGTGCTCGGCGGTCCAGTCGACGCGGAGGCGCAGGTCGGCGCGCGCGAGCGAGAGGTTCTCGGCGACGGTCATGCTCGGCACCAGCGTGAAGTGCTGGTACACCATGCCGACACCGAGCGCGTGCGCCTGGCGGGGACTGCGGACGACGCGGGCGACGCCGTCGAGGACGACCGCGCCCCGGTCGGGGAGGTGATACCCCATCACGCACTTCACGAGCGTGCTCTTCCCGGCGCCGTTCTCGCCGAGGAGGGCGTGGAACGATCCGGGCTCGAGCGTCAGGGACACGTCGTCGAGGGCGACCAGCGCGCCGAACTGCTTGGTCATCCCCGCGACTTCGAGGCGCGGCGGGGCGGCGTCGGGCGTGCCGCCCCGGCCCGCTCTCGCGAGCCGCTCGACGACGCCCTGGCCACCTGGCATCATACTCACCTCGACCGTGATGGATGGACGCCGGGATCGCGCGGCGTCCGGTCCGCTGCTAGCCGGCGTAGGTGCGGGTGGGGGCCGGGAAGCCGCAGCTGGTGCCGTCGGTCACCTGCACCTCGTCCTCCCAGGGCAGCCGATACTTCCCCGCCACGAGGTCGTGCATGTAGGTGTACGGGCAGTCCTGCGCGCCCCCGCGCACGGCCACGTAGCCGCGATGGCCGAACTGGTAGGGGTTGTTCTCGACGCTCCACACGCGGCGCGCCTCGTCGGCCAGCCGCGGGCGCACCTCGCCCGTGATGATCTCGTCGGGGATCCCGTTGCCCGTCACCAGCGGCGTGCCGTCGAAGTTGACGATCATCCCTTCGCCCATCGAGTTGAAGGTGCCGTCGGTGCCGCACATGCAGACGTTGGCGGTGTACATGAGGTTGCAGAACGAGTTGGCCTGGTTGGTGACGTGCCAGGAGTGGCGGATGGGCGCCGTGTAGCCCGCGGTCCGGAGCATGATGTTCGCCCCCTTGTAGGCGCACTCCCGCGCCATCTCGGGGAGCATCCCGTCGTGGCAGATGATGAGGGCGATCTTGCTGCGGTTCGGGCCCTCGCAGACCGGGATGCCGAGGTTGCCCGGCTCCCACGGCTCGACGGGCACCCAGGGGTGCATCTTGCGGTAGTAGAGCTTGAGCTGGCCGCGGTCGTCGACGACGATCCCGCTGTTGTACGGGTTGCCGCCGGGGTTGTGCTCCATGATCGAGAAGCAGCCCCAGATCTTCTCGCGCGCGCAGGCGGCCTTGAAGGCGGCGACCTCGGGGCCCTCGAGCCGGCACATGATCTCGGGGTTGGTGTCCATGGACAGGCCGTGCAGCGAGTACTCGGGGAACACCACGAGGTCCATCGTCGGCATGTTCTTGCGGGCCTTGGTGACCATGGCGTCGATCTTGTTCGTCTGCGCGGCGAGATCGGCCTTGGTGACGACGACGGGAAGCTGGAGCTGCACCAGCCCGATCACGACGCCCTCCGGAGACTTGTTCAACCCACCCAGTCCGCTCATGGGGCTACCCTCCTCTGGCGAATGTGGCCCCCCTGGTCGAGCGCCGGCTTCGCCGGCGCCGTCCGGGAGGAGGTTCGGAAGGGGGCGGAGCCCCCCTCCGAGGAAGCTCACGCCGCTACCCTCCTCTGGAAATTGTCGACCCCCTGTTCGAGCGCCCGCTTTGCCGGCGCCAGCCCCGGGGGGAGGTTCGGAAGGGGGCGGAGCCCCCCTCCGAGAATCTTACTTCGTCACGCTCAGCTCGCCCGGCGCGCCGACCAGCGTGCGCCGCGTCGAGGAGGTCGCGATCATGATCAGCAAGGTTAGCACGTAGGGCGCGGCGTTGAAGAGGTAGTAGCCCCCCGTGACGCCCACGGATTGCAGCGCGGGGCCGAGCGCGCTGGCGCCGCCGAACAGCAGGGCCGCGAGGAGACACAGCATCGGATCCCATCGCGCGAAGATCACGAGGGCGACGGCCATGAGGCCCTGGCCGCTCGAGATGGCCTCGTTCCAGCTTCCCGGGTAGTACAGCGAGAGGAAGGATCCCCCGACGCCGGCCAGGAAGCCGCCCGCCACGGTGCTCAGCAGCCGGACGCGGGTGACCGCGTAGCCCATGGTGCGGGCGGCGTCCGCGTTGTCGCCGACCGCGCGGACGGCGAGGCCCCACCGCGTGTTGTGCAGGCCCCAGAGCATGACCGGGGCGAGGGCCGCGCCGATGATGAACAGCGCGTTCACCTCGAGCGCCGCCCGCACCGCCGAGCTGCCGCTCCACCAGCCGAGCGGGATGGCGGGCAGGCGCGGCGCCCTCGGGTGGATGAAGGGCTTGCCGAGGTAGAAGGCGAGGCCGAGCCCGAACAGCATCAGCGCGATGCCGACCGCGATGTCGTTGACGCGCGGCCGCGCGCACACCGACGCGTGGATCGCGCCGAGCCCGACCCCGCTGAGTCCCGCGACGAGCACGCCCAGCCAGGGCCAGCCGGTGAGGTAGGAGATGCCGTACGCGCTCATCGCGCCCATGACCAGCGTGCCCTCGAGCCCGAGGTTGATCCGGCCGCTCTTCTCGGTCAGGCACTCGCCGAGGCTGACGAACAGGAACGGGGTGCTGGCGCGGATGGCGCCGCCCAGCACGGCGAGGGGAACGCCCCACCACCCGAGCGCTTCCATGTCAGGCCGGCTCCTGCCGCAGGACGCCGTCGGGCTCGAAGGCCGGCGCCGGCTGGAAGACGCGGAAGCGGCCGTACAGCGGCTCGCTGGCGAGGATGACGAGGAAGATGATGCCACGCATCACCTGGACCGACGCGTCCGGCAGGTCGTGCCACCGCTGCAGCAGGCCGCCGCTCGCCTCGAGACCGCCGAGCAGGACCGCGACGGGAATGACCGCGAGGGGATTCTGGCGCGCGAGGAAGGCGACGAGGATTCCCGTGTAGCCATAGCCGACGACCAGGGAGGAGCTGGCCCGGCCGTGCACGGCGGCGATCTCCGTCATGCCCGCGAGGCCGGCGGCCCCGCCGGCGATGAAACAGGTGACGAGGGCGAGCCGGCCGACCGACAGGCCCGCCATGCGAGCCGCGCGCCCGTTGCCGCCCACGATGCGGGCGGCGAACCCGAACACGGTGTGCTGCATGAGCACCCAGGTGGCCACGCACGCGACGACGCCGAAGACCAGGCCCCAGTGGACGTCCATGCCCGGGATCAGGCCGATCATGTTCCGCTCGCCGATGGGCCAGCTCGACGGCCGGTGCACGATGGCGGGGTCGCGCATCGGGCCGGTGACGAGGTGGTTCATCAGGGCGATGGCGATGTAGTTGAGGAGCAGGCTGCTGATCGTCTCGTTGACGCCGCGGTAGTGGCGGAGGCCGCCGGCGAGGGCGATCCAGAGCCCGCCGGCGCCGATGCCGGCCAGCAGCATCGCCGCGACCACCGCCGGCGGTGGGAGGGCCGGCACCACGGAGGCGATCGCCACCGTGGCGACGGCGCCGATGACCAGGGCGCCCTCGCCGCCGATCACGATGAGCCCGAGCTGCGCGGGCAGGGCGGTGCAGAGCGCGGTCAGCATCAGCGGCGCCGCGCGCTGCAGCGTGTTCTGCCAGGAGAACCACGTCCCGAACGCGCCGCTGTAGATCGTCTGGTACACCGCGAGCGGGTTGGCGCCGGCGAATGCCACGAAGATCCCGAAGAGGATCAGCGACACCGCCAGCGCGCCCGCCGGGATAGTCAGCGCCTCGGCGGCCCCCCGCGGATTGCCACCGAGCGCGCGCATCAGCTTCGGGTCGAGCCGATCACGCCCTCGACGAGCCAGTCCATGGACTCCAGCCACACGTCGGTCTGGCCGTGGGCCTTCCCGGCGGCGATCACGGTCTTGCCGGAGTTGTCCTTCAGCGGGCCGTTGTAGATGACGAAGGTGCCGTCCATGAACTTCGCCCGGGCGCTGTCCGCGTGCTTGCGCGCCCTCTCGCTCACCGGCCGGCCGTAGGGCGCGTTGCGCACGATGCCTTCCTTGAGGCCGCCGCGCAGGAGGTGGGGCCAGGACTTGCCCTCGCGCAGCCACTTGACGTAGTCCGTGTAGACCTTCTCCCAGTTCCACTCGGCGCCCCCGAGGTAGCGCTTCGGCGCCAGCGCGGACTGGTTGACGTGGTAGCCGGACGAGTAGATGCCGCGCTTCTCGGCCGTCTCGATCACGACCTTCGGGCTGTCGACGTGGCAGGTGACGACGTCGATGCTTTGGTCGGCGAGGCTGTTGACGGCTTCCGCCTCCTTCACCGGCAACACCCAGTCGCCCGTGAAGATGACCTGCGTGGTGGCCTTCGGGTTCACCACCCGGGCGCCGAGCGTGAACGAGTTGATGTTGCGGAGCGACGCGGGATAGGGCTTGGCCCCCACGAAGCCGAGCTTCCCCGACTTCGAGGTGTACCCGGCCACGATCCCGGCGATGTACTGCGCCTCGTCGATGTAGCCGTTGTAGCTGCCCGCGTTCGTCGGCATCCCTTCCTTCCAGACGGTCGGGGCGGCGTGGAGGAACTGCACCTTCGGATACTTGGCGGCGACCTTCAGCATGTGCTCCCAGTAGCCGAACGACGTCGCGAAGATCAGCCCCGCGCCGTCCAGGTTGACCATGCTCTCCATCGTCTTCTGCACCTGGATGGTTTCGGGGACGTTCTCCTCCTCCACCACCTTGACGCCGTCGATCTTCTTCAGCGCGGCGACGCCCTGCGCGTGGCCCTGGTTCCACCCGTAGTCGTCCTTGGGGCCGACATAGGCGGCGCCGACCACCAGGGCCGCCGCGCCGGAAGCGCGCGGGACGCGGAGGCTTGCCGCCGCTCCGGTGGCCCCCGCGGCAGCGATCATCTTCAGCACGGTGCGTCGTGAGATCCCGCTCTGCGAAGGCTTCATTGCCATCCTCCTTGGCGTGTCCGGCTGAAAGTGCTCGGCCGGCTCGGTGCGCGCGACCCTACACCTTCGGCCTTTCGCGTGTCAATGTCTCGTCGCGCGCCGCGCTCAGATCTTCCAGCCCACCCGCTCCGCGGTCGCGCGGCCCATGATCCACTCGCGATCCTCGCTCGACAGGAAGTCGAGCGCCTCGGTGAAGAGCCGCACGGCGTCCGAGTAGGGGCAGGGCAGGCGCGAGAGATCGGTGCCCCACAGCATGCGGCGCGGCCCGAACGCGTCGTAGACACGCCGGATGTGCTGGTGCAGGCCGCGGAACGGGTAGGGCTCGCTCGAGTAGCAGGGCAGCGCCGAGACCTTGGCGGCGACGTTCGGGTAGCGGGCCAGCGCCAGCGTCTGGTCGAGGTCGCGGAACGCCGCGTCGTCCTTCTGGTCGACGGGGAGCGCGAGGTGGTCGATGATCAAGCGCAGCCGCGGGTGGCGGGCGGCGATCGGGCCGATCACGCCCGCCTGCCTCGGGACGAAGATCATCATCGGGACGCCGGCCCGCTCCGCGGCGGCCCAGAGCCAGTCGAGCGAGCCGTCGGTGAGCCAGGCCTGCCAGAGCGGCAGGTGAAAGGTCAGGCGGATGCCGAGCATGCCGGGCTGCTCAAGCCAGCGCGCCACCTGCCGCTCGCCGTCGGGCGCCTTGGGGTCGAAGCGACCCATGACCGCGAAGCGGTCGGGGTACTTCCGGGCGGCGGCGAGGCAGTCGGTGTTGTCGTCGCCGACCCAGGATGGCGGCACCAGCACGGCGCGCGCGACGCCGGCGCCGTCCATCGCGCGCAGCACCTCTTCCGCGCTCAGCGAAGGGCCGTGGGCGTGGGCCGCGCGGCCCGGCGGCCACGGGCGGCTCGGCGTGTCGGGGCTCCAGACGTGGATCTGCGCGTCGACGATCGTCATGGGCATGGGTCGTCCTTTCGGCGTCGTAATCGCAGCGACCGTAGCGCCGGCACGGCACGGGCGCAAGCCTGTTGAAGTCCGGGGTAGCTCTTCGGCCCCGGACAGCCGCTCGACGCGGCGACGCACTTCCTGGCCCGCAGCGACGCCGGCGACCGGCTCACCGGCCGTTCATTGGCACGCCGTAATACCGCACATGCCCACTCACCACCGAGCGCAGCCACCTGCCCACCTCCGGGATCGGGTCGTGCAGCGCGGTCGCCAACGGAGTGTTCTCGCTCGTCTACGGCCAGGTACCTGCCCGCCTCCGGGACGGGTCGTGCAGCCGTCGCCACAGCTCGGCTTCACCCCGCCCGAGCTGGAGCCGATGGCGCGGCCGCTACGTGCTCATCCCCTTGAGCGGCGCCACGCGCGGCCACCCGACGCACTCGGTGCCGGCGGTGTGGAGGCCACACCTGAAGGTGTTCCTCGTGACACTGCCATGACGTCAGCCCCCTGACGATTTCGACGCGGCGCTCGCCACCGCTCGTTGTGTGCTGGCGCCGGAACCGCCCGAAACTGAAGCGCAGCGCGCAGCGCGTACAGGTGGCACGAGGGGTGCACGCGCCCGCACGCGGCCCGTCTTCTTCCACTTCAGTCAACTCGAGGGACAAGGGGGCACACGGTCATGACGCGACGCGAGCAGGGAGCGTACATTGCGGTAGCCGCGCTGATGCTCGTCCTTCTCTCGGGCTGCGCCAGGCGCCCGGTCGGCCAGATGACAGCGGCACCGTCACCCGCGCCAAGGGCCGAGGACATGGTTGTCGCCGGCGCCCAGGCAGGCGCTGCCGGCGCGCAGGAGCGCGCGACAGTGACGGAGGCGCGGCCGGACACTCCTGTCGTGGAATCCTCGCCCGCTCCCGAACCGCCCGCGGCCACGCCGGAGGTGAAGGCGGAAGGGCCTGCAACGCCGGCGGCTCCGGAGGCTCCCGCTACTTCTATGGAGGCTCCCGCGCCTTCTCCCGAGGCTCCCGCCACTTCTGTGGTCGCCGAGGCTCCGTCCGCTTCTCCCGAAATCCGCTCCGACCCGACCGAGGCGCCTGCCGACACGGTCCGTCCAGCGGCCACTGAGTCCGCGCAGGCTCCCGAACCGCGATCCGACGAGCCGATGGCTCCGAGGGTGGCGCCCGCGCCTGTCGAGCCGGCGCCGGTGACTGACGCTGCGCCGGCTGACGTTCAAGTCGCCGCGGCCGCGGCATCGCCGGTCGTGGAGTCACCGGCCCCGGCGCCCGCCGTCGAGGAGTTTCGCCCGGTCCAGACGCTCAACGACATTCACTTCGACTTCGACGAGTACGTGATCCGGCCGGACGACGCCCGGATCCTGGACGAAAACGTCGCCTGGCTGAAGACGAACCAGAGCTACCTGATCCTCATCGAGGGCCACGCGGACGAGCGCGGGACCAGCGAGTACAACCTCGCGCTCGGCGAACACCGGGCCAAGGCGGCCATGAGTTACCTGGGTGCGCTCGGCGTCCGGACGAGCCGGATGACGATCATCAGCTACGGCAAGGAGCGTCCGTTCTGCGTGGAGCGCGAAGAGGCCTGCTGGGCCCAGAACCGCCGGGCCCACATCCTGGTGAAGCCGCAGTAGGGCAGGAGCCCGCCCGGACGGGTGACCCGGCGGCCGCGATCGGCGCGCCAGTATCGGGGGCGTGACGGCCGGACGTCGGTCGGCCGGGAGTTCTCGCCGTCAGCGTCTCATAATCTCCCTCGCCACCGCGAATTGCGGCTTCCGCTCGATGGCACGGTAAGTGCTCATGGCCGGTGCCCAAGAAGCGTCGGGGCACCGTCCGTGGCGGGCCGAACGGCGCGGGACAAGTCGAGCTATGGCTGAAGCCGTCCTCACCATCATCGTGATCGCGATCGCCATGCTGATCATCACCGCGCTCGTGGCGGTCGTCACGAGCTGGTTCGACTCCTGAGCCCTAGGCGGAGGTGCCCATGGCCTCAGACCAGGCTGGAGCGAGCGCCCACCCGCGACCCCGTATCCGGCGGCTCACGAGACTACCCGCCTATCCCCGATGGACCGACTGTTCGAGCGCCGGTTTTGCCGGCGCCAGCCCGGGAGCGAGCGGGGGGCTGGCCCCCTAGCGAGCGAGCTCACGCCGCCTTGTGCTTGGTGTAGATCCGCCGGATCTCGCCCACGCCCCACCGGACCGCCTCGTCGATGCTTTCGCCGCGCGCGACCCGCGTGAACATGTCCGGGATGATGAACGTGGTCACGACCTCCTGCGCGGCGGGCGTCATGGGGCCGGGATGGCCGAAGAACGCCGTCATCTTGTCGATGTCCTGGAGCGTGTTGAGCTTGGCGTCGGTGCCGATGACCGGCATCGGCTTGGCGTACTGGCCGCGGAGCAGCGGCATGTTGAAGCCGCGGCTCGCGGTCATGGCCTCGATCTGGTGCTCGCCGAGGTAGCGCACGAACTCCTTCGCCGCCGCGGGGTTCTTCCCGAACTTCCAGATGGCCCAGACGGTCGGCTCGCCCACGTTCTTCCGCTCGCCGTTCGGCCCGGCGGCCTCGGGGATGACGTAGGTGCCCTTGAAGACCGTGGGGTTCGTGTCCTCGCTGGTGCGGTAGGCGGAGATGGCGTCGTGGATCCAGCAGGCGACGCCGGAGGCGAGGTAGCGGTTGTCCGAGGCGTCGTCCCAGGAGAAGACCTCGGCCGTCATCCCCTCCTCGTAGAGGGCCTTGGCGAAGCGGAGCGCCTCGCGCGTCTCCTTCGAGTCGAGGAGGATCTGCTCGCCGGAGGGATCGGTCTCCTTGGCCCCGAAGCAGTAGAGCACCGCCCGCCAATTGTGGTTGCCGTCGTTGCAGTGGGAGAACTGCATGCCCGTCGGGTGCCCCTTGGCCTTCAGCGTCCGCGCGGCCACCCGCAGCTTGTCCCACGTGTCGGGTGCCGGCAGGCCGTTCTGGTCGAACAGGTCCTTCCGCCAGAGGACGGGAATGGGGACGAAGTAGTCCGGGGTCGCGTACCACGTGCCGCGCACCTGGGCGCAGCTCGTCGCCGCCTCCATCCACCCGCCGTACTTCTTGCCGAGCGGCTCGGCGACGTCGGTCATCTCGACCAGGTTCCGGTAGTAGTGGCCGGTGAGGATCTGAGCCGCGAAGTGGATCAGGTCGTGACCGGCCCCCGCCGCGAACTCCGCCGCGTAGCGCGCCGGCAGCTCGAGGTTGGGGATGTGGTCGACGAGGACCTTGACGTTGTTCTTCTCGCCCCAGTCCCGGGCGAACTTGTCCAACCAGACGTCGTAGGCCGGGACGAAGTGGCTCCACAGGACCATCCGCAAGGTGGTCCCCCGGAGCTGGGCGGGAGCCTGGCGCGCCGCCAGCATCGTGGCGAGCGCGCCGCCTCCGAGGGCCGACCCGGACAGGCGGATGAAGTCACGGCGGCTCTGGGCACTCATCGCGCACCTCCTGTTGCTACCGCCAACGGCGATCCCCCACGACGTTATCGGACGTCGGAACCGAGAAAGTGCGTCGAGTATGCCCGTCCCGGGCGGCTTGTCAACGGTCCAGGTCGTCGGCCTGCCGGATGCCGGAGAACTGCCAACGGGCGTCCGGCGGGAAGAAGTTGCGGTAGGAGGTCCGGACGTGGCAGCGGGGCGCCGCGCACGATCCGCCGCGCAGCACCATCTGGCTCACCATGAACTTGCCGTTGTACTCGCCGAGGTCGCCCGCGAGCGGGCAAAATGCGAGGTACGGAGCGTACGGGCTCTGCCTCCACTCCCAGAGGTCGCCGATCATCTGCTGGAGCCCGCGCGGCCGCCGGCGTCGGGTGGTAGAGGACCGGTCAGATCAGCCCGCGGATCGCCTCCACGATGTCCTGCTGGGTCGGGATCGTGGCGCGCTCGAGCGAGTCGTTGTACGGCATCGGCACGTGGCGGGCGGCCACGCGGGCGATCGGCGCGTCCAGGCAGTCGATCGCCTTCTCGGCCACGAGCGCCGCGATTTCGGCGCCGAACCCGCCGCGCTTCACCGCCTCGTGGGCGATCACCAGGCGCCCCGTCTTCGCCACCGAGCCGAGGATCGTCTCCTCGTCGAGCGGGGCGAGCGTGCGCGGGTCGATCACCTCCACGCTGACGCCTTCCTGCGCCAGATCGGACGCGGCGGCCAGCGCGCGCTGCACCATCGCCTGCCAGGCCACCACGGTGACGTCCGTGCCCGCCCGCTTGATGTCGGCCCGGCCCAGCGGGATCGCGTACTCGCCCTCGGGCACCGGGCCCTTCTGGGCGTAGAGCACCTTGTGCTCGAGGAAGATCACGGGGTTGTCCTCGCGGATCGCGGCGGCGAGGAGGCCCTTGGCGTCGTAGGGCGTGGACGGCGCGATCACCACGAGCCCCGGCACGTGGACGAACCAGGCCTCGAGGCTCTGCGAGTGCTGGGCGGCCAGCCGGATGCCGCCGCCCTGGGGCCCGCGGATCACGAGCGGCACCGTCGGCGTCCCGCCGAGCATGTACCGGAACTTGGCCGCCTGGTTCACGATCTGGTCCATCGTGAGCGTGACGAAGTCGAAGATCTGGATCTCGACCACGGGCCGCAGGCCGGCGGCGGCCGCTCCGACGCCCATCCCGAGGAACGTCGCCTCCGAGATCGGCGTGTCGCGGACCCGGTCCTCCCCGAAGGCCTCGCGGAGCCCGCGCGTGACGCCGAAGATGCCGCCGATCAGGCCCACGTCCTCGCCCATCACGAACACGCGGGGATCGCGCCGCATCTCCTGGTGGAGCGCCTCGTTGAGCGCCTGGGCGAACGTGATCTCGCGGCCGGTGCGGACGGCCGGCTCGCTCACCCGCACGTGGGGCGCGTAGACCGAGGCCTCCATCAGCTCGACCGTGGGCTCGGGGCTGGCCGTGGCGAACGCGACGGCGCGATCCAGCTCGGCCTCCACCTGCTCGCGCAGCTCCTTGAGCCGCGGGGCCGGCACCAGCCGCTCCTCGACCAGCCGGCTCTCCAGCCGGGCGATCGGGTCGCGCATCATCCACTCGAGCTCCTCCTCCTTGGTCCGGTAGTCGGGGAGGTTCGCCCGCATGCTGTGCCCGCCCCAGCGGTAGGTGACGGCCTCGACGAGCGTGGGGCCCTGGCCCGCGCGGCCGCGCTCGACCGCCTGGCCGACGGTCTCGTACACGGCGAGGACGTCGTTGCCGTCGACGCGCACGCCGGGGATGCCGTAGCCGGCGGCGCGGGCGGCGATCTCGCCGGCCGTCGTGCGGTCGGAGGCCGTGGACAGCGCGTACTGGTTGTTCTCGCAGAGGAAGATGAGCGGCAGCCGCCACACGGCCGTGATGTTCATGGCCTCGTGGATGACGCCCTGGTTGGCGCCGCCGTCGCCGAAGAACGCGATGACCACGCGGTCGCTCTTGCGGATCCGGCTCGCCAGCGCCGCCCCGGCCCCGATGGGCACGCCCGCGGCTACGATCCCGTTGCAGCCGAAGATGTTCAGGTCCAGCGCGGCGATGTGCATGGAGCCGCCGAGGCCCTTGCAGTAGCCCGTCGCGCGCCCCATCAGCTCCGCCATCATCAGGTCGATCCGCGCGCCCTTGGCGATGCAGTGGCCGTGACCGCGATGGTTGCCTACGATCGCGTCGTCCGGCCGCAGGTTCGCGCAGGCGCCGGCGGCCACCGCCTCCTCGCCGACGTAGCTGTGCGCGGTGCCCTTGACCAGGCCGGCGTTGAACAGCTCGGTCGTCTTCTCGTCGAAGCGCCGGATCCTGACCATCGTGGTGAAGAGCCGCTCGAGGAGCTCGGGGTGGAGCGTCATGCCGTCATCCTCCCGGGAGTGTGCGTTCGGGACGCCCGAGAGTATAGCGCCATCGCGGGCGCCTGATGAACGCCGCGTCCCGGCGGGCCTGGCGCCCGATACGTCCGGCGCGGCGCCAATCGTCCGGCCAACGCGCCCCCTGAACGCCGCGTCTCGGCGGGCCTGGCGCCCGCGAGCGGGCGGCGTAGAATCACGGTCGAAGGAGGACGCGCCATGAAGGTCCGGTCGATCCTCAGGACGGAGGGCGCGAGCGTGGCGACCACCGCGCCCGACACGACGCTGTCCACGGTCGTCTGGGAGCTGAAGGTGAAGGGGATCGGCGCGCTCGTGGTCAGCGAGGACGGAGCCACCGTGCTCGGGCTGGTCTCGGAGCGCGACATCGTCCAGGGGCTCGCCGAGCACGGCGCGGCGCTGCTCGGGATGCGCGTGTCGCAGGTGATTACCCGGCCGGTCGTGACGTGCGCGCCGGAGGACTCCATCACGCGCGTGATGGCCCAGATGACCCACCACCGGGCCCGCCACCTCCCCGTGCTCGAGGGCGGGCGGCTCGCGGGCATCGTGAGCGTCGGCGACGTCGTGAAGCACCGCCTGGAGGAGCTGGAGATGGAGGCGCACATCCTGCGCGAGGCGCTGATCGTCAGCCACTGAGGGGCTCTGCCGGCGCGCGACCCGGGGACGACTTGATCGAGAACATCACGCCCCGCTACCCGGACTCGTACCCCGCGGGCGCCCCGATGGACTTCTACACGCGTGCCGAGGCCCGGCGCGCACTCGACGGGGCGGAGCGCATCATTGAGCACTGTCGGCGTCACCTGGTTCGATAGCGAGGCGGTCCGCCGGGCGCTGGACGCGTACGTGGGATCGCTGGTACGCGAGCATCCCGAGGTGGAAGAGGTTATCCTGTTCGGCTCCGTCGCCACGGGGACCGCGGGGCCGGGGAGCGACGTCGACCTGCTCCTCGTCCTGAGCACGGCCGACCGGCCGTTCCTGGACCGGATGCCCCGGTTCCTGCCCACCGGCTTCCCCGTCGGCGTGGACGTGTTCCCGTACACGCGGGCCGAGATCGAGCGCATGCGGGCCGAGGGCAACCGGTTCGTCGACACCGCGCTCCGCGAGGGAGTGAGGCTCTTCCGGCGTCACGCGTAGCGCACCCGCAGGTTCCCGCCGGAAGCCATCGGCCGATGTCGTGCCGTAGCTTGACGCCCAAAGTTGGCAGGCGCTCCCCTCGGCCAACGAACGCGAGCACTCGCCCGCAGCCTCGAAGGAGGGCGAAGGAGATGGTGTGCGCCCGGTGCCAGAGCGAGAACGCGGGGTTCTTCGACCTCGCGCTCGCCGAGGTCCACCGTTACGAGGGCACGATCAACCGGTTCCTCGGGGACGGGTTCATGGCTCTCTTCGGCGCGCCGGTCGCGCACGAGGACCATGCTCGGAGGGCGGTGCTGGCCGCGCTCGGAATTCGGCGGCGGGTGGCGGAGCGTGACAGCGGGCTGTCGCCGATCGACCTCGCGGTCCGGATGGGGCTCAACACCGGCCCCGTGGTGGTGGGCAAGATCGGCGAAAACCTGGGGATGGACTACACGGCGGGGGACACGACGAACCTCGCGGCCCTCCAGCAGCACGCCGAGCCGGGTAGCTTCGCGCAGGCCAGTCGCCAATCGGTGAGAGCGCATTGTCGACGAGGAACCTCACCGACCGGGCGCTAGGGGAGCTCGCGCTCGCGGACCGCCTCGGCGGCGAACCGGAGCGCCTCGCGGATGTCCTCACGCTCGAGATCCGGGTAGGCGTCAAGGATCTCCTGTTCCGTCATCCCCTCGGCCATCATGCCCACAACCGTGGCGACCGGGATCCGGAGGCCGCGGATGCAGGGCATCCCCGCCATCTGGTTCGGGTCCACTGTGATCCGCGCAAACGCCTGCACAGCCATCACCTCCCCCGGGCGCCTTGCCACGGCAAGAGTACGATGGTTCGGCTGCCCGATCGAGTCTCTCCTGATCCGTTCCCTGGCTTCGGATTCCTTGCGCGTAGATGGCATGAAGCGGCTGTCCTCTCGCTCGACGTGGGAGCGCTGCTCCGGTGCGACCGTGAACGGGGACGACAGGCAAATGGCCTGCCAAATGGCCCGCGGGACCCATCGCTCATCGTCGGCGTCGACCACTCATGCAGGGGACTTGCGTCTCCGCCCGGCCTGTCGTGCGTCGACGCCAGGGAGCGCCGATAGAGGCGGCAGGTATCCGCCGGACGGTGTCGGCGACCGGTGACGAAGAATCGCCCGGGGGCGCTGGGTGGTTGCCCGAGCACGCGCGGGGAGCTAGAGTGCACCGGTGCATGCCGTTCCGCCCCTGATCGGCGGAAGCCCCGCCATCGCGGTTCTCCGCGAGCCTGTCCGTCGGGTCGTGGGAATCCCGTCCGGCGCCCGTCGGGTCCCGCCGGTGTTTATCCGTGGTGAGACCGGAACCGGGAAGGACCTGCTCGCGCCAACCGTGCCCCACGCGCTCGCGCACACGGCCCGTTCGTGGAAGTCGACGGCGCCGCCGCTTCGCCGGCCTTGCGTCGGTGGAGGCGCGGCGCTCGAGCCCGAGCAACTCGGCCTCGCGCAGCGTCTCGGGTGATCGGGGAGATCGAACCTGACGCCTCGCCGCATCATCCACGTGGACATGGACGCCTTCTACGCGTCCGTCGAGCAGCGGGACCGGCCCGAGCTCCGCGGCAAGCCGGTGATCGTCGGCGCCGACCCGCGGGGCCGCGGCGTCGTGTCCGCGGCCTCCTACGAGGCGCGCCCCTTCGGCGTGCAGTCCGCGATGCCGATCGGCAAGGCCGCCCGCCTCTGTCCCCACGCGGTGTTCCTCCCCGTCGACATGGCGAAGTACGCGGGGGTGTCGGCCCAAGTCATGGCGCTCCTCGCCGAGTTCTCGCCGCTGGTGGAGCCGGTCTCGATCGACGAGGCCTTCCTCGACGTCACCGGCACCGAGCGCCTGTTCGGCCCGCCGCTCGCGGCCGCGCGCCGGATCAAGGCCCGGATCCGCGCCGAGGTCGGGCTTGTCGCCTCGATCGGCCTCGCCGCGAACAAGTTCGTGGCGAAGATCGCCTCCGACCTCGGCAAGCCCGACGGGCTGCTCGAGGTGCCGCCGGGCGGCGAGGCGGAGTTCCTGGCGCCGCTCCCGATCCGGCGGCTCTGGGGCGTCGGCGCGGCGACGGAGCGCGAGCTGGCCGCGCTCGGCATCGCGACGATCGGCCAGCTCGCCCGGTTGCCCGAGTCGGCGCTCGCCCGGCGGTTCGGCCCCGGGGGCGCGCACCTGCGGGATCTGGCCCATGGCCGCGACGATCGTCCCGTCGTCCCGTGCGCGCCGCCCAAGTCGATGGGCGCGGAGGAGACCTTCGCGCGCGACCACCGCGACGTGGAGCGCCTGCGCCGGGTGCTCCGCGAGCAGGCCGAGCGCGTGGCGCGGGAGCTGCGCGAGAGCGACTACGCGGCCGCGCGCGTGACGCTGAAGCTCCGCTTCGCCGACTTCCGCACGCTCACCCGAAGCCACACGGAGGAGCCGACGCAGGACGGGCTCGAGATCTTCCGGCGAGCCGAGGCGCTCCTGGCGCGCGTCTCGCTCGTCCAGCCGGTCCGGCTGATCGGGCTGTCGGTGTCCGGCCTGGGGCCCCCGGCCCGCGGTCAGCTCCCGCTGCTCGACCCGGCCGCGGTGCGGCGCGAGCGACTGGCCCGCGCCGTCGACCGCCTGGCGTCGCGCTTCGGCGAGAAGAGCGTCCGCCCGGCGAGCCTCCTCGAGCCGCCCGACAGCGAGTGACGCGGCACCGCTCGTGCCGGGCGAGGGACAGCCGCTCCCCGGGCACGAGAAACGTCCGCCAGGATGGACCGAGGGGCGGCCAGATTGCCATTGACAGGGGCGCGGCGGCTCTTACAATACGTCCGTTTCGCAGCCGACTGCGACCCTCGGGTCCGACAGGGCGACATGGCTCCCGCGCCGGCACCACCGCTGCTCAGCGCCCACGACGTCACCGTCCGATTCGGTGGGATCGTCGCGCTCGACGCCGTCTCCTTCGAGATGGCCGAGGGCCAGATCGTGGGCCTGATCGGGCCCAACGGCGCCGGCAAGACCACGTTCTTCAACTGCCTGAGCCGGCTCAACTCGCCCGACCGGGGCGAGATCCGCTTCGAGGGCCGCTCGATCCTCCGGGCCACGCCGCACCGCATCGCCGAGCTGGGCATCGGCCGGACCTTCCAGAACCTGGCCCTGTTCCCCACGATGACCGTGCTCCAGAACGTGATGGTCGGCGTGCACTGCCGGACGCGCGGCGACCTCGCCAGCGACGCCCTGCGCCTGCCCTGGGTCGGCCGGGAGGAGCGGCGCACCCGCGATGCCGCGATGGAGCTGATCGCCGACCTCGGGCTCGAGGCCGTCGCCCACGGCCCGGCCGCGGGCCTGTCGTTCGGGACGCTCAAGCGCGTCGAGCTGGCGCGGGCCCTCGCCGGCCGGCCGAAGCTCCTCCTGCTCGACGAGCCGGCGGGCGGGCTGAACCACGAGGAGGTCGAGGCGCTCGGCGCGCTCATCGGCTCCGTGCGCGACCGGCGCGGGATCACCATCCTCCTCGTCGAGCACCACATGAGCCTCGTGATGCAGGTGTCCGACCGCGTGGTGGTGCTGGACTTCGGGCGGAAGATCGCCGAGGGCTCGCCGGCGGAGGTGCAGCGGAACCCGGAAGTCATCCGCGCCTATCTCGGGAGCGACAACTGATGGCCCCGCTCCTGGAAGCTCAGGCGCTCGAGGCCCACTACGGCTGGACGAAAGTCCTCCACGGCATCAGCTTCGCGGTCGAGGAGGGCGGGATCACCACGATCCTCGGCGCCAACGGCGCGGGGAAGACGACGACGCTGCGGGCGGTGTGCGGGATGGTCCGGACGGCCGGCGACGTCCGCTTCGACGGGCAGCGCATCGCCGGGAAGCCGACGGAGGACCGGGTGCGGCTCGGGATCGCCCACGCGCCCGAGGGGCGCGGCACCTTCGTCAACCTCACCGTCGAGGAGAACCTCCGCCTCGGCGCCTACGCGCGGCGCGAGAAGGGCGGGGTCGCCGGCGACTTCGAGCGCATCTACCAGTACTTCCCCGTCCTGAAGGAGCGGCGGCGGCAGGCCGGCGGCACGCTGTCGGGCGGCGAGCAGCAGATGCTGGCGATCGCGCGGGCCCTCATGCTGCGGCCTCGCCTCCTGCTGCTCGACGAGCCCTCCCTCGGGCTGGCGCCGCTGATCGTGCGCGAGATCTTCCGCATCGTGCAGACGATCAACCGCGAGGAGGGCGTGAGCGTCCTGCTCGTCGAGCAGAACGCCACGATGGCGCTCAGCCTCGCCGATCGCGCCTACCTCCTCGAGACCGGACGGGTGGTGGTGTCCGGCCCGGCGGCCGAGCTCCGGCAGAACGAGTCGGTGCGCCGCTCCTACCTGGGCTACTGACGTGGACGTCTTCTTCCAGCAGGTGGTCTCGGGGCTCGCCACAGGTGGGATCTACGGGAGCCTCGCGCTCGCCCTCGTCATGATCTATCAGGCCACCGACGTGGTGAACTACGCCCAGGGCGAGATGGCGATGTTCAGCACCTACCTCGCCTGGTCGATGATGAACGCGGGCCTGCCGTACTGGGTGGCGTTCTTCGCCACGCTCGCGCTGGCGTTCGTCGGGGGCCTCGTGATCGAGCGCGTGATCATCCGTCCCGTGGAGAACGCCCCCGTCCTGACGATCGTGATCGTCTGCATCGGGCTCCTGGTGATCCTCAACAGCATCGCCGGCTGGATCTACTCGTACGTCATCCAGCCCTTCCCCAGCCCCTTCCCGTCGACGCCCATCCGGATCGGCAGCGTGATCTTCGGCCCGCACGACCTCGGGGCCATCGGCGTGACCTTCGTCATGCTGCTCCTCCTCTACTGCTTCTTCCGCTTCACGAGCCTCGGCCTGGCCATGCGCGCGGCCGCCCAGAACCCGGCCTCGAGCCGCCTGGTCGGGATCCGGGTGGGCTGGATGCTCGGGCTCGGGTGGGGCCTGGCGGCGCTGGTGGGCGCGGTGGCCGGCATGATGGTGGCGCCGGTCATCTTCCTCGAGCCCAACATGATGAGCGGCATCCTGATCTACGCCTTCGCCTCCGCCACGCTCGGCGGCTTCACCAGCCCCGGCGGCGCCGTGGTGGGCGGCTTCCTGGTCGGCGTGATCGAGAACTTGGCGGGCACCTACATCAGCTTCATCGGGACCGACCTCAAGCTCACGGTCGCCCTGGCCCTCATCATCGTCGTGCTCGTGGTGAAGCCGAGCGGGCTCTTCGGCCGCGCGGTGGTGCGCCGGGTCTGACGGAGGGCGCCATCACTCCCGAGACGAGCGGCGCGGTGGAGACGGCCGGAGCGGGGGAGCCGGTGGCGCGCGCCGCGGCGCTGGCTCCGGTCACCGCGCGGGGGTGGAAGCTCGTCGGGCTCCTCGCGCTGCTCGCGGTGGCGTGCCTGCTGCCGTTCACGCTGAGCGGCTTCCGCCTCTTCCAGTTCACGCAGGTGTTCGTCTACGCGATCGCGCTGCTCGGCCTGAACATGCTCACCGGCTACAACGGGCAGATCTCCCTCGGGCACGGGGCCTTCTACGCCATCGGCGCCTACACGACCGCGATCATGATCGACCGCTGGAGCGTGCCCTACGGCTGGACGATCCCTGTCGCGGGGGCGCTCTGCCTGCTTGTGGGCTTCCTCTTCGGGATCCCCGCCCTGCGGCTGGAGGGCCTTTACCTCGCGCTGGCCACCTTCGCGCTCGCGCTGGCCGTGCCCCAGATCCTGAAACACTTCGACGGGTGGACCGGCGGCTCGCAGGGGATCGTGCTCTCCAGGCCGGGGCCGCCCTTCGGGCTGCGCCTGAGCGCCGACCAGTGGCTCTACTTCCTGAGCCTCGGCATCCTGCTCGTGCTCTTCGTGCTCGCCTGGAACCTGCTGCGCGGGCGGACGGGGCGGGCGATGGTGGCGATCCGCGACAACCCGATCGCGGCCGCGGCGATGGGCGTGAACACGGCCCTCTACAAGTCGCTCACCTTCGGGGTGAGCGCGGCCTACACGGGGGTGGCCGGCGCCCTCAGCGCCCTCGTCGTGGCCTTCGTGGCGCCCGACACGTTCAACGTGTTCCTGTCGATCACGCTCCTGGTGGGCATCGTGGTCGGCGGGCTCGCCTCCATCTCGGGCGCGCTCTTCGGCGCGCTCTTCATCCAGTTCGTGCCCAACTACGCCCAGGACATCTCGAAGGCGGCCCCGTGGGCCATCTTCGGCGTCGTCCTGATCGGGGTCATGTACGTGATGCCCTACGGGGTCGGCGGCGCCGTCCGGCTGCTGTCGCGCCGCCTCGCCCGCGCCCGGGCGGGAACCGGGCCGCGCCGAGCGCGGTTGCCGGAATGAGCGCCCCCATTGCTCGTCGAATGCCACGACCGATAAGGAGGCCCTCCATGCGTCGCTGCTCCCGGCGTCACCGCCACCGAGATCAAGATCGGCCATACCAACCCCTACAGCGGCCCGGCGTCGTCCTACGGGACGATCGGGAAGGCCATCACCGCCTACTTCAAGAAGGTCAACGACGACGGCGGCATCAACGGCCGCAAGATCGACTTCATCACGCTGGACGACGGCTACAGCCCGCCGAAGACCGTGGAGCAGGTGCGGCGGCTGGTCGAGCAGGAGCAGGTCCTGTTCCTCTTCAACACGCTGGGGACGCCGCCGAACACCGCCATCTGGAAGTACATGAACGACCAGAAGGTGCCGCAGCTCTTCGTGGCCACGGGCGCGACCAAGTGGGGCGATCCCAAGGGGCACCCCTGGACGATGGGCTGGCAGCCGAACTACCAGACCGAGGGGCACATCTACGCCCAGTACGTGCTGAAGAACGTCCCCGACGCGAAGATCGGCATCCTCTACCAGAACGACGACTACGGCAAGGACTACGTGAAGGGCTTCAGGGACGGGCTGGGCGAGGCGGCGAAGAAGGTCATCGTGATGGAGCAGACCTACGAGGTGACGGACCCGACCATCGACTCCCAGATCGTCAACCTCAAGAACAGCGGCGCCAACGTCTTCTTCAACGTGACCATTCCCAAGTTCGCGGCCCAGGCCATCAAGAAGGCCCACGACATCGGCTGGAAGCCCCTCCACCTGCT
>Ga0209515_10004084_pt1 | contig 20065 bp, 20 predicted proteins | sample Subgroupgradi54m_FD_187454 | JGI IMG/M metagenome (GOLD analysis project Ga0209515, IMG submission 187454) | Subsurface groundwater microbial communities from S. Glens Falls, New York, USA - GMW60B uncontaminated upgradient, 5.4 m (SPAdes)... ...
TCGGCGGGCAGACGCCGCTCAACTTGGCGCTGGCGCTGAAGGCGGCCGGCGTGCCGATCATCGGGACGCCGCCGGAGGCGATTGACCGCGCCGAGGACCGCAAGAAATTCGCCGCGATGCTCGACAAGTTGGGGCTCCGCCAACCGCCGAACGGGACCTCCACCACCGTCGAGGAGGCGGTCGCCATCGCCGCGCGGCTCGGCTACCCGATCCTCGTCCGCCCGTCGTACGTGCTGGGGGGCCGGGCGATGGAGATCGTCCACGACGAGGCGGGCCTGCGCGACTACATGGCCCGCGCCGTGCAGGCCTCGCCCGAGCACCCGATCCTCGTGGACAAGTTCCTCGAGGACGCCATCGAGGTGGACGTGGACTGCCTCGCCGACGGCCAGCGCGCCGTGATCGGCGGCCTCCTCGAGCATGTCGAGGAGGCCGGCGTCCACTCCGGCGACGCGGCGATGGTGATGCCCCCGCACACGCTGACCCCCGCCGTGCTGGCGGAGATCCGCGAGGCGACTCACCAGATGGCCAAAGAGCTCGGCGTCATCGGCCTGATGAACGTCCAGTTCGCCGTGAAGGGCAAGACGGTCTACGTGCTGGAGGTCAACCCGCGCGCCTCGCGGACCGTCCCGTTCGTCTCGAAGGCGATCGGCGTGCCGTTGGCCAAGCTGGCGGCGCAGGTGATGGTGGGGCGGACGCTCGAGTCGCTCGGCTTCACGCAGGAGATCATCCCGCCGCACATCGCCGTCAAGGAGTCGGTCTTCCCGTTCGCCCGCTTCTTCGGCGTGGACATCATCCTCGGCCCCGAGATGAAATCCACCGGCGAGGTGATGGGGCTCGACGCTGAGTTCGGGACGGCGTATGCCAAGTCGCAGGTCGCCGCCTACCAACGCCTCCCGACGGAGGGGACGGTCTTCCTCAGCGTCAAGGACAAGGACAAGCGGGCGGCGGTGCCGGTCGCCCGCCGGCTGATCGAGCTCGGCTTTGCGATCGTCGCCACCCGTGGCACGGCGGAGGCCCTCCGCCGCGAGAAACTGCCGGTGGCGGAGATCCTGAAGATCTCCGAGGGACGCCCGAACATCCTCGACCTCGTCCGCGACGGCCGCGTCCACCTCATCATCAACACCCCGTCGGGCAAAGCGACCCGCAGCGACGAGACCCCGATCCGCTCTCTGGCGGTGGCCAAGGGGATCCCCTGCATCACGACGATGCCGGGGGCGCAGGCCAGCGTCAGCGGCATCGAAGCCCTGCGCCGCGGCCCGCTCCCGGTCCGCTCGCTCCAGGAGTGGCACGAAGCGCTCCGCGCGACCCCCCGCGCGAAGGCCTGAGGTGGTCGCGCTGATGGAGACGCGGCCGCTCCAGCGCCGCGGCCGCGTGGTCGCCCACCACCGGATCGCCCGCGACCACTACCTTCTCTCGCTGGCCTGCCCGCCGATCGCCCGCACCGCCCGGCCCGGCCAGTTCGTCCATCTCCAGTGCGCCGCCCCGTCGGCGTGGCAGGGCGGCGGGCCGCTCCTGCGCCGCCCATTCAGTCTCTACGACGTGGACCGGCGCCGCGGCGCCTGCGACCTCATCTACAAAGTGGTCGGCCTCGGCACCGAGACTTTGCGGGAGGCGGCCGTCGGCGATACACTCGACGTGCTCGGCCCGCTCGGGACCACGTTCACGGCTGACGACACGGTGACGCGCGCCCTGCTGGTCGGCGGCGGCGTCGGGATCCCCCCGCTGTACTTTTGGGCGAAGGCCCTCGTCGCCCGTGGGATCGTCGTCGAGGCGTACCTCGGCGTGCAGACCAAGGACTATCTCATCTGCGACAAGGCGTTCCGGGGGCTCGGCGTCCCGGTCCACGTCGCCACCGACGACGGCAGCGCCGGCTTCAAGGGGTTCGTGACCGCGCTGGTCGAGTCGTCGTTCCGTCGGCGCGCCCCCGAGGCCGGCACCACGCTCTACATCTGCGGCCCGACGCCGATGATGCAGGCGGCCGCCGCGCTCGCCGCCCGCTGGCACGTGCCGGCGCAGGTGTCGCTCGAAGAGCGGATGGGCTGCGCCCTCGGCGTCTGCATGGGCTGCATCGTCGAAGTCGCCGGCCCGCACGCCACTGCCCACAAACGGTACCAGCGCGTCTGCACCGAAGGCCCCATCTTCGACGCGGAAGCCGTGGTCTGGAGGTCCAGTGGTCACTGATCCCGGCCTGCGCCATCCCCTGCGTCGGGGGCTGGCCCTCTCCGGGACGGCCTCGACTTCCCCAGCGAGGAAGTCGGGCCTACCGCTCGGCCTCGCTCGTCCCGCTGACGCGGGACACCGTGCCCGCTCGGCCTCCGCGAGTCCCGTCGAGGGCCACCCCCTCGCGGGGACCCCTAGCGCGGGCCGAAGCGATGTGAGAATATGAAATCGGCACTGATGCAAAAAGATCGCGAGGAGATGATCGCGTTGTGCAAGCGCATGACGCCCGAGGAGCGGCTGGCGGCCCACTACCGTTGCTCGCAGTTAGCCATCCAGATGCACCTCGCCGGTGTGAAGTACCGCGCACAGCACCCAGTCCCTTCTCGCAAACAGAAAAGATGTCGTCCCCGATGACTCCGCATGAGCTCGTGGAGCGCCTGCAGTGGCGGTACGCCACGAAGCTGTTTGATCCGACCCAGACGATCCCCGACGAGACGTGGCAGGCGCTCGAGCAGGCGTTGGTGCTCAGCCCCTCCTCGTACGGCCTCCAGCCCTGGAAATTCCTCGTCATCACCGACCCGGCCCTGCGCGCCACACTGCGGGCGCATTCCTGGAACCAGGCGCAGGTCACCGACTGCTCCCACTTCGTCGTCTTCCTCGGGAAACGGGTCATCGAGGGGGCGGACGTCGAGCGCTGGGTGAGCCGCATCGCCGAGGTGCGCGGCGCCCCCGTGACCTCGCTGGCCCCGTACCGCGACATGATGGTCGGGGACCTGGTGCGGGGCCCCCGCCGCGCCATCGTCGAGGAGTGGGCGGCCCGCCAGGTCTACATCGCGCTGGGGACCCTCATGACGGCCGCCGCGATGCTCGAGGTGGACGCCTGCCCGATGGAAGGGATCGAGCCGCCGAAGTACGACGAGGTGCTGGGGCTGGCCGGCTCCCCGTGGCGGACGCTCGTGGCCTGCGCCGTCGGCTACCGCGCCCCGCAGGACAAGTACGCCACCCTGCCGAAAGTCCGCTACGCCCCGGCGGAAGTGGTGGAACATCTCGGAGGGCCACGGTGACATGTCCACGACCGAGGCACCACAAGATCAGACGTTGGAACTTTGGCAGATCGAGACAAAGCGCTACCTTGATAGGGTAGAGCAAGCAATTCAACAGCAATTCGATCTATCCGGACTGATGGCACGGCTCCCGCCCGCCCCATTAAATTATCAGCCGAGGGGAAAAGGGTTGGTCGCTCTGCAACTTGTCATTTTCTCGGAAACATGCCTGCGCACCTCCTATCTGATAACGGCAGCCTCCCTGAACTTGTGGCGCTCAGGTTTGTTCGTGGTGCTGCCCCTTCCGAGCCGTTCTCTTTACGAGTTGTGGGGTGCAGTGCATTACGCGAAGGGCGAAATGGTCGAGCTCAATGCAGCGGCAGACCTAGAACCACGTCGAGCGATAGCACGGCGGCTATTGCTGGGTCGGGATCCAAGACGTGCTGATATCGCGTTGCCGTGGGGTGGACTGGCAACCGAGCAGGCAATTCCAGTGGTGGAACTTGTCCGATCATTGCAAGACACCCAACCATCGTCCAGAGATACGTGGGGATGGTTAAGCGAGTCTTGCCACCCTAGCTCTCTATGCACACTTATTGGTCGATGATGGGTCCACCCATGCCCAATTGGAACAACGAGCGTTTCCGAACCCATGTCCATGAAATATTAAATAGAATGGTTTCTGCTGTCGAACAAGCGGTGAGCGGCATAGGCAGCGATGTGAAAACCACGCTGGAATTAGCGTTACCGTATATAGAACAAGATATGCGATCTCTGAGTGTATGAGTAAGCGAGAGCGGATAGCCGTACAGATCAAAAGCCGGCCTGAGGGAAAAGATGTGTCGATGAGCCTGAGGATGCGACTGGGAAAGCTCACGCTCCAGAACCCGGTGATGGTGGCGTCGGGGACGTTCGGGTATGGGGAGGAGTATGCCCGGGTCATGGACGTCAACAAGCTCGGGGCGATCATCACGAAGTCCATCACGCTGGCGCCCCGCGCGGGGAACAAGCCGCCGAGGATTTGGGAGACGGCGTCGGGGATGCTCAACGCGATCGGCCTGCAGAACGTCGGGGTCGAGGCGTTCATCACGGACAAGATGCCGTTCCTGCGGGGGCTGAAGGGCCCGAAGATCCTCGTGAATCTCGCCGGGGAGTCGGTGGCCGAGTACGTCGAGCTGGCGCAGCGGCTCGACGGCGTACCGGGGATTGACGGGTTCGAGCTCAACATCTCCTGTCCCAACTGCGATCGGGGCGGGATGGAGTTCGGCGTGGACCCGAAGCTGACGCGCGAGGTGGTGCAGAAAGTCCGGCGGGCCACGAAGCGATTCCTGATGCCGAAGCTGTCGCCGAACGTGACCGATGTGACGGCGATCGCCAAGGCAGCGGTGGACGGCGGGGCCGATGCGCTGTCGCTGGTCAATACCCTCGTGGCGATCGCGGTGGATGCCAAGCGCCGGACGCCGAGGATCTCGACGGTGAAGGGGGGCCTGAGCGGGCCGGCGATCAAGCCGGTGGCCCTACGGATGGTCTGGCAGGTGCACCGGGCGCTGCCGACGATGCCGCTGGTGGGGCTCGGCGGGATCATGACGGCGGAGGACGCGGCGGAGTTCATCCTCTGCGGGGCGAGCGCGGTGCAGATCGGGACGGCGAACTACGTGGACCCGAAGACGTCGCTGACGATCGTCGAGGGGCTGGCCAGATACCTCACACAGCAGAAGGTGACGAAGGTGAGTCAGCTCGTCGGGACGCTGAGGGACGGCCGATGACTCCCGCCGAGCGGTTGATCGTGGCACTCGACGTGGCGGAGCTGGAGTCGGCGCGGCGGCTGGTCCAGCGGCTGGCCCCGACGGTGACGCACTTCAAGATCGGGAGCGAATTGTTCACGGCGTGCGGGCCGGCGGCGGTGGAGCTGGTCCAGAAGGCGGGGGCGAAGGTGTTCCTCGACCTGAAGTTCCATGACATCCCCAACACGGTGGCGCGCGCGGCGCGCTCGGCGACGCGGCTCGGCGTCTGGATGTTCAACGTGCATCTCCAGGGAGGCCAGGCGATGTGCCGCGAGGCGATGGCCGCGGCGCAGGAGGAGGCCCAAAAATCGAGGGGATCCGGCCACGCGCGCCCGCTCGTCCTCGGCGTGACCCTGCTGACCTCGATGGGGGAGCGGGACCTCGTGGACCTGGGCATCCGCAAGACGGTGAAGGACCAGGTGCTCTACCTGACACAATTGGCGCAGAAGGCCGGGCTCGACGGGGTGGTCGCCTCGGCGCAGGAGACGAAGGTCCTGCGCTTCGCCGCCGGGCCGAACTTCACGATCGTGACGCCGGGGATCCGCCCGGCGGGGGCGTCGCTGGGGGACCAGGTCCGGGTCGAGACGCCGGCAGTCGCCCTGAAGGCCGGCGCCAGCTATCTGGTCGTCGGCCGGCCGATCACCGAAGCGGCTGACCCGGCCGCCGCCGCGTCCGCTATCCTCAAAGAGATGGCGGAGTGATAGAATAAGCCCCCATGCGTCCCTCTGAAGCCTTCTCCCTCCTGCAGGGCACCGGCGCCCTCCTCGACGGCCACTTCGAGCTGTCGAGCGGGCTCCACAGCCGCCAGTACATCCAATGCGCGATGGTCCTCCAGCACCCGACGCTGGCCGCCCGGCTCTGCGGGGCGCTGGCGCAGGGGTTCGCGGCGGATGAGGTGTCCGTCGTGGCCGGGCCGGCGCTCGGCGGCATCCTCGTCGCCTACGAGATGGCCCGCCAGCTCGGGGCGCGGGCGATTTTCGCGGAGCGGGTGGACGGCCGGATGGCGCTGCGGCGGATGTTCCGGGTGGAGCCGGAGGACCGGGTGCTGCTGGCCGAGGACGTCGTGACGACGGGGGAGTCCACGCTGGAGCTGCTGCAGTTGATCCGGCACGCGGGGGCGACGGTGGTGGGGATGACCTCCATCGTGGACCGCAGCGGCGGGGCGGTCGAGTTCCCGGTGAAGTTCCACAGCCTGTTGTCGCTGACGATCAAGATCTTCTCGCTGGGGACCTGCCCGCTGTGCAAGGAAGAGGTGCCGCTGACCAAGCCGGGGAGCCGCCCGGCGCGGAAATCCTCTCAGCGGCTAGGAGGTCTGCAGGACTAAGAGCAGGAAGGCCAGGGCCAGCGTCGGCAGTGTGATCGCGAGGCCCGGCCCGAGCCACCGCCCGAACCGCACCGTTTCCCCCTCGCGCTCCAGCATCCCCATCGCCACCACATTCGCCGTCGAGCCGACCATCGTCGCGTTGCCGCCGAGCGTGCCGGCGAACAGGAGCCCCCACCAGAGCGGCTGGACGTTGAGGCCGGCCGCCGCCAGGTCGGCGATGATCGGGATGAACGCGGCGACGACGAGGACATTGTCGAGGATGGCGGTCAGCGTCCCGGCGATCAGCATGACGAGGGCCAGCAGGAGGACCGGGTTCTGGCCGGCCGCCGCCTTCAACCCCTCGGCGATGCGGTCGGTCACCCCGACGTAGCGCAGGGTCCCGACCGACGCGAAGAGCAGGATAAAGAACGCCAGCGTCCACCAGTCCACCCGCTTCTCGAACAGCGCCCGCGCTTTCTCCCCCTCGAGGAATAGCGCCACCCCGCCCATCAGGAACGGCACGGCCAGCAGGAGAGTGTTCTTCTGGAGATGGAACGCGGACTCCAGCGCGTGATGGGACACCAGCCCGGCGATCGTGACCAGGAACAGGATCGTCGCGAGACGGAACGATTGCTTGGAGACGTGCTCGACCTCGATGGCCTGACCGTGGCTGTGCGTCAGCTTCTCGGCCAGCTCGGCGATCGGCCGCCGGAACACCACGAAGCAGAGCCCGATCATCAGGCCGAGGACCGCCAGCGAGATCGGCGTCGCCCACCGGAGGAAGTCGGTGAAGGTGAGTCCCGCCCGCAGGGCGATCAGCACGCCGATCGGGTTCCCGACGACGGTGGCGCTGCTGCCGACGTTCGTGGCCATCACGATCATCATCAGGAACGGGAACGGGTCGAGCTTGAACCGCTTGGTGATGTGCAGGGTCAGCGTCGTCATGAAGAGGATGGAGGTCACCTCGTCCACGAGGGCCGCCGCCAGCATCGCGAAGGCCATCATCGCCGCCAGCAGGAGGTGGGTCCGCTTGCCGATGGCGGCCAGCAGGCGCTCGGTGACCACCTCGAAGAACCGGCGCTCCTCGAGGAAGCCGATGACGAGCATCATCCCGACAAGGAACAGGATGATGTCGAGGTTGGCGAACTCGATGAGGTGCGGGATGTCAATGACCTGGCAGGTGAGCAGGAGCATCATCCCCACGAAGGCGAAGGCGAGCCGGAACGACCAGTAGAACAGCGTGCCGAGGATGAAGCTGGCGAAGATGCCGACGGACAAGGTCTGCGGCGCGGTGAGCTGGGCGGCGCGGCAGGCGACGAGGACGGCGGCCAGCAGGCCGATGAAGCTGAGGACTTTCTTCATGCGGCGACCGAAGGGAGTCCCTGTGGGACCACCCGGTCGGCGAGCACGGTGACGCGGTTGTCGCGGACCTCGAGGAAGCCGGCCCCTTCGTTCTGCAGGGTGGTCATGGTTCCCTCAGGGTTCCGGAAGGTGATCCGGCCCGGCGTCAGCGTCGCGATGAGCGGGGCGTGGTGGGCGAGGATGCCGAGGTAGCCCTCCTCGGCGGGGACGACCGCCGTCGTGACCGGGCCGGTGAAGACGACCCGCTCCGGCGTCACCACCTCGAGCTGGAACGTAGGGCTCGCCATGGCTCAGGCCTTGACGGGCTGTTCCGCGTCCGCCAGCACGTCCTCGATCGAGCCCCGCAGGTAGAACGCCTGCTCCGGCAGGTGGTCGAGCTCGCCGCCGGCGATCATCTTGAAGCCCTTGATCGTGTCCTTGATGCTGACGTACTTGCCGGCGCGGCCGGTGAACGCCTCCGCCACGAAGAACGGCTGAGACAGGAAGCGCTGGATCTTCCGGGCCCGCTGGACGGTGGTCTTGTCCTCCTCGGACAGCTCGTCCATCCCGAGGATGGCGATGATGTCGCGGAGGTCCTTGTAGCGCTGGAGGATCCGCTGGATCAACCGCGCCGTGTCGTAATGCTCCTGGCCGACGATGCGGGGGTCGAGGAGGCGCGACGTCGAGTCGAGCGGGTCCACGGCCGGGTAGAGGCCGAGCTCGGCGATTTGCCGCGAGAGCACCGTCGTCGCGTCGAGGTGCGAGAAGGTGGTGGCCGGCGCCGGATCGGTCAGGTCGTCCGCCGGCACGTAGATGGCCTGGACCGAGGTGATCGAGCCGCGCTTCGTCGAGGTGATCCGCTCCTGGAGCTGGGCCATCTCGGTGGCGAGGTTCGGCTGGTAGCCGACGGCCGACGGCATACGGCCGAGCAGGGTCGAGACCTCTGAGCCGGCCTGCGTGAACCGGAAAATGTTGTCAATGAAGAGGAGCACGTCGCGCCCCTCCTCGTCACGGAAATACTCCGCCATGCTGAGGGCCGAGAGGGCGACCCGCAGGCGCGCCCCGGGCGGCTCGTTCATCTGGCCGAACACGAGGCAGGTTTTCTTGACGACGCCGGAGCCGTTGAGTTCCAGCCACAGCTCGTTCCCCTCGCGGGTTCGCTCGCCGACGCCGGCGAAGCAGGAGACGCCGCCGTGCTCGGTGGCGATGTTGCGGATCAGCTCCTGGATGACGACGGTCTTGCCGACGCCGGCGCCGCCGAAGAGGCCGACCTTGCCCCCCTTGGCGTACGGGGCGAGCAGGTCAATGACCTTGATGCCGGTCTCGAAGATCGTGGTGACCGGGAGCTGTTCCTCGAACGACGGGGCGGGGCGGTGGATCGGGTAGCGCTTCGTGCCGGCCGGGACGTCGCCCTGCTCGTCAATCGGCTCGCCGAGGAGGTTGAAGATGCGCCCCAGCGTCTTCGGGCCGACCGGGACGGAGATGGGGCTCCCGAGGTCCTCCGCCGGCATCCCGCGAGTCAGCCCGTCGGTCGAGGCCATGGCGATGCACCGGACGGTGTTGTCGCCGATGTGCTGGGCCACCTCGAGGATGAGCGTGGCCTCCGACTGCAGGTTTTTGAGACGGAGCGCGTGGGTGATTTTCGGGAGGGCGCCGGCGGGGAACTGGACGTCCACGCTCGGGCCGATCACTTGGGTCACAGTGCCGGTGGCCATCAGGGACTCCGAGGTTAGGCCTTCAGGGCTTCCGCGCCGGCGACGATCTCGGACAGCTCTTTCGTGATCGAGGCCTGGCGCACTTTGTTGCGCACGAGGGTCAGCGTGTCAATCATCTCCGCGGCGTTGTCGGTGGCCGCCTGCATCGCCATCATCCGGGCGCTGTGCTCGGCCGTCACCGCCTCCAACAGCAGGCGGCGCAGGGCCGCCGTGACGTACGCCGGCAGGAGTCGCTCGGCGATGGCCGCCGGCGCCGGCTCGGTCAGGTACGCCGTCGGGGACTCGGCCGCCTGCGGCCCCCGCAGGGGGAGCCACGGCGCCGTCATCGGGCGCCAGCTCAGCGCCGAGAGGAACTGCGTGTAGAGCACCGACACGCTGCGCACGCGGCCGGCCTGGTAGGCGCCGATCAGCGTCTGCGACAGCTCCTGCACGAGCGCGTCGGCGACTTTCCCGCCGAGGTCGGTGTAGGAGGCCAGCACCGGCCAGCCCCAGCGTCGGGCGGCGACCACCCCTTTGCGCCCGAGGATGACCAGTTGCACCGGGGCCTCACGCGCGATCACCTCGCGCGCCATCGTGAGCAGGCGCTCGTTGTAGGCGCCGCAGAGGCCGGTGTCGGTGGCGGCGACGACGAGCGCCAGCGGTGCGCGGGCGCCCCCCTCCGGCGCGGCCGGGGTCGTCAGCAGGGGATGGGTCAGCGCCGGCGTCGCGTCGAGGAACCACCGCGTCAATCCCTCCAGCCGGTCCACGTAGGGCCGCGCCTTGAAGAGTTGCTCCTGCGCCCGCCGCAGTTTCGCCCCGGCCACCATCTGCATGGCGCGGGTGATTTTCTGGGTGTTCTGGACCGAGCGGATGCGGGTCCGGATCTGGCGGAGATTGGCCATACGGCGCTAGGCCTTAAACTCCTGTTTGAACTTCGCGACCGCCTCGTCGAGCCGCTTCGCCGTCGCCTCGGAGATCGTCTTCGTCTTGGCGATCTCGTGCTCGACCTCCGGGTACCGCTTCGTCACGAACGCGAGGAACTCCTGCTCGAACTTCCGGACCGCGGCGGCCGGTACATCGTCGAGCGCGCCGCGGGTGCCGGCGTAGATGATCGCGACCTGCTGGGCCACTGGCATCGGCTGGTACTGGTCCTGCTTGAGGATCTCCACCATCCGCTCGCCGCGGGTGAGCTGCTGCTGCGTGGCCTTGTCGAGGTCGGAGCCGAACTGGGCGAACGCGGCCAGCTCCCGGTACTGGGCGAGGTCGAGCCGCAGGCGCCCCGCCACCGATTTCATCGCCTTCGTCTGGGCGTTGCCGCCGACGCGGGAGACGGAGAGCCCGACGTTGATGGCCGGGCGGATGCCGGCGTAGAACAGATCCCCCTCGAGGTAGATCTGCCCGTCGGTGATCGAGATGACGTTGGTCGGGATGTAGCTGGAGATATCGCCGGCCTGCGTCTCGACGATGGGGAGGGCGGTCAGCGAGCCGCCGCCCAGGTCGTCGCGGAGCTTCGCGGCCCGCTCGAGGAGCCGCGAGTGGAGGTAGAAGACGTCGCCGGGGTAGGCCTCGCGCCCGGGCGGCCGCCGCAGGAGGAGCGAGAGCTGGCGGTAGGCCTGCGCGTGCTTCGAGAGGTCGTCGTAGATGACGAGGGCGTGCTGGCCGCCGTACAGGGCGTGCTCGCCGAGGGCGCAGCCGGTGTACGGGGCGATGTACTGCAGAGGGGCCGGGTCGTCGGAGGAGGCGCTGACGATCGTCGTGTAGGCCATCGCGCCGTGCTTCTCCAGCGTTTGGGCGACCGCGACGACGGTGGAGAGCTTCTGTCCGACGGCGACGTAGATGCAGGAGACGCCGCTATCTTTCTGGTTGAGGATCGCGTCCAGGGCGATGGCGGTCTTGCCGGTCTGCCGGTCGCCGATGATCAGCTCCCGCTGGCCGCGGCCGATGGGGATCATCCCGTCCACGGCCTTGAGCCCGGTCTGCAGCGGTTCCTTCACCGGCTGGCGCTGGATGACGGAGGGGGCGCGGCTCTCGAGCGGGCGGTAGGTGTCGGTGGCGATCGGCCCCTTGCCGTCAAGCGGGACCCCCAGGGCGTTGACGACGCGTCCGACGAGCGCCGGGCCGACCGGGACCCGGGAGATCTTCCCGGTCCGCTTGACGGTGTCGCCGTCCTTGAGCCCGACGTCGGAGCCGAAGATGACCGCGCCGACGGAGGAGGCCTCGAGATTGAGCGCCATCCCCATGATGCCGCCGGGGAATTCCAACAGCTCGCCGGCCATGCAGTCGTCGAGCCCGTAGACGCGGGCGATGCCGTCCCCCACCTGGAGGATGGTGCCGACCGAGGCCATCTCGAGCTTGGGCGCGAACGACTCCAGCTCTTGCTGGAGGATCGCCGTGACTTCTTCAGGATGGAGCGCCATGCGGGGAATCCCTTTCGCGTTCCGCTAGACTTTCAGAGTGATGAGCTGTTCGCGCAGGCGGTCGAGCTCCCGGCGGACCGAGCCGTCGAACACGACGTGGCCGAGCTGGACGACGGCGCCGCCGAGGAGATCGGGCTCGACGACGGCGGTCAGCGCCAGGCGTCGGCCGATGCGGCGGGCCATATGCTCCTGCAGCCGCGTCACCGTGGCCGCCGGCAGCGGCCGGGCGGTCGTGACGACGCCGCGCGCGATCCCCTCGACCTGGTCGCGCAGCCGCTCGGCCTCCGTGACGATGGCCGGCAGCAGCGGGAGCCGGTGCTTCCAGAGCAGCAGGACGAGCAATCGGAGCGCCAGCGGCGCCACGCGCCCTTCGAGCAGGCGCGTCAGGAGCCGCTGTTTCTCGGCGACGGCCACCTCCGGGTTCGCCAGCAGGCGGGCCAGCAGCGGCTGGCGGTCGAGCAGCTGTTGGACGGCGGCCAGGTCCTGCAGGCCTGCCTCCAGCTCGCCGCCGCGGTGGGCCAGCGTGACCCACGCCTGGGCGTAGCGGCCGGCGGCGGTCGCGTCCTGGCTCACGCCCCGTCGAGCTCCGCGATGAACTGCTCGACGAGCGCCCGGTCTTTCGTCTGGTCGAGCCGGCTGCGCAGGAGCTTCTCCGTCGCCTCGACGGCCAGCGTGACGATCTGATCGCGCAGGACCGTCTTGGCCTTGACCACCTCGAGCGCCAGCGTCTCCTTGGCCTTCAGCAACTCCACCTGCGCCCTCGCCCGCGCCTCCTCTTCGATCTCAGCGGCGACGCGGCGACCCTGGTTGACCGCCTCGACGAGCTTCTGCCGCGCCGATTCCTCGATGCGGGCCAGCTCCTGCTCGTACCGCGTCTTCAGGCGCGCCATCTCCTGCTTCGCCCCCTCGATCGCCTGGAACTCCTCGGCGATCTTTGCGCGGCGCTCATCAATCAGCCGCAGGATGCTCCCCCACGCGAACCGCTTCAGGATTGCTAGCAGGAGGAGGAACGCTAAGACGTTGGTGACGAACTGAGCTAACAGCGTCATCAGCGGCTAAATTTTGAGGATCCCGAACCCGAACAGAAGAACCGTGACGAACACGTAAATCGTGAGGGCCTCAATAAACGCGCAACCGAGGATCATGGTGGTTTGGATCTTACCCCCCGCCTCAGGTTGGCGGGCTATCGCCTCCATCGCTGCTGCCACAGCCTTCGCCAACCCGCCAGCCGACGCCATCGCGGCGAGGGCAAGGCCCAGCGGCAGCGCCATTCCCAAGACGACCTTCGTCCATTCGACCGTCGCGTGTTCCATGGATTGCGAATCCTCCGTTTATGTTAGTGCCGCGCACCGTCGGCGCTATGGCTGCCCTCCGGAGCAGCCCCGTGCGCCTCATGCGGCAGCATCAGATAAATGTAGATCGTGCTCAGCAACGTGAACACCAGCGCCTGGACCACGCTGAAGATGATGGCCAGCAGCACAAACGGCAAGTGGAACGGCAGACCGAGGGGCAAGCGCGACCACGCCATGGTCAATGCCCCCAACATCACGAAGACCGCCAACAACGTGTCCTCTCCCATGATATTGCCGAAGAGCCGTAGCGCCAGCGACAACGGTTTCACGATTTCCCCGACGACATGCAGGAACAGCATCAGGGGGGCGAGAATCCACCCCGCGGCATCTCTTGGCTGGCCGGCGAGATGATCGAGGTAGCCGAGCATCCCAAGCCGCCGGATCCCGGTGGCTTGCACAAAGACGAACACGCAGAGTCCCAAGGCCCCGGTCATCGTGAATGAAGAAGTCGGCGATTTCAACCCCGGGATCAAACCGGCGAGATTCATGCTCAGGATAAACACAAACAGCGTGCCAAGAAACGGCAGGTAGCGACGTCCTTCGACAGGCCCGAGAATGCCGCAGACGAATTGATCAAGACCTTCGACCAACAGCTCCACGGCGGTTTGACCACGGCCTGGGATCCGGTTCAGCCGACGGGCGCCGAGGGCGATGGCCCCACCGATCATTCCGACGACCACGAACGCAAAAATGGTATTTTCCCACGTGTGGAGAAAATGGCTGATGGGCCCGTGCGAACCTTCGGTGAACAGGGTAATGAAATTGGGAATCTCAGGCGGGTGGCTGGGAGCTTCGGCTGCCGCGGCGCTCATGTCCGCACCCCACGGAAGCCCAGACCGAACGCGATGAGCGCCAGCGTGAAGCCGGTCAGCCATCCCCCGGGAGCCACCTTCAGCCCGACGAGAAGCCAGGCCGCTAGTCCGTAGAGCCCAAAGAACTTAAGCCCCAGCAAGATGGCCACCTGCCAGCGGGGCAGTCGGCGGCTTGTCATCCCCAGGGTGGCGACTCTGACCAGGAGCCAGTAGTTGGCCACACCCCACGCGGCTCCCAGCCAGAGCCCAACGACCCACCCCAGCGTGCCCCAACGCGCCCCAGCGAGCGAGACCAGAATTGCCAAGCTACTTGTGAGGAGGCCGACGCGCGGCATCCCGTGTCTCCTCGCGGTTGACTCGTTGGAGTAACGTCCACGTTTCTCGAATGCCCGCGATAAAGCCGGCGATGAGCGCGCCAATCGTGAAGATCGGACGAGTCCCCAACGATCGGTCAAGAACCCACCCGAGGGCGCCCCCGACAACGGGAGAAAGCCCTAAGATGAGCGGAATCGACACGAGGGCTCCAGCTTGACGAATCCACCCATAGGGGTCAGGCGGTGATGACGTCACGACCATTTGGTAGAGGCGCCAGTATACCAGCCGTCCTCGTGGCCGTCAACCTGATGGCTTCGGCGGGGGGGTAAGCGCCCGCGGGCTGGCGGCGCTAGGCCTGGGTGGCGAGGAGGCGGCTCTGCCGCTGGAGGTCGGCCGTCAGCGTCGCCGTCACCGGCCCGGGAGCCGGGAATGCCTCGACGGCGGTCGTGGCCGGCGCTCGGAGCGTTTCCACCAGGGACGAGACGGATGGCGGGAGCGGGACGGGCATCAGCAATGGCAACAGCGCGAGCAATCCTGCACCGACGAGCACGGCCTGCGGCATGCGTGGTTCCTCCTCGGGTTGAGGGGGAATCGGCTCTCGGGGAGCCCGTTAGCGCACTAGGATACGCGATTCGCCCGCGCTGTCAAGGACAGAAGTGACGACGGCGTCGTCATATGCCATGCCAAACGACGATAGAGCCGTCACTGGTGATCAGAGCGTGAAGTGGAATTGAGGATGATCGTTCTGAATCAGGTCTTGGATCACCGTGACCAATTGTGATGCCGCCCGCAAGGCCTGTTCGGCATCGGTGCGGGTGCCGAAGGGGTCGGCCTCGTAAAAGAAGAGATGCCGCTTGCGCCGCATGCGCTCGAACCGCTCAACCAAGGTCGTGTAGTCCCGGCCGAGCAGGTGATGCGTGAGCTCCACCACGGTTTGGTGCTGGCCGCCATCGGCCGGGAGATACCCCTTGGCAAACAGCAGGGCCCGTCCGACCCGCAGCATCGCGTGGTAGGCGATGGTGGCTGCCCATTCGGGGTCTCGCCCCAGGAGCACCCGCGCCGTGCCCAGATCTTTCGAGGCCCGGATGATCTGCCGCTCGATCTGCTTGAAGTTGGCCCGCTGGCGTTTGAGTCGGCCGCGTTTGAGGTAGGCGTCAAACGGCATTCGGGGCGCCTTTCAGCACGACGGGATGGTCGGACAACACCTCCTGTAAAAACGGGTCCTGCGCTGAGCGCCTCCGACGGTACTCCACGGGGCTGTAGAGCTTGTAGTTGATCTCTCGTTGGAACTGGCGCTCGAGACGGGGAAGGGCTTTCAGCAATCGCGTCTCCGCGCGAGGGGTTCCCACGAGGAGGAGATCGATATCCGAGTCGGCCCGCTCGGTGTGTTTGGCGAATGACCCGTAGAGGAGTGCGAGGGTCATCCCGCGTGAGCGGGCGACGAGCTCGCGCAGAACCCCCTCGACGCCGATGGTCTTGGCGATGATCCGCTTCAGTTCCGGATAGAGAGGATGGGTGGTATTGGCTTGGAAGAATCGGGCGTTGGCGTGGTACTCGCTGGTGACAATCCCCTCCGCCGCCAAGGCGTTCAGGGCGCGTTGAAACGTCCCCGGCGGTTTCCCCAGGATTCGACCCAACTCTTGGAGGTAGTACGCCCGTGCGGGGTTGATCAGGAGGAGCTGCAGGAGGAGCTGCTGGTTTTTCGAGAGCAACCGCATCGCATACAATCGTATGCGATCGGCATACAGCTGTCAAGCGCGGCGATGGTTACGCGCCGCTCTCGAGCCCGGCCTGGGCGGCGAGGAGGGCTTGGGTCTTCTGGGTGGCGGCGAGGAGGAGGTCGGCGCTGAGATCGCGCTCAGTGAGCTTGAGGAGCTGCAGCAGGTGCGCCCGGTCTTTGACGGGAATCACGTTGGATGTCGTCGGCGTTGCCAGCAGGGCCTTCGCCTCCTCCGGCGTGATCAGTGCGTAGGCATCCCGTGGGGCCGCCAGTTTCTCCAGCACCACGCGGAGGGCGTCACCCTCGGGCTCGGTGATCCCGATCGTGACGTGGAATCCCAGCAGCACGACCCACGGCACGTCCTCGAACATGTGGGTGAACAGGAGCCGCCGGGCCGTTGGGTGGAGGACATCCGCAATCCGCTCGTCGGGGCGGCCGACGAGCTTGTCGATGTCCCCGCGCGCCTGTTTCCACGCGTCGGCCACCTTGCCCACCGCCACCTCCCGAGCCATCGCCAGCGCTTGCCGTGTCTCCGCCAGATTCGCCAAGGCCGGTGCGTGTTCCTCCAGCCCGGCGGTGTTGGGATTGGTCAGGACGAACAGCGTGAGGGGCTCGGCGCCGGTGTTGCGCACCTGGACGGTCCGGCGTGACCACAGCCCAATGCCGGACCCCGGTTGCAACGGTTGGGGCGCGTCCTCTCCGAGGGCGATCTCCCCCGTCCCATCCAGCACAAACAGGGCGGTCTCCGGCCCCTGGGCCTTTTTGAGGGTGAAGGACTGCCCGGACTCGACCGTTCGAATCACAACCCCCAGGTCTCCTCCCGGCACCAGCGGGGCGTTCGCGGCTGGCGTGGGCACCACCGACTCCACAGGAAGCGATTCCGGCTCCGTGACGGGCGTGTATCCCTCGAGCTCCGAGCGGTGGTACTCGTGTTGGTGCGTCGCAAAGCAGAACAGGAGCTCCACCGGCTCTGTGGTGAGCACGGTGTGGTCTTTGCCGGCAGCAATCTTGACCACCGCGCCTGGCCCGATGGATTTGGTGGCCGAGCCGATCTGCATGACGGCGCGGCCCTGTAACATCAAGTACAATTCGTCCATCTCGTCGTGACGATGCCGGCGAAGTTGCTGACCCTCCCCAATCATGGCCAGACGGAGTTCGATCCCCGGCGTTCGGAGGTAGTTGGCAATCTGAATACCAACCTTTGGATCTATGGCGGCGCCCGCGAGGACGTCCGAGAGGCGGACCACCTTCTCGGGCGCCCGGCGGGCCGCGGCGTGCACCGCCTGCAGCGCTTCCACTAACGCCGTTGGTGAGGAAGCCGCTCCCGGAACAGCCCACTGATCCCGAATGGCCCCCACCGCGCGGAAGATCTCGGCGGCATCTCCGGTTGCTACGGCGGTCCGCAACCTTCCCGGAGGATTCTCAGAAATTGTCACCGCAGCATCCCCGACGGCCGCCTCCGCGCGCGCCACCGCCGACGCCGCGTCACGCCACCATTCCTCCAAGCCGGTGGTGGGCGGAGTGAACAGCGACTCGACGGAGACGTTGGGGAAGCCCTGGTAGTCGGCCGGGTAACACTTCAAGCTTCCATCTGGCAGAACCGTCACCATGCGGAACGATGCTTGAGCGATCGGCGTCCAGGGGGTTCGCGGGGGATTATGCGACAACTCCAGAGTATCACCGTTCAATCGTACCGTTGGGAAGCCCGTCCCCATCGAGACCCCATCGCTCTCGAGGGCGATGCTGATTCGCCGGGGCCCGCTCCTCAGCAGGCGCTTCAAGGTCTCGAAGCCGGCTTCCACCGTCTCAAACCGGCTCTCGGTTGGTGGAGGATAGAGGACCTTCGCAACGGGCGTAACACCCGCCCCCGCCTCCAGCCCGGCGGGTTTGAGCGCGGCCGAGAGGTCGTCGGGCCGTCGTTGGCCCGCCTCGACGGGGCGGAGCAGGTCGGGCGCGGCGAGGAGCGGGGCCGAGGGGGCGAAGGATGCGAGGAGCGCGAGCCCCAGGGCGATGAGTCGGCGAAACCGTTGATCGACGCGCTGTTTCATAAGTGGGAGCCAGTCTACGAGGTGTTCGGCGGCCTGTCAACCAGAAAATTCGTCAGAACGTTCGATTAACAAAAGCTAGCTCAACGGGTGGGGAGGGTGGCGGCGATGCGGACGAGCAGGGGCGTCGGCCAGAGGCCGAGCAGGACGACGCCGGCGAGCGCGGCGCCGAGGGCCAGGCGCAGGGGCCAGGGGCTCTCGGCAAGGGCCCCCGTCGGGGGCGGGGGGCTCAGGTACATCTGCTTGAGGAGGAGCGCGTAGTAGAAGACGGCGATGACGCTGTTGACCGCGGCGACGACGGCGAGCGTGGTGTGGCCGCTGGCGAGGGCGGCGGCGAAGATCCAGACCTTCGCGAGGAATCCGGCCAGCGGCGGGATGCCGGCCAGCGACAGCAGGGCGACGGCGAACCCGGCGGCGAGAACGGGGTGCGTCTGCGCCAGCCCCGCGTAGGCGCCGAGGTCCTCGCGGCCGGTGGCATTCGCCACGGCGATGACGCAGCAAAAGGCGGCGAGATTCATCAGGACGTAGGCCAGCGCGTAGTAGGTGACGGCGAACGCGCCGGAGGGGCTCGCGACGACGACGCCGATCACGATGTAGCCGGCTTGGGCGATCGAGGAATAGGCGAGCAGGCGTTTGACGTTCGTCTGGCGGAGGGCCGCGACGTTGCCGAGCGTCATCGTGAGGATCGCCACGACTTCCAGCACCGCGGTCCAGGCCGGCGTCAATCCGCGGAACGCCAGCCAGAAGATCCGCAGCAGCAGGGCGAAGCCGGCGAGCTTCGGCCCAGCCGAGACGAACGCCGCGACGGCAGTGGGCGCCCCTTCATACGCGTCGGGGGCCCAGGCGTGGAACGGAACGAGTCCCACCTTGAAGGCGAGGCCGGCGGCGATGAGCACGAGGCCGACGACGACGAGCGAATGATTCGGGTGCGTGCCGCTCAGCAGTTGGCTCGTCAGCGTCGGGAGGTCGAGCGTGCCGGTCGCGCCGTAGATCCAGCTCACCCCGTACAACAGCATCGCGGTGGCGAGCGTCCCGACGAGGAAATATTTCAGGCCCCCCTCGGCGGAGGTGGCCTCCCGCCGCAGGAAGCCGGTCAGCAGGTACGACGTCAGCGAGACGAGCTCCAGGCCGACGTAGACCATCACGAGCGATTGCGCGCCGGTGACGAGCAGGAGACCGGCGCCGCTGAGCAGGAGCAGGCCGAAGAACTCCGGCAGGTCGTCCGTCAGCGCCGTCGTGCCGAGGGCCATCAGCGTGACGAGGAGCAGGACGCTGAGGATGCCGAGCTGGATGAGGGCGATCCACGGGGTACGGGTCAGCATGCCGCTGAACAGGTCGTGGACGCCGGCCGGCTGGGCGGCGAGCACGAGCCCCGCGGCGCCGATGGCGGCGGCAGTCAGGCCGCCAACAAGCATCGGCCGGCGCCAGACGCGGGCCGTCACGAACAGGGCCAGCGCGGTGCCCGCCAGCAGGAGCTCGGGGAGCGCGGCGAGCGTGTCGTGGAGCATCAGGGGCATCCGCGCATCAGCCCGGGAGACCGGCCACCTGGCGCAGGAGGGCTTGGAGCGCCGGGGCCTGGAGGTTGAGGACGAGCGACGGCCACACGCCGACCGCCACCGTGAGCAGGAGCAGGGGCACCAGCGTCGCCAGCTCCCGGCCGGTGACGTCGGGGAGCGTCTGCCATTTCGGATTCAGCGGGCCGAGCAGGACGCGCTGGAGCATGAGGAGGATGTAACCGGCGGTCAGCACGACGCCGAGGACCGAGAGCGCCGTCGCCAGCCGGTGCGCGGGGAAAGCCCCCAGCAGGGAGAGGAACTCCGCGACGAAGCCGCTCAACCCCGGCAGGCCGAGCGAGCCGAGCGAGAAGACGGTGAGCAGTCCCGCGTAGACCGGGACGCGCGCGCCGAGGCCGCCGAAGGCGGCGAGGTCGCGAGTGTGGGTCCGGTCATAGAGGACGCCGACGAGCAGGAACATCCCGCCGGTCAGCAGGCCATGGCTGACCATCTGCAGCATCGCCCCGTTGAACCCGGTCTGCGTGAGGGCGCTGGCCCCCAGCAGGACGAAGCCCATGTGGCTAAC
>Ga0209515_10004085_pt1 | contig 20059 bp, 16 predicted proteins | sample Subgroupgradi54m_FD_187454 | JGI IMG/M metagenome (GOLD analysis project Ga0209515, IMG submission 187454) | Subsurface groundwater microbial communities from S. Glens Falls, New York, USA - GMW60B uncontaminated upgradient, 5.4 m (SPAdes)... ...
TTTTTTTGCGCGTATTGCAATCTGTATATATCCTGGAGAAGCAATACTTTTCTCCATTCTTTTTTCAACCCAATCAATCGTTGGCATTTTCATTCTCAGAATATGTTTGAAAAAGTAAAAACTGAGAGCATAAAACGAGCTAAAAAAAGATCCGACTTCGACGGTCTTTTCTGCTTTAAATCCTGCGTCCGTCATCATTTGCAACAATTGCTCCTTTGTATAATGCCTATGTCCTGCCAACCAATATGCCGGATCTAATAGATCGCTCCAAAAATTTTTATTAACTGTTGCGAGGAATAAACGCCCATCTTTTTTTAAGACGCGGTTAATCTCCCATAAAGTCGCTAATTCATAACCAATTGGAATATGTTCTATCACATCCCAAAATGTCACAACATCAAAGGTATTATTTTTAAAAGGTAGTTTATGAGAGAAGGCGTGGACAGTACGGACTTTGGGAAGATTTTTTTTCAACACGCTTAATGCTCGTTTTTCAACATCGGTTGCTGTAATTGATGCAGCATGTTTCTCAATAAGCAGTTCATATGGCCCAGTCCACGAACCAACATTTAAAACATGTTTTCCTTTGATAAAATCTTTTGAGAAAGAAAAATAAAATTTGTGTTCTCCTTTTGCTTCTGTTGTGTCGACATTCTCAGCAAAAGACATTGGCTTAGGACTTTTCATCTATTACAAACCTTTCAATCATATAGTATAATACTTAAGTAATTATACCAAATTACTATGCTTCATTTTTGGGCATTTATCATACCACTCATCAGTCTTTTCCTCCAAAGCTATCCTCGTTTTTTCAATAAATATTTTGGTGTTGATGTTTGGACACGGCTTCTTGAAATAGAACATGTAAAAAAAGCAGGACATACGATCCCAGGAAAAATCAAAAAAGGATTTATTATCGATGGCTATTTTGATTATCCAATATTTTTCCCTTGGTTGTTTTCTTTTTTTTCTAAGAAATTTTTACTTACCCTTCAAGGATTTGTTTCTCCATTTTTTGATTGTTTACAAAATCTTGTTTTATATTTTATTGCCTATTCGATCACGCAAAATATCACTATTGCTCTTTTATCTCAGCTGATCTATACACTGATTCCGATCATTCCAATCGAAAATAGTTATCTTACTCCAAGATCTCTTGGCTATTTCGTTTTTACGCTTTCTTTTTATCCACTGATGATGTTCTCCATTACCAATGAGCCTCTCTATCTCATTCTCGGATTTATTTTTTCTGTACTTTTATTTCTTACTCACCGATTTGCATTACAATCGTTACTATTTATTTCTCTGTTCTTTACTTTCGTTGATCGATCACCAACGTATCTTCTCTCTTTTTTTATTGCAGGAGGAGTTGCCATCCTCCTGACCGGCGGCTATTACTTACGAATTGCAAAGGGTCATCTGTATAATATTTATTTCTGGGTGAAAAATTATGAATACCGATTTGCGCATCAAATTTATGGTAATGTAAAACAAAAAAAACAAGATTGGGTATCAAAAATTTATCCTCTCCTTTCAACGCTCTCCCCTATTCTTATTATTGCAACGAACAGTTGGATTCTTTCTGGATTTATCTATCTCTTTATTTATCGCAACAAATTTCCTGAATTTCCACACACTATTATCCTGTACAAAATGAGTATTTGGATACTCTTTTTCTATGTCATTGGAGCAATTATTTTAAAAGTAAAAAGACTTATCCCAATTGGCGAAGGACAACGCTATCTCGAAATGGCATCGGTTCCAGCAAGTCTTCTTTCTGCTATCCTTTTTTACTATGCATATCAGGAGTGGGGCTTACCAGTACTTATTGGCTTCATACTCATGCTGACCGGCAACTTATCTCTCATACTTACCCTCCAAATAAAAGGGATTATTAAGGATAAAAATCGATCGCTGACAAAAGAACTCACCGAGATGTATCGTTATATTAATAAACTCCCTGGGAGACCTCGTCTTTTATGCATTCCGCATCAAATTACCACAATGACCGTCTATAACACGAAAGCTGATGTTTTTGTAAACGCAGACAATCCTGGACTTATGAAGATTCAAGATGTGTACCCAATCCTTAAAAAATCCGTACAAAATTTACAAAAAGAATATAATCTTGATTATATCTTATTTAGGGAAAGTTTTGCGAATCTAAAAGACATAAAATTACAGAAGGCAATTATCGAACATCGTGTTGGCGATATTGTCCTAGTTAAATTGAAGAAGCATGCCAACGAAACGTAAGATATGACGCGGTGATTTTAAATCCGCAGGCATGATACAAACGAAGCGCTGCAATATTTGTCATTTGGGTCTCAATGATGACTTCTTCCAAACCCCATTTCTTGCAACGGGCAAGCGCTGCTAAGAGAAGCCGTTTCCCTACTCCTTTTCCTCTTGCGTTTTCTGAAACGCCGACAAGAGGTATATGGCCTTTCTTCTGGAGAGTAATAAATCCAAAGATTTCTTCTCCCTCTTCCCAAACAAGTACTAAATCTGCCACCTTTCCATTCAGCGAATTTTTTAACCAGTGTTCGTAGACACTATCTGCTTTTTGTGTAGAGATAACTGGATCATGGTAGTAACGCGTTACACCTCGAAAGACACTTCTGGACAAATCGATAACCTGTTGGTGGTTTTCAGGTTTCGCTTCCTTTACAAATTCCCATTCCGCCTGTTCATCATGAGCAAGCGTTGCTCCTAAGGTCATCATTCCGTCAACTAAGATAAATCCATTTTCTTCCAAGTGCTGAATCATACCATAGTCATCCATTGCTACTCTATATGTTGCATACACAATCCCCTGTTTCTTCAAATCATTTTTTATGTCACCAATATAGTTACCAACCACATAAGTAATTTTGGCTGTTTTAAAACCAAGGATTTTAGTGTCAAATGGTGATTCCTCCCAAGAATAGTTCATGGCATGTCTGCAATAGTTTCCTAATAGGTATTATCTATAATGGCTTTATTAAAAGATAATTTGCAACTTGTTTTACGACTGTATATTTTTTGAGATTGAGTTCTTCTTTTTTTGCATAGTCCTCATTGAGTAAAATTGCGTCAAGACCTTGTTCTTTCATAATTTGCTTGATTGGTTTTCTCATAAATGGATAAACGTCTGCAATCTTTTCAATACTTTTATAATCAGCATTTACAAAAACAGGACAACCTGTATGATAGATGGTACTTGTTGTCATTTGGTGAGGAATACAGAGCAATCGCGGTTTATTTTTAAGAGATTGTAAATAAGCAAACATTGCTTGTAAGCCTGGTGTTAAGGTTCTTAGTTTATCTTTTATAATTGCTTTTCGCTGAATAACAACAATTGTAATCAACGCAAGTACTCCAACAACAAGATAGACAGCAACAACAAATCCATTTGTTAAAAATTTTTGCAATAATACTGCCGACAAGAGTGCAGCAGGAAATGCTGATAATTCAAGATACCGTTGTCCTTCACCTAAAAAACGGAGAGATGGTACCCAAATAGTGAGCAATGCAAGTAGATAAGAAAATAATACAATTTGCCCCAAACGAAATAGTATTGGATCACCAACGGACATAAAAAAATAAAAATATAAACTTGATAAAACCCAAGGATTGGTAATCGTTAGAACAAATGGAGGAAAACGGAGAAATTCATTATAGAGACGAAAAACAAAATCGTTTGTTTTATGTTGCTCGGCAGTACCCCGTATCTGATGCGCGAAACGATAATGAATGATATTTTTCCAAAACCGCAAGTTTCCAAGGTGTCCTTGCAAAACTCTTAGATAAAACCCTTTTGATATGATTACAGCCAATACAAATGAGAAGACAAAAATAATCCCATACCACAGATTAAGCGTTACAATGCTAAAAAACAATACAAAAAATAAAAATGATTGCGTTGTAAACCTGTGAGATAAAAAAATTAACGATCCTGCTATCGTTGCGAAAAGAAGTAAAAAATAGTTATGGTTGCTTTCAAAAAGAAAAAGCGAGAGAAAAACAATGATAAATAGCGTATATCCCAGAGACCTTGGAGTAGCGCTTGAGTTTTCAAGAACGATAATTGGAGTGAGTACATAGAGACTCTGTGTTAAAAAAGCGATAAGAAGACTTTGTGTTAAAAAATAGGAAAAAAAGAAAATAAGAGTAATGTTTATCGCATCAAAAAATGGTGAAAAAAGAAATTCATATTTTTTGACATACTGTATGGGAAATTTTGAAAGGATAAAAATAAACGCTGGCGGATAATCATACGTGCCAGGAACAAGAAATCCGTTTTCAATTTTTTTAGGTATGCCTTTTTGTTTGTGATACTCTTGTAAATAGAGCAAATGCGTCCAGATATCGACACCACAATATCGGTTAAAAAAACGCGGATATGCCTCAAAAAGAAAGCCGAGAAGGGCAATTGGTAAGGCATAAAAAAACAAGATGATTGGATTCATAGACAGTTATTCAATGTATAGTATGACAGAAAATATATTGAAAATAATAAAAATTGTTATCCATGATGCTAAGAATATTTGTGGTAACCGCTGATTTTGTTTTCTCCAAAGAAAATAAATCATTGCCAATGTAACAAAAAGAATAAACAATCGATAAACAATATACGAAAATCCAAATACTGGCTGCCATACGGTACCAAGAAGCGAAAAACCAACAATAAAAAGAAAAAATAATGAAACCAAACTTATTTTCTTCCATTCTTCACGAATGACAAGCGCACTTGCTGTCAGTAAAAATGGATAAAAAGGATATCGATACCATCCGTGTGATGCCTCATCAGGAATAGCAAAAACATACACAACCAGATACGCAAGAAAGGGAAGCAGGATGAAAAAATGCTCTTTGAAATTTCTCGCCAGCAAGAATATTGCAAACCACCCAAACAAAATCCAACCATCTAAGTAATATCTATCCACCAAAAGCGGATGAGTAAAAAGAGAAAAAAAGCCGGTAAAGGTGATGTCGTATCGAGCTAATTGCAACGTCCATAAGTCAAGAAATAATTTTTTATCAAAATATAATCCATAAAAAATAAATACTGAAAAAAAGAGAACTGTTACTCCACCAACAAAAAAAGCATCCTTCCATTTCCCTTTGTATGACAAGATCATCCCGAGTGATAGACCAACAACAAGCCAGGGCACTTTTGCAAGTGATAACAGACCAGCTATAAGAGCAGCAACATTTCTGAATCGTTTTTTGCCTGTTTTGAGATATCGATGAACCAGAAAAAGAGCAAGTAACCAAAAGGGAATCAAAAAATTTTCATTTTGTACAATCCTCGATCCGATAACGATTGTTGGTACAGTAGCATAAAGCAACGTGCTGAATAAGGCGATCCCTCTCCCGTATAACGCATTTGTTAAGACAAATATCATTACCATCGAGAAAAGACCCAGACCAAGGGATAGTTTCCTCATATTATGTAACGTCACACTATACATATCATGTGCACCATTAAGTAACGCAGACCCTCCTGCAACCAAACCAAATAACGGAGGATGCTCAAGATATGGCCTGACAATCCAAAATGCTGCTCCTTGATAAATAAGATGTTTTCTTTGTGTGTACTGTGGATGCGGGGACCAAGAAATAGGCACCCCGTGCTGAATGAGATTGATACCAAGCCATGTCCACGCAAATTCATCAAACGTAGCTCCATGTCGAGGAAGTGTGGTGTAATGATAATGACGAAGGGAAAAACCAACACAGAGGATGATAAGCAAAACAAAAAAATATTTTAGAAAGGTAATGTTCATTTTTTTAATATTGTGAGTGCTGTCTTTGCAGTATTATCCCAATTATATCTTAGACTGTATTTTTTTGCTGTAGCACACATTGCCTTATATTTATTTTTATCAATAAAGAGCTGCTCAATTCCTTGAGCAAGTGCTTCTGGTGATTTTTCAACTTTTATCCCATTTACACCATCTCTCACCGTATCACGAAGACCATGAGCATCATAGACAACCGCCGGCGTTCCAACCGATCCTGCTTCTGGAACGATAAGCCCAAAGCCTTCACGGACAGAAGGAACAACAATCCCATGTGCCCGGGCCATGAGTTCAAATTTTTTTTGTTGGGAGACGTATTGCCAAAATGTTGCAGTAACGCGATATTTTTTCGCGAGTTTATTCAGATACTCCATGAATGCTTTTTCTCCTTTTCCGACAATCCAGATGTGCAAATTCTTTATTGTCTTCTGTGCCTCAGAAACAGCAATAATCGCATCCTCTATTCCTTTCATTTTATTCAGTCTCCCGACAAAAATCAGTGTCGGCTGTTTTTCTTTTTTTATTGCATTGATTTTTACTCTCGTAATACCCATTGGAAGTATCGTAATATTTTCTCTAGGAATCCCCGTTTTCTCTAGCTCTTTTTTTGTTGATTCTGAAATGGTTAGGATAGGCACATTGCGATAAAGGAGTAAGTATATTCGTTCAAGAAGCCAACCCAGAATATTCCAAGGAAATGAAAACATCCGAAACCAAATATCATCCGCCACCTCACAGATTAATGCAACAACTTTTTCTTTCACATAAAATTTTGTGAAAAACGGCATCCCATGAACTTCATCAATCACTACATCAGTCTTCCCTTGTACATTTTTTTTATAGTAAGTGTACGCTTTAAAGTGAACTGAATTATGAAATGCGCGAAGGTCAAGTTTGCCTGAACGGATAATTTTTATGCCGTCAATTATTTCTTTTTCTTTTGCATCGTCAAAATGAGAAACGAACAACGTAACACGATGCCCCTCTTTGACAAATCGTTTCGCCATTTCATGAGTCAACACTTCAGCTCCACCTGCATGGGGGTGTTTAATGTCTTTCCAGTTTAGGATAAAAATATTCATACGTAGTGTTGGTTGTCAGGGAGTATTTGCTCGCAACATACGAAATTGAGGAAGAGATTTTTGGTTTTTTTGATATTTCTTATCATATTGTTTAACAATTTTTAATCGATAAAAGACAGCAAGGGTATCCCAAAGCATATGAAAAATCGTTTTCCATAGATTCAAAGAATTTATGGTATTTGTTCTGAAATTGATTTGTACTGGCGCTTCAAAGATTCTCGTAAATCCTAATCGATACGCGACAGCCAAAATTTCAATATCAAATGCATATTGTTTCACGAGCAATCGAGGCAAACATGCTTTAACTGTTTTCCTCTTAAAAAATTTTAACCCTACTTGCGTATCACGGATTTTAAAACCAAATAATTGTTTTGTTAAAAATCGATATCCCCACGAGACAATTTTTCTCCAAAGAGGATAGTTCACTTTTGATACTGGATGAAGTTTGGAACCAACGATGACATCTGCATTGTACCATTCCATATGACTCAGGAGCATTTTAAATCCTGTGGGATGAATATCCATCCCCGCATCAATAAAACCAATAACATCTCCTTTTGCATGCTGCATGCCATAACGAATCGCGTGACCTTTTCCTTGATTTTTTTTATAACCAATTACCTTGACTGTTTTCGACTTATAACGAAGAGCCTTATTGTAGGTATTATCGACAATACCATCAACAACAATAATAAGCTCATAATTGTATTCAAGAGTATTGAGGGATCTCGTTATATTTTTTATATCTCTGACAATTGTTTTTTCTTGCTTGTAAGCGGGGACAACGACGGAAAGCAATTCTATAGTAAAATTATTTTTTCGTCGCATAGGGGTAGTATAGCAAAAGCATAACAAGAAGTAAAAAGGTTGAAAAAAAAGATATTTGTATTACTTGCACTATTGACGCATGATAAAACCAAATAAGGATTGCTTGGACTAATGCAACAATAACAGTTGGTAGAGCAATAATTGTTTTTTTAATTGCTAAATAAAAATTTATTAAGAGTGAGACAACAGCATAGAGGGTAATAAACAAAGCAAAAAAACCAAGATACTGTGCTATCGAGAGATATTCTTTTTTAGCAAAAATTGGAATAACGATCTGTGGAAACAGATAATAAAAAATTGCTAAAACAATTGATGGAAGAGAAACAAGTAATATTGACAACTTAAATGTGCTGGTAAAGTTTTCTTTTTTATTATAACTTTGGACAATAAGAGGAAACATGACTGTCCCAATCGGAGCAGTAAAAAAGAAAATAACTCTTCCGATCAAAGAAAGACCTGCATAATCTCCCGCCATATCTGGCTTAAAGAAATGTTTTGTTAGTAAAATATCGGTTGAAATCAAAGAACTCAAGGCCAGAATAGTTATGGCAGAAGGAATGCCATATGCCAACAAATCCCGTGTATTTATTTTTTCTATTTTTTGTCCTTTCACAAAAAGAAACTTGAGAGGATAAAATGTTAACAGATAACCAAGTAAAAAACTCACTAAGAGAGCACCAACTGCTCCGCTGACTGCATACCCTAACAGAACAAATAATACACCAAAGAGTAATTTCAAGAGCGCTGTCATAAAAGTAATAAAAGTAAAATAGTTAAATGCAAGTTTTGCTTGCAATAATGCATTATTGATCACACTAATAAAGACGAGAAACAAAATAACATCGGTCAAAATAAGAAGAAAATAATTCTTTATATGAAAAAATTGAGAAATTTGTGGAATAAAAAATAAAAAGATAACAAATAATAACAATCCCGTAAAGAAGAAAAATGTTCCTACTTGCCTATACAAGCCTTGAATTTTTGCGAATTCTTTTTTGGCAAAGTATCCTCCCCCGAAACTCACAATCAATGGAATTATCGAACTTGCTGCCATGTTAGGCAACGTAATCACAGAAATCAAACTTTGCAAGATGCCATAATCTACTTTTGTCAAATTTTTGATCACAAAAAGGTTAAACAAAAAATTCAGAACATTTGCGAGAAGTGTTCCAGAGAAAATCACAATGCTTCCAGAAATAAGTGGATGTTTTATGAGTTCTTGTACTTTTTTTTTCATAAGACTTTTTTGTATGTTGCAATTGTTTGTTCTGCTGTTTTTTGCCAACTAAATTTTTTTGCCTGCTCTAAACCTTTATCGGTACATTCTTTTTGTAATTTTTGACTGAAAAATATCTCGCCAATGCCTTTGGCGATACTCTCTACATCATACGCATCAACATAATGTGCTGCATTTCCCGCAACCTCTGGCAAGGATCCTTCTTTGGTGGTAATCACTGGACAACCTGATTGCATTGCTTCAAGAATTGGCAGACCAAAACCTTCATAAAGAGAAGGGAAAACAAAAACAGTTGCACTATTATAAAGAGCAACTAAGTCTTCCGTCGGAAGAAATCCAAGTTTGATAATACGCTTATCGTCCTCTGTCAATTGTTGCACATCGACTAAATCTCTATTCCAAGGATTTGTTTTATCAAAGTTTTTTTCAACTAAACTCTTTCCAACCATCACCAAAGGAAGAGCAAGTTGCTTCATTGCCCTTACTAAACGGGGGAGATTTTTATTCCATGTCACGTCTCCAACATACAATACGAATTGATCAGGAAGCTTATATTTCTCTTTCACGTATTTTGCTTTTGTTTGAGAAATACGCTGAAACTCTTCGGCAGCTGCGAGATACGCAACGGCAACCTTTCTTTTTGGTATACCGGCAATACTGACAATATCTGCTTGGGAAGCATAGGAATCTGTAAGAATCAATGTTGATCTTTGCAAATTAAATCTTTGTATTTGCCAAAAAAGCTTACCCTTCATTCCCGCTGGAAAATATTTGGGAAATATTAACGGCGTTAAATCATGCACAGTTACAACTGTTTTCTTTTTTTGAAAAAATGGCAATGTTAAAAAAAACGGATCAAAATAGGGATAATGAACCACATCACTATTATCTGGAATTTCGTCTTGCTTGGTAAAAAAATAATAGTCGTTCTCAGGATAATATCGAACGAGAGTGTCCTTCAAATGCTGCAAATAAAAACCAACTCCTCGGACTTTGTGTCCTGTTTGTAATGGAGAGATATCTATTGCTATCTTCATAATAATTTTTCCAGTTTTTTTCTCAACAATAACATTCCCAAACACACAACCAAACCAAAAAAAGAAATTCCGACACCAACTCTTCTTATCATTGTATCATTAAAATGAACTACAACACTATGCTCGCCTTTTGAAACAGGAAAGGTAATACTCCCTATTCGTGTCTTTTGAACTAGTATCTTTTCTCCATCAATATAAACTTCCCATCCAGGGAAATAGGCAGTATTAACAACAATTTGCGATACCTCATCACTCATCACAGAAAAGGTAAGTAACGATGTTTTTGAGTTGTGTACCACAACTATCCCCTTTCCTTGAACAATTTCTACTTTACTTTTTTTGAGAGGTGGTTTTTGCGCTATCCAAATGGTATTAAACATATCTCCCTGGCTATTTGTTCCATGAATAAAATTCTCTCTTGTTAGATAATGCGCATCTGATCTTTGATGATAATACGCAGGCTGCGTATATGAGAGAGACAGCGTGACTGCAAGGAAAATAAAAATAATACTCACACTTACCTTTCGTTTTTTACCATTAATCATACTGATAACAGCTCCTGCAATAAATGAACAGATGAGAATCACAAGACTCAAAAAGCGCCAAGGGAATTGAAAATAATTTAAAAGTGGTACGAAGTGCCAAATTGGTCGTGTAATATTGAGCATCAAACAAACCACCGTGATCAGTGACATAACAAAGAAAATAAGAACATTCTTATTTTTATCCCTTGCTTTCCAAGATCGAAGAAAGAGAAAGAACGCTGCACATACGGCAAGAAGATTCGCGGTGCCAATCTGAAAAGACATTTGATTTCCAAGATCCTTTCCTGAAAACCCCGTTCCCCAAGACGGAATAAGTAATTGATATATTTCAGGAAAATGGTCATCGACATTATAAAGTTGTAAATTCTTGACGAATGATGTTTCACCAAGCGCAGGCAACCAAAAAATTGCAGACAAACATACGCCCAAAATAAATACTGACAAAGAAGCAAGAAGCATTTTTTTAGTTGGAGTACAGATGAAAAAAAGAAACATTGTATAGATGAATCCAAATACGGCAAACATCAGGCCAACAATATTATGGGAAAAAATAGTTAACGCAAAAAAAATTGCTGCCAGGACAACATACGGTATTTTTCTTTTTTGCATAAGGAGTGTCACTGCCCATAAAAATGCAGGAAAAAAAGCGAGTGCCCAAACCTCACCAACTGATCCACGGACATAGATGTCAACAAATCGGTATGGTGAAAAGGCGTAAAAGATAGCTGCTGTTACTGCAGCTATCTTATCAAAAAATAATTTTGTCCAAAAATAAAAAAACAGTACACCAACAACTGTAGCAAGTAACAAACTCATTTTAAAACCATCAATAAAACCAATTCCAAATGTGTACAAGAGAGAGGCAACATAATTTGGTAGTGGATACACATAATTGAAAAGAGGAATACCATAGCCGTTATTTAAATCGTATGCCCATCGTGGATACCAATCACCATCTCGTAGTGCCTTATCAAATTCATAAAAACGGATAATATGATATTCACCATCGTGTGTCGGCGGCAATCCCTGATGGATGAGTGGCTTCACAGCAAGAAACGTAAGCATCAAAAGAAGTATGATATGTTTGTAACGAAAAAATAATTTCATCTTTTTTTCAAAAGTTTATGCTGAAAGAGTAATAATAATCCGGCAATGAAAAGAGGAATTCCTGTTACGACAATTCGGATAAGTGGCGTTGGACCAAAGTATGTTCCTAAATACATAAACGGTATATAACGAAGAAGAAGCCCAAACGACATGGCAATTGAAAAATAAAGCAGTATCTTTTTCTCAGTAAGAAATGCAAACGGCAAAAACCAAATCGCGTACCATGGATACAGCTCCTCTCGCAAAGGAGACAGAAAAAAAATAGCAAGCATCGCGAGTGTTGAAAAGAAAAAGCTTTTTTTCCAGTCAATCGTCTTCTGTCGATATGACTGCCAGAGAGTAAACAAAAAAACAGGTAATAAGAAAATCGTTGCGTATTTAATCAAGATTGATAAGACAAAAAAACAGAAAGCAAAGAGATATTTTTTCTGTTTGATAAGTAAGAAAGCAAAAAGCGTAAAGAACATCATGACGATGTCATTATGATTACTTGTCAGCGTTTCAAGAACAACGAGAGGGTTCAGCCCGAAGAGTAAAATCGTAGAGGGATTTTTTGTGAATTGCCAAAGAACAAAAAGCGTCAAGAGATAAAAAAGAACTACCAATATTTTGAAGCTCATCAGTGTTAAGAAAAAATTGCCACCGCCAAGCAGATAAGGAACTCCTGTTAAGACAATCCATACGGGTCCATACAATGCTACTTTATTTGCTGCGTGCGTGAAAGCGAGAAGCGGATCACCAAGAAATGCAATTGGCATAATAACAAAAGGATTTTCATGGTAAAAAAATAAAACTTTCGCCGTTGCAATATAGTTGAAAATATCATATGAAAGCATCGCAGGATAAGAAAAGAGTAATAACAAACATGTCATCCCTATGAGCACTTTTATATCTTTTACAGACAATTTTTTTTGCTTTAGTAATCGTATAAAAAGAAAATAAAAGATAAAAAGTAAAACGATAAAAAAACAATAGAGTGCTGTCGTAGTGAGTCTATTAATAAATGCAAACCCTGAATAAAATGATGCATAATACAGCAAATGCTGGTCAATAAATGCATAAGAAAAAATAGTGAGTGCCACCAACGTCACACTATAGCCAATAAAAAGTATTTTCTTCATAGTCCTTGTGTTCGTATTTTTATTGATTTACTGATAATCTGTTTTATATGAAGTGCCGTTGGTGAAGATTTTTCTGGAGTCCAAATAAAATTTTCGGGTAACTCGCTTTCTGCTTTTTGAAGCACCTCAATGTGTTTGCGTGCTGCATCGTGGAATACTGTCTTTTGTACCGATATATTTTTATTTTCTTTTCTCGCATTTTCCAAAAAGAATGGTGCTCTTTGGAAATAATAATCTGATTTTTGTAATGCTTGATTTGCTAATAAATATTGCTTGTATTCAAAAAGTGTTTTTGCTTCAACAAGATATTTATCGGCCTGTCCAAGATTGTAGACACATTGTCCGAAGTTGCCAAAATACCAATACTGCATGAATTTGTCTTTTAGCTGCTCTACGAGATACAGTTTGTTGCCAGGCATAGAAGACGGATATGGTAAGACATAATCAGACTCAGCAAAAACGTGAGGTGGAAAAAAGATAAGGAAAAGAAGTGCAATAACAACTATCTTCTTCATGCTCCATGCCGCTTGTGCCAGCTCCATGCTGTTGTCACAATCGTTTGCAAATCAGAATGTTGAGGAACGAATTGTAATTCTGTCGTAATTTTTGTTGCATCTGCAATCAAGGTGTCTGCATCTCCTGGTCTTCTTGGAGCAGTCTGTACAGACAAATCAATGCCAGTTACTTGTCTTACCATATCGAGAACTTCTCTGTTTGAGAATCCTTTTCCGGTACCAACATTATAGATAAAACCACCTGTATCATTCTGCAATTTTTTCAATGCCAAAATATGCGCTTCCACCAGATCTAACACATGAATGTAGTCACGGACACAGGTGCCATCTGGTGTTTTGTAATCGGTACCAAAAAGGGTAAATGGCTTATTCTCCATAAGTGACAAAATCGCTCGTGGGATAATATGGGTTTCAGGATCATGATTCTCACCCATGCTGCCATCAAGTGCGCCGCCACATGCATTGAAGTAACGAAGCCCAACGAAATTGATTCCATAAATTTTGTGGTACCAGTTAAGAAGAGTCTCGACCATCAATTTACTTTCACCATACACACTCGTTGGATTCTTGGGATGATCTTCAGGAATAGGTGTTTTGATTGGATCTCCATAGACAGCAGCGGTTGAGGAAAAAATGAATTTAGTAATGTTGTGTTTTCTTGCTTCTTCAAGTAATGCAGCTGTTGCAAAAGTATTATTGTCAAAATAGAGTGCAGGATCTTGCATGGATTCTCCAACAGCTATATATCCAGCAAAATGAATAATGGCATCAAACGTGTCTTTGGCAAAAACTTCAGAGAGAAATTGTTTATCAAGAATATTTCCTACCTGAAGATTGACCCGTTGATCAACGACTTCTTTGTTTCCTCTTTCAAGGTTATCAACTACCGTAACGGTATAGCCATCATCAAGCAGCCTCTTCACCATAAAGCTGCCAATATAACCTGCTCCACCAGTGACTAAAATATGCATATGATGATTGTATCAAAATTGCTCAGTAAGTGGTAGCGAGAAATCTGAGATACGCTCTTGGGAAGCGAAGGGCGGAAAAAAAAGAAAAGACGAATCCTTGCCAACCATCAAGAAACCCTTTGTGTCGAAAAAACGTCAGGGCAAACCACCATGTTGGTAAAACAAATAGATACTTTACAAACGTTACTGGATCACGACCAGTCTTTGCATCAGCCAACTGTTGTGCTATCAAATCAACATACCGATTATTCCTGTTAAGATAGCGCTTGAAGGTTGGGTCTGCCATATGGATCAAATCATGTTGTAACCATCCAACTCGTCCCGCAACGACAATTTGCTCATGCACATCCAGGCAGGGGAAATGCGCGTGATTTTTTTTGACTAAGCGAATTACTCCGTCAGGATAGACACCACCAAAATGTAAATATTTACCAAGAAAAAAATTAAGACGAGGGACAAAAAAAGCAGAATAGCTACTCTCTGTCTTTCCGATCTTGCCATCCCTTGCTTCAAGAAGTTCCTGATGCCGGATGAAGAGTTCTCTTTTTGGAAGTTTCTCCTGATATGCTTCCAATTCTTTTTCTGTCATAGCCAAGACTGAAGTAATTTCTTGTGCCAAATCAGGGCTCACAATCTCATCAGCATCAAGTTGCAGAATCCATTGATTACTCGCCATATCCAAGGCTTTTTGTTTATTGATGTGAAAGATTTGTTGATTGGGAACAACGAGCACTTGAGCGCCGAACTTTTTGGCAATTGCGACAGTCTTATCACTTGACGAACCATCGACAACAACAATCTCGTCAGCAATTTCTTTCACTGAGACAAGACATGCTCCTAAATTAGTTTCTTCATTGTAGGTTGCTAATGCAACGGTTAACTTCGCCATACCTTTCTCCTTCCAAGCATTCCTACTATCCCAAGAGAAAATATACTCCCAATACTCAGACAATCTGCAAATAATCGGAGCTTCGTTTCTCCAAACTGCGCACTAACCGTGTGTGTACCCTTCTCAACAAAAAATGTCATCAGACCACGATTATTGGCGTCTTGAAACTGCAATGGGACACTTTTCCCATCGACAAAAACTTTCCAACCCGGAAAGAATAAGGTATTTTCCTTCAGTCTTGCTTTGCCAGAAACGACAACGATATAATCATGCATTGTCGCTGTTCTTTGTTTTTCGGAAATTTTTCCTTTTCCTTCAATCACTTCCATATGGGCTTTGGGTCGCTCCAACATAAATCGTATTGACCAAATCGGCGCACTTTCACCCGTATCTGTCGTACTATTATAAATACCTGTATAAAAATTTTCTGGCTTGTATAAATAAGCCTTTGCATGCCAGTAGTCTCTATTAAAAAATAGTACCGCAATAATAAACACCACCAACATACTCTTTTGCACTCGGGAAGAAAATACTGAAAATGCACATGCGCCTAAGACTGCAGAAAGAAAAACAGACAAGGACAATAATCGCCACGGGAACTGAAATTTCTGCAGTAACGTCACAGTCTGCCAAATCGGTTTTGCTCCTTCCGTCATCAGAAATGCGGTGACAAAAAAAAGCAAAAGACACATCCCAATAAAGATCCACTGAGGATTCTTTTTTCTAAAAAAATAGATTGCAAGAGGCAATGCACTTATAACCGCGAGCAGGTTGAGCATCCCAAATTGGACAGTGAACTGTCCGCTTATACCATAGCTCCAAGGACCGTAAAAAAAATCCTTTACCGGAACAAACCGACTCAACGCTTCACCTTTCGTGACAATATCCCGAAGAGTAAACTTCCCCTCCACAAAAGCGGGCATCCAAAAAAATGCAGATAACCCAAAGCCGAAAAGAAATAGAAAGACAAGAGTACGAATAAAACTTTTTTTCTTTTTCAACCCAGAGAGAAGATAGACACTATATAACAAAATTATTGGGAGAAACATCAAGCTTATTGCATTATGCGCTAAGATTAGCCCAGCAAACGATAAAGATCCGCCAAGCCAATACCGATATGTTTGTTTCTTTGATAACCGATACAGAAAATACAAAACGAGGGGAGGAAAAATAAACGCAACATGTTCACCAATTGCACCACGAACGTACAGATCAACAAATCGATACGGTGCAAAGGTATAGAGCAGACTTCCGACAAAGGCTGCAGGAAGAGACAAAAATGACCGCAACCAGAGATACATCGTCAAACCACTGAGAATAAATGACACCCCAAAAATAATTTTCAGACTATCGACGAACGAAAAACCAAACGAGTGAAAAAGCGAAGTCATATAGGATGGTAATGGATACAAAAACATCAAGATGGGATGTCCGTAGCCCCAATTGAGATTTGGAGCCCAACGGGGAACAAGGATACCATCTTGCAAATTTTGGTAAAAGTTGGCAATACGCGCAACATGATCCTGTCCATCATGCGTTATCGGTAAACCAGGATGAAATAAATCAAACAGTGGTAAAAATAAAAAGAGGAACAAAAAACCTATTGGTAAAAATTTTTTCTTCATTATTACTGTCCTTCTACTAACGATAGTGCTGGTTTCCCATCCACATAGTTGACTCTCTTAAGAATTTTTATGTCTTGTGGAAAATCTTCTGGTCTTCCAACATACAAAATGTTGCCATCTCTTTTTTCCTTATTCCATGTAATTGGTCTAAATTCAAACTTACCAAATGTATGATTCTCCCGAAAACCTGCGGTAACATTTCCTTCATTTTGATACGTTCGTGGTGGATAGGTAAGATAAAAAAGAAAAAACATATATGATTGATCCAACGGTGGTTGATCTGAGACAATAATTTTTTTATATGTATGCTCATTTTTTTTCACAAATGCTACTGTTTGCTCATATCCATACTGCCAATCCCGAGAAACAAAATAATTCTGCTGAACGAAATATTGATCAAGGTAATACAAAAAATTGAAGATTATGGAAAACACCAAAAAGCTTGCGAGGACAAATCGAAAACGATTCTTTTGGATAAAAAGATACGCACTCATGAGTCCTATCGCCGTGAATATCTGAAATGTCGGAAGAAAGTTAAGTGTTCTTACCGCATGCGGGACACCCGTTGTTATTGAAGCAGGAATAGGAGCCAACAAAAACCATGCGAAGACAAAAATCTTTGTTTTCTTTGAAAAAGGTAAAAATAACAAACTATAAATACCGAGTAAGAGAAATGGTAATTCCCAAAGATACATCTGTCCCATTGCCGGAGCGTGATGTCGTATCAAATCTCCCCGAATAAAGAGCCACTTAAGATCATAGTGAGACAAATATCCGGAGAGTATTTCATTTGCATACACAACCCTTCTATTATGGAGCAACACGCCCAGAACATTCCCACTATTTTTGTCATCAAGCAGTCTCTTTTGACTGTCTTTAAGAAGTACTGTTGATTCAGAAAAAACACTTACACCCTTAGCGCGTGTTAATGCTTGTTTATTCGTAAAAAGATAATAAAAAAATGGGGAAGCAATAATAACACCTATGACAAGCGCACTGATAAGATATTTCTTGGGCAGGGCGAATAATTGTTTCCAATATAATGCGACAAGCATGATTGCGAGAAGTGGGGTAAAGACCCGGTCACTTTGATAAATAGAAAGATTGAGTGCCATACACGCTGCTGATAGACTAAGCAGCCACGGCTTCTTCAATGATTTGATAAAAAAGAGTGCGCTGAATACATTGAACGCCAGACCGGTATTCGTTTCAAAAGCAACACGAGAAAATTGCATGTGCCAAGGAGAAATCGCGAGAAGAAAAGCAGAAAGTAATGCAATATCTTTTCTTTTAAATAATTCTTTAACTAAAAAATATGTTGCAAGTACTGTCAGAATGCCAAAAATCGCTGAAGGAAGACGGACTGCAATAAGAGTAACGCCAAACAAAGGAATAAAAGGAATAATCGTATAGGTATAGAGAGCAGGTTTATAATCATCAAACGATTGCAGCACAATCGGCATAAATTTTCCATATTCATCTTTACCTGTCTGCAGAATTGAATAGGCATTGTAACCAAGTGCTGCCTCATCCCAATCAGGAGAAGGAGGAACGCTCCCAAGATTCCAGAGTCGTAAGACTGTTGCAATTACTACAATCACTGCTAATAAAATAGCTGTTGAAAACTTTTTCATAGAGTATATGCTACCATAGCTGTTTTACCATTTTGTAAATAAAAGGTTTTCTGGATCGTTGCAGTCTTTGGCAAATCACCAGTGGTATCAATATAGAGTATATGTTTTCCCTGTAAATGCTTGACAGCGTCTTTATCAAAATAGTATTTATTAAAACTTTTAACGGTAACAAATCCCAACGCTTCTCTTTGAATAACTGCTTCTTTACGAAATTGTCCAGGATCATATTTTTTATAAAAAAGTGTATAAATATATGGTCTTCCTAACTCTTTTGTTAGATAGATAGACGAATAATTCTTTTCTACGTGACTCATATAGTCAATTGCGTCTTTATACCCATACTGCCATTCACTTGAATACTCTTTTGCATAATGAGTAAAATATTCCTCAATAAAATATACGATATTACTCGCCGCAAAAATCAAAAAACATACTGCAAAGATCTTAAATGTTTTAGTGTGCTTCAGGAGTACTGCTGCCTGGACGATGCCATAGGCAACGAGTATTTGAAACATTGGCAATGTTGTCTCAATTCGCAAGGCATGCGGTGTTTCACGAGCTGTTGCAGCGGGGATAATACCGATCAACAACCATGCGGGAATAAGCCACCAATTTTTTTCGCGTTTACGAAACAAAAAAAGCGTCCCAAAAAGCAAGAAAGGTAATTCAAACAGATAGAGTTGCCCCAGTGCTTGCGTTGAAAATTTTGGATTACCATCACCTTTGATAAATAAGAACGAGAAGGAAAGATTATCAAAGTAATGATCAAGGTACTCGACACCATAGGCAAGCCGACGATTATGCAAGATCTTTGACCACCAAACATTATTATCATTTGCTATTTCTTGATTGGTTCTTTCGATAACAGCAAGATTGGAAAAAATATTCACTTCTTGAAAACGAAGTTTTGCCTGAGGAGACAGTAAGAAAGGAACTGCTGGCATCAACAAAACCAAACCAACAATGGTTGCAGTTATCACCACTTTTTTCATCGTCATAAGCTGCTTCCAATAAGCAGCTGTTAAACAAAGTACTAACAGAGGCGCAACAATTCTTGCGGTATTAAATGTGTAGCAAGAAAAAACAAAAGCAGTCGCCGAAAGGACCAAGAGCCATGATTTTCGCTGAGCAGCCTCAAGAAAAAGCCACACACCAGCAACAAGAAAAAATGTCGCAACGTTTGCTTCGAAAGCGGCACGTGATAACATGCTGTGCCACGGTGACACCGCAAGCAAACCACTTGTCAGTAATGCATAGTACTCAGAAAATTTCGATTGGTAAAAGATTCTTTTTGTTAGAAAGTAAGCAAGAAGAACGGTAAGAGTCCCAAAAAAAGCAGAGGGAAACCGCACGGCAAATTCAGTAAGCCCAAACAATTTCACCGGTATAACAGTAAGATAGGCATACATAGGAGGCTTGAAATCTCCAAAAGATTCAAGATAATTAACAGGCAAAAATCTCCCAAACTCATCTCTCCCATCAATACCAAGCGAATAGGCATTGTATCCCCAGGCAACCTCATCCCATGTCAAAGAAGGAGCGATAGTACCCAATTGATAAAAACGTAAAAAAGCGGCAAGGAAGATAATACAACAAAGAAGAACAATCTGTTTCACCCTCTCATTATATAGCACAGCTATTCCTTTATACAATCATTTTTCTTATACTCCTCCATAAGCTAA
>Ga0209515_10004087_pt1 | contig 20053 bp, 21 predicted proteins | sample Subgroupgradi54m_FD_187454 | JGI IMG/M metagenome (GOLD analysis project Ga0209515, IMG submission 187454) | Subsurface groundwater microbial communities from S. Glens Falls, New York, USA - GMW60B uncontaminated upgradient, 5.4 m (SPAdes)... ...
CGTATCCTTGCAGGCGGATTGAACGGCGGTGGTGTTTGTCATGGTCATGTTTCATGCGTGTATATTCGTTCGTAGGGGCGTGATTTATCACACCCTTTTTTAATCTCAATTCATGCCTTTAAAGATCAGAATGCCGACAAATGATCCCAGTCAAATCAGTTTTCCAGTGCTCCTGATAGACCAAATCGCACTTCACAGTAGTATCCGGATTGTAGACCAACTCCAATTCTCCAACAGCAGTAACATCCTCCCAACTGAATATACTCGTGCATAGATTAAGGAGTTTCTGTTTGTAGTCGGAATCCTCGTTTTTCAGGTGATCGCCTTTTGTCTCGACTATCATAAGGCGTTGCTTGACACCATCAGAGGTCATGGCAAAGATGAAGTCAGGATAGACTTTTTGCTTCCGCCACCCCTGTAGTGAGTAATGGCGCTTAGCAATGTTCCGGTGCCACCAGGTAATTGCCTGTTGACCATCGAGATAACACGCCACCTTTTCTTCGTAGGCATTAAAGTCGTCTTGATAGACTGGAGAAAAAAGACTTTTCTCTGCAACCTTGCCGTCTGGCCGATACATTTGGCGACTCTCAGAAACTCGGTCGGTCTCGATGAATTCGGGCATCTTCCAATTGCGTCCATCAGTCCGCAACCGGAACTGTATTCGTCCTTCCTCCACTTCCGACTTGAAGAGGATTTCCGCCAGCTTGTCACGCTCATCCAAAAGAAACTTCCGCAGTTCCTCTATGATATGCGCTCCCCGTACTCCCAAAGCATCATTATCCATCCCTTGAGAGGCCAGAAGTTTCACTACCTCTGCGACTACCTCCCGTGCCACCCAGGGATTAGGAATGATGTCCGAGACGGAGCGCACAGCATAAACCGGATCGAAGGTCTCATTGATCGGCCTGATACTGACATCCGCCGTTTCGATAAATTCCTTTTCAGTAGGTTCATCTTTTAAATCAACCTTTACCATTCGGGTATCAGGTGTTTTTGTTGCATTCTTCAACCGCTCAATGAAACCGTCATCCGGCCTGATCTTTTCCCAAGGCAACCGGAACAGAATATCCTGCTCATAATCAAGTGGACGCACTGCTGTGCCATCAATCCATTTGATTTCAGGTAGGAAAATCTTTGTTTCCTTAAAGGCATCTCGACGGGGCAGTTTGCGTGACTCGGGTGGCTTAACGCCATCGTCCCAGTTCTGTTCTCGGATTTGGTCAGACAGATCGGCCATGCCGTCCTGCTCCAGGCCGGTTTTAATTGTGTTTATAATCTCCTTTGTAGTGGCGTGATGACAGATAACGTAGCACTCGTCCAATGCAGCAACATTTGTTCTCACGGTGTCGGGCTGCCTGAGAATTCGTCCTACCAACTGTGTCATGGCGCTCTTGTTTGCGGCTGGAGCGAGGGAGCAAAGTACATAGGCAAAGGGGCAGTCCCATCCCTCCTGAAGCGCCTGCTTTGTGATAATGAAACGGACCTGACAGGTGGGGCTCAGGAGGTCAATATTTTCCGGGTCTTTTAGCTCATTTTTTTCAGAGGTCTTGATGGCAATCGCCTGCTCGCTTACTCCCAGCGTAAGAAGATATTCCCTCACTTGATCAGCATGGATAAATCCAGAATCACGCTGATCTTTGCCTGTCCGCTCCACCTGAACGAGACAGATCGGACGAATGTACCTGTCCGCGTCGGACTTAAGTCTTTCTGCCTCTGCCTGCAGGCTATTCAACCACTCGTAACTTTCACGCAGGCAGTCGCGCCAATCATCGCCGCCGCGCACCGTCACATTGATAGGCAGCTTGATCATACCTTCTTTATCAAGCTCCTTGCCGCGCACATCAACCAGCCAATTGCTGAACATCGGCGGCATATCTTTAGGTCGATCCTTGGGCGTAGCGGAAAGCTCCAGAACAAAACAGGGATTAAAGCCGTATAGCGTCTGCAATGCCAACTTCGAATATCCCCTGTGACCCTCGTCCAGTACTACTACCGGCCTTATGAATCGAAGTACATTTCCCAAAGAATCCTTCACGACTGCGCCGAGACTCTCCACACTGCCGTATACATCCAGATTTGGGACCTCGTTCAGCACTGCGTGATGGGCCATAAAATCGTCCTCAGACGGGAAGAAGCCATGAACATTACCCCGGTCACGGAATATACGCAGAGTCTCCTGAGTCTCCCGGTTGGCGGATTGCAGCATGAGGAGCATTATACACAGGTGCGACTCCACATCTCTTTTGTTCAGTGCATCGTTTTTCTCCAGAATTTTCACCCGTCCGGCCGCAGCTTTATCCAGTTGCTGGCGATAGGGGTGTTCGCGGTTCATCAACGCCTTTTTCGTTTGTGTGTAAATAGCCTCGTTGGGAACAATCCAAAGAACAAACCCGCTGTTTCTGCGAACCCATTTCCCCATGATGCGGGACACAGAGTTTGCCGCAAGGAGCGTCTTGCCGCCGCCGGTAGGGATTTTCAGGGATACAGCCGGAACTGGCCGTCCAACGCCGTCTTTTCGCGGACTAAAGGGAATCTTGGATCGAACAGCAGGGAGTGACTTTGTCCCGCGCAGTTTTGTCCATACCTTTTCGGTAAAATCGGGTAGCGGAATATCAATATCAGGATTTTCCTTTTTCAGGTTCGCAACTTTGACGTAGTTACCGTATTGCTCAACCAATTCATCAAGGTAGTGGTCAAGTTTATCCAGCACACCTTGCTGAAAGTCCTTAAGTTCCATTGAGCGTTAACCTTTCTCGAACCGATATAAGGCAAACGGCAGAGGAGCATGCTCAACGCCGAGAGGCCGGAGAAATTTATTGGCAACAAACCGTGCTGGTGCGAAGACAAGGTGTTTCTTATCTTTATGCGTCTCGGCGATCTTTTCAGCCAAAGAGAGTGTCAGCGCTGCGTCGCGGGATTTCAGAAAATCAAGGTCAGGCTTGTAAATCAGCCAAACATGATAATTGCGGCTCTGTCCAAGATACCACTGACCCGACCGCACATCAGCCTGATTTAACGGCTCACCGGTTGCAGTGTGGAACAGCCACGCTCCAAGGTTCGCATAATCGGGAAGGTTCTCGCCGGTCAGGAGTTTGTCCAAGTCCAGCGGATCACCGAGGGTGTAATACGTGAATCCACCTCCCAGCCCGTCAACTCTTTCTGTAATCTTCTTTTCTCCGACCACAAGCAGTTCGTCGTTTTTGATGGTTTTAGTGATTTTGTCGAAGCGGTCTTTTTTGATCTCCTCAATAGCTTCAATCTGACGCAAGAGCTTTTGCGAATGTTTGAGGGTACTGAAGTTCATTTTCTCACGCAGCAGTTCTTCTCTCTGCGTTCCCTGATATTCATAGCCATTGATCACCCGCCGCACCCGTTCAGCCGTCAATGTATCGGCGTAATCTTCGCATTCAGCAAGAATGAAACGACGGTTGCCGCCGTCCTTTGCGTTTAGGGCGAGGACTGCGTGGGCCGTGGTGCCGGATCCGGCAAAGGAATCGAGAACTAGGGAATCCTGATCAGTGGCGAGATGCAATATCCGCTCGACTAACTTGGAAGGCTTTGGCGTTATAAACACGTCTTCAGATGTTTCAAAATTCAGAATAGAGAGCAATTCTTTCTTAGCGTCCTGTGTATGGCCAACTTCATCATAGAACCAAAGTGTCTGGGGAACGCGGCCCTGTTTAACGTCTGTTATGAAACGTTTAAGGCGTGGCATATTGCCTCCATTTTCACCCCACCAGATTCTATTTTCTTTACACAGCCTGTCGAAATTCTCTTTGGAAACACGCCAGTATGTGCCTTTTGGATTACTATATGTTTTTCCAGATGGGCTAACAACTTCATACTCACCCTTGCTGTAATAGTTTCTGGCTAACAAGTTATCGGACGCCCATACACCACGCAGATCATTATCAGGGTTTAAATAACGCGCTTCCATTTCCTCTGTACGCGGTAGCAATTCTGGAGACCAGCTTGCCGCATCTTTCGCGTAAACAAGCACATAATCATGGTCTTCTGAAAAATGTCTGGCTGTATTCTTTGGAGAAAAATTCTTTTGCCATATCACAGTGGTAACAAAGTTCTCGCTGCCGAAAATATCATCCAGCAGCATTCGCGCATGGTGAATTTCATTGTCGTCCAATGTCATCCAGAGGCTCCCCCGCTCGGAGAGCAATTCATGAAGCAACTTCAGACGTGGGTACATCATACACGCCCACTTGTCATGGCGGAGCATGTCCTCTTTGTTTATCGGATTACTCGAAAGCCATTCCCGCATAATGGGATTGTTTACATTATCGTTGTAGGACCAGTTTTCATTGCCGGTGTTGTATGGCGGGTCGATAAAGATGCAGTCCACCTTTCCCGCATAGCGCGGCAGAAGCGCCTTCAGTGCATGGAGGTTGTCGCCGTGAATAATAAGGTTTTCGGAATTGTCGCCAATGGATTTTTCCGAATGGACGATGAGCGGGCGATACGGCACAGTCAGGTGGTGATTATAGACAAATTCTTTTCCTTTGAAATTGAGTTCAGGCATTACGCCGCCTCTCTTTCAAAGACCTGCTGGGCATTGTCCCTGAAATCATCCAGCGAGATGAACTGCTTGTCCGTGGCACTAGTAATTCTGTTTCGATCTTTTTTGCTCAGGCCGTCGAAGTCCTCATGAACGACAAATCCCTTGAATTTCAATTTAGCTCTCTGAAACTCAAGGCAGCAGATCGTGGCAAGACGGGCCTTGGCGGAATCCTTCACCCCGAAAAGATAAATCGGATACGGTTTGATGTCGAACTGGTAATCCACTTCCAGGTCATCCCTCTCCGGCAATGGAAAAATATGCGGCCGTGGGTTATATTGCTTCAGCCTTTCCTCAATTATCTCTTCGAGAATTTCGTAGAAAAGGCTCTGTACAACCTCGCGTTTATAAAGCCGCATATTGGATACTTTCGCCACCGTCTGGGCGAACTGAAGAATGGCCGGATATAATGACTCCGGTTTTGTATCAATATAGAGATTGCCGTTTTCTTCGTTCACCTGGTTCTCTGAAAGAATCTTGGAAAAGATACGTTCTTTGTTAGGGGTATCCAGACCAAAGGAATAAGAAAGCCGCATTAGCGTCATCCCGCAATCGCTGACGCGGACAATGTTATTGCCGTTTCTGGATTCTATGAAAATATCGATCATATCCCCGTCTTCGTGGTACAGAGGGAGAATAAGTTGCAAGACCCCGGGCCGTTTTTCCCGAAAATCAACCCTGTTGTTGAACTGAGCTTTAAGAAGGTCTAAATAGTTCATTGTGCATTACCTTTATCAAAAAGCGAACGTTGTCTGAGATTAAGGTGTTCATCAGCATCCTGTATATTAGTCATTTTAAGGAAATGGAACAATGCCTCTTCGTAGGAGGCATAGGTCTCGGTTATCTCTGCGTATTTTTCCGGGAGCGTTCCTGCCTCCATAAGTTCTGCGTTTGCCGTATGGATGTGATGGCCATAATGCGGATGTTCCTCTTCGAAGCCGCTATTGACATGCTCGCCATGAGGTCCGTTATACCGTAGTACACAAAAACTCCCCGGCTCATCTTTCGGGATAACATTGAGGCCTATAGAAAAATTCTCAGGGAACCGTTCATTGATCCTCATGAAAACTGAAAACCCTACGCTGCCATCCATGGATTCCAACTCCATGTCGTTCCTCAGGCTTCCCCTCTCAGGTTTCATATCTTTGCGAGGTGGAGCTATAATCCGTTTTGGGCAGGCAACAAGCTCTTCAATTTCTTTTTGCGAATACTTTTTCATGTCACGCCGCCGGGATCGGCCCGGCTGCAACCAGCTTCTTTTTTGTTGTATTCACGATAAGGTTCAATCCTTCCAGAGTCCGTGCGCCGAGAAGAATCAAGTCTCCCTTTTCGGCAAATACCACCTCATCAATCGTAAAGTGCTTATCGACTCGGATAATGGCAAATCCGACACTCCGTGTCACAACATTGCCATTGGCCAATACAAACGATACGTCCTTTTTTTCCCTCGTCACTCCGATCTTTTCAAGAGTGGTCTCAGGCAGCCAAGTGCACTCACTACCCGTATCGACAAGGAGCTTCGGTATCCGGGCAGACTTTGCCCTGTGCGTATGATTTTCGACCAATGCCCCTACATAGAATGTGCCCATTTTGTAGCCTCCTTTTTAAGGATTTCTATATCGTTGCCCGATCCGGTATTTGCGCTCATATATTATCATGAATAGTCCGGTACCCGTACTTCCTCCGCTATCCTTACCCCCTCTCTATCTCCAACGTCTTAATGACCTCCGGGAGAATAACATCAAGAAATTCCGCAGGGGTTAAAACTCTGAATGGGCATTTCCCTTTCAGTTTGATAAAGTCTTTCTTGTCCCCTGTTACGAGAAAGTCGACATGGCCCTTGATAGCCGAAGCGAGGACAGGGATGTCCTTATCGGAAGTGGTCCCTGACAACTTATTAATTTCTCCTGAGGAAGGCAATGGAATGACCTCAAGGCTAAGCAAGGGGAGATATTTCTTATATATGGGAAGAACATCGGGCATTTTTTTTGTCAGGTTCCGTTCAATTTCAATGAGATTATATTCTCCTGTCACCCCTGTGAGCACGGGGAGCCCAAGACACAAAATATCGAGGATGACGCGGGGGGCACCCTTATCGGAGAAAAGGCCCGATATGATGACGTTAGAATCGAGAAAGACCTTAACGCCTTTTTTTGCCATAGGTTTCCCTGTAAAGCGATTCCCTTTCCTCTTTGAGCCCCTCTAACAGTTCCTTTTCCGAAAGTCCCGATGCCTTCATGATCCTTCTGATCTGTCTTCGCGCCTCAGCGAGCTCAAGCCTTTTCGGCGTGATAATAACGGAGTCACCCACCGGGATGATAGAGACTACCTGCCCTTCCTCAAGATGACTCGATTCCCGTATCTTTTTAGGAATCGTCAACTGACCGCGGGACTTTATCTCTGCTATAACTGTTTTCACGTTCTCCATTGGAGACCTCCTGATATTCTGAATTCTGAATTTAGAATATCAGAATTCAGAAATATTCACAAGGTGCTCTTCCTTATGTGCATCATCGCGAGCGGCTCTCGACCATCTTCTGGATCTCATATGCAGTGATATGGGTCTTGATAACTGTCGAGTTTATCTTCCTGTATCTGCGGAAAAAGCCCCATGTACCATAAAGCGCACAAAGTGCGACGATCAGGTAAAAAAGTTCTCCAAGAAATTTCAGCATGAATCCGTCAACCATTTTAATTCCTCCTCGTGATTTGGTAAGCGTTCAACCATCAGCAATTAGCTGTCAGCGAAAAGCTGAACTATTACGTGATTTATTTGTTCCCGTCACCTATATTTCCTCACCACGGCAGTCACCACTCCCGCAATCTTAAGTTCATTCTTAGGCTTGATTGGTTGATATTTGGGATTGGCCGGCAGAAGGGTCACACTCTCGCCCCTTTTTCTGAGGTATTTCATCGTCCATGCCCCATCGACCTCTGCAATAACGATGTCCCCGCTCTTTGGCGTCTGGCCTTTGTCGACGAGCACCATGTCGCCCGGGAGTATGCCTGCCCCGGACATCGAATCGCCGGAAACCTTTAAAAGGAACGTGGCCTCCCTGTTCTGTATTAGAAGGGCGTCAAGGGAAAGGGTGTCTATCAGTTCCTCCTCAGCAGGACTCGGGAACCCCGCTTCCACAGTACCGAGCATCTTTACCGGGGTCGCTATCGACCCGGGGATAAGCCTGCCTTTCGCGTCCCTTCCGAGTACCTTAAGATGCTCAAGCTTATTGACGAACTTAAAGACCGCGTTCTTCGATCTGAGCCCCGCCATCTCTCCTATCTCGGAGAAACTCGGCATCCTGCCCTTCTGATGATAAAAATTCGATATGCCCCTAACCCTCGACCGCAGCTTCTCTTCTCTGAGATCCTTCATCATGATTCCATTATAGGTGAACGATTGTTCACTGTCAAGAGAAAACAGTGAATAGTGAAAGATGAAAAGTGAAATGGAAAAGTCTAAGACCTGGATATTAAACACAAAACAGCATGATATTCCGGATAAATACAAGCAGGGTTGAGGCTTCGATGCCTGATTATGACCGCCGGAAATTTGAAAACGATGAGTTAAAATACCACTCCATTCTCTGCTATAATGTACTCAACACCGATTTTCGCGTAACTGATTACCGACATAGAATATAACATGTTAGGCGGTTCCCTTTGATCATTGGAAGCGAAAAGTAAGTTTGGCCCCATCAAGCCATGGGAGTTCGTGGGGAAGGCGGTCCCAAGGAACAGTTCGTAAAATGGGGTTGTGGGCGCGTTTAGGGTAGGTTACAGTGATTTGATTCTGTTTTACTGCAACCTCACCTTTACCTTTGATGAAATGTCTGTATAGTTTCGGAGCATCGCAGTTTTCGAAGCCGCGGAGATTTTGAGCAAGCCTCCAGTAAAAAGTATCTGCTATCATAGTCATTACCACGTCGAAGTGAATCTTTATCAGGATCGGCGAGGAAAGGGCGTTAAGGTGGAAGAATTTCACAGCCTCGGCGATGCCGTTTTCGATTCTCCATCTCCGGGCGTAATTGCCCACCACAAGCTCTGTTGGTGCATAGAGGTCGTTGGTAATCAGGAAAGCTGGCTCTTCGTGGCCATTGCCGCGCATGACTATCTGGCGCAATTTACCCTTATACCCGCGAAGCTCAACCTGTGATTCATAAACCAGGGGGTTAGGGTACTTTCGTTTGTCGTGAGCAATAGTGATACGGCGCCATGGCTCAAGTTTTTTCACCTCTTCCACTAGCTTGTGCCCGCGGCGCCTAAGCGTAATAAACTTTATTCCCTGACGGTTCAGTTCCGAAAGGTTCTCGTATGTGGTGAATTTGGAATCGAAGATGAGCATGGGCTTTACCCCCCGACGCACGCGTTTCCAAAAAGAAAGAAAGGCAAGCACTTGGTCGTCGGCCTCCTGGCGAAGGATGTCGGCTGCAGTGTAGAGGATAAGCCTGCTGTCGGCATCCTGTGCAAAGAGTGTGAGTGCCCCTTTCATCCGTTTCCCCCGGGCTCCGGCCCAGTGCTCCTCTAACACCGATTCCTCGCCGTAGTGCGGGACTGTGTGAAAATCGAGGTTGACAATGCCGCCGTTGTAAAGGCCCAGACGCGAAGCGCGGCTTACGAATGCCTGCTGAAGCCGCGTGAGGTGGGCCTCATCAAGAGAATAAGAGTAGGTAGAAAGCGCTGTGCACTTCGGCAAGACATTGAGCCCCGCAAAAAGGCCCAGCACTGGGTCAAAGGCGTGATCGCCCACATGGGCATACCGCTCGGTACCCAGAAGCTTCAGGACAAGAAACGAGAGAAAGTAGTTCCGAGCTGAGATGACTTTGCTTCCAGGCAGTCTGGCAGCCTCTACTATTTCATCCAGACCAAGCTGGGCGATAAAAGGGGCGAACAGAAAAACACCGGCGCAGGGGGATTCCATGCGCCTGCCCTCTGCGTGACCGATAGAAATCGCCTCAGCACGCTCAGGCACTTCCGCCCCCTTGACCGTAAGACCGATCTTTCGCCTTATTCGTCTGGGCAGCTTCGGAAGTCCCTCCTCCGCGAGGACTCTTTCCACAGTACGTACGGAAAGCTCGACGCCCTCTTCATTGATTAGTTCGGCGATCTCCCCGGCAGAGAGGCGTTGCCTGCGCAAGTCAACAATCTTTCCCCGTGTCTGTAAGCTGACTCTTCGGCGAAGCGTCTTTCCTTCTGGTGCTGGTTCGGAGATGTCGATCTTACCGTGGCGGAACTGATGACAGAGAAAGCGCACATAGGCGGCGCTGAAACCGAACCGTTCGGCCACAAGCCCAGCTGGCAGACGATCAACAAAGGATGCTCGAAGGGCCTCATATTTTCGTTGCCAGGCATTCAGGGGCTTGGTGAAATAGGCGGCATCTCTCATGCCAATAATTATAATCTATGACGCTTATAATATGCAATATCAAAACTATAAAACAGCATAAGATTAGAATGCTATTCCCAAGCAATACGCGCAAATACTCAGATGTTGCTGAAAGATGGAAGATATAGATCATTCCTGACAGTTCAGAAATAGGTTTTAACGCTACTCAAGCTTACATGTTACCGTCACAGAATATAACATCCAAGGATGCCTGATAGAAAATGTAGACTACAAACCCTGAAATACGGCCCTTTTCGAGGTCAACAAATCAGCAAAAGAGTTCTGGAATTGGGAGCTTAAGCTACCGCGAAAATCGGTGCTCAATAAAAAAGGCTTTGCCCTTTCCTTGTTCGAAACTGGGACTGAACTTATCGCTGAGAGGAAATTGCAGACAGCAATTTCTTTTCTCGACAGGGCAATCGAACTTGATCCGAGCTATTCAGCGGCATATTATTTCCGTGGAAGTGCATATGCCGCCCTCAACAACCAAGATATTGCAATTGAAAACCTTGCAAACGCGCTAAAAACGGCCAAAGAAGGTGCATTCAAAGATTTCGTTACGGCGGGTCTTGCAGCTCTAAATAATAAGCCAGCCGATTCTTGCAACCATTTGAAAATGGCTATCAATGCCAAATCTGTCATTTTTCAGCTGCATTCCCCCACTTGGTTTTCAGGGTCATTCCCCCAGGTGCAGCATCCTATCCTCGATTTTTTAGCATAGGTTGTAGAACATAATCAAGCCTGTGCCTTCTTTTTCCTCTGGGGCTCTTTTTTTCTTCTGTAGCTTTCCCCCTCGATGACCAGTTGGTGGGCGTTGTGGGCGAGGCGATCGAGGGCCGAGTTTGCCATTATCGGATCGTCGAAGAGCGCCATCCATTCGTGGACGTCGCGGTTGCTTGTGATCACTGTGGAGGCCCTGCCGTATCTCTCAACGACGATCTCGTAGAAGTCAGTCGCCTGTTCGTCGGTGAGTCTCTGCAGAGCGAAGTCGTCTATGATAAGCAGTTCGGGGCCGATCAGCTTTATCAGCTCTCTGCCGTACGAGTTGTCGGCTCTGCTTTGCAGAAGCTTTTTGAACATCGTGGCTGCCCTGAGCATAAGAACCTTGTGCCCTCTCCTGCATGCGCTGTGGGCGAGGGCGTTGGCGATGAAGGTCTTTCCCACGCCCACAGGGCCGCAGATGAGTACGTTTTCTTTGCGGCCGATAAAATCGAGGCTTAAGAGGTCCTTCAGCCTGTCCCTATCGACGGTAATTGCAGCATCCCAGTCGAACCTCTCGAAGGTCTGATCGAGATCCACAGAGGCGTTCTTCAGTCTTGTGGCGACATTGGTGTCCTCTCTCCTCTGGATTTCATCGTTGAGGATGAGTTCAAGGAACTCCGTATAAGAGAGTTTTGTCCCCTTGGCGTAGGCTACCCTGTCGGGCAGAGTGGCAAGCAGCCCCGATAGCCGCAATCGCTTCAATGTTTGCTTCAGCTCATTCGTTATTCCCAAGTTTTTGTTCCTCCTTTTTCTGTGTAAAATACTCCGCCGGCCGGCCGAACCGTGCCGGCACTACAACACCTCTGTTTTTCTCACCTCCTTTTTCGGCCTCTTTGCCGAAGGCCTGCTTGATGATACGCTCCAGCCTGAAGACATCGATGAGGCTGAAGGACAGGGCGCGGGCGCATGCCTGCTCTAGCCGCGCCGTTCCGTATTTCTCTGATAGCCGTATAAGTTTCTGCGCCTGTCTGAGCTTGCTCCAGGGGAAGTCCCCTGAAAGCAGTTGATCTACGAAACTGCCGCAGTTGGTTCCCACCTCCTTTGCCTTGCCGATGTAATAATCACAGTTCCTCATCGCATACGGCGTTTTGTGCTTTGGATAATCCCCATAATCGGTGGACCGTTTGCCCTCGGGCATGACGGGATGGGTCTTGATCACGGCCCCCTGGTGATAGATACGCATCAATTTACTGTCGATGCGGAGCTCTACTTTCTTGCCGATGTATTCCGTCGGCAGCGAATAAAGCGCATTACCGAAACGGATATGATGATCCGGGTGGACCGTAACACAACCCCATTTCGGGATGTCAAAGCGTTCCTCCCGTGGCGGCAGCAGAAACGCCTGCTCCTGCTCTTCAAAGACTATCCATGGCCTTTTCCTCGTCGTGCCGTGGATTCTCATCCCAGCCACATTCGTGCACCATTTCACGGCTTCCCTCTGCACATGCTCGCAGTCGATGAACTCCTCCCCTTTGAAGAAGTTCTCCCGGACATAGGGTATTTGCCTTTCAACCGTAGCCTTCCCCTGGGGGTGTCGTGCAACCGCCGGGTCTATGATGAAGCCTTGATACTGCGAGTACTCCAGAAACGTCCTGTTGAATATCGGCTCATACCGGCTCGACTTAACCACCGCGGCCTTCATGTTGTCGATGATAAGGCGCCTGGTGACGCCGCCAAAGAACTCCCACGCTTCCTCTATTCCGCCTATGAGCGCCGGCAGATCCTGTGTGCGCGTGATATGTACATACTGATACCTGCTGAACACGAGTGTGACGACAAGGGCATACAGCGCCCTCATCCGATTGAGGGCCTTGTCAAACAGGTATCCAAGCCTCCCGAAATCTACTTCGGCAACCTCCCCAGACTCCGTCTCCACCATGCGGACAGTCCCACTGTTGCCGATCCCAATGTGCTCCTGCACAAAGCGATACAAAGAACTGTAGCTTGTCTCCACGCCAGTCCGTAGCAGTTTCATATGAACTTTGGTAATGGTCAGATCCTCGCGTTCCAGCCAATCGCCTATGACATCCTTGTGCGGAAGCAATATGGCGTCCCTGGTATTGCCGTCTCCGCTGTTGTCATTGCCGTGGATGTCCCGGAAAACTGCGTATGCGATATCCTCAATGTTTACGTCTGATGCCTTCGTCAGTCCTTTCCCTTCGGCGATGCGGACATATTTGCTGATGGTCTTCCGGTCCATCCCAGTGGATCTCGCTATAGCCCTGATTTTGTCTCCTGCTGTGTATCTTCTCAAAATATCCAAAATCTCAATCACGGTGTACTCCTTGTCTGCCATACTACCTCCCATTTTTTGATTTGGGGGTAGTATGACTGTTATCAAGTTGCTACACCTGGGGATCACTCATCAGGTGGGGGAATGACCTGAAAAAGTGGAGGAATGCTCCTGGAAAAGGGTGGGGGAATGGTCTTGAAAAACTAACCCTTCAGATGGGGGAATGCTCCTGAAAAATCACACAGCTATCATAGATATAGACAATACCCTTCTGAAGCCGACATTGAATACTGCTTTCATTCAGGCAACATTCCAAGACCTACTGGGCGGTAAGATCAAGCTGGCAACTTATGACTTCATTGTTTCATCTATGGCGATTCACCACCTTGAAATGGATGAAAAGGCTTCCCTATTCCGCCTTATAGCGTCATGGCTAAAGCCTGGGGGTTGTTTTGTAGATGTTGATGTGGTACTGCCTCCATCAGAGGAACTGGAGGGATGGTATTTTGCCATTTGGAAAGATTGGCTTGCCCATATGATGAGCCAGTATAACATCCAAGACGAAGTGCCTGGAGACCTTATAAGACGCTATAAGGACCCTTCAAGCATGAACAAGCCTGATACTCTTGGAAATCAACTGAGGGCGTTGGAATCAGCGGGATTTGTAGATGTGGACTGTTACTTAGAGGTGGCCGGGTTTGTTTGGACAGCCTGAAGCGATTTTTAAGTGGTAAGCTGCTCTGCCTCATGCCGCTACCTGCATCGGTGGTAGTGTAGTCAAGTAAACTTCATCCGGGGTTCTGTAGTCAAGCCCTTGATGCCGACGCCGATTGTTGTAGAACTCGAAATAAGCTGCAAGCCCGCGTCTGGCCTCGGTAATAGAGCCATAGGCCTTCAGATGTATATCTTCGTATTTCACGCTCCTCCACAGTCTTTCTACGTAGACGTTGTCCACCCAGCGTCCCTTGCCATCCATACTGATACTGATGCCGTTGTTGATGAGAATGTCAGTAAAGGCGTCCGAGGTGAACTGACTGCCCTGGTCTGTGTTGAATATCTCCGGTGTTCCATACTTCCTGAGCGCTTCTTCAAGCGCCTCGGTGCAGAAGGAGGCGTCTAACGTGTTTGATAGTCGCCACGCCAGCACTCGGCGGCTTGCCCAGTCCATGATCGCCACCAGGTAGCAGAACCCCTTGGCCATTGGAATATACGGTAAAAGTAGGTCAGAGACGCCGTGCAATGTTTGATCGTCGGTTTTCTCTGACCTCTCTCCGAACCGGATATGCACCTTTCGTTATGCCTCCGGCTCTCCAGTGATTACTGCGTAGTCTGGTGTGTGCATCCATCCACGTTGGAATCTTTGGACTCTCAACTGTCCCGCGTGAAACAGCAAGAATTTTCTCGATATGCGGAGTCGCTCTAAATCGTGCGCCCCAGCATTGGGATGCTTCTTCTGCATCCATCGCCAGAGTCTGTCACGTACATACCAGTCGAGGCTGTTCAGTACGCGTTTTGCTCCAGTACAGAAGCGGTAAAAGTTGCCCCATCCTCGTAGAATAGGATTGATCGTATGGATTATCGAAGGAAGCGACAGAAGAACATTTTTTCTCGATGTGATTCGCTTAATGCGATATCGAATATCAAGAAGTTTTGCTTTGGGAATTTCGATACGGGGTGTAAACCCATATCGGTCATCCCAACGCATGCGCACACGATGCCCGAGGAAGTTAAAACCATCCTCTACCGAGGTAATATGAGTTTTCTCGGGAGATAGCGTAAGACTGGCATTGTCTTTCAGAAACTCTTCCAATGCCTGCTTTTCCTTGCATGCATCTTCAAAGGTTCCGGATGTTAAAACAATGAAGTCGTCCGCATAACGGATTGGGAAGAATACCGGCCGACCGGCTTTTCTGTCTGACATGCGGATGCGCATAGCTGCCGTTATCCCATCGCATGATCGATGAGCGCGCAGTTTTTGCTGATGATTTACCCACCGTTCATATCTCTCCTCAATCGCGCTGAGCGCAATATTAGCGAGCAACGGTGAAATAATTCCGCCCTGAGGAGTGCCGGATTCTGTGCGAATAAACTGCTCCTCCGACAATACTCCCGCCTTTAGAAATTGCACAATCATACGGTTCATCTTCCGGTCTCCGACACGCTTTCGCACACGATCCATCAGATGATGATGGTCGATGTTGTCGAAGCATCCTTTGATATCACCCTCGATAACCCATTGGTACGGCATTGCATGACGCTTTCCGTCTTCTGTCTTTGTCTTTGGTCGTATTGCCATACGGATATGCTCCAGAGCACCATGACATCCTCTGCCCGGTCTGAATCCGTATGATACATGCCAGAAGCATGCTTCAAACAACGGCTCCATGATCTGTTTGATCGCGCATTGCACTACGCGATCCTTTACGGTAGGTATGCCCAAGGGTCGGAATTCCCCGGGTTTACCAGGTTTTGGAATTAACTTGCGTCTTGAGGGACTCGGCGCAAAGCTGCAATTAAGCAGTTCCTTCCGGAGTCCTTCCAGAAACTTAGCCTCTCCCAATTTTCGCTGGATACTCCTTACCGTTTCCCCGTCGATGCCAGGTGTTCGCTTGCCTTTGTTTGTGGCAACCGTTCGCCAGGCATACCTCAGATTATGTGGATCAGTTACCCAATTCCACAAATCCCGGTATTGTCCTTCGGGATTTTCCAGACTCCACTGATATAGTTTCCTCTGCACGTTGAGGAGCCAGACCTTGTCGGTCAGATAATCCGTGTCCACGGATTGTTCCTCCGGCTTTGAAATCCTATCGATCACCTGTCCTCCTTCGCCATGTGAATGACTTTCTCATCCTCCAACTACTACGAGGACTCCGCCCCGCAACACAGCCTTCCCCGGTCTCCTCGGATAGCCTGTTTTCCGTAACAGGCGGGTGCTTGCGGTTCCCATGTTCCGGTTTTCAATCTTGAGTCCGTAGGTACCGTGCTCTACCCCTGGCGGCTCAGGGAGATAGCATAAGAGGAGTGATCTATCTCCAGATACGTTGTAGTTCCGTATCTACCAGAAGGAAATATCATGTCCAACCAGTTCCATCCGCAATCCTCTCCGCTCCATCCAGCCCTTGAGAGGTCGTGTGACTAAGTACAGAGGCTTCTGTCGCACGATTCGTTGTCTTACCATAGACTCTGTGGTAGCCCGGCATGCAATTGATGGGTCGCACCCGGTACAGTTAAGATCGCTCTGCTTATGACATCCCATCGTCGGAACTCGATAGAACTTTGCGATCCCCTTCCGTTTGATCTCCTCCATCAAACGGGGCAACATTGCAGTTGCCGATCAAAAACCAGCAGGCACGTTAAAATAAATCGCCATGCCTTCATGGCGCACTGATATCGGTCGCCCAAACGTGATTGGCTTGGGTAATCTCCAGACCCCGCAGGAGATAGGGATAGATCTTGTGCTCCGGATTCGGTTTCGACAGCCTGGGTTTCGGGTATAAGGCCCTTATGCCCATCTTCTTCATCAAGGTGCTGACATGATCGCGACCTACCTCATGTCCGAGGTCCCGAAGTTCATTACGTATACGCCTAATGCCGTAATACGGATGCTTTAGGTGGATCTCATCGATCAGGAGTATAAGGTTCACGTCACGCTCGCTGGTCGGAACCGCCTCGTAGTACAGGCTTGACCGGGATAGCTCAAGTATCTGGCTTTGCCGGGTCAGCGGTAATGCATGCTCAGGGTCAATCATTTCCTTGCGCTCGGCTCGCCTATCCGCCCGAGCGCGACGGATAAAAAATCGTTCTCCATGGCGAGCTGGCCTATCTTGGCATGTAACTCCTTTACGCTCGGTCCTTCTTCCGTTTTCTTATCCTTGGAAAACACTTCCTCTGCCCGCTCCAAAAGCTGTTTCTTCCACTCAGCGATTTGATTAGGATGCACTTCGAAGCGCTCAGCCAACTCAATTAGCGTCTGTTCTCCCTTGATTGCCTCCAGCGCTACCTTTGCCTTGAATGCCGCTCCATGGTTCCTTCTCGGTCTTTTTGACATCTTAGCTGCTCCTTTTTCCTTTTTGCATGGTCAAACAGCAACTTCGGCTTCGCTATTTGCCCTATACGGGGCAATCAGACGTTGTCTCGATCTCTGATACCCCATGCGTTTTAGTTTAGAGCAACTTTCCCACTTATGTCTCTGTCCAGTTTTTCCCGGACAGCTCTCACATTGCAAAAGCGAAACTTCCCAGTCCGAACCCGGACAGGATCAGTGGAAGCTGTCAACAAAATGCATAAGCCAATGCGGAAGTAAGCGCCCCGCCTTTAAGAAATGATGCCTTCATTAATCATTGCTCCTTTTCGTTACTGTGCCTTTACATTTGAGTCTTATGCCATCTGATGATTCTTCCTAGCATTTCTACGGATGGCACGTTTTCGAGTCGTCCGGACTCGTCTTTGAACATCCTTCAGGAAAAACCGGTTAGTTCCTGCGGGTCTATGTCTTTGCCATTTATGAGCACAGAAGGCGATCCTTTAAGCCCGAGAGCGTAAGCCTCTTCATCCCTGATGCGGCGGAAGACAACCTCGGCGTCCGCGCATTCGAGTGACAAGGCGGCTTCGATGTTTTCCCTCAGAGACTCTTCTGAGCCACACCCCGAGGACATATAACACTCAATCTTCACGTTGTTGAACCTCTTTGAAATCCATACGGCACGCGGAGTGTTTACCCACGTATCGCAGCTTCCTTATTACAGTTGAACCGCTTTAGCGATCCATCCTTTACCCAAATGGGAGTTTCCTGGTCTAAGAACTTGATTTTAAGCATCCTGTATTCAACTGATCTTTCCAGAGCCTGGACTTTGATATTTCCTTTGAGTCGCATGGCCATACCCTCCTTCATCATAGCTGCAAGTTTCTTCTGGTCGCCCTTTCCTTGATAGTTGCTCGCCTCACTTAGATTCTCAGGAGTAGAAGCGGCTAAGGAACCATCTGTGGTCAGATAAAACTCGTCAACCTGACACGGCGATGCGGCTTGATGTAATGAGAACAGCGCCATGGCGCATACTATGAAATATAAAGTCATTCTAGATATCTTGTCCATTCTTACCTCCCAAACATTCTTTAGCCACGTAATTGACTGATCTGTCAACAAAAACTATAAACGCCCCAAAGTCATTCAGGTAACCTTGGGTTCAGTGCATCACTATGTGCACAGTTGCCCTTTCACTTGCCGTTTCTTAAGTTTATTGGACACGTTGTCAGGGATAGCCCCTAAAAATCCCCCGAATATATTTTTGCCATGTTTTAACGTCTCATCAGGCTTATAAATCTCGCCATTTCTGTATTTTGGATTCTTTTCTTTCCATTTTTCCACCGATTCTACGGAGTAAAAGAAGTTCATATGGGGGCAGAAAGTCTCGGCTGTGCAGCAATCGCTTTCCCCCTGACTCACAAATTCTACGGCGCTTTTCGGATTACAGGATTTTATCCCGCCGTCTTTGACTACGATTGTTATTTCCTTCTCGGTTTCGGGACATCTGGATAAAACTGTAATATTCTCATCCAACATAAAATGGATACCTAAAGCATCCGTGGAGCAAAGAGCATAAACCTCATGTCCATCTTCAAAAATAACCCTGTGGCGCGTTTCCCTTGCAGAAAAAGGATAAGACGATACAATCTCGCCGTCTTTTCTCAAGACGATATCATTTTTCTCAAGTTTCACAAGCGAGCGGTTGACTGTGGCGATAGAAGACAATCTTAACTCTGTCATGATCTCAGAAAGAGAAGGAGCTTTGCCATTCTGAGCAAATTTCTTGAGTATGTACTTTCTCATCGTCTCCTCGTTAGCATTCAATTTTGCTATTCTGATATTACCTTTCACGGTTTCGCCAATACGATCCATCAGCCTCGTCATTTTTCCGCCTTCTTCATTCAAATCCAGTGCCTCTAATATGGGACATTCACTTACCTGTCTGCCTTCGTCACATGTTTTCGTCAATCTCACAAGGGTCACTCGCATTCTCTCAAGCATCTGTATCTTATCTTCGATCTCGGTGATCTTTCGCTGCGCCCTTTTCTTGATGTCGCCGCATTTAGCGGCGCGGTCGATTCTCAGGGAGAGGAGTTCTGATATTTCCTCCAGAGAGAAACCGAGATCCTTTGCATGTTTGATAAAGCGGATACGGAGGACCGCATCGTCATGATACTGCCGGTAACCTGATTCCTTTCTGAGGGGCGGGAGAAGCAATCCTATTCTTTCATAGTAGCGGATTGTGTCGATATTGATCCCCGCACGTTTTGCCAACTGTCCTATCGTAAGATATTGCACCTTTTTGCCCTTATTTGAATTATACACTCTGGAGTCAACTCTAGAGTCAAGTGCCTTGGACTTTTTGTAGTACCTCCTCGGCCTGAATAATCGCTTGCAAATACTTTTTTTTTGCATAAAAATGTGAAGATACACTCACTTAACAAGAAAGGGGGGACTATGACGCTGTCTCAAGGAAAGGCAATCTTTATTTGGGGCACGGCGATTTCCGCTGTGATCTTCCTCGTGCTCACCTATGATTCTCTGGTGCAGATGCCGAAAAGAACGCAGGAGGCAAAACTGGACGTCCATGTTGCCGCGGGCAAGTGGGTATGGCAGAAGTATAATTGCAACGACTGCCATACGATTCTGGGGATCGGGGGATACTACGCCCCTGATGTAACGAAGGTGATGAGTTCCCGGGACAATGAATGGGTCACAAGGTTTCTGAAAGACCCGGAAAAGGTCTGGCCTAATCCGAGGAAAATGCCGAATCTCCATCTAGGAGACCAGGAAGTGGCCGACTTGGTAGCATTCCTCACCTGGGTAAACGGCATCGATACGAACAACTGGCCGCCCAAGCCCATGGTGGCAACTGCGGTAACCTCAATAAGTTCAGGCGAAGGGGTCTACAAGGCACAGGGATGTTCGGCCTGCCACACGATCGCCGGCGTTGGCGGAAAGGTCGGGCCTGATCTATCAAAAGAAGGCAGTAAGAGGGACAAAGCCTGGATTGAGGCCCAGCTCAAAGATCCGAAGTCGCATAATCCAGAGTCCATCATGCCGAGCTTTTCTAAACTTTCC
>Ga0209515_10004088_pt1 | contig 20050 bp, 18 predicted proteins | sample Subgroupgradi54m_FD_187454 | JGI IMG/M metagenome (GOLD analysis project Ga0209515, IMG submission 187454) | Subsurface groundwater microbial communities from S. Glens Falls, New York, USA - GMW60B uncontaminated upgradient, 5.4 m (SPAdes)... ...
TGACCGGCCCGCCGCCATAGGGATTCGACGCTTCGTAGCCGGAGGCGGTCGATATCGGCGCGGCGCAGGCGCCGGCGCACAGCAACGCGGTGGTGCACGCCGCGAGGCGCCACCCGGGCCGGCATACCTGAAATCGCTTCATGATCTGTTCCTCCCTTGCTTCAAACGTAGCTCATACCGTCCGAAATGGCCAGCACCCGGAAGGAGGGCAAATGGCATTCCCACGCGCCGGCGCAAGGCCGCACTGGGCCGAGCGCCGGATCAGTTGCGTTGATTTGTAAGGCTGACTGGACGCAGCCTGAAAAGTCTTCCGTCCGCGAAATAAGCCCGCGCCGCGCGCCAGATCGGCCGATTGGCGCTCGAGGTTCGCGCTTAAGCTTGCAAGCGTGAGTCGCTGCGGGTTCATTCGGGCGGCAGTTGGGACGCAATCTGATGAACGAAATCCTGCTCTGGTTGTTTTGGATCGCCGTGCCGCTTGCGCTGCTGGCGAGCTGGATCGGCCTTCGTTCGCCGCCGCCGGAAGAACCGAGCCGGGACGAGCTGGCGCGCGCCGCCCAGGCCGCTGCCCGCGCCGCCGGGCTGCAGGCGCAACAGGCCGCGGCCCGGCAGGCGGCCGAGCAACTGGCACGTCAGGCGACCGAGAAAGCGGCGCGCCAGGCCGCCGAGCAACAAGCCGCCGACGAGGCGCAGCGCCTCGCCGCCGAACGCGAAGCGGCGGCACAGGCGGCGCGTGCAGCGGCCGCTGAGGCTGAACGTGTTGCAGCGGTGGAGACCGAACGTGTTGCTGCAGCGGTGGAAGCCGAACGTGCAGCCGCCGCGGAAGCCGGGCGTGTTGCCGCGCAACAAATGGCGCGCCTTGCCGCCGAGCGGAAGGCCGCCGAAGAAGCTGCGCAGGCTGCCGAGCAGCGGGCCGCGCAGGAAGCCGCCCGCATCGCCGCCGCGCGCCGGGCCGCCGAGGCAGCCGCACGGGTTGCCGCCGAACATCAAGCGATCCACGTGGCTGCCCGCTTGGCCGCAGAGCGTCAGGCCGCCGACGAAGCGGCGCGCCTCGCCGCCGAAGCCGCGGCCGTGCCGCGAACGCCGGCCCAGACGCTGGTGATGGTCGCCGACGACTCCAAGGTCGTGCGCGTCAAGACCAGCCGGCTGCTGGCCCAGCACCAGTACCAGGTCTCGCTCGCGGCCGATGGCCTCGAAGCGGCCAAGCAGATCGAAGACGGCATGCCGCATGTGCTGATCACCGACGTCGAAATGCCCGGAATGGACGGCTTCGAGCTGACCCGCCATGTGCGCGCCAACCCGCGCACCGCGCACATCCCCGTCATCATGATCACTGCCGCCGACGACAAACACCGCGACGACGCGGCGCGCGCCGGTGTCAGCGTGCTGCTCGGCAAGCCCTATCCGGAAGAAGAGTTGATCGCCCACATTGAATCGACCTTGAGCAAGATCGCGCCGGCGGGCCCTGCGCTCGCCGCCCGGTAGCGCGTCAAGTCAGCGCCTGCGCCGCGCTGCGGCGCGGCTGCATCACCACCACCTCGCGCGCGCGCAGCTGGCCGCAGCCGGCGTCGACGTCCTGCCCGGCCGAATGGCGCAGCTTGGTCAGGATGCCGCGCCGGTGCAGGGTTCGCGCGAGTGCCGCCGCCTGCTCCCACGACGGCCGCCTGAAGTCCAGCCCGTCGACCGTGTTGTACGGAATCATGTTCATGATCGCGTACTTGCCGCTGAGCAATCGCACGATGCCATCGATCTCGTCGGCGCCGTCGTTGATGCCTTCGAGCAGCGTCCACTGGTACTGGATCGGGTAGCCGGTGGCGCGTGCGTAACGTTCGCCGAGCTCGACCAGCTCGGCCGGGTCCAGGCGCGGTGCGCGCGGCAGCAGCCTGGCGCGCAACTCGGCGCGGGTCGAATGCAGCGACAGCGCGAGCGCAGGCTTGACCGGCCCCGCGGGCAGGCGCTCGAACACGCGCCGGTCGCCGACCGTCGAGAACACCAGGTTCTTGTGCCCGATGCCGCCGGCGGTGCCGAGCAGCGCGATCGCTTCGAGCACGTTGTCGAGGTTGTGGGCCGGCTCGCCCATGCCCATGAAGACGACCTTCCTGACGACACGCAGTCGCCGCGCGAGCGCCACTTGCGCGACGATCTCGGCGCTGCCGAGCTGGCGCAGGAGGCCGTCGCGGCCGGTCATGCAGAAGACACAGCCGACCGCACAGCCGACCTGGCTCGACACGCACAGGCCGTCGCGCGGCAGCAGCACGCTTTCGACCGTCTGGCCGTCGGCCAGGTCGATCAGCAGGCGCGCCGAGCCGTCTTCTGCCGGGTGTTCGGAACGCAGGCGCGCGAGCCCATCGAGCTCGGCGGTGATGGCGGGCAAGCCGGCACGAACCTCGAGCGGCAGGAAGTCTTCGGGGCGGCGCCGCCCGCTGTCCTGCGGCAGCGCGTTCGCCCACAGCCGCAGCACACGTTGTTCGTGGCAGGGCTTGGCGCCGAGGGCGCGCAGCCGCTGGCGGATGTCGTCGATGCGCATGGCGCGTATTGGACCAGAGCTAAGGGCTGCGCTGCCAGAGCCGGCGCCACCACGACGGCTGCTTCACCGGTCGTTCCACCTTGCGCGGCGCGACCGGCACGGGCTCGACGGCGCCCGCCTCGAAGAGATCGCGAAACGCGGCCATCGACTGCGGCCGTTGCTCGGGCCGCACTGCGAGGCCCGCATCGATGGCGGCGAGAAACGGCTTCGAATAGCGGCCGGCGCCCAGCTTGATCGCCGGCACCATGTCGTCCCTGACGATGCGTGCCACCGACGACGGCGGCGCGCGCCCGGCCACTGCCGCGTACAGCACCGCGCTCAAGGCGTAGACGTCGGTCCACGCGCCCTGGCGCAGCGCCTGCTCGCCGCCGTATTGCTCGATCGGCGAGTAGCCGCTCTTCAGGATCGCGGTCAGGTTCTGGGTCGCGTCGCTGATCACACGCCGCGCCGCGCCGAAGTCGAGCAGCAGCGGGCGCGGCTTCTGTTCGAGGAAAGGGCCGGCGCGCTTGTCGAACAGCAGCAGCACATTGTCGGGCGCCACGTCGCGGTGATAACACTTCTCGGCGTGGATCGCGCCCAGCGCCTCGGTCAGCGGCTCGGTGAAACGGCGCAGCCAGGTCTCGCTCGGCGAGGTGCCCAGCGCGGTGAGCCACTTCTGCAAGGTCGTGCCCTGGTAGTAGGGCATCACCATGTAGGCGGTGCCGTTCTCCATCCAGAAGCGGTACACCTTGACCAGCGAGCCATGGTCGAAGGACGCGAGCAGGCGCGCCTCGCCGAGGAAGCTGCGCAGGCCGAGTTCGAAGTGTTCGCGGTGGCGCGGCGAGCGCGGCTGCACCTCGCCGTCGGCGGCACGCACGGCAAGCGCGGCCGGCATGTATTCCTTGATCGCCACCTGGCGATCGAGCCGCGCGTCGCGCACCAGGTAGACGATGCTGTAGCCGCCGACGCCGACCAGCCCTTCGATGACGAACTCCTGCAGCTGGCGGCCGATCGGCAATTCGCCGTCGACGTCGCGCCGCGGCATCAGCACCGTGCGCTGCTCGTCGGGCGGCGTCGGGTTTTGCATGGACGTCAATCGACCGGCCAGGGCATCGACTTGGGCAGCGTCATCGGCGTCGGCGCCGTCCCGCCCGCCACGCTGTCGACCGCGCGCCACCACGGCATGACCGGATTGGCATGGGCCGGCTCGACCGGCTCGCCCAGGCGCGGCATCACGAGCTGTGCGCCTTTGGCACCGGCCAGCGCCAGCAGCGTCTCGGCCGGCTCGTCCCAGGGGTGCAGCGCGAGGCTGAAGGTGCCCCAGTGGATCGGCAGGAAGGCGCCGCCGCCGAGCAGCGCATGCGCTTCGAGCGCGTTGCGCGGGCCGAGGTGGATGTCGCCCCACGACGGGTGCCAGGCGCCGACCTCGAGCATCACCAGGTCGAAGGGCCCGAGCCGTTCGCGGATCGTCGCGTACTCGGTCGTCAGGCCGGTGTCGCCGCTGAAGAACACCGAATGGCGCGCCGAACGAATCACCATCGATGACCACAGCGTCGCGTTGCGGTCTTTCAAGCCACGCCCCGAGAAGTGCTGCGACGGCGCGGCGGTGATGCTGAGGTCGGCATTCGGCAGCGTGTGCGACTCCCACCAGTCGAGCTCGACGATGCGCTGCGCCGGCACGCCGAAAGCCTCGAGGTGGGCGCCGACGCCGAGCGAGGTGACAAACGGCACCTCGCTGCGCGCGAGCTCGCGGATCGTCGGGTAGTCGAGGTGGTCGTAGTGGTCGTGCGAGACGATCACCAGGTCGATCGGCGGCAGCGCACGAAGCGCCACCGGCACCGGCTGGAAACGCTTCGGTCCGGCGAGGCGCGACGGCGAGGCTCGTGGGCCCCAGACCGGGTCGGTCAGCACGCGCAGGCCGTCGATCTCGATCAGCACCGTCGAGTGGCCGAGCCAGGTTGCGCGCAGCCCGCTGCCAGGTTGGGTGCGCCATGCCGCGCTCGGATCGAGCGACGGCAGCGGGCCGCTCGGCACACGCCGCACGCCGCCGCACAGGAAGTCACTGAGGGTCGGCCTGGGTGCGCTGGTGTCGCGCAGGCCGGGCAGGACCGGGTGCTGGTTGCGGAAGGTCTCACCCGCCCACAGCGGCGAGGCCTTCATCCGCTCGAGCCGCAGGCCGGCGGGTTTCGCGCCGAGTGTCTTCATGTGCGCACGATACGGCAAACCCTCCTGCCGCGTCACCCCGACGAAAGTCGGGGTCCACTCGACGCGAAGCGCATCGATGATGCAGGGGATCCCGACGTTCGTCGGGATGACGCGGGGCTTCCTAGGCCGCGTGGGCCGGCGTCAGCACCTTGCCGTCCCTGAAGAAGGCCACCAGGTTGTCGAACACCAGCTCGGCCATCGCGCCGCGGGTCTCGCGCGTGCCGCTCGCGATATGCGGCAGCAGCACCACGTTGTCGAGCGTGAACAGCTCGCGCGGCACGTTCGGCTCGCGCTCGAACACGTCGAGCCCGGCACCCGCGATGCGGCGCTCGACCAGTGCGCGCACCAGCGCCGCTTCATCGACGACGCTGCCGCGCGACACGTTGATCAGGAAGCCGTCGGGGCCCAGCGCATCGAGCACTTCGGCGTTGATCAGGTGTCGCGTGGCGGGCCCGCCGGCGGTGATGACGACCAGGAAGTCGGCCCAGCGTGCCAGCGCGGTGAGCGAGGTTTCGTGCGGATACGCCGCGCCGTCGACCGGGCGGCGCGTGTGGTAGCGGATGTCCATCTCGAAGCCGCCGGCGCGCTTGGCGATCGTGCGGCCGATGCGGCCCAGGCCGACGATGCCCAGGCGCTGCCCGCTCACCTTGCGGCCGAGCGGGAACTTGGCGCTGCCCCAGTCGCCGCGCCGCACGAAGCGGTCGCCGGCGCTGGCGCCGCGCGCCACGTCGAGCAGCAGCGTCATCGCGAGGTCGGCCACGCAGTCGTTCAGCACATCGGGTGTGTGGCCGACCGGGATGGCGCGCTGCGCCGCCGCGGCGAGGTCGATCTGGTCCAGCCCGACGCCGAAGCTCGAGATCACTTGCAGCGACGGCAATGCGGCGATCAGCACCGCACTCGCGCCCGGCCCGGCCGATGTGACCAGGCCGACGAACTCGCTGCCGCGCCGCTGCAGAAAGGCGTCGGCGTCGGCCGGCAGCTTGTCGACATCGAATTCGCTGGCGAGCCGGGCTTCGAGCGCGGGCATCAGCGAGCCGATTTGCAGGATGCGTGGCCGGGCTTTCATGGCGTGGCCTGGTCGGGGGCGACCGGGTGCGCCGCCATCAATTCGAGCGCCTGTAGGGCGTGTCGGGCAGCATCGTGAAGACGATGTCGGCCTGCGCCGCGGACCTCGCGCGCGCTGGCGCAAGCCAGCGCGCCGGCCGCGCTCACCTCGGGGCGCAAGGCGCTGCGGGTGTGCACCGCGACGCTGTGGCCGGCGGCGGCCAGACGCAGCGCCATCGGCGCGCCCATGATGCCCAGGCCGATGAATCCGAGCTTCATGGCAGCGTCCTTTCAGCCGGCCGCGCGCATGCGCGCCAGCAGCTGTTGCGAGCCCGCTGCCAGCAGGCGCGCGTCCGAGCCCACGGTGGTGAAACGAAAGCCCTTCGCGATGCGCGCCAGCGCGACATCGGGCGAGCCGTTGTGGATGCCCGCGACCAGGCCATGCGCCTTGGCGCGTTCCAGGATGTGGGTGATCGCCTGCTCGGCGAGCGGGTCGCAGTCGTCGAACACCGGCCGGCAACCGAGCGACAGCGACAGGTCGGACGGGCCGATGTAGATCGCGTCCAGCCCTTCGACCGACACGATCGCGTCGATGTTGTCGAGCGCCTGCCGGGTCTCGATCATCGCGAAGCGCACGATCGTGTCGTTGGCCTGCTGCGCGTAGTCGGGGCCGCCGTACAGCAGCGCGCGCACCGGCCCGAAGCTGCGGGTGCCGCGCGGCGCGTAGTGGGTCCAGGCGACCAGCTTCTGCGCATCGTCGCGGGTGTTGACCATCGGGCAGATCACGCCGTAGGCGCCGGCGTCGAGCGACTTCATCAGGATGCCGGGCTCGAGCCACGGCACACGCACGATCGGCACCGTCGGTGTCGTCGAGATGGCCTGCAGCATCGTGACCATCGCGGCGTAGTCGATCACGCCGTGCTGCAGGTCGATGGTCAGCGAATCCCAGCCCTGGTGGGCCATCGTCTCGGCGCTGAAGCTGTTGGCGATCGCGAGCCAGCCGTTGACGGCCGGCGCATCGGCTTTCCACAGCGTGCGCAATCGGTTTTCTCGCATGGTGTTCAACCTGTCAGTCGGCAGTGATCTTGCCCGCTTCGATGACCTTCTTCCAGCGCGCGAACTCGGTGGCCTGGAAGGCGCTGAATTGCTCGGGCGTGTTGGCCACGACCTCGAAGCCGACTTCGAGCAGCTTGGGCTTGACCTGCGGGTCGTTCAACGCAGCGACCAGCGCTGCGTGCAGCTTCGCCTTGATGGCCGGCGGCAACCCGCGTGGCGCGGCCACCGCCTGCCACGAGTAGACGGCGAAGTTCCTGATGCCGCTTTCGTCCATCGTCGGCACGTCGGGCAGAGCCGGCGAGCGTGTCGTGCTGGTGATGGCGAGCGCCCGCAGCTTGCCCGACCTGATGTGCGGCACCGCGGTGTTGACGTTCATGAAGGTCGCGTCGACCTGGCCGCCGAGCAGGTCCTGCATCGCCGGTGCGCCGCCCTTGTACGGAATGTGCGCGCCGCTGGTGCCGGTCTGCTGCCAGAACAGCTCGGCAGTCAGGTGGTCGCTCGAGCCGTTGCCGGCCGACGCGAAGGTCATCTGGCCGGGGTGGGCCTTCTCGTAGGCGATCACGTCGGCGAGCGACTTGTGCGGCGAGTCGGCCGGCACCGCCAGGACGTTCGGCGCCTGCACCGCGACGCTGATGTAGTCGAAGTCTTTCAGCGCGTCGTACGCCACGTTCTTGATGAGGTGGGGCGCGATCACGAACGGCCCGAGCGACGAGACGAACAGGGTGTAGCCGTCGGGCGGGGCGCGCTTGACGTAGGCGGCGCCGATGGTGCCGGTCGCGCCCGCCTTGTTGTCGACGATGAAGGTGCCGCCGAGCCGTTCCTGCAGCTTGGTGGCGAGCGTGCGGGCGATGTTGTCGGTCGAGCCGCCGGGCGGGAACGGGACCACCAGCGTGACGGGCTTGTCGGGCCAGTTCTGCGCCTGGGCGGCGACGCCGATCAACAGGACAAGGGTCGTCAGCAGCTTCTTCATTGCTCAACTCCTTAGTTGTCAGTCATCATACAACATAGTCCACTTCACACCGTTGATAAGAGGAAGCATTGTTGTAGGATAACGTACAACGGCAGCGATCGCCATGGCTTCGAAAAGCGTTCAAAGTGGCGAACGACACCGCCGTCAACCCGGAGCGACCACTGCCATGCCGCCACCCACCGCCGTTGCAGCGCCGCCCAAGGCGCCGCTGCTGATCCGCATGCACGAACGCGACAACGTCGCGATCGTCGCCAACGACGGCGGCTTGCCGGCCGGCACGGTGCTCGCTTCGGGCCTGACGCTGCGCGACCAGGTGCCACAGGGTCACAAGGTGTCGCTGGTCGACCTGGCTGCCGGCACGCCGGTGCTGCGCTACAACGTGGTCATCGGCACTGCGCTGAAGCCGATTCCGGCGGGCAGCTGGGTCCACGAGCGCCTGCTGGCGATGCCGGCGGCACGCGAGCTGGAGGGGCTGCCGATCGCCACCGTCAAGCCCGAGCCGATGCCGCCGCTCGTCGGCTACACCTTCGAGGGTTACCGCAATGCCGACGGCACGGTCGGAACGCGCAACATCCTGGCGATCACGACGACCGTGCAATGTGTCGCCGGCGTGGTCGACTTCGCGGTCAAGCGCATCAAGCAGGAGCTGCTGCCGCGTTACCCGAACGTCGACGACGTGGTCGCGCTCGAGCACCACTACGGCTGTGGCGTCGCGATCGACGCGCCCGACGCGATCGTGCCGATCCGCACGCTGCGCAACATCAGCCTGAACCCGAACTTCGGCGGCGAGGTGATGGTGGTGAGCCTGGGCTGCGAGAAGCTGCAGCCCGAGCGGTTGCTCCCGCCGGGAAGCTTCGCGATCACCGACGAGCGCAATGTCGCCGACGTCGGCACCAGCGCCGACGCCGGGCTCGACGTGGTCTGCCTGCAGGATGATGCGCACATCGGCTTCATGTCGATGATCGATTCGATCATGCAGACCGCGCACATCCACCTCGAGCGCCTGAACGCACGCCGGCGCGAGACGGTGCCGGCGAGCGAGCTGGTGGTCGGCGTGCAGTGCGGCGGCAGCGACGCGTTTTCGGGCGTGACCGCGAATCCGGCGGTCGGTTTCTGCACCGACCTGCTGGTGCGCGCCGGCGCGACGGTGATGTTCTCCGAAGTCACCGAGGTGCGCGACGGCATCGATCAACTCACCGCGCGCGCGAGCACGCCCGAAGTGGCCGAGGCGATGATCCGCGAGATGGCCTGGTACGACGCTTACCTGGCGCGCGGGCGGGTCGACCGCAGCGCCAACACCACGCCGGGCAACAAGAAGGGCGGGCTGTCGAACATCGTCGAGAAGGCGATGGGCTCGATCGTCAAGTCAGGCAGCGCCCCGATCTCGGGTGTGCTCGCGCCCGGCGAGAAGCTCAAGCAGAAAGGCTTGATCTACGCGGCCACGCCGGCCAGCGACTTCATCTGCGGCACGCTGCAGCTGGCGGCCGGCATGAACCTGCATGTCTTCACGACCGGCCGCGGCACGCCGTATGGCCTTGCGCAGGTGCCGGTCATCAAGGTCGCGACACGCAGCGATCTCGCGCGCCGCTGGCACGACCTGATGGACATCGACGCCGGCCGCATCGCGACCGGCGACGCAAGCATCGAAGACATCGGCTGGGAGATGTTCCGCCTGATGCTCGAAGTGGCGAGCGGGCGCAAGAAGACCTGGGCCGAGCACTGGAAGCTGCACAACGCGCTGGTGCTGTTCAACCCCGCGCCGGTGACTTGAGGCGAACGTATCCCGCGACCGCTTCGATCACCTCCGACAGATCGGCCTGGACCTTGTCGAAACCGGCGCCGGGCTCGCGGGTGGATTCGTCGAGGTAGAGCGCGCGGTTGATCTCGATCTGCAGGCTGTGCCGCCCCTCGTGCGGCCGGCCCATCAGACGCACCAGCTCCTGCCCTACGTAGGGGTCGTTGACGGCGACACGGTAGCCGTGCGCCTCGATCGCCTGCTTGACGACGGCCAGGAACTCGGCGTCGCACGAGGTGCCACCCCGGTCGCCCAGCACGAAGTCGGCCAGCGGCGTGGGCGAGACGATGCCAAGCCGCTGATAGGCATCGTGCGGCATCGAATGCAGGTTGAGATGCCAGCAGGCACCGAAGCGCTCGAAGGCCTGGTCGGTGGCTGCACGAAGTGTGTCGTGGTACGGCTGCCAGCAACTGGTGATGCGCTGTTGCACCTCGGCGACCGACAGTTTGCGTGTGTAGATCGGTGTGCCCACGCGCACCTGGCGCCAGATCAGGCCATAACCCAGCTCGGTCTTGTGCGACGGCGCCAACGGCTGCGGCCAGGCTTCGGCCAGCATGTCGGCGTCGAGGTCGACCAGCGAGCGATTGGTGTCGATGTAGGAACGCGGGAACAAGGCGGCGATCAAGGTCGCACCGACCTCGGTCGCGTGAGCCCAGAGCCGCTCGACATGGGTGTCTTCGCCCATCCGCAGGTCGGCCATCGCGACTGCATGGCCGAAGTCGGCGGGATAGGTGACGCCACTGTGCGGCGAGTCGCACACCAAGGGCAAGAGAAGATCGGCGTGCCCGCGCAGCACCGAGACCTGGGAAGAGATGCTCATGTCGATGCCTCGTGGCCGGGATGTGTCATCGAGTCTTGTCCGGTAGCTCGATTCTCACCTCCAGGATCCTGCCGGTGCCTTCAAGCAGTTGGGGCCGCGCGGAGGTGCCGGGGTACTGCGGGGGGGGCGTGGCAGGGGAAGAGCCGTTGGTGCGGATGGCTGGAGTCGGCCAAGACCTGTCATTGGCGAACTTCCGCTATCGGATCACGGCTCGCTTCGTTACCTCACGTCGGTGAACGAGTCACGACGCGTGGCTCCGGCTTTCGAAGCTGCGACTGAGCGACAACGATGAAAGGCTCCAGCTGGAGACGTTATGCGCCCCGCATCGGAAATGGTTGACGGCGAAGCGCGAACTGGAAATACTGCGCCCGGACTTGGTCCATGGCCTCGGGACGAGCTTTCACCCTTGCCTTCCCACCGTGAGTGAGTGCGAATGATGGCGGTGCTTCGACGTCTCGGGATGCCTGTGTCGATGTTCTTGGCCGTGATGGCGCTGCTGGCGGCTGCCGGCCTTCACCGACCGCTCGACTACGCCGCCTACCGCGCCCTGTACCTCGACCGTCCGGACGACATCGTCCTGAGCGACGAAATTCGGCTGATCGATCTTCCCTATCCGGCAAGCCTCAGGGAACGCGGGGACCCCGGCCCTTTTCGTGCGCGTATCGCCGACCTGCTGTCCGCCATCGCGGCGGATCCGGCGAACCTGCCGCGGGTGGTGGTTCTGGATGTGTGGTTCTCCAAGGACGACCGCGGACTCGCGACGCTGTCGTCGGCGATCGCGCGGCTCGACCAACTGAAGGTGCGGACCTACGCGTCGTTCAATCCGGACGCAGAAGGCAAGACCGACCTCGATGCGCTCATGCGAGAACATGCGCAGTCCCTGTACGACGAACGCCTGGCCGGATACGGCCACACGCGGCTGCAGACCTTTCACGGCATTCTGAGCTACCCGCGCGAGCTCGCGTTCCCGTCCGCTGCCGGCACCCGATACCTGCGCGCGTTACCGACGACTGTCGCCCGGGATCTGCAATGGCCGGATGCCCTCGCCGCTGGTTCACTGGTCATCCCAGTCGGCGCCGAGCGTTCGGTCAATGACCGCACGGTCGCATTCGTACACTCGGGTGACGAGACCTCGGGAGGGCGATTCCGGAGCCATACCACCGACGGCGCCCCGAAAGACGCTGTGCCAGATCTACGCGGCGCGGTCGTAGTCGTCGGCAGCCTGGCGGAGGACGTGCACGCGCAAGCCGCGCAGGCGGGACCGAAGCTGGTCGCGTGGGCGCTGGACGATGCCCGCAAAGGACATCGCAACGCGCGCGTACCGCTCGACCATGCGGCGGTGGTGGCCGGGCTCATTCTCGCGATGGCATTGCTAACGGCGACTGCCGTGGCCCTCCTCTTCAAGTACGTGACACGGCTGCAGACCCGGCCGGCGTGGCTTGCGGCCGCCGGCATCCTGGTGGCAATCGCGGGGCTCATCGCGGTCAGCGCCGCCTGCCTCGTCCTGGGGTATGTCGTGCCGGCCGGTCTGCCGCTGCTGGCGATCGTCACGACAGGTCTGCTGGCCTGGCGGTATGCGCTCAAGTTCCTCGCATCGGGGGCCGCCGAGGGGGCAGGCACTTACGACGTGTTCATCAGCTATTCGCGCAAGCATGGCGACTGGGTCGCATCGCATCTGTTCGCGCCGCTTGCGGCGGCGCGCGGCCCCGACGGGCGCGCGTTGAGGATCTTCTTCGACCGTGCCGAGATCGGGATCGGCGAGGCGTTTACCTCGAAATACATGTGGGCGATCGTCGACTCGCGCGTGTTCATCCCGGTGTTCTCCGCGGACTACTACATGAAGAACCACTGCCGCAACGAGATGGATCTCGCGTACAAGCGATACGTCGACAAGCGCATCCGCATCGCGCCGGTCGCGATCGAGACCTATGCCGTGCCTGAAATCTTCTCGGTCCTCAACTACATCGATGTCTCCGCAAACCCGCACTTCATCGAAGACATTCGGCGAACCGTGTTCGGCGAACCGCCGGGAGTGCACCAGTGACCATTCACGGTAAGTCGCATGCCGGAAGCAGTCCCGCTGCTCTGGCGCTGGCAGGAGTACTCTGGTGCGCGGGGCCAGCGTTCTCGGCGCCCTGTCCCGCACCCGTGTGCATCGAGTCCGTCGAGGTCGATGGCAGGCCGGCGGCGGAGGGGCCCGACGTGATGCTGCGCGCGGCGGACGACGCGCGGGAACACAAGGTCGTGGTGACGGCTGGAACCCCCGTTGCGGAGGGCACCGTGATCGAGGCCCCAGTACGCCCAAGGGTTCGCCTGCGGCTCGTCACCCGCAATGGCAACACCATCACGCTGCAGCCGGGCGGTCGGCTGCGTGTCGAGAACGTGGGTGAGCGGGGAGAACGCTACACACAGCTGTTGGGCGAAACGCGCTTCGCCGTCACCCGCGCGCTGAGCTTCTTCGAAGTGGCCCACGATCGCTTCCTGGCCGCCGTGAAGGGCACCGAGTTCGGCGTGGCCATCGACGACAAGCAGGCCGAGATACGCTTCGAATGGGTGAAAGGCGAGGTCTTGGTCGAGCACGAGGTTTCGGTCACGATCGAGGAGCAGGATTCGGGCGCCTCGGCGGACGACGACGACGCCGACGGCGCGGTGCTCGTCGAACGTGAATTCCTGTCAGAAGCACGCGGGGAGTTGCGTTACCGCCTCGGACCGCGGCAGTACCTGAAGGAGTTCCGGACGTTCCGCGATGCCGAACAGTACTTCCGCGAACAGCTTGCCCAGGACGAGAAGTCCGGAGATCCCCAGCGCATCCAACGCGGCCTGCTGGCGCTCGGGACCATTCTCGACACCATCGGCAAGCCGAAAGCAGCGCTGGCCGTCCTGGAGCGGGCCCTCGAGCTGGTCGCTATCCAGAAGGATGAGAGCAGAGAGGCCCTGTTGGCCCGGCGCATCGGGTTGACCTACCGGGACCTGAAGGAGTACCCGAAAGCCACGGCAATGCTGCAGCGATGGCTGTCGATCGAGGAGCGACGCAGCCGGTCTGGCCTGTCGCTCGGCGTCGCACGAGCCTACACCGCGCTCGGCCGCACGGCCGGGTACGCCGGAGACGCACGCGGCTGGGTCGCCTCGGTAGAACGGGCGGTCGCCGTCCACAAACGCCTCGATCCGGGCGAAGAGCGGGAGGAGACCGCCGCCGGTTACAAGAACCTGGCGGACGCCTATTGGGCTGCCGGCCAGCGGGAGAACGCGATGCCGCTCTACCGCGCGTCGCTCGCGCTGAAACAGAAACTGCAGCCCAGCGGCGTCAATTGGGCCATCGCGAACAGCCTGCGGGATCTCGGCCTGCGCCACGTAGAGATGGGAGAGACCGATGCCGGGATCGGCTACCTCCAGAAGGCGCTCGACGGCCGGATGACGCTTTTCGGCGGGGTGCATCCGAGCATCGCCGTGAGCTACGACGATCTTGGTCGCGCGTACGACCGCGCCGGAGATCGGGTGCGGGCCCTCGCGAACTTCGGCAAGGCACTCGACCTTCGGCTGCAACTCTTCCCGGACGGCGTGCATCGCAGTATCGCCAGAAGTTATCTGAACCTTTCGCGGGTCGCGCGTGACAGCGGGGACGCGAAGTCGGCCGACCAATACGAGATGCGCGCCCGGGATGTGCGATCGAAGCTGGAGCGATAGAGCGGACTGCGTGTGTTTGCCAAGGCGTGGGCCTTGACTTCGAGACATCGCGGGCAGTACCAGCGCTCATCACTTTCCGTGGCGAACTCTCTCGTCCAGCGGCTGCTTCCGGGCCATCAAATCCGACCGAGGTAGTTCTGCAAGGGGTCGCATCCGGTCCAAGGTGTTGACAGATGGCGTCCATGAGAGCAGCCGTAGACCCGGGCGCCGCCGCGGGCAACGGCGTGCGGGCTGATGTCGCTGCAAGCGGCCTGACTTGCGCTCGAGCTTTGCGTTCAGGCGGCCGGGCTCTCGGGGCCGAGGGGCCTCTGCGACCCGGGGCTTTCCAGGACGGGCCGAAGCGACCCGTCCTGGTTGACCCATAGACGCGACCCCACTGACAAGCCTTCGCGGCCGGGCTTGCCCGTCGCTCACCACGCCGTTGTCCGCTGTCGACTCCGGTGGCCGCGCCGAGAGCGTCGAGTGCCGTACCCGGCCCCTCCACGGTCAGGAAGAGGGCGTTTGAAGTCCCCATCCTCGCTGACGCGTAGACTCGTCGGGTCCTCAGAGGGTCCGCGTAAACGTGGACTGTTTCGGCTCGGTCGCCTTCAGGTCCCAGATCTGTCGGTCACGATGCAGCCCTTGACGCGCTCAGGAGTTGACCCGATCGTGTACCGCCGCGAGTTCCTTGCCGTCGCGATCGCCGCAGGCGCGGCCGGCAAGGCACAGGCGTTGGCCAAGCCCTGGCGCATCGGTTCCATGACCGATGCGCCACCGGATCCGCGGAGTGAGAACGTCCTGGCGTTCCTGGCCGGCATGCACGACCTCGGCTATGAGCTGGGCCGCGACTACGTCATCGAGCGGGCCTACGACCAGAACAGGCCCGAACGCGCACCGGCAGCTGCCGCGGAATTGGTGAGCCGCCGGGTCGACCTGATCCTGACCAGCAGCACGACCCGGTCGCTGGCCGCAAAGGGCGCGACGGCGACCATTCCGATCGTGATGGTCATCGTCAACGACGCGGTCGCCAGCGGTCTGGTGGCATCGTTGGCACATCCGGGCGGCAACGTCACCGGTCTGACGGTGATGTCCCACGACCTGAACGCCAAGCGTGCACAGCTGCTGCATGAAGTGGTGCCGGCAATGCGCAGCCTGGGCATGTTGTGGAACCCGGACTATCCGGGACATGCCGCCGCATCGATCGAGCTGGAACAGGTCGTGCGGCAGATCGGAGTGGAGTTGCGCCGGGTGAGCCTGCGCAGCGCCGACGAGCTGGATACCGCGATCGAGCGCATCGCCCAGCAGCACACCGACGCCTTGCTGATGGTCGACCAGCCTCTGATCTACGCAGCCCCGTTGAGGGACCGGCTTCTCGCTGCACTGGCGCGGATGCGGCTGCCGACGCTCGGCCCCAACCGCGATCACGCCCACGCCGGCGCACTGCTGTCGTACGGCGTGGACTTCGCCGAGCGAAATCGACGCTCGGCAACATACGTCGTGAAGATCCTCGGCCAGGGCATCAAGCCCGCCGAATTGCCCGTGGAGCAGCCGACCCAGTTCTCGCTGGTGGTCAACCTGAAAGTGGCTCGCGCGATCGGTGTCACGATTCCCACATCGATGAGGCTGCAAGCCGACGAGGTGATCGAATGAACCTGCGTCGCTGGCCGAGGATTCCAGGCAAGGCCTGCGAAGACAGGCCGGCGTCCATCCACACTCTCCGCTTCGCTTCCCATCAATGAAATCATGATCGTCCACGTCGTCGACGGCACGTACGAGCTCTTCCGGCACTTCTATGGCCTGCGCCGCTTCACCAATGGCCAGGACCGGCCCTTGGGTGCCGTGGTCGGCGTGTTGCAGTCGGTGCTCGAGTTGATCGAGCAGGGAGAAACGCATGTCGGCGTCGCAACCGACCACGTCATCGAGTCGTTCCGAAACGCCCTGTGGCCTGGCTACAAGACCGGTGCGGGGATCGATCCGGCGCTGTTCGCCCAGTTCCACCCGCTGGAAGAAGCGCTCGTGGCGATGGGCGTCGCCACGTGGCCGATGGTCGAGCTGGAGGCCGACGATGCGCTCGCCTCGGCGGCGCGCATCGCCGCCGAGGATCCGTCGGTGCAGAAGATCTGCATCTGGACGCCCGACAAGGATCTGGCGCAGTGTGTCGACGGTGACCGCGTCGTGCAGGTGGACCGCAAGACCAAGACGATCCGCAATGCCGAGGGCGTGCGACAGAAGTTCGGTGTCGAGCCCCGGCTGATTCCCGACTACCTCGCGTTGGTCGGTGACGCAGCCGATGGGTACCCGGGCATCGCGGGAATCGGCCCGGTCGGCGCGCGGCAGCTCCTGAATCGGCATGGGGCCATCGAAGCGTTCCCGCCCAAGGTGCTGGGCGACCGCTTGGAGCAAGCGCTCCTCTTCAAGCGCCTCGCGACGCTGCGAAGCGACGCCAAGCTGTTCGGCCGCGTCGATGAGCTTCGCTGGCGCGGACCGACCGATGCATTCGCCTCATGGATGGAACGAGCGAATGCTCCGCGCTTGCTCGAGCGCTGCCTCAAGGCGCACGCGGCGATGCGGTGAGGCCCGCGCCCACCTCGGCCGATCAGCGAATCGCGTCCGGCAACTCGATCTTCACCTCCAGCACCTCCAGGTTGTCCTGGCGCTGCAGGTTGACCTTGATGTCCTCGGCCTTGATGGACACGTACTTCGAGATCACCGCCACCAGCTCGCGCTGCAGCGCCGGCAGGTAGTCGGGCCGGCTCCCGCCGCGCCCGTGGCGCTCGTGCGCGAGGATGATCTGCAGCCGGTCCTTGGCGACGCTGGCGGTCTTCTTCTTCTCACCGAGCAGGAAGGAAAGCATCGACATCGCGCTCACCTCCGGCCGAACACACGCTTGAGAAATCCGGCGCGCGGCGCGTCGACGAAGCGCATCGCCCGGTTCTCGCCGACGAAGCGGTGCACCACGTCCAGGTAGGCCTCGGACACGTCACTGCCCTTCAGATGCACTGCCGGCACGCCCTGGTTCGATGCATCGAGCACCGTTTCGGACTCCGGGATCACGCCGATCAGCGGCACCCGCAGGATCTCCTGGATGTCGTCGAGCGACAGCATCTGCCCGCCTTGGACCCGGCTCGGGTTGTAGCGGGTCACGAGCAGGTGTTCCTTGATCGGCTCCTTGCCGTCGATCGCGCGCTGCGTCTTCGACGCCAGCATGCCGAGGATGCGGTCCGAGTCGCGCACCGACGAGACCTCGGGGTTGGTGACGACCAGCGCCTCGTCGGCGAAGTGCATCGCCATCAGCGCGCCGGTCTCGATGCCGGCCGGCGAGTCGCAGACGATGTACTCGAAGCCCATGCCGGCCAGGTCTTTCAGCACCCGCTCGACGCCGTCGCGGGTCAGCGCTTCCTTGTCGCGGGTTTGCGAGGCGGCCAGCACGAACAGGTTGTCGCACTGCTTGTCCTTGATCAGCGCCTGGTTCAGGTTGGCTTCGTTGTGGATGACGTTGATCAGGTCGTACACCACGCGCCGCTCGCAGCCCATGATGAGGTCGAGGTTGCGCAGGCCGACGTCGAAGTCGATCACCGCCGTCTTGTGGCCCAACAGGGCCAGTCCGGAGGCAAAGCTGGCGCTGGTGGTCGTCTTGCCGACGCCGCCTTTGCCGGAGGTCACCACGATGATTCTGGCCATCGGTTCAGGGTCCTTTCGAATGGGTTCGGGGTGAGAGGTGTTCAGGTTTCGAGCGGCTCGACGACCAGCCGGTCGCCGTCGAGCCGCACTTGGGCCGGCTTGCCCAGCACCTCGGGCGGCAGCGCCGCTTCGGTCGTGCGGTAGGTGCCGGCGATGCAAAGCAATTGTGGTTCCATGCGGGTGGCGAAGATGCGCGCCGCGGTGTTGCCGCGTGCCCCGGCGATGGCGCGGCCGCGCAGCGGCGCGTAGACATGGATGTGGCCGTCGGCGATGACTTCGGCGCCAACGTTCACCACCGCGAGCACGACCAGGTCGCCGCCTTTGGCGTAGACCTGCTGGCCCGAGCGCAGCGGCTTGTCGATCACACGTGTCGGCACGATCGCGGGCGGCGGCGCTTCGACCGGCACGGGTTCGCGCGCTGCGGCGAGGGCCGGCTCTTGCGCGTCGCTCAAGCCCGCCGCACGCGCGGCTTCCATCTGCGCAGCGCTGCCCGACCTGACGCCGATCGGCGCCATCTTGTGGCGGCGCAGCAGCGCGATCAGCGCGTCGAAATCGATCGCCTCGGCGGCGTCGCGCAGCGCCGACAAGTCGATCGCGACCGGGTCGCCGTCGAACGGCGCGCTGTCGCTGCCGAAGCGCGCTTCGAGCTCGGCAGCCAGCGCTGCGAGGTCGGTGGTTTTGAGCTGCAGCGCGACCAGCGTCAGCGCGGCACTCTTGAGATCGAAGACGGAAGAAACGTTCGCTTTGGAAACGACGGACATGAACTCGCCAGGCCACGAAAGGGCGCGAGTGTACCGGCTGATCGGCGTCGCCTTGGTGACCAGGGGTTCGCCGCCGTCGCGGCGCTGCACTCAGCCTCTCAGCCGTGCATCATCTTTGCGTAGGCGTAGATCGCGTAGCCGAGCGCGCCGACGATCGCCGCGCAGACGATCACCAGGCGGCCGAAGCCGCCCGTGCTCTGGCGCCGTGCAACACGCCGGCTCAAGTCCGCCGGCTGGTGGTAGCCCGACAAGGCCGAATAGCCAGTCGTCGGTGCGAACTCGCTCGGGCGTTCGTCGGCCGGCTCCTCATCCCATCCGTAAACATAGTTGCGACTCATGAAACGAATTGTTGTGGGCATCCCGGCCGCTGTGTAGCCCCGGAATGCGGGGCTTGCACGGTCATGTCGCTGGCTTCGTGCGAACTTGACGCGGATCGGGCCCCGCGATCAGGGGGTGGTGACTGCCGCGTGCGAATCTGGTCACAATGGTTTGGCCGATGGAACAAATCCTGCATCGCATCCAGCGCAGCGCGCGCCGCCACCCCGCGTGCGCCGTCGTGCTGTTGCAGCGCCTGCAGGCAGCGGCGCACGCTGCCGGCCAGCACGCGGTTGCGCTCGACGCGCTGTTCCAGCGTTACTTCGTGCTCGAGCGCATGGGCGAGGCCGCCGGCCTCATCGATGAGCTGTACGCTGGCCTGCAGATCGCCGAAGACTTGAACCTGCCGCGCCAGGCGGGCCAGATGCTCGAGGCGATCGGCCGGGTCCGCTACACCCACGGCGAATACGGCGAGGCAATGCATTGCTGGGGCCGCTGCGTCGACATGTTCGGCGTGACGGGCGACGTGCGTTCCGGCGTCGAAGCACGCATCGGCCTGGGCGCCATGTACAACGCGTTTGGCGACTCGCAGGCCGGCTCGCGTTTCCACCGCGACGCACGGGCCCTGCTGGCCGGCATCGACGACCCGTATCTGTCGGCCAAGCTGGCGCTCAACCTGGGCGTCAACGAACGCTCCGACGGCCAGCTCGACAGCGCGATCGTGCAGTTCGAGCTCGGCCTGGCCGAGGCGCAGCGCGGCCAGGTGCGCGAGTATGTTGCAGAGGCCTATTGGCACCTCGGCCAATGCGCGCTCGACCAATCCGACCTCGAACGTGCCGCCAACCTGACCCGCACCGCCCTCGAGCTCGGTCAGGCCTGCAACTACCTCTGGCTCAACGGCGCCGCACTCGATTCGGTGGCGAAGATTGCCTTGCTGCAGGGGCGCGATGACGAAGCCCGCGCGGCCTATGAAGCGGGCTTGCGCTTCGCCAAGCGCATCGGCTCGCGGGCGCAGCAGGCAAACTGCCATGGTGCACTGTCGCGCCTGGCCGAGCAGCACGGCGACATGGACAGCGCGCTGCGTCATGCGCGCGCCCACATGGCGATCGAGCTCGAGGTCAATGCCGAGCTGAGCGCGCCCGACCGGCTGCGCACGATGCAGCAGTACGACCTGTCGGAAAAGCCGCCGATCCAGAAGCTACTCGAGCTGGCGTCGAGCGGCTCGACCGCGGGCGCC
>Ga0209515_10004089_pt1 | contig 20050 bp, 22 predicted proteins | sample Subgroupgradi54m_FD_187454 | JGI IMG/M metagenome (GOLD analysis project Ga0209515, IMG submission 187454) | Subsurface groundwater microbial communities from S. Glens Falls, New York, USA - GMW60B uncontaminated upgradient, 5.4 m (SPAdes)... ...
GGAGCCATGGAAATGCCCAAACCGATCGAATCCAATTGATCGAGGGAATGGGTGTCGGTCGAAACCACCAGTTTGACCCCCAATTCCCTGGCCTGACGGGCGTGTATGTCATTGAGATCCAGCCGCTGGGTATAACAATTGATCTCCAGTGCCGTGTTGGTTTGCCTGGCAACCCGGCAGACCGCTTCCAAGTCTATCTGGTAAGGTTCCCTTTCCCCCAGCAAGCGCCCTGTCGGATGGGCCACAATACTGACATAAGGGTTGTTCAGCGCTTTCACAATACGGCGGGTCATGACCTCCTCTGGTTGTTTAAAGGCCGAATGGACCGCTGCGATCACCAAATCCAGCTTTGAGAGCAGGTGATCCGGGTAATCCATTCTTCCATCCGGAAGAATGTCCACCTCTGCCCCCATGAGAATCCGAAAGGGGGTCAATCGTTTGTTTAAGCGCCGGACCTCTTCCATCTCTTCAAGAAGCTCCTTCTCACTCAACCCTCCGGCAATCCGAAGCGATTGGGAGTGGTCGGAAAGAAGCATATAGCGGTAACCCCGCGCCTTCGCCGCCAAAGCCACTTCTTCAATGGGATGGTGCCCATCTGACCAATCCGAATGAATATGGAAATCCCCTTTAAAATCCTTCAGCTCCACCAAATGAGGCAATCGTCCGGCTGCCGCTGCCTCGATTTCCCCCAGGTCTTCCCGTAATTCCGGAGAAATCCAGGGCAGGCCAAGCGTCTGATAGACATCCTCCTCTTCCCTGCCGGCCACCTTCCGGTTACCTTTCTGCTTGAAAACACCGTATTCATTGACGGTAAGACCGCGTCGGTTGGCAAGGGAGCGGATCTTGATGTTGTGGGCCTTTGATCCGGTGAAATAAACGAGCGCCGCCCCGAAGGCGTCCGGCTCCACCACCCGGAGGTCCACCTGGATTCCCTGCTTTGTCCGGATGCTAGATTTCGTCGGCCCATGGGCCTGCACCTGTCCCGCCAACGGCAGATGGACAAAATGATCCATCACCTTGGCCGGCTGGGTTGAGGTGATCAGGATATCAACGTCCCGCACGGTCTCTTTCCGGCGGCGTAGACTTCCGGCCACGCTGATCCGCTTGATCTCCGGAAACCTCTTTAAAGATTTGAGGATCTCTTCCGAGAGAACGACGGCGACGCCAAGGGTCATCCGTTCCTGGCCCGCCTTAAGAAGCTGTATCCCACGAAGGATGTTCTCTTCTTTCTTCTGTTGGAAACCAGGCAGAGTTCGAAGCTTTCCGGCTTTGATCAATTCCTCCAGATGTCCCATCGATTTCACCTTAAAGCGGTCGTAGAGAAGCTTGGCGGTCTTTGGCCCAACTCCTGGAATTGTTACCAGAAGAGAGAGGCTGGGAGGAATCTTCTTTCGCAAATCATCCAGATAGCCAAGACGGCCGGTGGACAGCATTTCTTTGATTTTCCCCGCCAGATCCTTGCCGACTCCAGGAATTTCCTCCAGAGAATCGGTTTTTGAGAGCGTCTCGAGATCTTCGGTGAGATTCTGCAGGTTTAAGGCGGCCCGGCGGTAGGCCCGAATCCGGAATGGATTTTCTCCTTTGAGCTCCAGCAGGTCTGCAATCTGCTCGAAGGCATCCGCAATCTCAATCTGTTTCATGCGCCTACACTCCGATAAAGAATCCCCCGAGCCTTTTCCACCAGCTTCCGCTCACTCGGGTAAGAGACTTTCCTCACGGCTTCACCCACAGGAAACCAACGGGCTTCGTCCACCTCAAAATCATGGTTTTTTGTGGACCCGCCGCGGTACTTCATCAGAAAGAAAACAACCTTCTTAAAAACCTTTCCCTTCCCCCCTTCAGGGATAAACCAATAGCTCACTTCCCCAAGCGTGCCGATGATCCGAGCGGTGAGACCCGTCTCCTCCTTTACCTCTCTTAAAGCCGCCCCTTCAGTCGTCTCTGCCGGATCAATGTGCCCCTTGGGAAGACACCAAATCTTTCCGCCTTCGCGCGAAATCAATGCCACCTGAATTCCCGCTTTCGCGTTTCGGAAAACAACTCCCCCGGCTGAAAATTGACGCGGGGTTCTCATGCCCGAACATCCACGGGGTCACCTATCTTCAAACGCAGTTTCCTGCACGCAGAACCTTGATTCACAGCAATCTCCAGGAGATCATGGCTGCCGATGATGGCCAATGGGGAACCTGGAGAAACCGATGTATAAGACGGCCTGAGACCGCCGACCGAGTGACCCTTCACGCGAATCCTCACCATCCCCTTCCTTCTCTTAAACTGCAGAACGTGCCGTGCAGGAAGATTGCTCACCGCATTTCCAAACCGATCAAACCCAATCACCTGGCCGGTCAACCGACCGGCGCTGGAAACAACGGGCGGCGAGGAGAGTTTTTTAAATTCTCGAACAGGAGACCCCAAGCGGGAAGGAGATAATCCCTTGGACAAGTGCCCGGCCGCCGGCGCCATAATGTCTCTGCCGTGAAAAGTGTGGCTGACTGGGGAGAGGAGGTACCGCCGGTTGGTGACGGCATGGAAGCGCGGCGAACGAACGCCTGCGGCAACCTGACTGAGCACCCCGTTGTCCGGGCCGAGGAAAATGTGCCCTTTATGCTCTAAGCAGAGGATCTGCCGTTTGGAACCCACGCCGGGATCCACCACAACGACATGCACGGTTCCCTTGGAGAAATAGGTCCAGCTCCAGGCAAGAAGCCAGCCGGCGCGAACGACGTCGCCAGGAGAAACCTGATGGGAAAGATCCACCAGAACGGCGGACGGGTTGATCCCTAAGATCACTCCCTTCATGACACCGACATACTCATCCTCGAGCCCGAAATCGGTCAAGAGGGTAACGATCATGGACAAGCTCCTAAGAGAGGGCGCGCTGGAGCGATGTATACGGGAGGTTCAGGTCCTGGGCGAGAGAGCGGTAGGTCAACTTTCCATGCACAATGTTGACTCCGCGCGCCAAGGCCGGGTTCTCTTTCAGCGCCCGAAGCAGGCCCCGGTCGGCGATCTGCCTGGCAAAAGGAAGAGTGGCATTGGTCAACCCGTAGGTCGAAGTAATCGGGACCGCCCCCGGGATATTCGTCACGCAATAGTGGACAACCGACTCCTCCACATAAATCGGCGCGGCGTGAGTGGTCGGCCGCGAGGTTTCCGCGCACCCGCCTTGGTCAATGGCCACATCCACAATGACGGACCCCGGCTTCATCTTTTTCAACATCCAACGCCGGATGAGGATCGGGGCCCGCGCACCGCGGATCAACGCGCAACAGAAAATGAGGTCCGCAAGACCGACCCGTTCGGCGATGTTGTGCTCGTTGGACATGAGCAACGAGACGTTCTTGGGCATGATGTCTTCCAGATATCGAAGACGGTTAAGGTCCACATCCATGATGGTGACCGCCGCGCCGAAACCGGCAGCCACCTTAGCGGCATTGGTCCCCACAATGCCGCCGCCTAAGATCATAATGTTCGCCGATGCCACACCAGGAATCCCGCCTAAAAGGATTCCCTTCCCCTGCATCGGTTTTTCCAGGTATTTGGCCCCTTCCTGAACCGCCATCCGGCCGGCCACTTCACTCATTGGAATCAGGATCGGCAGTTGGCCATGTGCATCCTCCACCGTCTCATAAGCGACGCAGGTCACTTTCTTTTTCAGCATCGCCTGGGCCAATGCCTTATTGGCCGCAAAGTGGAAGAAGGTGAAGAGGATCTGCCCTGGACGAAGCCGTGCATATTCTGCAGGTTGGGGTTCTTTAACCTTCAGGACCAACTGCGCCCGCCGGTAGATCTCGGACGCGGACCTGACGATCGTTGCGCCAGCCTCGGCGTATGCGCGATCCTGAATGTTCGACCCATCCCCTGCCCCGGCCTCTATCAGAATCGTGTGCCCATCGTGACGCACGGCCGCCACCCCGGCGGGGACCAATGCGACCCGGTATTCGTCCTTCTTGATTTCCTTAGGGACGCCGACGATCATGGGAGAGCATGCTTTGGAGGACGAATTCGGCGATTCGCCGCTTGTCTTCCGGTTTCAGTTCGGAGAAATAGATCGCGGTGGCATAGGTTGGGGCCCCATCCTCTTGATCCCGGACCTCCTGTTGGCGAACGATCACCCCGATGCAGTGGATCATCCTCGAAGATCCTGGGCCGGCCGACGGCAGGGCAAAAGCAATCTTGAGCTTGGTCATCGCGGGGATCGGATGGCTCAAGCGGCACAGGGCGCCGCCGCAGCTGATGTTCCTCGTTTCTGCAACAATGGTCTTGGAGTCGACGACGACCTGGAAAGAAATCGACTCATCAACTCGAGGATATTTACGCCGTTCAGCGAAGGACATGGCTTAAGAATCCCGCAACATGCTGAAGGTACGCTTCCTGGTCTTTGTAAAAGGAAGCCACGTGTTCTGCATCAGGCACGAGCCAGAGCTCCTTTGGGTTTCCAGCAGCGCGGAAAAGCGCATCGGCCGCATCTGGAGGAACCGTCCGATCTTCCATTCCGTGAATAATCAAAACACCGCGCGGAGCAATTTTACGAATTTGGCGGACGGGGCTCAGATTGAGGAGCCGGCAGCCGAGACGCGCCTGCGTTCCCCAGATAACGAGTTGCCCGATAAAGAACCGGGGAATATGATAGGTCATCCGAAGGGCCCCCGCAATGGCTTTCCCCAGATCGGCGTAAGCGGAATCGGCCACCACCGCTCTAATTTGTTCGAAGCGAACCGCAGCGAGGACCGCAATGGCTCCTCCCATGGAAATGCCGTAGCAGAAGACGGGAAGCTCCTTCAACGCGGAATCACTCTCTAAAAAAGCCAGAATTGCCTGGATGTCTAAAACCTCCCGATGCCCGAAAGAGATCCTCCTGCCGCCGGACTCTCCATGTCCACGAAGATCGATAAGCACAAGGTGGTAGGGCGTTCTCTCATGAAAGGCGTGGGCCACATCCAACAGATCCGCCTTGCCTGTGCCAAAACCATGCAGAAGGATCAGAACACCGGACGGCCGGGGATGCCGGATCAGCCAGCCGGCAATGGAAACCCCGTCCTCTGTTGCAAGGGTAAGCGATTCCCATGCCAATCCGTAATCGCCCGGGGTCGAAGGCGGACTGTAGCGCGGCTGCCGGATGATCCAGAGGGAGCCCACAACTGCCCAAAGCAGACAGAGGAAGGAGAACGCCAAGAAAACCTGCAGTGAGAGGTGCAACAAAGACCCAATTAAAGGGACTTTCGAACCCCTCCAAGCCAGTGGGAATAAACAAAGTCCAGCAAGCGGGCCAAATCCAGCGGCTTGATGGAAAGGATTCGAAGACCCGCGTCAACCGTCCCTTCTCCCTGCCCTTGAGAAGTTTCCGTCCAGGTCACCTCTGCAGTGGCAAGGATGGGAACATTATCTCCAGGAACCTTGAAGGTTAAATCCACATGCTCCCCCCGCCCCACCGGCTTGGGCAGCAGTATTCCAAGACCTTCACGGGAGAAATCCCGGACCTGACCATGGCCGGTTGCCATGGAAGGGCCTTTCGCCCAATACTCGGCTTGCATCTCCGTAGCAATGCGCATGAATTTCCGACGTTCCTTCGTAGGCATGAGCTCAAACCTCCTGCATGCTAGGCCAACATTTCAGCGGCTTCAAACGGCCGCAGCGTGATGGAGCCTTTCCGATACACCCGCATGAACGCTTCGACAACAACAGGATCAAACTGGGTTCCGGAACATTCCTGAATCTCTTTCAGGGCGGCTTCGTCCGAAAGACGTTTCCTATAGGGACGATCGGTCGTCATGGCATCAAAGGTATCCGCGACCGAGATCACCCGGGTAATCAGCGGAATTTCAGCGCCCCGCAAAGCTTCCGGATAGCCTTTCCCATCATACCGCTCGTGGTGGGACCTCACCGCTTTGGCCACCTCTTCCATGCCTTTGATCGGCTGCAGAATGATCGCTCCGACGGTGGGATGCTCCTCCATCTTTTTAAATTCTTTCGGCGTCAACTTCCCCTTCTTGCGAAGGATCTCATCCGGGGTCCCGATCTTCCCAATATCATGCAGCAGGGCCGCGATCTTCACCATCTCCTTGAAGCGAGAATTGTCTGCAATCTCTGGATGCGACCCCATCTCCTCGGCAATGGCCAGGGCATAGGCGGTACAGCGCTCCGTGTGGCCGTGCGTATAAGGATCCCGGGCATCCACTGCTGCAGCCAATGCAATCGCCGTATGAATAAACAGGTGATGTTCCCGCAGGTAGAGGTTTTCGATTTCATGCATCCGCTGGTAAAGCTGCTCATACAATTGGGCGTTCTCTAAGGCGATGGCCCCCTCGTTGGCCAGGGTTGACAACAGATCGATGTCTTCCTGAGAGTAGGGGTCTCCTGAAAGTTTCTCGCCCAGCACCAAGAACCCCAGCATACGGGATTTGCTGAACGCCGGCACGCACATCCTGACCCTGATCGAATCCATCTCGGATTCAATCTGGTCCAAATTCTTCCGGAACAGAGAACGAGAAGGAAACATCTTTTCGTTCCGGAGCCAGTCATGGAGATTCTCAACGGTCAGAACCTCCCTTTTCTCCTCCAGCCAAGTCACCAGCGGGTTGTCCCGATGGAGCGCAAGCCCCACAGGACGCTTCTCCCTGCCCCGGCTGACCTTCAAGATGTACGAATCACCCGTACGGTAAAAGATTCCGACCTGCGTCACCCGAACCCGCATTCCGATGAAATGGGCCATCAATTTCAGGAGCCGGTCCACCGATGCCACCTGGGTCATGCCTTTGGAAACCTCTTTCACCGTCTTCTGCCATTCGTATTTACGCTGAAAAAGCATCTGATCCGTCAAGCGCTTCAGCCAGTTATCCAGCGGGCGAACCAACGCCGTCACAATGCTCAAAGCCACCGCGCACATCCAAAGAACCCGTTTGTCTAAGGCCTGGGGACCATAAAAAAACAGCTGACCCAGAAAGACAACCACCACCACGAACAGGCCGACAAGAACCGAGTAGAGGCTGGCATAGATCAGCGTATTCTTGATCACAATCGAGATGTCCATGAGGCGCCAGCGAATGATCGTATAGCTGATCAGCGCGTAAAAGACCAACAGCAGCGGCGCCATGGGCGGAACCGGGATCCCAAAAACGATCGGAATCATGGAAAGGAACGCCGTCAATCCGATGCAGGAAGCCAGGATGACGTACATCAATTGATTGCGGCGGTATCCAATCTGGGTCTTGTAGGCCTTCAGAAGAATCCACAGAGCCACCACAAACGTACTCAGGAACCAGAGCGCAAACACTCCGTAGAACGGACCAGCAACCGGATAAAATTTGAACGGCGCGTCCATCTGAAGGTCCCTGATCATCAATGGAGTGACTGCCAACAAACCAAAGGTAACCGCGCACCAGCGGTTCCACCGCAACAACCTTTGATGGCCGCCCTCCTCTCCCAGGAGCGTCAGGCTGAATTGCAGGAAATAGGCCGGAACCAAGCTAAACGCCACCTGTGCAACGCGAACCCAAAAGAAGGCCCACCCCATGGATGGAGCACTGATCAAGAGACTCGTTGCCAACGTCCAGAACGCCGTGGCAAGGCACAGCCGCAGCCACGACAGTTGAAGTTCCCCCTCTCGATTCCTGCTGTAGACGAAAAGCCCCAGCGTCACGCTGGTTAAGCCGGTGGCGCACAATCCCCAGGCGTCCGACTGGATGGGAAAGTTCACGGTGTCACCTCGACCAAACCATGGGCAACAGATGTCTTCCAGATGACGTCTCCCAGCCGGAGGAGTCCCGATCGGGTAAAGCTTTCGTTGTAGATGACCTTCACCCCTCGTTTACTCAAATCCTCCACTTGGGCCGTATGGGAAGAAGACAGGGTGGTGCCGGAGCCGTAAATGATCAGCTCTTTGGGCCGGTCCGGAGAAGCCATCGCCTTCAAGGCCAGTTCGCCCGCAGGCCCGAGCATGGAAAGGTCTACCAAGAGAATATCCGGTTGAAAAACTCCGAGCTGCTCCAAGGCTTCCTCCGTGGAGTAAGCGGCCGTCACTTCATAAATCCCTCTTGATTTATCCGGATCGGAAAAGAAAACCTCTTTGAGCTTATAGGTGTATTCCGAGGGTTCTACGAAGAGAAGACGGGCTCGAGCCTTCGGGCCTTTTGCCGGCGGGCGGAATTCTTCGAGAATAGATGGCTTCTCCGCCGGCCTGCCGGCCAGGACATCTTCAATCGTGGTGGTCAAGGCCTCAATGCCAAATGGCTTAGTGAGAAACCCATCAACACCAATCCTCTCGACCATTTCCCGATACTGGTCATCATAGCCGGTCACGACAATCACCTTGCTGCGGGGAGCCTGCGAATGAATGAATCGAAGAACCTCAATACCATTGACACCTGGCATCTTCATGTCCAGAATCACCAAATCAATGGCGGAGTCCCGCAAGAGATGCATCGCCTTCTCGCCATTGAGCGCCGTCAGCATCTTGTAGCCCTTGCCTAAGAAATAGGCTTGCAGCGCAAAGGTGACCTCCGGCTCATCATCAACGACAAGAACATGTTTGGTCATGGGCTCCACACAAAATAAAAACGTCTACGGAAAGCCCGTAGACGTCGAATGTAAAAGCCCGATCGGGGAGTTGCTAGGCTCTGTCTGCCATTTGTTTCGCCGTACCCTACCGACCCGACGATCCTGTCCATCGGATCCCCCTTTCAGAACAATGAAAGGATAAGTTCCTTCAAATCTGGCTCGCTTTCAGATCAGGTACGACAAGGGCGCTAGTATACTCAGGAGCCGCCTGCCCTGTCAAGAGCCGGTCTCAATTGATTTCCCGAGAGAACCACCCGCCCGTGAGCGCATCGATCTGAGCGGTCAATTCCTCAACGCGAAGCTGGCGCTCGCGAAGAAGCACCGAGTCGGCGGTGAGATTGCCTTGAAACTCCGCAAGAAGCCGTTTGCGTTCGAAATAAAGCCGGGTCGTCTCTTCCAATATGTCTTGACGAAGCTGGACCATGAGGCGCGAGCGAGTGTCAATGGACACCTGGTCAGGATTCCAGACAAGGTTTGCAAAGTCCCAGGTAAAACCGAAACCGACCTTAAACGATTCGTCCTCCGGCCCGACAGAGAAGGTGGTCTTCCCTCCCGATGTGGAGGAGGCGATGGTTTGGTCTTTGCTTCGGTCAAGATTGACGGTGAACTTCGGAAGCCAATTGCGCCACATCGCCCCTGCACGCCATCCCCGAATCTTATTCGGCATCACCTCGGCGTATCGAATGGCGGCCCGATGAACCTCCTGGATGGGAGGCCCCTGCCCTGATTGTTTGAGAGAAACCGCTGGTAAGGGTTGGGGATTTTCTGGGGATACGCGATAAAGGCCTTTTTCTGTGCCGATCCAAAAAGAGCGATCCCCCGGATTGAAAACCATAGACCGGATGGGTCCAACGGGAAGATCACGCTGCAGACGGACCCAGAGGTTCGTTTGTTCGGAAAAAGAAAAAAGCCCATGCGGAGTCGCGGCATAAAGCCGGCCGGCTTCCAATGGATCCACAAGCAGATCGGTAATGTCCGGAGTCCCGAATCCGGCCGTCGGCAAAGCCGACCAACGTGTTCCATCCGGCTGCCCGACAAGAACCCCTTTCGTGGTGCCCACATAAATTCTGCCAGAGAGCGTTTCGACGGCAAGGGCTCCGGTAAAAACCGGCTGGGATTCCGCCAATCCTTCCTCCTCCTGCGGCGAATCCGACTCCGATCGGGAGATCACCTTCACCCGTACCCAGGTACTCCCATCGTCCGCAGAGTGGAATAAACCTCCATCCGCCAGGGCATAACAGGATCCCGCCTGATTCGGATGAAACAACAGACGATGGACGGGACCAATCGGCATACCCTGGCGGCTCGGAAACCAGGTCACCCCTTGATCTGCGCTGGCAGAAAGCCCCTGCCTTGTTCCAACAAGAAGATGGTTGGAATTTCGCGGGTCCACGGCCACACAATTCACGGGATCCGTTCCTTGAAAGACCGGCCGCCAACGATCCTGTTCCTCAAAAGAGCGATACACCCGGGAACCTGCAGCCAGGTAAATTGCGGCGGATTTTCCAGGCGCAATGGCCACAGCATGAACCGTCCCACCCCACACCCCACTGCTAAAAACCCGCTTCCATCCCCCACTCTGACCCGATGAACGGTAAAGCCCTCTCCGGGTCCCGACAAGAAAAATCCCTTCTTTCTCCGGGAGAGACGCGATCGTAAAAACAGCTTCCCGAATTCCCGACTCAGGAACAAATTCTTCTCCAAAACCCTGACCCGCAAAGAAAAGCAGCACGACGGCACCCAACAAACCCAAAAACCAATATTTTATTCTCATCTTATTTTCTCCTGTTTATTATATTAAATAATATATCAATATATTTGTATATAAATCAATATTCTTTTTCTACCAGCGGCCGCAATTTTGACTTGACGCCTCGGAAGGAACTTGATAACGTGGGGCCATGAAAATCATCGGGAAGAAAATCCGGGAATACCGGCTCCGAAAGGATTGGACCCTCGCGGACCTCTCCAAACGGGCCGGCGTGGCCTTATCGACGTTAAGCCGGATTGAAAGCGGCAAGATGACCGGCACCTTGGAATCGCACGTCCAGATTGCCCATGCCCTCGGGGTCCGGCTTCCAGAACTTTACGCCGACCTCGATTCCCCCGGCCCGATGGTGGAACATCGCCACGGCAACCACCCATCCGATCAATACAAACAGGGGAAGGGGGCGAGCTTCACCATTCTGACCTCCAATGCGCTTCACAAAAAGATGCTTCCGACCCTGGTGACTCTTCAAGCAGGAAAAAATACTTCGCAGGAACGATCTCCCGTAGGAACAGAACGATTTCTTTATCTATTGAAGGGGGCGATTGACGTCGAAGCAGGAGAAGAACGCGTGACCCTGAAGGTCGGCGACAGCCTCTACCTTCAGGCGTCCCTCTCTCACCAGCTCAAGAACACCGGATCCGGCCCGGCGGTCGTCCTCAGCATGATGACGCCCCCTTCCGTCTAACGAACCACCGACCACTTTTAGGGAGCCTGCTCGACGAGAAGCGGGTAGCGGACCTTCAAATCGCCGTTTAACAAAACTTCAAGGGCGTATTCGCCAGGTTGGGCCAACTCGATATTGTTAAAGCGGGCGATGACCGAGTGGCGGGCCTTGAGGTTTGCAAGTTGGAATGTCGTCTCTTGGTCCCGGGCAATCTCCTGCCCGCGGGAGTCTAAGATTCGGCTGTACTGACGGAAGGTGCCGGCCCCTCCGACCCACCCGTTCACAATGAACAGAACCGGGTGAACCGCCGGAAATTCCTTCGCCCCGATTGTTTCAAACATCCCCAAGAGGATGAACTTGCCGTTCTCTTCCCGCCGAACATCATCGCACAGGACGGAGTAAAGAAGGGAGGGCTCGATCGTCGTCAACGTCACGTTGTCCGATGGGTGGTGCCGATCAAGGCCTCGAGGCGGGCCCGATCGTCCGGGGAAAGCTCCGCGAATTCAATCCCTGTGTCAAAACTCTGCTTCTTCTTCAATTCCCGCTGGCGAACCACCCAGACCACCGTTCCCTGGGACCGAAGCGGTGGCTTGCCATCTTCAATGAGTAGCTCCAACTCCACGGGGGAGAAGATGTCTATCCCCTTGTCCAGCAGCACGCAGATCCCCCCGATGCCGATGTTCTCGGTCACCGCCGAGATGGAGGCGGTTGTCCCTTGTTGCCGAACCTTCACCACACAGCGGGACTGTACGCGCGGAAACCGTCTTTGATTCATCCCTTCCCACATGGGCAGCGCCTCCTCTTCCTCTGTATATAGAGGATATCTAATCAAATTGCAAGCGGGTTGCAATCATGATATCCTAAAAGTGAATCCCATGTATGAAGCCTTCTACGGGTTCCGAGAAAGACCTTTTCATGTGACTGCCGACCCTGCCTTCATTTTTCCTTCACACCACCATCAGGAAGCCATGGCTCATCTGACCTACGGGATTCAACAGCGCCTGGGCTTTCTCATGATCACCGGAGAGGTCGGCACCGGGAAGACAACCCTGGCAAAGGCCTTGGTGGAACATCTCCAATCCCCGACAAAAACCGCTCTGATCCTTAATCCGGCTCTCAGCGCCAGCCAACTCCTTCGAGCGATCCTGCGGGATTTCGGCGGCCAGCAGGAGGGACAGCTCAAAGTAGGCACCATGCGCGGACAACTGCTGGAAGCCATTGAGCGGTTTCTCCTGGAGCAGGCCAATGCGGGGGCTGCAGTCGTCCTTGTCATTGATGAAGCCCAAGCCCTGAGCACCAGCGCCTTGGAGCATGTCCGGTTGCTGTCAAACGTCGAGACCCCCAAGGCCAAGCTTCTGCAGATCGTGCTGGTGGGACAGCCGGAATTGGACCAACGGCTCGCCTCCGATCCGCGGCTCAGGGCCCTCCGCCAACGAATCGCTATCCGCTATCACATTCCTCCGCTGAATGAGCAGGAGGTTGCCGATTACATTCAACACCGAATTCAGATCGCTGGGGTAAAAAACGCGCCCCATTTTACGGGCGACGCCATCGCCTCGATTGCCCGAACGTCCAAGGGGATTCCCCGCCGAATCAACCGGATCTGTGATCAGGCTTTGCTGGCGGGATACATCCGGGAATCCTATGTCATCGATAAATCCATGGTCAGAGAAGCGCAGGCCTCTATCTCCATTGAGGAGGAAATACATCACGAAGATGGATTGGTGAAGATGGGAGATGAAATCCGATGAGCTTAATCACCGACGCCTTACGAAAAGCAGATGATTCTTTGTCCACGCCGCCACCACAGACCTCCTCTCCGAAGCCGAGAGTAGATCTGACACCTCCTCCCCCGCCGCCGGCATCACGGATGCGCTGGAGCCATGCGGTCTTCTTGGTCGGCTGCATCGCGGCAGGCTACCTTCTGTTCGCGCACCGCCCCGCTCCATCCCTCCGGTCACAAAAGATCGCCGTGATGCGGATCCCGCGAAGCCTCACCCGCCCGCATCCTGCAGATTCGTACGAGACAGCCGGAATTCCCCGCTCCGTCCAACCTCCGCAAGAAACAGCGAAAAGTCCTTTTTCAACCACCCTTTCCCCCCAAACCACGGGTAGTTTTCCATCCACAAAAAACCCTTCCCTGTTTGAAACTCGTCGGGCAGCCATTCCCTTGGCCGCAGTACAGTCCTCGCCTCTTGCTGACAATAAGATCGGCATGGACTTGTTTCGAGCCGTGGCCAGCCAGTGGCGCTTAAACGGCATTATCCGCGGAGGAACAGGAAAAGCCCTAGCCCTGGTGAACAACGAGCTCGTTCAGGAAGGGGATTCTTTCCACGGAGCGCGGGTCGTGCGAATCAGCGACGACCAGGTGATGCTGGAAGCAAACGGGCAGATGCAGACGCTGCGGCTGGACTAAGGGGATTTACTGAAATCGGACGAAAGAATCGGTAAAACGGGGATCTGCGGCCAATCGAGCACGTTCCAGTGTAGCTTCTTCTTTCGTCACAAATCGCCCTACATAAACCCGGTAGCGGGGGTTTCCATTCTGACGAGGGATATCCATCAGGAAAGCCTGGTATCCCAATTCCTGCAGATAAGCGAGGCTCTTTTCCGCCATCGGCTTGACATCATAGACCGCTACCTGAACCGTGTAGGGAGAGGGGTCCTCTATTCCGGGCGGCGATGCCGTAAGAATCCGCATTCCCACCGGATAAGCGATTGCCGCTAAAAGAACGATAACGCCGAGAACCTTCCCGACAAAACGCCACGCTCCGGATTTCCGATGAACCGGAGGCGAAACCTGCACGCGCTGCGTGAGTTGCTGCTCCAAGGACTCCCTCTCTCTCCGCAACGAAATCAATTCTCCCCTTAATCTCTCGAGCTCGCCGGCTAAGATTTCTGCACCGGTCCATTCCGGCTCCTCCTCCCAGGAAACGGCTTTCGCCATCGTCACAGGAGTTGGGGAAATCGGCTTCGGCGGGGCACTCTTCTCGTCCCTGCGTCCTAAGTATTTGCCATAAAGCCGCTGCTGAATCTCTGATTCCGTCAGCACCTTCACGCTCTCCGAAGAAGATCCTTTGGTGGTTGGGCTCATCGCGATTGAAAATTAAGATATGTTACTCAACCATTCGCGCGGTGTCAAATGAAAGCTTTTTAAGGAATCGGCGCTAAAAGATGTTCCAGGGCCAGGCGAGCCGCTTCCTGACTGGCCGCTTTTTTGCTGGGGCCCGACCCTTGGCCGTAGATTGTTCCCCGCCAGCCTACAGAGACCTGGAAAAGACGCCGATGGCCGGGGCCAGTCTCTCCAACCAACCGGTATTCCGGCGTCGCTTTGAAGTAACGCAGAACATATTCTTGCAACAGGGATTTGTAGTCTACCGACGACTGCCCCGCCTCCACTGCCTTGATCTCCTCATGAAAGAGGCGCTTGATCCATCGGGCCGCCGGAGCGAGCCCCCGATCCAAGAAGATGGCCCCAACCACCGCTTCCAGGGTGGATCCGATGACGGAAGGACGACGGCCTTCCCCGCGCGCCGACTCCCCAGGCCCCAGCAGAATCCAACGATCCAGATTCAGGGTCGTTGCCACCTCCGCCAATGTGGCGCGGCTGACCAGCTGGGCCTTGATCTTCGCCAAGTCGCCGACCTCGGAGAACGGATACCGCCGGTACAGCTCCTCGGAGATCACCAGGCCGATCGCCGCATCCCCCAGAAATTCCATCGTCTCATTGTCGCCCTGAACGGAGCCGGGCTTGGCCGTCTGCATGTACGACCGGTGGGTGAGCGATTGGTTCAAAAGCTGCAGGCGCCGGAACCGGACGCCCAGCAGGCGCTCGAGATGATGCAGCTCCTGAGAACGGGCGCGATCAATGCCTGAGCGAAAAAGGATGTTCTATCCCTCCACGGTTTCTTGAATCACACGTTTGACGATGGAGCCCGGGATTCCGCGGCGCACCACGGCTTTGCCGATCCCTGTCGGCAGAACCCAGCGATTGCGTCCCACGTCCCATTTCTTGTCATGCGCCATCGCCTTCATGATGCTTTGAGTGGAAACATGACGGACCCCGGTGGGAAGCCCAAGGTGGTGAATCAAGCGGCCGATCCGCTGCGCAGAGTCCAAGGAAATCATCTTCAGTTCTCGGGCGATCCCGGTGGCCATCATCATCCCGGCCGCAATGGCCTCGCCGTGCGTGTAGGTCCCGCTGTAACCGGTGGCGGCCTCCACCGCATGGCCGAAGGTATGCCCGAAATTCAGCAGCGTGCGCAGACCCCGTGTTTCCCGCTCATCGGCTTCTACAAGAGAAACCTTGACCTGCGCCGCCCGCGCAACCACCCACCACAGCGACCGGGGAGACCGACGCAGCGCCTCCACGGAAGTCTGCTCCAAGAAGCGGAACAAAGCCGGGTCCCGGATAACACCGCACTTGGCCACTTCGGCCAGGCCGGAACGAAGTTGCCGGACCGGCAGCGTCCGGAGAAAATCCACCTCGATAAAAACCATTCGCGGCTGCTCAAAAAGCCCAACGAGGTTTTTCCCCTGCGGAAGATCAATGGCCGTTTTGCCGCCAATGGAAGAATCCACTTGGGCCAAGAGCGTGGTGGGAACCTGGATGTAGGGGATACCGCGCCGGTAAAGCCCGGCCGCCAAACCGCCGAGGTCGCCGACAACCCCTCCTCCGACAAGCAGGAGAAACAGTTTCCGTCCAGGCAGATCGAGGCCGGCCAACTGGCTGAGCAGCCGGCTCAATCCTTTTAAGCTCTTGCTCTGCTCGGTGTCCGGAATCGTGACTGTTTGAACATCGAAACCGCTGGCGGCAAGCACCCGCTTCACCGCATGGGCATGACTCCGTAGAATTGTCGGGTTGGTCAGCACCACTGGATGGGTACCCAGCTTTAACGTCCGAATCAACGGAGCCAGGCGTTCCAGATGCCGGGACCCAATCCGTATGTCGTAGCGGCGAGGCCCCAAGCGGACCGGTATTCGATCTGGAGACCGCATCAAACCCCCAACAGTTTTGCCAGCATCGAAACCACCGGCCACAAGATTCGATCCAGAACCCCAAGATAAAGCAAGGCTAAAACAACCAACACCCCCCATCGCTCAAAGGCCAGCATCACAACCGCCAGCTTCAAGGGCACCAACCCGGTGAGGATGCGCGAGCCGTCCAGGGGTGGAATCGGAATCAAATTGAATGTCCCCAAGACCAGATTCATCACAACGAAATATTTCAGCAGGTAGACCGCCACCGGATGGACAAACCCCGCAGAGAGCCGAAGAAAAAAGGCCGCCCCCACTGCCAAGAGAAAATTGGTCGCCGGTCCCGCCGCTCCGACCCAGAGCATGTCCCGCCTGGGCCGGCGGAAATTCCGCATGTCAATGGGAACCGGCTTGGCCCATCCGAAAACAAACGGCGCCTTAAACGCCACCAGGAGAATCGGAAGGATCACCGTCCCAAACAAATCCACATGCTTCAACGGATTCAAGGTCAGCCGCCCGGCCGTAAGGGCCGTCGTGTCCCCGAAGCGCAAAGCCACCCAGCCATGGCTGACCTCGTGAAGAACGACCGCCATGATAAAAAGCGGGAAAACCGCCAGCGCCCAGACCACAGGTTCTGTCATGAATTCACTCTTTATTATTGAACTCCCGAGCCCGGAGCCACCTGCTTCTCGGGCACAACCAGGGTGATAAGTTCTCCATCTTTGGCGGCCAGCGCCATCCCGTTGGAAACGACGCCGCGGATCGTCGCGGGCTCCAAGTTGTCCACAACGACGACAAGCTTTCCCACGAGATCGGCAGGGGTGTACTGAAGGGCGATTCCAGCCACAATCTCTTTTTGTGTTTCTCCGGTGTCAACTTTCAGAACCAGGAGCCGATCCGCGTTGGGATGGAGATCGGCTTCCAGAACTCGGGCTACTTTCAACTGAAGCTGTCGGAATTGATCGATCGTCACCATGGGAAAACTCCTTCTTTTCCGGTTGAAGAAAAGTCACATACACCTGGCTCACCCATCCTTGACAGAAGTCCGGCGGCTGGATCTGCACCCAATCGCCGGTCACTCGGCGGACACGGACCGCCGGCTGGTTAGTTAACTGGCCTAAGCTGCTGTAGGCCTGCCCCGGCCCAGCACGGACATGGATGCGGCTGCCGGAAACAGTCGCCTGGTCACCCTCCACACGGAGAAATGCCTTGGAGACATAGACAGGAACTTCCTCAGGACAGCGAATGGCATACCACGATCCGCTCTTGGAGAGGACATGCACGTGGGTTCCTTTGGGAAACTGCAGGAGAGTCTCGTAAGAAAAACCTGGGCCGGCTCGCAGATTGACTCGATCCGCCGTAATCAGCCCAATAAATGGGGGAGACTCTTCACCAGTTTCCTCAGCCTTCAATTCCACCGGGAGAAGACTGAAGAAGACAAGAAAAAGAAGAATAAACTTCTGGCCGACGATCACTCCTTCTTTTTCGCCGTGCCGGCTCCAGTCTCTGGTTTCGCGCCCGCCGCTCCGCCAGCCTTCGGCGCAGACCCGCCCGCCTTCGGTGCAGCAGCACCTGCCTTCCCGGCAGCCGGCTTGGCCCCGGCAGCCCCTGCCGGCGCCACAGCCTTTGCATCACCCGGCGCCGCAGCAGCTCCCTCTGTTCCGGTTGCGGCCGCAGCCGCCTTTTCCTTCTTCATCCGGATCTTCAGGTGCTTGACCTTCGGAAGCCCAAGAATCTGGGATTTCTCCAGATCCAAAAGACCTTTTTCCTGCAGGATCTTCACCCGTTCCAAACGCGTCAGCACGGAACGGTGCCTCTTCATCGTATCAGCCGTTTTAAAACTGGAATGGATTGACATCGTGATTATCCCTCAGAAAGACGCTTGATAAATCCGTCGTGATAAATCTTTTTCAACCGATTCAATGGTGCCATCGCCTCGGTTCGGGAGCCATATCCCACAAGCCGCAACTCAAAGTATTTTCCATGCCTTACCACCCGAGGATCAAAACCTCGCCGGCGCAGCCGATCCGCCTCCACCCGCGCCGACTGCGCATCCAGATAACTGGCCAGTTGAATCGCGTACGGCCCACCGGAACCACTTTTGGAACCGGGCCTGCTCGATGAAACAACCGCCGACTCCGCCGGCAACACCGCTGCCTTGACCGACGGCGCGGGAATGGCCATCTCTGACGGCGGCGCGACGCGGCCCACCGGTTCCTGCTCGGAGGCCGCCTGCACCTCAACCGGCTGGGAAGCGGCAACAGAAGGATGGACATCCAACCGCTTCCCCCGTTCCACCCCTAAACAAAAACCGCCCAGCAACAACAAAATCAGGCTGAGCGCCGCAAAAATCAGGTCCTCATAAGCGATCCGCAACCGGATAAAGCGGTGTGGAAACAGTGGAGGATGAAACCCTCGGGACTGCGGCTCCGCCCGTAAATCCTCGAATAACTCAGGTTGCATGAAGGTGTATTATACCACGCTGGCAGGACAAAGATGACGGAATTCACACCGCCGGCATTTCACCTGAGCAGGGGACGGCGAGAAGTCGCTTGCCTGGATTTCGGCAATCAGCTGGGTGATCTTTTGTCGGGTGGCAGTCAGCGCCGCTTCTTCCTGGTCGAAAGAGAGTTTCTGGTTGGTCCGCAAAAACAAGAAACTCACCCGCTTGGGGTCCAACTGAAAAACCTCCTTTGCCGCCAGGGCATAGAGCCGAAGCTGAAGGAGATCCTCTTCCTGCGCTTCTTCCTTCGGCTTGCCGGTCTTGTAATCAATAATCTCCACCCCGCCGCCCGGCAAAGGATCCACCCGATCCACCACGCCCCGGATCGCGACGGATCCCATGTCTAGGAGAAACGGTTTTTCCACAAACAGGGGGGCGCTCAAAGAACCTCTCTCTTGCGTATAAAAGGCGGTCAGCACATTCACGCCTAACCGCCGGTACTCCTCATCCTGATAAGATTCTCCATAACGGCCAGGGGCATGGCACCGATAAAAGGTGTCGAGCAATTCCTCCAACGAGGGCAGATAGCCGCCCATCACCTGACGGAAGAATCCCTCCAAACAAGCGTGGATGTCTGTGCCGAAATTCATTTCCGGTGCCGGCTTGACAGGAATCCGGTACAGATAGGCGAACCGGTACTTGAGCGGACAATATCGAAAGGTCTGCAGCTGGGTGTAGCTGAACCGGGTCGACGGAGGAAGCCCCATGTCATCCTCGCGAAAGCGAGGATCGGGATGGATTTCCGCTCCCGCGGGAATGACGGCCATCGGGCACTCGAGACGTTGGATTTCTTCGGTAGGGGCCCCTTCCGACATTTCCCGCACGAAAACAGAAGACCGGTGGTAAGCCCGTTCCTGGGTCACCAGGAAAAGCCCTTTTTTGGCCCGGGTGCAGCCGACGTAACAGAGCCGCCGCTCCTCCTGAAGATGGTAATCCCCCTGCGGCAAGCGCTCTTTCATCAAATCCACCGGGAATGGAATGGGCTCCGGTCGGCCCCGCGTGGGGAAACGCCCCTGCACCATCCCCAGCAGAATCACCCAATCAAACTCCAATCCCTTTGCTTGATGAATCGACATCAACCGAACTCGATCCCCCTCCTCCTTCTCTTCCTCATCGGCAGGATCTTCCCCTGAAAGGATGTAGGAGTCCACGTACCACAAGAAATCCTCCAGGCCCTGGGCCTTGGGATGATTCCGGGCATACCGCGAAGTAAAGCGGAGGAACCGCTGTAAGGAGATCAGCGGAGGATCCCCGAACTCTTCGGGGAGATGAAAGACCGTCCGCAGGGACGTTTCCTCAGCCATCAAAGAAACCAACCCACCGATCCCAACTCGCGCCACTTTCTTTCTGAGGGAGAGGACCTCCTGCAGGAGACGGCTGAATTTTTCGTCTCGGCTGCAGGCCTCCCACAAACTGATTTTTCGATCCTTGGCCAGATGACTGGCGGCCACCACCTCTTCCAGCGGAATCCCCCAAACAGGCTGGATCGCCAGACGGAACAGATGCACCGAATCGGCCGGGTCATGAAGGACCCGCGCGAAGGCCAACAGATCCTTAATCTCCGGCTGATTGAAGAGGG
>Ga0209515_10004091_pt1 | contig 20048 bp, 19 predicted proteins | sample Subgroupgradi54m_FD_187454 | JGI IMG/M metagenome (GOLD analysis project Ga0209515, IMG submission 187454) | Subsurface groundwater microbial communities from S. Glens Falls, New York, USA - GMW60B uncontaminated upgradient, 5.4 m (SPAdes)... ...
GAGGACAAGCCCCCCGACTTCCGCGGCAAGGCGATCAAGGGCCTGGCCGACGCCTTGGGCCTGCCGGCCGAGAAGGTCAAGGCGGCCGTCAACACCGCGTTCCACGACAAGGGCTGCGACGCATTACATACTCTTGCCGACTCGCGCATTCCGTACCGCGAGGAATTGCTGACCCAGGAAGATCTCGAAAAAACGATCTTCATGATGGGCTATGACTATTTGTTGTGGGGCCGAGAGTTGTGCAAGGAAGGCCTCCTCACCAAGGACGCCCGCCTGGTGGCCATGACCTCCGAAGGCAATGAAATCGCCTGGAAAGGCTACGCCGCCGTCTCCGCCGCGAAGACCGCGCTCGAGGCCTCGTGCCGCGCGATGGCCGTCGAGCTCGCACCTTACGGCGTCTCGTCCTACATCATGCAGGCCGGCATCACCGACACTCCCGCCGGCAACGCAATCCCGAACTTCGACCTGATGAAGGCGCAGGCGCGCATCCGCAACCCGTTCCACCGCCTGACCACTCCCGAGGACGTCGCCGAGGTCATTCTCGGCCTGTGCGGGCCCACCTTGCGCTGGGCCAACGGGGCCATCATACGCGCCGACGGCGGCGAGGCCATCTCCGGCCTTTCATGAGCAACCCCTTCAACATCCTCGCAATGGGCTGGGCCCTTCCGAAAACCGAAATCGACAACGACTTCCTGCACAAGGAAGTCGGCTTGAAGAAAACACCGGATTGGTGCGCCTCTCGTCTGGGCATCCAGAAGCGCTACTCGGTCCTATCGAAGGAGTACATCGTCAAGACGCACAACAAGGATCCGATGCAGGCGATCGTCCATGCCCGCGCCAACGGCGAGACGCCGGTCTCTTTGGCGGTGCGCGCCGCGCAGAAAGCGATGACCCATTGCGGCGTGAAGCCCTCGCAGATCGGCATGGTCGTGTGCAACTGCGACCTCCCCTTTGATCTGGTCCCCGGAACCGCGAACTACATCGCCAAGGCCCTGGGCATCGGTCCCGGACCGCACATCGACATGAACACCGCCTGCTCCTCCTTCGCCCGGCACATGATGTACTTGGGCGACCTGCGCGAGAGCGCCTTCCCCGACTTCGTCCTGACCGTGCAGACCGGCTGCTACACGACGCGCACCGATTACTCCCCCGAGAACTTCGACGGCTACATCTGGGGCGATGGTGCCTCCGCGCAGATCTGCTCGCTCAAGCACAAGGGCCGCCTCAAGATCGAGCCGATGGTGTTCGCGACGGACCCACAAGGTGCGGACGACGTGAAGGTGGACGCGACCCGGCATTTCTGGCAGGACGGCGCGAAGGTGCGCGAGTTCTCGATTCGCCGCACGGTGGAGATGTTCGAGACTATCGCCGCCGCCAAAAAACTCTTCGCCGAAGATGTGTACACGGTCACCCATCAGGCGAACTTCGTGATGCAAGAATCGATCGTCGGCCACCTGCACCTGCCCAAGGAGCACCACATCAGCAACGTGCGCGAGCAGGGCAACATCGCCTCGGCCGGAATGCCGTCGGCCATCGCCCAGCGTCTCGACAAGCTCAAGAAGGGCGACCAGATCGTTTACGCCGTCCTCGGCGCCGGCCTCGCCTGGGGCGGCGGATACATGGAGGTGCAATGAACTCACTCCTCGCTCCGGTCCGAATGATCCGCCAGGAAGCCCTCGTCGCCGCGTCCGTCGCCGAGGCGTGGCGCGCCTGGTCCACCTCCGAGGGCGCCCGCGAGTTCTTCGCGCCGCAGGCGAACATCGCGCTCGAAGTCGGCGGGCCTTACGAGATTTTCTTCGATCCCGCCGATGAGACGCAGGGGACCAAGGGCCTCAAGCTCCTGAGCTACGCGCCGCTGGAGATGATCTCCTTAGTGGCGCGCCTGGACCATGGTGCTCAAGAATCTCGTACGCCGCTTCGAATCGGGGCCGATCGACTGGAGCAAGGATAACAAGGATGCTCGACATCGCTGAGTTTCTGAAATTATCCACAATGTTCCACCGGTGGAATACTGTGGATAACTTTTCCCAGGAGACATTATGAGCGACATCGCGGTAGTCACCGGCGCTTCGGGCGGCATCGGCGCCGCGATATGTAAATTGATTCACAATAAGTCCGAAGGACAACTAAAAGTTTGCATACACTACAACGGCAACAAGGCCGCGGCGCAGGCGCTTTCCAACGAGATCACCGATTCGTTCGTCGTTCAAGCCAATCTGTCTACGGCCGCAGGCCGTAAAGCTCTCCTAGACGCCGTGCTCGCCAAAGGAACCCCCTACTGCTTGGTGAACAACGCCGGCATCGACCGCCCCCACGAGCCGGCGCTCATGGTCACGGAAGAGGCGTACGACAAGATTTTGGATACCAACCTGAAGGCGCCGCTGTTTCTTATGCGCGATTTCGCCAAAGAAATGGCCCGCAACGAGTCCGGCGTGATCGTCAACATATCTTCAGTCTTGGCGAGAAAGGCGGTCGTCGGATCGGCGATGTATCGAGCGTCCAAAGCCGCGGTCGAGGCGTTGACCTTGCAATTCGCCTCCGAACTCGGCCCCAAGGGCGTGCGCGTGATCGCCGTCGCGCCGGGCTTCATTGAGACGAACATGACCGCCGGCATCCCCGAAGATCAGCGCGCCGGCATCAAGAAAGACGTCGCGCTCGGGAATTTCGGCACGCCCGAAGCGATCGCAGAAACCGTTTGGCATGCGATCGAGAACCAATATCTGACGGGAGCCGTCATCGCCGTTGACGGAGGCATGGCCCTTTGAGCGACCTCACCCCCGCCGAGGTGCTCAAGCTCGTGCCTCAGCGCCCGCCGATGCGTTTCATCGATCGGATAATTGAAATCGACAAGCAGCATGTCCTGACCCAATACACCTGGAAGGACGAGGACTGCGCGGGGCATTTCCCCGGCAACCCCGTCGTGCCGGGCGTAAAGATGGTCGAGATGGCGGTGCAGACATCGGTCGTCGCCTGGGCGATTTATCTGATAGGCGCCAAGGCCGGCGCCGAGCGCCTGGCCAGAATGGTCAACCTGTTCACGCACCTCGACAGAGGTTCGTTTAAAAAAATGGTGCGCCCCGGCGACACGCTCGCCTGTAGCGCCCAGTTCGGCAAGGAAGGCTTTTTTCGCGAGGGCAAGCTCGTGGCCGAGGCCGAAATCAGGTTCCTCGGCGGGCCCAAGGATGGAGACATCGCGTTTTCCGGCGTCGTGTCCGGCTTGTGGATTCCCAAAGATTCGGAGAAATTGAAATGAGCGCTTTTCCAAAGAGGATCGTCGTCACCGGCCTCGGCGCCGTGGCCCCGAACGGTCTTGGTCTTGCGGACTACCGCAAAGCCCTGCAGGCCGGCAAGTCCGGCATCTCCCATCATGAGGACCTAGCGAACCTTAAGTTTTCCTGCCAGATCGGCGGCAAGCCGCCGGTCGGCCCGGACGAGGCCGAGGCCTTGCTCACCGGCCCCGATCTCGCCAAGCTCAATGAGGCGATGGTGTACGCGACCATGGCCGCCGTCGAGGCCGCGCGCATGTCCGGCGTGAGCGTGGATCTCAAGAAGGGCTACAGCGACACCCCCGTGGATTGGAACACCGGCGCGATCATCGGCTGCGGCATCGGCGGCATGGACACGATGTGCGACGAACTCGGGCCGGTGCTGGCGGCCGCCGCCGATCAGGACCCGGGCATGGGCGTGCGGCCGATGGGCACCGACATCGTTCCCAAGATCATGGAAAGCTCGGTCTCGGTGGCCGTGGGCAAATTCCTGGGTCTCGGCGGCCAAACGACGACCAATTCATCGGCCTGCAACACGGGCACGGAAGCCATCTTCGAGGCCTTCAAGCACATACAGATGGGGTACTCGGAGTCCATGTACGCCGGCGGCGCAGAAGGAACTCATCCGGGAACATGGTCCGGCTTCGACGCGATGCGCGACGTGCTGTGCTCGAAGTTCAACGACCGTCCTGAGAAAGGCTCCCAGCCGATGGGCGCTGGGGCCTGCGGTTTCGTGCCGTCGGGCGGAGCGGGCGTGCTGCGCCTGGAGACGCTCGAAAGCGCGCAGAAGCGCGGCGCAAAAATTCTGTGCGAGGTCATCGCGGCCTATTCCAACTCCGGCGGCCAGCGCGACGGCGGCACGATGACCTTCCCCAATCCGGATGGGGTGATGCGCTGCATCAGACGGGTGATCAAGGATGGAGAACTCGATCCAAAGCGCATTTCTCTCATCAACGGACATTTAACGTCAACGGGAGCCGATCCCCGGGAAGTGGGCAGCTGGATTAAGGCACTGGAACTCCCCTTAGAACGCTTCCCCCTCATTCAGTCGACGAAATCGATGATCGGTCATTCGCTCGGCGCGGCGGGAGCTTTGGAATGCGTCGCGGTCGTGGACCAGATCATCAACGGATACGTGCACCCTTCGATCAACAGTGAGGAGGTGCATCCCCAAATACCGATCGGAAACAGCATCCCCCACGAAATGAAGACGAAAGAACTTGAGTACGTCATTAAAGCCAGCTTTGGCTTTGGCGACGTCAACGGATGTGTCCTCTTCAAACGCTGGGACGGAAAATAATAGAATTAGGCGGCGGCTAAAAGCGCCGCCGCTAAGACTCGGAGGAACGAAGAACATGGCATTCATGCGAAAACAGGCGGTCGTTGAGGCGCTCGACATCAACACGATCACGCCGGACGACGCGGAGAAGCGCATCACGGCGGGCGTCAAGAAGTACGCCACCAACGAGGCGAACTACGCCGCAGCCGACGCGAACACCCCCTATCTCGGCCACATCGTGGGCATGGGCATCGAGTCCTCCAACCTCGCCGACATCACCATGTCCATCGAGCGCCAGTTCCTCACGAAGATGACCACCAAGATTCCGCTGTCAGAGGGCTCCTCCGAATATAAACTGACTGCGGGCGAGCTCGGCAAGCTCCGCATTCTCGACGGCCAGGACGCTCTCGCCGCGACCCCGGGCCTCTCGGTCAAGATGCTGATGGACCTCGGCCATATGCCGAAGAACGCCGGCTATCTGGAGAAGACGATGTCCTTCGCCTATGTGATGGCGACCGGTGACGGCTGGAAGATGGCCGACGCGCTCAAGAAGATGGCGGGCAAGGCCGAGAAGCTCGCGGGTGCTGAGCGCTCCGAGGCCCTGGCCAATCTCAAGACCTTGGTCGCGCAGGCCAAGGACTACGACGCCCTGCTCGCCGACGCGGCGAAGCTCGCCGCCTCCAAGTCGAAGGCCTACGCCAACGACAAGGGCGGCTTCGACGCGCTGACCAGCGAGCTGAACCTCACGCTCGACAAGATCAAGGGCGTCTCCGCCGGCGGCGATGCGGCGGCGCTGGCCAAGCTCCGCGGCGAGGAAGCCGAGATCCGAACGCGTCTTAAAATGAGCGCGGCGAAATTGCGCGTCTCCCAGGAAGTCGCCGAGGCCGCCGGCAAGCGCCGCCCCATCGAGGACAAGAAGGTCGCCGAGGTCCGCTCGGCCCTTAAGGAAGCCGCGGCACTAGCCGAGAAGCTCTCGTAACCATGCCGCTGGCGACGGAGGACGTCAAAGCCCTCCGCTTCCAGTGGCGCTTGAGCCGCGCGCTCGTGGTGCCCGTGTCGCTCGTGGTGATCGCGATCGCGCGGCTCCATTTTGGGTACCGGCTCGACAGGGACATCGCGGCCCTACGCGCCGACATATGGCGCAAGCTCGACGCCCACCCCGGCCCGGTGATCTGGGCCGCCAACCACCTCACGCTCATCGACAGCTTCCTCGTCTACTGGGCGATTTTTCCCATTAGCCGCCTTCTCGAAGACCGCCGCATTCCCTGGTCCACGCCCGAGTACACCAACTACTACAAGCTCGGCGGGCCGGTGCAAAGCGCCTTCGTCCGCGGCCTTTTGTATCTGTGCCGCTGCATCCCGTTTTTGCGCGGCGGCGAAGACGCCGTTTCGGAGAACTTCAGGCAGAAGGCCTTCGACAAGTGCGCCTGGGTCCTACGCGAGGGCGGCGCCGTGTTCGTCTATCCCGAGGCCGGCCGCTCGCGCTCGGGCTGGCTCGAGCCCAAGCGTCCGAAGGACTTCCTCGGGAAGCTCGCGCTCGAGGTTCCCGCGTCGAAGTTTCTCGTCGTGTACCTGCGCTCCGAGCGCCAGATCGCGACGACGGCCTGCCCGCCGCGGGGCGACCGCCTGCGCGTCGTCGCCGACCTGATCGAGGGCGTCTTGCCCGGCGAAACCAACCCCCGCGTTATAAGTCAACGGTTGTTCGACCGTTTAGCCGCGATGCAGCAGGAGTGGTGGAAAGGCTCCGACATGGCGCGCAACTGCGCCGGCAACGACGTGATCGACCTGAAAGGTCCGCTTCTCAGCGAGAACTTCTCCGACGACCGCTCGGAAGCCGATCAAGAATGGCTCGAGCGTCACCTGACCAAAAAAGAGCTCGCCTACCTCGCCGAGCAGGGCCCGGACAAGCTGTTCCGGACCTTCTGGCGCTTCTTCTGCGCGAAAGAGGCCGGCCATAAGGCCCTCGGCCGCGCCGTGATCGTGGTGCCTAACGGCGCTTTCCGTGAAATCGAGATAGACCTGTTCCGCCGCAAGGCGACGCACATCCCCTCCGGCCTCCAACTCGATATCCGCTTCACCGACGACGACGAGGACAAGCTGCACTGCGTGGCGGTCCTGCGCGGCGGCTACATCGGCGACGAAGAGACCGAGGGCGACATTTTGTGGGCCATCAGCGAGGTCCCTTCCGATACCTCCCCCGGCGCCTTCGTTCGCGACCTCGCGCTCGACATGATCGCCAACTCCAACAACGAGATCGGAACTTCGTCGCGCCTGGCGCTCACCGAAAATTCCGGCCTGCCCGGCGTGCTCTGGCGCGGCGCTCCGCAGGACTGGAGCCTGTCGCTATCGCACTCCGGCCGCTTCGCGGCCGCGAGCTTCATGATCTCATGAGGAGAAACACATGAGCGAGAAAGTCTGCGCGCTGTTCGCCGGACAGTCTGTACAGGAAATGGGGATGGGGTTGGAGCTGCTCCAAAACCCCGCCGCCCGCGCCGTCATCGAACGCCTGAAGCCCTCGCTCGGCGCCGATCTCGAGATATTGTTGACGACGATGGCCGAAGCACCCCTCGCGCTGACCTTCAACGCCCAGCGCGCGATCCACGCTTCGCATGTCGCGCACTGGTACGCCTACATGGCCGCGCACCCGGGCCTTGCGCTCGACGGCGCGATCGGCCACTCGATGGGCGTCGTCGCCGCCTTGGTCGCGGCGTCGGCGCTGACGCTCGAGGACTCCGGCCGCTTCATCGCCGCGCGCGCGAAGGCGTTCTCCGACTGCTGCAAGGCCTTCACCGAGCCGATGGGCCTCGCCGCCGTGTCCGCCGACGACTTTAACGACGTCGTCGAGTCCGCGGGCGAGGTGCCGGGCGTTTCGGTCGCGTTGTGGAACACGGCGGGCCGCGGCTCGCTCGGCGGAACGACGGCCGCCCTCGAGGCGTACGCGGCGAGAGCCCGCGCCGAGGACTGGCCGGTGAAGGTCAAAATCTTGAAGGTCGAGGGGCCCTATCACACAGCGGCCTTCGCGCCCGCAAAAGCCGCCCTAGCCGCAACGCTCAATTCCATCGATGTAAAGGCGCCCATAGTCCCGGTGTTCATGGGGACCTCCGGCAAGGCCGAGACCGATCCGGCACGCATCAAGGAGCTGCTCGCCGAGCAGACCATCGCCTGCGAGCGCCATCTTGACGCGGTGCGCGCGGCGCACGCGGCGGGCTGCCGCACCTTCATCGAGGTCTCCTTCAAGCCCCAGCCCGTGACCTGGCTGCCCGATCAGCTCGAGGCGGGGTCCTACAAGGGCGTTCCCGTGACGACGGCCGCGCTCGACGTCGCCTAACTTGAGTGGTCTTGACAATACGCCATTTGGCTACTATACTACAGACAAATGGCTAAACCGCGCGCGCCGTCTTTGAGTCCCCTGTTCTCCCTGGTCGCCGACAAGCCCCATGCGAGCGCCGCCGTCACGTCCGATGTCGTCGCGCGTATTCGCGGAGGCTTTATGTGGGTGGAGGTGAAACGCTGTCAGGAAACGTTTCAAATCAAGGACAAGGTTTTTGCACGGATTATCGGAATCAGCGACCGCACTTTAACCCGCACTAAGCGCGACAAAGTCAGCCTTGATCCCGTCGCGAGTGATCGTCTCTACCGCATGCTGCGCGTCCTTAAACTCGCGGTGACGGCCTTCGAGGATGTGCCGCGCGCGGTCCGCTGGCTTCAACGAGAGCAGCCCGGACTGGCTGGTCAGGTCCCCCTCTCCCTCCTCGACACCGATCCGGGCACGCTGGCGGTCGAGACCTTGCTCACTCAACTCGAATACGGCGTCCTTCCGTGATCCGCGCCTGGCGCATCGACAAAGCGCAGCGAACGAAGGCCGATGCGTTCTCGGGGGCGGGAGGGCGCGCGGTCGCGGGCCGCTGGAACAGCAAGGGCAGCCCCGTCGTTTACGCCGCGTCGAGCTTGTCCTTGGCCGCGCTGGAAAAATTCGTGCATCTGGGAGAGGATGGAATCGGGATTGAATTCGTCAGCTACGAAATCGCGATTCCCGCCTCGATCAAGACGACTCGTTGGAAAGAGTCCGATATGCCGAAAGATTGGCGCGGCTGCCCTGCGCCGGCCTCAACGCGGGAACTCGGAGACCGATGGTTCGCGGCTCGTCGCAGCGCCGTCCTACTCGTCCCCTCCATAGTGACTCCAAGCGAGTTCAACGTGTTATTGAACCCCGCTCATCAGGCCTTCACCAAGGTCAAGGTCTCTGATCCGCGAGCATTCAGCTTCGACCCGCGAATGTGGACCAGTCGCGAGTTCAGCGGCCAAACTTAGCGCAGTCCCGCTTTGCGTTCCGCGCACTTGCTGCAGCGGCCGCACACCTTGATCCCGCGCGGGTGTATGCAGGAAAAAGTCAGTTCGAGCGGAAAGCGCTGACGAAGACGCGCCGCCAGGCGCGCGACCGCGGCCTTGTCGTGCTTGGCATAGGGGGCCGACACCTTGAGGCGGGAGCGCAGGGCGTCGTTGATCGCCGATTCCATGTCCTTGAGAAACCGGGGCTTGGAATCCGCGAACGGGTTGCCGCGCAGGACGCCGAGCACGACGCGCGGGATGCCGTGCGTGGCCGCATAGACGCCGGCTTGGCTGAGAAGAAGAAGATTTCTGCCCGGCAGATACACCGAGTCCCACGCCGCGCGCGAGGAGGGCACGCCTTTGCCGGTCAGGCTCCAGTGCCCGCCCATGATCCAGCGCATCGGGGTCTCGGCGATGGTCAGCGGCTTCAGTTTCCGACGCTTGCGCAACTTCAGAAAGCGCCGGAGCCAGTGAAGCTCGGCCTTTTCCCAGTAAAAGCCGGAGCTCACGTAAAACGGATGCACCTCATAACCCCGCTCGAGAAGGTCGGCCAGAAGCACGCAGCTGTCGAAGCCTCCGCTCGCGAGCACGCAGACTTTTTTTCTCATCCGGCGCAATGAGCCCAGAGGGCCTCTCCGTCGAAGGAGAGCTCGGCCACGGACCGGTCGAGAAGAAACAGCGCCAGCTGGGACGAATGCGGCGTGAAGGCCGCCGAGACGTCGCAGCGCGCGAACAGCGGCCATCTCAAGCGTTGCGCAAAGCGCAACGACCAACCCGGCTCCTCGACCGACAAACTGGCGAGCGGGCAAAGCCGCGAGAAATCCGCGAGCGCGCGGTCTAGAACGGGCTCCCGGAACAGCCCCTCTTTAAAAGGAACGGGTGTCAACAAGCGGCGCGCCGGAGCCTTTTGACCGTTCCTGAAATCCCAGGCAAGGGCCTGGCCCGGCTTGAGCTTCGCGCCCTTCACCTCGCCGCACAGCCGCAGCGCGGACCAGCGGCCGGTGTTCAGGTCCCAGGCCGCCGTGAACCACGGGAAGTCCGGGCGCGGAGCGTCCGGGCCGGAGCCGTCGAGCGCGAAAGCCTTCGCGCACGCCTTCTTCCAGGCGCCGTAGCCGCCCGCGCCGAAGAAGCGCAGTCCGACCGCGTGAAGCCCCCCGCCGCGCACGGAGACCTCCCAACGCCCGGGCGCGACGCGCTCCAGCGCCGCGGAGGCCTCGGCCATCGGGCTCAGGTCGAGGTCGGGACAGCAGGCGCCCACGGCCTTCTGCCACTCGACGCGTTCTTTGGAGTTCATGATTTCACGCCGCCCGCCTTCACTTTTGCGCTCGCCTTTGCCGCGCCCTCCGCAGTCTCATCGTCTTCCTTCGGCGTCAAGAACGCCGCACGACGCACGACGTCGACATGCCCTGCGTTTTTATGAAAACCCGTGTCGCCCAACGCGTACTCGCGACGATGCGCCGCGGCCGCGGCCGCCTGCTCCTTGAGCAAAGCCGCGGGGAACCACAGGACGCAGTGGCGCAGGATCTCGAGCTCGCTCCACATTCCGAGCACGAAACGGCGGCCGAACTCGGTGAACGCCCCGTAGCCGGTCAGCGCCTTCAGCGCCGCCTCCACCTGATTGAGCCGCAGAGCCACGTTGACCATCAGCTCGATGTGCTGCTCCTCCGGGAAGGTCTCGCGCGCTAGGGACGTCGCCAGGTAGCGGGCCACGTTCAAAAACGCGTGCGCGCCGAGCAGGAGCCCGCGCAGGCGGCGCGCGTCGGCGCGCCACGGGGAATAGAACACCTGGCCGCTTAGTCCCGGCAGCAGAACCGGGTCCACCACGAGCAGTTGATTCATCTTCTGATGGCAGAACTCATGGATCAAGGTCTCCGCCTGCAGGACCCTGTCCTCGGCGTGGGACAGGGCGATCAAGCCGCGCAGATTGACGTAGGAAGAGCTGACGCTGCCGTGTTCGAGCGGATTTTTAAGAGGCACGAGAGCGAAGATCATGTCGGTCATCTCGGCGTGCAGTCCGGGATCGCGCTCGGCGAGATCGCGGAGAGCCTGCCCGAGCACCTCGGCGAAGCGCGCGCGCTCCGGCGCTTCGAGCCGGACGAGGCCGTGCATCGTCACGCCGTGCACCATCAGCCAGCCGCGGTCGTCGGCAACGATGCCCGCAACCGCTTCGATCAGCTGTTGAATCTTGGCCCTACCGCCGTTCACGGACAACCGGCCGTCCGCTAAGCGCAGGCTCAGCGCGGCCGAGGGCTCGGCCTGAAGGAAATCCGGAGTGCCGTAGAAGTAGAAGCGCCCGTCGGGATCGGCCGTCGCGTCGAGGTCGAGCCGGTCGCCGCGCGCCAGCGCCAGCGCCGCGGGGAAGCTTTGAAACAGCCCGAATTGAAGATGCCAGTCTCTTTCTTCGACGGGCGCGCTGAAATGCCGCGCGTGCAGGTCGAGCCAGTAGTCGAAGCAGGGGTGCACGGCGAGACGGTCGCGCTGCGGCCCCTTCGTCTTCAGGAAATAGCGCAGGCCGGCCGCATAGTTGCGCTTGCGCACCCCGGGAGGGGCCTGCATCAGATACGTCTTTTCGATGCGCGCGAGTTCGGCCAGCGCCAACTCGCGGCGTCGGCGGACGACCTCGGACCACTCGGGGCTTACTCCCTCCCCGTAAATCCAGCGGCGTTCATCAAGCGCGTTCAATAGAGAAACCTCAGCACATGACCCTCAAGCAGGCGGGTCACAAAATAGCCCAGAAAAATCCAGTTCGCGAACGAAATCGTGGGCGCCAACGGCACCGTCTCAAGGCCCTGCTCGCGGCACCACTCCCGCAGCGCTTCCGCCTGCTCGCCGGTGAGTCCGTCGGCGTACATCGTGGAGAAATGTTCGTCACGGAAATCCTCGTCGGCCTCGATGCGCGAGACGAGCGAGGGCGCTAAGGTCATGAAGCGGTCGATGTGCGCGATCGGCACGGTCTTGTAGGATTCCGAGTCCCATATCTTAACAAACACCAGCGCCAGGCCGAAGGCCAGCCCCATGAGGGCCCAGATCGCGAGACCCGAGACATCGAGAGCCAACGGCCATGCCGGAAGGGCGACGGCGCCGACGGCCGGCAGGGAGGGGAGCGCGACTTTCGGCAGGGCCGGCAGGACCAGCCGGCTGGCGCCGTTGACCAGCGCCGTCAGCCAGCCCCACGCCGTCTGGGCGATAAACCGCCACGGGATCAGCCCCGGAAGCATCATCAGAAACGGCAGGAGCATATAGCCGGTTTTACCCGCGATGAGCTTCATGGCGAGTTGCATGCCGAGAAAGATGAAGAGGCTGAAGACCGTGATGTGCCCGAAGATCACGGCGAGCGCGGGGAAGTTGACATGCGGCTGGCGGTAAAGAGCGAACGCGCAGACGGCGAAGACCCCGCCGAGCGCCCAGCCCGTGCCGATGAGCTGACAGAGACGACTCCAGGTGAACATGAGGGCGAAGCAGAATAAAGTCTTGAGGACATTGGAGGTGATAAAATCGTTGAGAGAGTAGGAGATCATCGACATGACCGCCATCATCGCGAACCAGGACGCCCCGTCGAGGAGCAGCTGCTTGGGGTTTTCCCGATAGCCCGAGATGACTGAGAGAATCTCTTTCTTGACCGGCTCCCACAACTCGACGGCCTTGGCCTTGACGGCCGCCGGCGCCGACCCGAGGTTGAACTCCCCGGATGGCGCGAGGGCCCGTAATGAATCGAAATTAAATCGCGCGAAGCTGAATTCTGGGAAGCGAAAAAACTTGTAGCGGCCGCGCACCTGGTCCGTGAACTGGGCTTTGTAGACGGTGAAGCGCGTGCGCCACAGGTACTCGCCGGCCGTCAGGAACAGGAACGCCGCCGCCGGCACGAAAATATTGATGAGCACCTCGAGAAAGAGCAGACCGGAGCGAAAGGAGCCCGGCAGGCGCATCAGCGGACAGCATAGCGCCAGCAGGGCGAAAAGCTTCGCGTCGCCGGCGGGCCAGATGCGCAGCCCCCACAACGCGCAGGCCGCCGCGATGGAAACCGCCAAGTGCCCGGACAGCGCGACGTAATAGTCGCGAAGGATGAAAACATTGACGAAGCCGTACGCGCCGAGCACAGTCTGCCCGATCAGCACGGCGTAGCCGGCCAGCACGCACAGCAGCCAGATCCGGATGAAGCGGTTTCGAATTTTCTGCTCTTTCCAGTCCACCCAGCCCATCTGCGCCCAGGCGCAGAGGAAGACGCCCCACCCGTAAACCTGAACCCCGCTCACCAGCACGCCGGCGCCCGCCATTTATTTTCCCACCCTCTCGATCTTATCTTTTTCGCCCTTCTTGAGACGGCCGCGTAGGTGGCGGATGTACTTAAGTTGGACCGCGTCCGGCTGGAGACTTTCGGCGCGGGAAAGCGCGGCCAGGCTCTTGACGGCGTCGCCCGTCACGAGCGCCGCCTCCGCCCGCATGCGCCACAAGTCCGCGTCCTGCGGATACACGGCCGCCAACGCGTCGGAAACCGCCAGGAATTTCGCGGGCTCCTTCAACGACATGTAGTACTGGCCGATGCGCCTGAGCTCGTGCGGGGGCGGCGACAGGCCCCGCGCCTTCTCGAGCGCCGTGTCGGCGTCCGCATTGCGGCCCGCGGAGAGCGCCGCCTGCGCCTTGTCGACCCAGTGCGCCGCGTCGAACGCGAACAGCTCCTCGGCGCCGCCGAGGTCCAAAGTCGCGGCGGCCGCGGCCGCGGCCGCGAGCAGGTCTGCACCGCGCGGCTCGCGCGCGGAGCGCGCGCAGGCGTCCTTGAGACGCTCGAGCGCGCGCTTCTTGTCGCCGCGCAGCGCCTCGGCGACGCCGAGGCCCAGGCGGGCCCACATCAGAGCCGGGTCGAGCTTCAGCGCCTTCGCATATTCCTTGATCGCGCCGCCATAATCCTTCTCCAGCATCCGCACCTCGCCGATGTGCCAATGAAAACGAGGGAGGACGACCGCTTCGGGCGCGCCGGCGACGCCATAGACGTCGGTCTGCGGATTCGTCGCCCGCCGAGTCAGCTTCGGGATGTCGTTGAACCAATCGGGCCTGCCGCGGCGAAGCGCCTGGAGGTAAAAGACGGACACCGTCGAGAGGCGGTCAAGATTGGCCCCGGACAGGTTCAGCAGGACATAACCCAGAATGCGCCGGTCGTCCGCCTCGATCGGCGGCTGTCCCGGCTTCTCGCAGGAACCCTCGAGCTCCTTGAGACGCGCGAGGTCCCAGGGCAGCGCGCCGAGCCCCGGCTCGCCGCGCAGCGCGCCGATGATCGTCATCGACATCAGGCAGTTATAGCGCGGCTTCCAATGCATGCGGTCGTTGAAGGTTTCCAGGCCGGGCATACGCGGGAAAGCCAGCTTCCGGAACATCCGGTCGGCTTCGATGAGGAAGCCTCCCTCCCGCATGGTCACGCGGCGCAGGATGCCCTGGCAAATGGTCCCGCAGATCGCGGCCCGATCGGCGAGGGCGGCCCGTTCGAAGGAGGCGCGCGCCTCATCGAGCAGCCCGAGCTTTTCCTCGCTGCGGCCGATGAAGCCCTCGGTGAAGGCCTTCTCCTCCGAGGTCGCTTCGCGGCCGCGCGTGGTTCGCGCCAACGTCTGCGTCCATGCCTTGCGCGCGGCGGCGTAGTCGCCCTGCAGGAAGCGCAGCCACCCGGGCACGAACTCGGCGTCGTAGAGCATCCGCCCCAGTTCCACCGGCTCCCGATAGTTGCGCGGAGGCACGACGACGGCGACCGCGACGCCGCGCGCGCGGGCGTGGCGGATGTTGTCGGCGAGATTGCGGGCGAACGTCGCGTCGCGAGCATCGGCGCGAGCGTCGGTGTGCACCCCCCCAAGCCACGGGTTGGGTTGGAGCCTCTTGACCAAAGCGCGGTAGGCGTCAAACCGGCTCAGCCGCTCCTGCGTGCGCATGATCCAGATCGGGATCGGCGCGGAGGCCAGGCTCTCGTTGTGTCCGGTCAAAAAAACGATCAGGTCCGGGGAATACTCGAGAATTTCCTGCTCGATGAGCGCCTCGCGGAAGCTCTCGTAGCCGGCCATGCCGCAATTGATGACCTCGACCGTCTTCGATGGAAGGACGGCCGCCAGCGCCTGCGCCAGCTCGTATTTTTCTCCCGTTTGCTGCAGCAGCCCCGCGATCGACCCGCCGAGAACGAAAACCCTGAGGCCGTCTTTCGGCTTGACGGCGGGGAAAAGAGAGGGTTTTGAGCCGGGCCGCTGATTGCGGTAAAGGCCCGGCGCGGCGGGATCCAAAGCGAAAAAGGGCTGGGAAATGTCCTCGTAGTAATACTTCTGCGCTCGCGCTTCCGCCTGTGCCGCCGCCGGGCAAAGAGCCATCAGCGCCGCCACGCATCGAATTTTACGAGGAAAATTCAGCATGAAGGAGCGTGTGCTCTCACCGAACGAGAGTATCTCAAAAAAACCGGAGGGTCAAGGGGACTCGACAACGAGTGGCTCGACCCCGATGTCCAGCCGCTGGAACTGACCGCGGCGGAGCGGAAAAAACTTCTCGACTTTCTCGACGCGTTGAACGGAAGCACTCTGGCGATGGACCCGCCGGGAAATCTTCCGAAGTGACGAGGCCCGGCTGTAAGCGTTTGTTAAGAGCGTTTCCGGGAATGACGTTTCAGCCATTGCGCGATACGGTGCTCGTCCGTTTCCGCGTCGGAAGCGATCTTCAGGACGAAATCGTACTTCTCATCCGCGCTCGCCCGGAGATCGCAACCATTTAAGCGCAGGAACAGCCGCATCGACTCGAAGCCGGTGCGCTTGTTGCCGTCCACGAACGGATGATTCTTGATGAGAGAATGCCCCAGGGCCGCCGCCTTGGAGAAAACGTCGGGATAGAGGTCCGCGCCGCCGAAGGACGCCTGCGGACGATAGACGGCGGATTGGAGCAACCCCTGATCCCGGACTCCGGGAGACCCGCCGGAGACGTCAATAACCCGAGCGTGGAGGAAGAGGATCTGGTTGGGGTAAAGATAATTCAAGCCTGCGAGAGCCGCTGGAGCAGACTTTTGTCCTCACGCAGAAGCTCCTCGATGTCCTGCCTCAGCTGAGGCGAGATGATGTCCTCGGCGTGGCGGCGCAGAGCCAACTCAACGCCCTCCCGCACAAGTTCCGACTGCGGAATGCGCGTTCGCTCGGAAACGGCCTTGAGGGCCTTCACCGTTTTCTCATCCAGTTTGGTCGTAAAGGCTTTGAGCGCCATGGGGCCTCCTTTGCACTACTTTACCATATATATATTGTCTTGTCAATACTTAGACTCTACGTTTCCCCGGTTTTGAAGCCCGCTACGGGGTCATTCTTGGGCCGGCGGCAGCGCCGGAATCACGACCTTCGGCGTGGGCGCGCTCAGCGCCTTGAGGAAGTCGACGAGCGCCTGCTTCTCCTCTCCGCTCAGGCCCAGTGGCCGGATCGCCGGATCGACGCGAGCGCGGTCGTCGCCCCCGCGGTCGAAGAAGTCCACCACCTCGCGCAGCGAGGCGAGGCGGCCGTCGTGCATGTAGGGACCCGTCAGCGCCGCCTGCCGCAGCGAGGGCGTCTTAAACGCCCTCAGGTTCTCCGGGCGGGGGTCCACCGCCGCGCGGCCCTTGTCGTCGAGCCCCGGCACGGGGGCCAGTCCGACGTTGTGGAATTTGTCGTCGGCGAAATTGGCCGTGGCATGGCATTGCACGCAGCGGGCTTTTCCCGCGAACAGGACCAGCCCTTGACGGGCCGACGGCGACAGCGCCGACGGGTCCTCGCGGAACTTGTCGAAGGCGCTGAGCTTCTCCGCGTAGGCGACGTCGATCATGCGCACGAACGCGCCGATCGACGCGGCGATGTTGGCGACGGTGATGCCGGAGGGGCCGTAGACCGCGTCGAACTCCTTCACGTAGCCCGGAATGCCGTTGAGTCTTTTGACCAAAACGCCGAGATCCTGGTTCATCTCCAACGGATTCTTGACGGCCGCCAGAAGGGCTTCCTCGACGCTGTGCGCGCGTCCGTCCCAGAAGAAAGAGGTCCGGTAATGCAGGTTCAGCAAGGTGGGGGTGTTGCGCGGGCCCAGCAAATGGCCCACGCCGCGCGCCCGCTTCAAGCCGTCGGTGAAGGCCAGCCCGGGCTGGTGGCAGGACATGCAGCTAAGCGCGCCGTTGGCCGAGAGCCTCGGATCGAAAGCGAGCTTGCGGCCGAGCTCAACCTGCTGGGGAGAGAGCGGGTCCTGCTCCACGTAGGGCGCCGCGTCGAACTGGACCAGCGCGTCTGAAACCTCGTCCGCCGTCGCGGCGGCGGCCAAGCCCAACACGAGGGCCGCCCCCAAAAAGCGCTTCATGTCCGGATGCGGGCTATCGGACGATCGTCCTAGCGCTTTTCCGGGACCGTCGCGGCGGAGACGGCCTGAGTGTACAGGTGCTCCGACTGCTTCCAGGCGACCACCATGCCGTCACCGGAACCGCGCATCACCGTGATGCCCAAAGAGCCGGTCCCCTTGTAGCTGCCGACCACCAGGCCCTCGCCGAAGCTCGTGCGCCCCGACAGGTCGCTGGCCTGTGCGACGACGTTGCGTGTCGGCTCCTCCACCCAGGATGAATAGAGAAACTCTCCGCTGCGCACGACCTCATGCTGCTCCGCGCCGACATGCCGCGCTATGCGAGCCGAGAAGATCGCGGTCCCCGGGTCCTGCGGCCCGAAGCGGGCCAGCCACAGGTCCGCCGTATACTGTGCCGGCGTGGTGCCGCTCACGTACCGGCTGTTTTCGTCGCAGGACGCTCCGGCCCGGATGGCGGTCTCCTGGACTTCGCGCTCGAACGGGCCGCGCGGACGCACGACGTACTGCAGCAGCACCCCGCCCTGCTCATCGGGTGCCGCCGCCAGTCCGAACTTAAAGCTCTTCGGGTCGCTGTCCACGACGACGCCGCCCTTCGGCCAGGTCGCCGCTACGCCGCCGAGGCTGTCCACGCGCACGAGGCGCAACGCCTGGGCGCCGGCCGCGCCGCCCACCCAGGACACATAGGCGCCGCCCTGACCGTCCGAGGAAGCGCCGAGAAGGCGGCCGCAGGGAAGCTCCGGGTTCAGCCCCGCCCACTCGTCTTCGCTCAGGCGCCGCTCAACCGCCTTGCCGTCCGCGTCGACGTGCAGCGCGAAGACCTGGGGGTCGGCACTTTGATGCCGGTCGGCCAGAATGAAAAGCGCTTCGCCGGTCTTTTTTCCGGGGAAGCCGAGGTTGGCGAACAATAATGTCGTGGAGGACGGCGTCTCGTACACGTCGCGGCCGTAGAGAATTTTCCCCTTCCCGTCGGCGCGAAAGACGAAGACGGTCTCGCCCGCGCCCGAAGCCAGACGCTTGGAGGCCAACGCCAGCACGCCGCCGTCGCCGCCCGTCACGAGGAAATATTTCTCCGCTCCGAGCGCCTTGGGGACTACCGTCGTCCAGAGGGAACGGCCGTTCTCGTTGACGCGCCGCAGCGAGAGGCGTCCGAAACCGTGGCCGCTCACAGCGACTTCCTGGTAGGAAACCACGATGCCGCCGGCGCCGTCGGCGGCCAAGCCGAGGTTGCCGTAGCTGATCTCGGGCGCGGCCGCCAGGAGCAAAGACTCCCCGTTATTCCAGAGCTTCTTGCCTTCGGCCGAGACATGCTGACCGTAAAGCCGCATGCCCGGGTCTTCCAGAGGAGCGCGGGCGACCCAGGCCAGGAAGGTTCCGCCCTTGCCGTCGGCGATGGCGCGGGAAAAACGCTCGCTGTCCTTGACCACGGGCAGGCCCGCGGCGACCTTGACCGGTGTCTTTCCCCACCCGGCGGCGGCCCAAACAGGGCTCGCGGACAATCCCGCCAGCACCGTCAGCAAGACGAAACGAGTCGCGCACTTTCCCATATATGCCCCCTTAAAAAGCAAGTCGCAACAACCTACGACCTGTATAGCATTTCTCGGATGATGCCACACAGTATAACCCCCTGCGGCGAAATATCAAGGGCGGCGGCCGGCCAGCGGCAACGCCGCCTTGAGCTCGCGCAGGATGAGAGCCGCCTCCGCGTGACGGCCCTCCTGCGCCAGGCGCCGGGCCTCCGCCAAGGGGAAGCTCAAATCCTCCTGCGCCTGCTTGACGAGTCCCAGTTTCTCATAGGCCGCAGCACGGCCGATGCGCGGCCGCCAGCCGCGCTCGAGTTCGAGGGCTTTGGAGAAATCCTCGGCGGCTTCTTTCCAGCGCCGAAGGCGCAGACCGGCCTCCCCTTTCGACTGCCAGATTCGCGCCGACAACGGCCCGGCGGCGGCGGCGCGGCTGAGGTCGGTCCAGGCGGCGCGGGCTTTTCCCAGGATCAGCCGCAGGCGCCCCCGTTCCGCCAAGGCCGGCGGATAGCGCGCGTCGCGGGCGATCGCCGCGTTAAACGAGCGCAGCGCGGCTGAGGGACGGTCGAGCAGGATCAGCGCCTGACCGAGCCAGGCGCGCGGCCAGCCCAGGCTCGGATCGAGCGCGATCGCCCGCCGCAGATCGCGGACGGCGCCGGCGGCGTCCGCCTGGCGCAGGCGCGTTTCCCCCCGCCAGGCCCGCGCCCAGGCGTTCTTCGGCTGCGTCTTGACGACGGCGTCGAGTTGAGCGATCGCGGCGGGAGCGTCCTGCGGCCGAGCGCACCAGACGTATTTCGAATCGAGCCGCGCGGCGCGCTCCAGGTCGTCGAGCGCCGGAGCGAACCGTCCGGCCGTCCTGTTCGCCAGGCTGCGCTCGGCGAAGGTCCACGCGTAGTTCGGATTGAGCGCGGCGGCGAGATTAAGATCTTCGACAGCCTCATGGAGCCGGCCGAGGGCCCGGCGCGCTCCGCCGCGCCACGCGTAGCCCATCTCGTAATCGGGGTCAAGGCGAAGACCCTCGTCGAAATCGACCACGGAGGCGGCGTGGTCTCCCAGACGCCGGCGCAGCTCGCCGCGCCACACGCGCAGCCAGCCCGAGTCCGGCGCCAAAACCACGGCCCGGTCGATGGCCTCCATGGCCGCCTGCGTCCGGCCGTCGACCATCAGCGCGCGGCTCAGATAGGCGTGAGTGAAGGCGCAGTCCGGAGCGAGCGCCGCGGCCGCCGTGAAATCGGAAACGGCGCCTGCGAAATCGTTGATCTCCGGGGAGCGCCGGCAGTCCCCGCGGAGCACCAGCATCCAATGCGCTTTCGGGACGCGCGCCAGATAACGATCGGCCGCAGA